>Ga0105047_10005583_pt1 | contig 21527 bp, 17 predicted proteins | sample MAT04_FD_78384 | JGI IMG/M metagenome (GOLD analysis project Ga0105047, IMG submission 78384) | Freshwater microbial communities from Lake Fryxell liftoff mats and glacier meltwater in Antarctica - MAT-04 (megahit assembly) | ecosystem: Environmental > Aquatic > Freshwater > Ice > Liftoff... | reverse complement strand
GTTGAAGAGCACCTTGAAGTTGCGAGCATCGTGCGGCGAGATGGCTGGGTCCGCCACGCCATCCTTGGTGCGGGTCGCCACCACGCGGATCGAGTACGGGACACGCGCCACCACGGCTGTGCCGTTTCTCACCAGCACCACACCCGTGTAGGTGCCGGCCGCCTGTGCGGCTGGCACGCTCACGATGATGGCGAACGCCTTCCACTCCCTCGCCTGGATGAGCAACTTACCGGCGTTGCCCGCTGCGGGCATCTGCGGTGGCAGGGGATCGGCATAGCGGCCGGCGCCACGGCCCACGGCAGTCGACGTGCGGGTCACGGTCACGTACTCGGTGCGCAGCGCCTGGGTCCACTGCTGGGCGAGATCGGTTGATGACGGATCAACCACCGCACTCAGATACATCTGCGTCGTGGGCTTGAGCGCGAGCAGGAAACCCTCCTCCTCGCCTTGCTGGACCACCATGTTCTGTGGCTGGACCGGCCCCTTGAGTGGCCCGCGAACCGCATTGGGACGCACGTCTTCCGTGAGAAACAGCGTGCGCGTGCCCACTGCCGCATTGGCGAAAGTCGGCGCGAACGCCGACGCGAGCAGCATCGCAAGTGCTGCACATACGATCGGGCGCGCCAACGCTCGATCCCCCCGGATGCGAGTTCCCCTCAGCTTCATGCCAGTTCGTCGGCCCGACTCGCCCCGGCGTGCCACCGAACCTACCGATGGCCACCCGTTGGCCGCTCCCGGTGCTCTGGAGCGATCTGTAGCGCAGCGGGAGACCGAGCCTGAGAGGATCCGCGCATGCAGCTGTTGTTCAATAGCCACCCCTTCCTGCTGCTGTTCCTCCCAGCGATGCTCATCGGTTGGTGGGTCCAGCGCACGGCCGTGCGACAGTGGACGCGCCGAGTCGGCATGACCGCCATCCTCGCGGGGCTCTTCGCGTACGTCTCGAGCGCCGTCGGACGACCCGAGGCGATCGCCCTGCTGCCCCTGCTCGTCCCCGCGCTGCTGCTCGGTTGGTTCGCCGCCGTGGACCGGCCGCAGTACCGGCTCGGCTACCTCGCCTTCATGAGCTGGATGTTCTACGTCCTCAGCTACCACGAGGGCATCTACATTGGTCTGGCGCTGCTGCCGCTGATGCTGCTCTCCACGACGGTGGACTACTGGGCGGGCAAGGCGATCCAGACGGAGATCGAAGCGGGTCGCGACAAGACTGGCCGTGCCAAGAAGATCCTCATCTCAGCGCTGGTGTTCAACCTCGCGCTGCTTGCGGTGTTCAAGTACGCGGGCTTCTTCGCGACGTCGCTCAACGCGGTGTTCGATCTGCTCACGAGCGGCGGCACGAGCGTCCCGGTGCCGGACATCATCTTGCCGATTGGCATCTCGTTCTACACCTTCAACTCGATGTCGTACACGATCGACATCTACCGCGAGAAGGTCAAGCCGGCGAAGGGCATGCTCGAGTACGCGGCGTTCGTCGCGCTCTTTCCGCACCTCATTGCGGGCCCGATCGTGCGGTACTCAGACATCGACACGCAGCTACGCTCGCTGCACACCAAGCTCACGGGCGAGATGGCGTCGCTCGGCCTGTGGTTCCTCGTCGTCGGCCTGTTCAAGAAGGTCGTCATCGCCAACGCGCTCGCCACCCACGTGGACCGGCTCTATGGCCAGTCAGGTGACCTGAGCGTGGTCAGCGGCTGGGCGGCCGCGCTTGGCTACGCGATGCAGCTCTACTTCGACTTCAGCGCGTACTCCGATATGGCGGTTGGTCTGGCGCTGCTCATGGGCCTGCGGTTCCCGCAGAACTTCAACTCGCCTTACAAAGCGCTCAACCCGAGTGACTTCTGGCGACGCTGGCACATGAGCCTGTCGCGGTGGCTGACCGACTATCTCTACATCACGATGGGTGGCAACCGGGGCAGCAAGCTCAAGACGCTCCGCAACCTCTTCCTGACGATGTTCATCGGTGGGCTGTGGCACGGCGCGGCATGGGTGTTCGTGCTGTGGGGTCTGCTGCACGGGCTCGGGCTCGTCGTGCATCGCGTGGCGAGCGACGCGGGGTTCGTGCCCCCGTGGAAGTGGCTCGCGCGCACGATGACGTTCGCGTTCGTGGTGATCTTGTGGGTGCCGTTCCGCTCAGGCAGCATCGAGCTGGTGAAGTCAGGCAAGAGCACAGAGGTGATGAACAACATGCTCGGCGCAATGTTCGGGCGCAACGGGTTCGGGCTGCACGACATGTCGAAATTTGACGCGACTGGGCTGCAGGTGCCGCTCACCTACGCAGGGCTACTCGCGGTGCTGCTGGTGTTCGTCAACATCGCACCCAACACGTGGGAGTTCAAGTTCAAGCCCTCCCGCAAGCTCGCGCTGGGCACGGCGGTGCTCGCCACGTGGAGCGTGCTCATGCTCTCCGCGCCCAGCCCCTTCCTCTACTTCCAGTTCTAGGGCACGAGGGACGGCGCGGACATGGGCACCTCGATGGTCGATCTCAGGGCGCTCGCCGAGGGCGTCGATGAGGCGGCTCCGCATATCGAGTTGACGGCGGGCGACGGCGACGCCGGCAGCATCGGCCACGCCGGGTTTCTGTGCTGGATGTTCGGCTCGCTGGCACTCATCCTGCTGCTCATTGGCTCGGTGAACTGGTACGTCGACGCGACGGGCATCACGGGGCGCACGACCAAGTGGCTCATCGCTGAGAACGCCGAGGTGCGCGCGGTGAAACTCGACCTGTACGACGGGCTCCCGCAGCCACCCGAGACGGTCTTGTTCGGTTCCTCGCGCGTGATGAAGTTCGATCCGGCGGACGCGGAGCAGCTCACCGGCGACCGCACCTTCAACGCGGCCGTGAGCGGCGGGGTGCCCCGCGACGCGTTGCTGTTCACGATGCTGCTGGCCGAGCGCCAGTCCACGAACTTCCCGCATGTGGTGTGGGGCCTCGACGTGGATGCGTTCCGGAACAAGCAGTTGCGCGACGGACTCGCCACCGACCCGCGCATGAGCACGTACATCCCCCGCAGTGAGCGCGTGGCGACGTGGGTGTCGAGCCGGACGCAGCTTGTGGACTGGCAGACGACCAAGGCGACGTGGCGCTCGGTGCGGGCTGGAGGCGGGAAGCGGACCGAGACCGGGACCGGGACCGATGACGCACGCGCCGAGCGCGATGCGCAGTTCTCGAGCGAGGGCATGCAACAGTGGTCGCTCGCCTTTCCGAAGGGGCGATTCCTGGACCGGCAGGTGCGCAAGCAGATCGCGCAGTACGCGGGCTTCATCTTCGAGCGCGACGCCTACGACGGCATCGAGGATGCACCGCTGGGTGAGTTCGAGGAGCTTGTCCGGATCGCCAACGAGCACGGCGACACGCCGGACATCTTTCTCACTCCGTACCACCCGCTCGCCGAGGAGTTGCTCGCCAAGCACGACATCGGTGCGCGTGAGCGCGAGGTGCGGGCGAAGCTGCGTGAGCTCCAGAACGACAGTGAGCTCCGGTTTCAGGTGGTGGATCTCACGGACATTGTGACGTTCGGCGGGGATCGGTCCGAGTTCTACGATGGGGTGCACATGACGCCCGTAAATACGCGACGGGCGCTCGAGGAGCTCCAGCGCGAGGGGGGGCTCACCGCAGACGGGCGTTCTGGAAGCTGAACGACTCAGGTCCTGGCACGGGGGTGCCGATGGCACGCGCGTGAACGACTACACGCCAGAACCCCAGCACATCGACCTTCTCCATCAGATGCTCACACGCATCGTGGAATACGACGGTAGCGACCTGCACGCGCGCGAGAACGAGCCGCCGTTCATGCGGCGCCACGGCGCGCTCGTGGAAGTGCCTGGTATCGGGCCGATTGATCCAGGCATGCTGCGCGGAGTGATCGGCGCGCTCACCGCGACACGACCGCATCTGCGTGGCGAGTTCGAGACGGCAGGTGAGGCCGACCTTTCCTACGAGCTTGCGGACGTGGCGCGCTATCGCGTGAACATCTTCAAGGAGCGTGGGCGCCAGGCGCTGACGCTGCGCGTCATCTCAAGCGAGGTGCCGCACATCGACAGCATCGGCGTGCCGCCGGTGCTCAAGGATCTCGCGCTGGCGCACCACGGCCTCGTGCTCGTAACAGGCGCGACGGGTTCTGGCAAGACGACCACGCTCGCGGCGATGATCGACCATCGCAACCGTGAGACGGCCGGGCATATCCTCACCATCGAGGATCCGATCGAAATCGTGCACCCGAACCACAAGTCGATCGTGTCGCAGCGCGAGGTTGGCACGGATACGAAGGACTTCGGGCAGGCGCTGCGCCGTGCGCTGCGTCAGGACCCGGACGTCATCCTCATCGGCGAGATTCGCGACGAGGAGACCATGCGCACGGCGCTGGCGGCGGCAGAGACGGGCCACCTCGTGCTCGCGACGCTCCATACGATCAATGCGCAGGAGACGATTGCGCGGGTGCTCGATCTGTTTCCGAGCGACGCGGAGAGCCAGGCGCGAGCCATGCTCGCGGGCGCGCTCAAGGGCATCGTCTCGCAGCGTCTTGCGAAGACGATCGACGGCAAGCGCACTGCGGTGGTCGAGGTGATGGTCAACACGTCACGCGTGGCGGACTGCATCACCAATCCGGAGGAGACCGCCAAGATCACCGAGGCGATGGCCGACGGCGAGTACTACGGCATGCAGTCGTTTGACCAGGCGCTCATCAAGCTCATCATGGCGGGCCGCATCTCGGACGAGGAAGCCACGCACCTCACGACCAGCCCGCAGAACTTCAAGCTCAACCTCCAGGCGGCGAAGGCCCAGGCTGGCGTCGATGCCCAACGCGCTGCGGCGCAGGCTGCGGCAAGCGCACCAGCCCCCCCGCACCTGGGGGCTCCGGCGACACCTGCTCCCGCTGCGCCCTTCGCTGCACCCGCTCCGCCCCCACCGGCACTGCCAGCTGCGCCGAACGCACCCGCAGCGCCCGTCGGCGCACCCGTTGTGATGCCCGTACCGGGGGCCAGTGCACCTCCACCTCCACCGATTGCGGCATCCGAGCAAGGGCCTCCGCCCCCGAGCGCTCTGGCCGTGCCCGTACCTGGCGCGGTTGCACCGGCGCCCATGCCCATGCCCATGCCCGTGCCGGGTGCATCCGCTGCGCCCGTGCCGCCAACGGCACTCCAGGCGGCAGCTCCGCCACCGGCACCACCGGCCACCGCCGAAGATGCGGCATAGCCAACACAACGTACGAGGGGCCCCGGCGGATTGCGCCGGGGCCCCTCGGTCTTCAGCTTGCTACTCGCTCAGGTCAGGCGTCGTCGCCGATGAGACCGGCACGGTTGGCGATCGCGTAGATCGCGGACAGGCCGACGAGCGCGTAGAACACGGTGGAGACGCTACCGCTGATGACCTGGCCCAGGACGTCGTAGTCGAACACGGCGTTCACGCCGGCGTTGAGGCCGCCGATCATGAGCAGGAACATGGCGATGGTCTCGAGGTTGAGGAACTTCATGGTGTGTCTCCTTGGTGAGCTCGACCCAGATGAGCAGTGCCGAGATGTTGTGATGAAGCACGGTGAATAAGGACCGTGCACAGATCACAGTACCCGGTTTTGGCGGTTGCGCAATCCCTGCGGCGTTCTGTTTATAGACTGACACGTCAATAGGTGCCATTCGTGTCAATCCCTATGAGAACGTGGATTGAGCATGTCGTCTCCGTTCCCGCGAAGCTCCGTATCACCGTTCGTCACGCCACGCCTGACCGGGCGCTGGGCTGTGATCTGGTCCGCAGACGCCGGAGGCCTGCGGCCACGAGCGAGCCCGTGTGCGGCCACCGCCGGATCGAGCGGCGTTGTAACGCCGGCCAGCGGGCAGACCTTCCCCACCACTGGCACCCCGAAAGGACCGTCTCATGACGCACACCTCGTTCGAGCCCATCGCGCTCCCCACGGGACGGATCATCGGCGCCGCATCACGCGAGCGTCGCCGCATGCTCACGTGCATCGATGTGGTGGTCGGCTACGTCACCGCGAAGCATCGATTCGAGCTTGCCGGATGGCGCATCGAGGCGGCGTTCGCGGAAGCCCGTCCCGACTTTCGGGGCGGCGAGACGGTTGCGCTGCGGGTCACGCCGCTCGATGGGTGTAGTCCAGCAGATCTCCCCCCGGTGCCGCTCGGTGTGCTGCGCGAGATCGGTTCACGCATTGTCGACTCCTTCGATGGCATCGCCAATGTCGTGCCGGACATCGCATCAATCGCCCCAGATGTGGACGGCATGTTCGCCATCATCGACGACGAGAACTGGGACATCGGCGGCGCGCAGATCGCGTGAGCGTCAGGCCCCGGCGTCGGATCCCGCATCGCTGTGGATCCGACGCCGCGTCCACGCGACGTAGCCGAGCGCGAGCGCGCTCGGAAAGAGCAGCGAGCCGATCACCTCGCCCAGTGTTGGCGAGCCGCTCGTCTGGATCGCGCCTGTGTGCAGAAACGCCCAGAGGTCGATGAGTCCGTGCACCAGCACGAGCGCGAAGAGCGACCTCGTCACGATCCGCACAGCAGCAAATGGGATGCCGACTGCGAGCGTGACGCCTGCCGCGTTGAGCCACGAGCTGGAATCTCCTCCCACGTGCGGGAGGCCGAAAAACACCGCCGAGATGAGGATCGCTCCCATCGGCCAACTGCGCCCTCCGAGCTGACTCACGACCAGGCCACGGAACCAGAGTTCCTCATTAAGGGCGATGATGAAGGCGAGGATGGAGAGTGCCGCGATCTCGGACGCGCCGAGCGCGGGGTCGATGAGCGAGTCGCCTCCGCCCAGGGCCAGCACGAGAGGAAGCAGCACGATGAGCGCGGCGACGGGAGTGAGCGCACGCATCCCAGCGCGGCGCTCGGCGCGCGTGCTGTCGAGTCCGACGCTGCGTCGATCAGAGATGCGGGTCGCGACGGCGAGGCCGATGGCGAACTGCAGGAGCTGCACGCAGATGAGCGCAATCGCGCTGGCGGTGTCGATGTCTGTCAGATCGACCTTCACACCGAATGCGTGGGCGATCACGATGACGATGCCACCGGCCACGATCTGGCTCAGCACGAAACCGAGCACCACGGCGAACGCGGCGAGACCGGCGCGCACGCGGTGGCGGGTGGTGGTGGGTTCCATGGGTGCAGGTTCGTCGTCGATGCGGGCATCGTATCGCTCACGCCCGGTCCCGCTCACGCAACGCGCGGCGATATGCTCGCGTTCGTGAGCGCACCCTCGATCCTCGTCGTCCTCGGCAATCGACCCCAGTTCGTCAAGCATGCCGCTGTGGCGCGCGCGTGGGCGTCCCGCACAGAGGAGGCGCGACCGATCATCGTCGACACTGGCCAGCACTACGACCACGCGCTCGCAGGGATCTTCGTCGACGAGCTCGCCATCCCCACGCCCGACTACTCGCTCGGTGTCGGCTCCGCGAGCCACGCCGAGCAGCTCGCACGCATGCTGCCGCCGCTCGAGGAGATCATGCTCCGCGAGCGTCCCGCGTCGGTTGTGCTCTACGGCGACACCAACTCAACGCTCGGTGGCGCGCTCGTCGCATCCAAGCTCGGTATCCCGATCGCGCACATCGAGGCCGGCCTGCGCTCGTTCGACATGACGATGCCGGAGGAGATCAACCGCGTGATGACCGATCACGTGTCGACCATGCTGTTCGCACCGACCGATGCAGCCGTTGGCAACCTCGCGAAGGAAGGCATCACCGGCGAGCGCGTGCACCGCTCGGGCGATGTGATGGCGGACATCGCGCTGGCTGTGGCAGCGGGCGCCGACGAGCGCAGAGAGTCGATCGAACGCGTGCTCGCCCAGCGCGGAATCGCGCTTCCCGAACGCGGCGCCTACGGCATCGTGACCGTGCACCGCGCGGCGAACACCGAGCCGGACGCGCTGCGCGAGATCATCGAGTGCCTGCGTGTGGCGGCCGAGCACCTGCCGCTCATCTTCCCTGTCCATCCCCGGACCGAGGCGATGGCCGAGCGCGCGGGCCTGCACCTGGACCTTGCGTCGGTGCCCGGCATGACGCTCCTGCCACCGCTCGGATACGTCGACATGACGGCACTGCTTCGTGGCGCGCGGGTGGCGCTCACGGATTCGGGCGGCCTGCAGAAGGAGGCGTTCGTGCACGGCGTACCCTGCGTGACGCTGCGCGATCGCACGGAATGGACCGAGACCGTTGACGCCGGCTGGAACATCATCGCCGGCTCGGATTCGAACGCCGTGAGCGCGGCGCTCAAGGCGCACGCCGCCACGTTCGGCGACGAGCCGTGGGGAACCGAACGCCCCGACCTCTACGGCGACGGGCACGCGGCCGAGCAAATCGTGGACGTGCTCATCCGCCACGCCACCACGCTGCTGCCACAGCACATGCGCCTGCGCTGACCCGCGCGTCTCAGAGGTGCAGCTTGGTGAGCAGGCGCTCGGCGCCGAACAGGTTGAGGCCGCGCGCCTCAGCCAGATGCGCGAGCACGTCGATGCGGTTCGCCGAGTGTTCCAAGGTGCTGATCGCTACGCCGCGTGCCGCGTCGGACAGCGCCAGGCTGCCGAACTGCGGGATGCCCGTCTCGCGGACGGCAGCCGAGGCCTTCCCGAGCAGGTCGAACACGGTGTTGGTCGCCCGCCCGGCGTCGCCGCCTGGAAGCGACGTGGCAACGTGCTCGCCCAGCCCTTGCAGCGTCAGACGCGCATCGCCGATCAGCGAATCCGCCTTCCAGAGCGTGTGCGCGGCTTCGTCAACACCGGGCGTGAACGCGGCCACGTGCTGCTTCGCGGCCAGCACATCGGTGCGCAACGCATCCAGGCGCTGCGCCAACGGATGCACGAACATCTGCTCCGTCATGCTCGGAATGGTCCAGCTCATCGTGATTCCCCCCCAGGAACACGGACGCACACGAATGGCGCGTCACCTCTCGCCACTGCATCGAGCGAGCTGCGATGGCTGTTGCAAATGGGCTACGCGCGACGCGCAGCGACTAGACTGCCCTGGTGTTATCGCGGGATGGTTCCCGCGCGCGCGATTGAGGTGCCATGACCGCCACGACAGCCAGCCAATCCATGTCCGATGACGCGTTGCCCGAGACGTTCCGACCCGATGTCGCCATCGTGGGTCTGGGATACGTCGGGTTGCCGCTCGCGATGACGTTCGCCGACGGCGGTGCAACCGTGCTCGGGGTCGATGTCGATCCGTCCAAGCCGGTGCTCGTGCGCAACGGTACGAGCTGGATCAAGGACGTGCCGAGCTCCGTCGTCGCCGATCACGTGGACGCAGGCCGGTTCGCCGCGACCACGGACTTCGCGCACATCGCGCGCGCCGACGCCATCATCATCGCCGTGCCCACGCCGCTCAACCGCAACCGCGAGCCCGACCTTGCGCTCGTGGAGACGGCGACGCGCGCCATCACGCCGCATCTGCAACCCGGACAGCTCGTGGTGCTGGAGAGCACGACGTGGCCGGGCACAACGCGCGAGATCCTCCAGCCGATCCTCGAGCAAGGTGCGCCCGATGGCACGCCGCGCGTCGTGGGCGTCGACTTTCACCTCGCCTACTCGCCTGAGCGCGTGGACCCCGGCAACGCGACCTGGAACACCAAGAACACGCCCAAGGTCGTGGGCGGCATCACCGCCGCGTGCACCGCCAAGGCCACGGCTGTGTACGAGCGTGCGGTGGACACCGTGCACGAGGTCTCAGCGCCCGAGGCCGCCGAGCTTGAGAAGCTGTTCGAGAACACCTTCCGCAACGTCAACATCGCACTCGTCAACGAGCTCGCGATGCTGTGCGACCGCATGGACATCGACGTGTGGGAGGTCATCAACGCGGCCGCCACCAAGCCGTTCGGGTTCATGAAGTTCCTCCCCGGGCCCGGTCTCGGCGGACACTGCATTCCCATCGACCCGTTCTACCTCGCCTGGAAGGCGCGCGAGTTCGATTTCTCCACGGAGTTCATCGAGCTCGCCGGCAAGATCAACCAGAACATGCCGTACCACTGCGTACGAAAGCTCCGCAAGGCGCTCGACGCGCACGGCAAGAGCCTGCGCGGTGCGCGCGTGCTCATGATCGGTGTCGCGTACAAGAAAGACATCATCGACTACCGCGAGAGCTCCGCGATCAAGATCCTGGAGCTCCTCCAAAAGCGCGGGGTGGATGTCGTGTATCACGATCCGTTCGTGCCGGAGATCCAAGGTGAGCATGGCGTCGAGCCGCCTGCCGCGCCCGCGAACGTGTCGGTGGAGCTGACGGATGCCGAGCTCGATGCAGCCGACGCCGTGATGGTCATCACCGATCACACCACGATCGACTGGGTGCGCGTGCGCGAGCGTGCCTCCCTGGTCGTCGACTACCGCAATGTGTACTCGGGCGAGCAGCGCTCCGAGACCCTCTGGAAGCTCTAGGAGCACCTCATATGACCGTGTCAGTCGGACTCGTCGGCCTTGGATATTGGGGACCGAACCTCGCGCGCAACCTGCTGCGCTCCCCCAACGCAGAGCTGCGGTGGCTGTGCGACCTGTCGACGGAGTTGCATGACAAGCACCGCCCAGGATTCCCGGACGTGCGCTTCACCACCGACTTTGACGACATGCTCAACGATGACTCGCTCGATGCGATCGTCATCGCGAGCCCCGTGCCGACGCATCACGCGCTGGGCATGCGTGCGCTCGAAGCTGGCAAGCACACCTTCATCGAAAAGCCGCTCGCGCTGAATGCGGCCGATGCCAAGGAGCTCGTCGACGCAGCGCAGGAGGCTGACCGCAAGCTCATGGTCGGGCACCTGCTCGAGTATCACCCCGGCGTGCTCAAGATGCGCGACATGATCGAGACGGGCGAGCTGGGCGATGTGCTGTACGCCTACTCCAACCGGCTCAACCTCGGGCAGTTCCGGCGCGATGAGAACGCGCTCTGGTCGCTCGGCGTGCATGACGTGGCGACGCTGATGTTCCTGCTGGGTGACACCCCGGTCGAGGTCACCGCGCGAGGCGAGAGCTACCTGCACGACGGGGTTGAGGACGTCGTGTTCGGCAACATGCGCTTCGCGAGCGGCACGATGGCGCACATCCATCTGAGCTGGCTCGACCCGCACAAGGTGCGCAAGCTGACGGTGGTCGGTTCACAGCAGATGGCGGTCTTCGACGACATGGAGACCGACCGCAAGCTGACGATCTACGACAAGGGATTCACGCGCGGCAAGGATGAGGGCTCAGGCAGCTGGGGCGAGTACGTCGCCAAACGCGAGGGCGATATCCATATCCCGCGCTTGCCCGCCGATGAACCGCTGCGCCTGGAGGTTGAGCACTTCCTCGAGTGCGTCGCTACCGGTCGCACGCCGCGCTCGGACGGCCATGACGGCTACCGCGTCGTGCAGATCCTCGAGGGCATGCAAACGAGCCTCGAAAACGGCGGCGTGCCGGTCGCCTTGGCGACGCCCGCTGGCGTCTGAGCCGGGGCCCTAGGGGACGAGCATCGTTACCGGTGTGGTCGACGTCGGGTCGGTCAGCACATTGTTGACGATGTTGCGGAGGACCACGGTTGCGCCGGGACCTCCGGCGATGGCCGCACTACACCACCGAGGCGGAGTTATCGGAGCTGCGGTTGTGTCACCCTCGGAGATCGAGCACATCGGGTAGGTGTTGGTGAGCGAGTTGGACGCCAAGTCGAGCGTGAACACGCCCGGCCCGACCCGGGTGCACGTGCCCACGTTTGACGAGCGCCACAGCACGCAATTGCCACCGCTCATGTAGACGGAGGCATACGCCTTCGCGGAACCGGCGGCTCCCGGTGTTCCAGGCGCACCGGCGGTACCGGGCGCGCCGGCAGCGCCGCCTGCTCCCTGCTCGCCCTTCTGTCCTTGCAGCGACGTGCGCGCGGCGGCACTCAGATCAGCCACTCCGATCGAGCCATTGCGCATCGCCGTCGCGTCAATCGCGTTTGGCGCGATGGCCTTCGCCGTCACCGCGTCGTCAGCCACCTTGGCGCTCGTCACCGCGCTGTTTTTCAGGTCGATCGACTGGATGGTGCCGTTCTTGATGTTCGCGCTCGAGATCATAACCGCAGCGAAGGCGGTGCCCGAGAGCGCCACGGCGAGGGCGATGAGCGCGACGATCATCGCGGGGTTCGTGAGGTTGCGGCGGACGCGAGTGAACATGAGGGCTCCAGGATCGGGTCGTGCTGAAGGTCGAATCCTACGCCTCTCGTGATGAACAGGCGGAGGGGCCCGCCAACGGGACTGCGCATTGGTACCCGTGTGGGCCGCTACGCCGTCGGTAGGCTGCCCGCATGACGACCACGGCAGGCACCACCTTCGATCGACGTGATGATCTCGCGCCCGGGCTGCTGCTCGGCGCTGGCGTGGAGATCGGCGAGGGCGTCCAGTTCGGCGCCTACGTCGTCGTGCACGCGAACACCTCCATCGGCGGCGGCACGTTCGTGGGCGATCACGCGGTGCTCGGCAAGCAGGTGCGCCTCGCCGCAGCGAGCACGGCGTCCCGGGAGCCGCTTCCGGGGCTCGTGATCGGTGCACGCTGCACGATCGGCACACACGCGGTGATCAACGCGGGCACGACCATCGGCGATGGCACGCTCGTGGGCGATCAGGCGATGCTCCGCGAACGCGTGACGATCGGAGCGAGCTGCGTGCTCGGGCGCTCTGCGCTCGTGGAGAACGACACCACGCTCGGTGACCGCGTGAAGGTGCAGGCCAACGCCTACCTCACCGCGTACATGACGATTGAGGACGATGTGTTCATCGCCCCGTGCGTGATGACCACCAACGACAACTACATGGGCCGCACCGAGCAGCGCTTCGTGGAGCGCGGTGGGCCGACCATCCGCCGCGGCGCGCGCGTTGGAGGTGGCTGTGTGCTGCTACCGAACGTCGAGATCGGTGCCGAGGCGTTCGTCGGCGCCGGCGCGGTCGTGACCAAGGACGTGCCCGCGCGCACGCTCGTGGTCGGCAGCCCGGCCCGCGCGCTGCGCGAGGTCAACGCAGACGAGTTGCTCGACGCCTAAGCCTGAATCCACCGTTTCAGTTCGATGAGCATGAAGGTTCGTGGATGTCACTCGCATGACACAGGTGGGTCGGGTTGGGCGGCGTTCGCGCCGTTCAACCGGGTGGTTCGGTGCAGGCTGACGCTCGCCGTGTGGGCGCGGTCGGGGTTCCCGGCGGTGGTGTGCTTATGCGGGCTGGGGTAGTGAGCGCAAGCGTTGGAGGATCTGTGCGAATGCGTCGCGCCATGGCCAGCGGGCGGGTAGGCGCAGCGTCAGGCGTCGTGCGCTGCGGGTGATGCGTCCGGGCAGCTGGATCAGGTGGCGGCGGAGCGTTTTGGCCACCACGAGTCCGTCGTGGTCTTCGCCCAGGATCGCGATCCAGCGCAGCATGTTGTGCGCGATTGTGGCGAGCACAGCCCATGCCGAGTTCGCGAAGAAGTGTCCCGAGGGGCACTTTGCGAGCCCTTCATTCTTGATGTCGCGGATCGCGAGCTCAACGACGGCGTGGTGGCGGTGCTCGGCGTCGAGCGTGACGCAATCGGCGGTCTTGTCGGTCACGAACGCGTGATGGCGCCAGGTCAGAAACAGCTGGCCCTTGTCCTCGAAGTTTCGCACCCGTCGCACGATCAATCGGTGCGGTTTCGAGTCGACGTGGATCGTCGTTTCGGCGACCTCAGCGATCCCCGAGTCCGGGTACTCGATCGGCGTGAACTCGTCCTCGTTGATGTCGGCAATTGCGTTGAGAACGTACTGGTGGAGCGGGATCGTGATCGAAAAACGCGCGCCGTGATCTGTGCACGCCTTGATCACGTCCTTGGAGAAGAACCCCGAGTCGAAACGGAACTCAAGCTCGCCGGTCGCGCCAGCGCGACGTACACGCCCCGCGGTTTCGCGCACGAACCTGGGTGCACCCTTCTGCGTGTTGGCGTTGCCCTTGCGAAAACGCGTATGCAAGATCTCGCCGGTGTCGGCGCGGGTGGCAAGCAGCGGGTGATACCCGAGCCGCTTGGTGTAGCCGTACCCCGCGCCGTGCTTGGCATGGCCGCACACCTCGCAGATCGTCGAATCCACGTCGATCACCAAACGCTCGGCGCCGGGTCCGAAACCGAGCTGCCACGCATTCGTGAGCGCAATCTCCGCGACCTTGTCGAGCTGACGCACGTGCCCGAACGTGAACGAACGAAGCCACGTGCCAAGCGTCGATGGCGCCATTACCTTGTGCCCGAGCACTCGCTCGGTCGAGCCACTGCGGAGAATGTCGCAGTCATCGATGCACTCGGCACCAGCGAGCATCCCATGCACGATCGTGAGCGCCATACGCCCCGGCCGCTTGCCGCGATCCACGACCGCATCAGCGGCATCCTCGACCCTGATCTTGCCGGCGAGGGTCGCCGGCAAGATCAACCCCGCATCCGCGACGGCATGTTCATCATCGAACGTCACTGCAACGCGATCGAGCGTGTGCGAAGATTGCATCCGGAAGGTGCCTTTCTCGAGATCCCTGTCAGTCGTGGAAAACCGGCATGGATACTGAGTCAAGGCGCCTTCTTCTTCAAGCCCTCACCGAGAAATCGGTGGATTCAGGCTCATCAAAGGGTCGTCCATGCTGCACCGCCACTTGGTTCGATGTGGGAGCTGACGGGTGGCGAACCAAGCGGAACGCTTGTGGTCCGCGCAGCGACCGTGTCAGGGAAGGACGGCTGCAACAGCTATCAAGCGTCATGGAATAGGCCCCGCGGCGGAGTTCAAGTCCGATTCTCAAACTTCTCTGGAACAACGGTTGGATGCCCAGGTCGCGTCAACGCCGCGTTGACCGAGACAGAATCATGGATCGTTGTCGAGGACAAACTGATCCTTCGTGGAAGCGGTGATGTGCGACTTGCGGTCTTTCAACGGGTCATCGACGAGGGTCACGCCTTGGGAGGATCTCGGTAGATCACACGGATCTTCTCGGGATCAGGCGTCGTGAGAACATGCACCGTATCGGCAGCCAACATCCTGGCTACCGCCGGGCAAAGGGCCGAGGCTCCATTTATCTGGGCCCTGCGGCGCACACCGGGGGCCCGCTCACGCGAATCACGGGATCAATGTCTACCGGAACTGGAATCGACCGGGAGTTCGATGACGCTTCGTACGAGCGTGTTGGAGCAAGTAGGCCGTTGGGGTCGTAGGAGGCTGATCGGCTGATTGCAGGCATGGCGCGTGACGTGGCGGGCCGGATTGCGTATCAGTTCCTGAGTCAGGGTGAGCGCTCTGTCGCGTGGTTTGGATCACTTTTCGAAGGGTAGTGACCGCACGTGTGTTGGCCGCGTTCGCGCTGGTCGACTGCCGCTTGCGGCGCGTCGTCGCGTATTGCCCCAGTGCATCGAGAAAAGGCGTGAGTATGCAGGTCCACCGTAGTTGCAGTTTCCGACGTTCGGTGCGGCGTTCGCTCGTTGCCGCGGGCGCCACGTTCGTAGCGGTTGCTGCGTTACTATTCGGTGCGAGTGTTGCGTCGGCTGCCTCGGTGACGGGAGTGACGTTCTCGCCCAACACGAATGTGTCTGCCACTCCAGCGGCGGTATGGACGATTGGGTTCACGCCGACTGCCGCAGGGGCGCTTGTTACTGGCAATGCGGTCTCCGTCAGTTTCCCAGTCGGGTTCGACGTATCGGGAGCGGCTGGTTCACTTGGATCAGGCTTCGTGAGTTGCGGTGCACCGACTACGTCGATCATCGGTCAGGACGTGCTCGTTCAGCTCGTCGGTGCAGGATGCTCGCTTGCTGCACTGACGCCGGCACAGGTCACTGTGACCGGAATCAGCGCAGATTTTGGTCCTTTCAGCAGGCTGGGCTTCAGTGTGTCGACCTACGGCGACGCTACGTTTGGCACGCCGATCGACGGTAGCGGCGCGAGTCCGTCTGCTCCGCCCACGGTAATCGATATCACTGCTTCACTCACCTACACGACGACCACCAGCGCTGGCGGCGCAGCTACCAGCGGCACGGCGCCGATCGACGGCTTGTCGCCCTACTCTGACAACGGCCTTTTACCCTTCCCCAGTGCTGAGGCGACGGCACTTGGCAATACAGGCGCGCTGACGCTCGATGGGCACTCGTTCGTTGGTTGGTGCACCACGGCCGACGCGGCTAATCCGACGCTGTGCACAGGTACGCAGTACGCGCCCGGCGCCTCTATCCCGGTCATTGCAAATACCGTGCTGCGCTCGGTGTGGGCGGTGGCGTATGCGGCTGATGGTTCGGGCACATTGACAACTCCGACAACGTCGGTGATCACGAGCACCACGGGCAATACGCTGGTGCTCACTTACACGGCGGCAACCAACGGTATGAATAATGGCGCGCTGCATGTCACTGTGCCTGCCGGATGGAGTGCGCCCAGTGCGGCGGCCGGAGCTGGATGCACGACGGCATCGAGTGGGACGCTCGCGTTTGCGGGACAGACGATCCAGGTCACGGGTGTCACGCTTGCGACGGCCGGCACGCTCACGCTCACGTATGGCGCAACCAGTGGCGGATTGTGCACCGCTGGAAGCGGCGCAACCGCGCAGCCGGGTGCAGGCACCGCAGTGTTCTCGACGGTCCACAAGACAACAGCTGCAGGTACGCTCACCGCGCTTGGCGCGTCGCCGTCGGTGACAGTCGCGAACGGCCCGCAGTTCACGGTCAACTTTCCCGCTGGCGGACTGCCCGCCGGCCTCGACACGTTCCTCACCACCACGGGCCTCGTCGGCTCCCAGAAGCTAACCGGGTGCGAACGCTCCGGTGCGCCGGGGCCCTTTTGCACTATTGTCGGAACATCCATCCGGTTGATCGCGTCCGCGTCGCCGGAAACGTGGACCCTCTATGTGACGGCGGTCGATCCCTCGAGCGGCCGCACCACGTCGGTGAGCGTCAAGTACACGGTCCGCGCAGCGGTGACCGGAGATTACGTGCGCGGTGACACGTCGACCAATGACGTGCCAGCCGGCCAGGACACAGCGGTAGCCTTTACCGGGGTGGAGCTACGCTCCCGCCTCGAGTGTCTCAGCCTCCCAGGAACGCCGTTCCGATCCTTCTCCGGCATCAGCAAGGAGACCACGATCGCTCCGGGAGTCCGCGTGTACTGCCACAACTACCGCCCGCTCGCTGTCGACACGTTCAAGGTCTGGTCCCGTCCGTACCTCTCGTTCGCGGTCGACGCAACAGCGAAGCCCGGTACGTACTCGGTCGCAGTTCCACTCGTCAACGCTCGCGGCTCCTTCACGATCAGCACCACGGTTGTCGCGTCCAGCGCAACACCGCCAGCAACCGATCCAGTTGGCGGCTTGACCAGCCCCACCGCCGACCTGCGATGCGGCACCAGCACGTCGAGCTCCGCTACCTACCTCTGGCTCGTAAATGGTCGCACACTCCCTGAATCAGCGTCAAGCAAGCGCACGTTGCCGGCTGCATCGGTGCCGGCGAATGCCGTCATTTCATGTGTGGTCTCCGACGTCGACGCCGCCACCGGCATGGTGGTATCGAAATCGTTCCAGGCGATGGTCGATGGCAAGGTGCGCGTCGGAGTCACGACGAGCCTTCCTGTCCTCAGAGCGCGTGCGAAGACGAAGCGCATCCAAGTGCGCGTCAGCGCAAGCGGCACCAAGCTGCTGCGCATCCGCACCTATCGGAAGATCGTGACCGGATCGGGCACGAAGGCGCGCGTCACCTACAAGCTCGCTGGCACGAAGACCGTGACGGCGAAGCGCGGCACGCGATCATTCATCGTGACGGCACCGTCGGCGGTCGGATACCAGATCGACGTCACCGCACTCAACCGGGTGAAGGCCAAGAACGGTACATTCAAGCTGCGGGCCGGACGCCAGCTCCTGCTCTGGCTGTAACGCTGATTCCACGCCACCCAGCTTCGACGACGAATACTCTCCCCCACTGAGCTACAGGGGCGTGGGCACTGCACTGACCCTGAATCCACCGAAGCTACGTGACACGGGTGGCGGGACGACGCTGTCAGTCGCGTGATCGTGGTGGGGGTGCCACTGGCGGGCGCGGTCGGGGATCCCGGCGGTGGTCAGGTCAGCAGGGCTTGGGGAGTGCGCGTATGCGATGGAGCGCCAGTTGGAACTGGTCGGCCCATGGCCAGTTGGTTGGTAGGTGCAGCGTCTGTCGACGTGCGGATCGGGTGATGCGCCCGGGGATCGTGAGCAGTCGGCGGCGGATCGTTTTCGCCACGGTGAGCGTGGTGCTGCGAAGGCCGAGGCGTGCGGTCCATCGGATGAGGTTGTGGGCGATCGTACACGCGACGAGCCAGCCGCCGTTGGCGTTGAAGTTGCCGCTGGGAACGTGCTCAAAACCGGCGCCCTCCTTGAGGTCGCGGATCGCGAGTTCCACGACGGCGTGCTTGCGGTGCCATGCGTCCAGGTCGATCTTGTCGCGGTCCTGGATGTCGGTCACGAACGCGTGATGGCGCCAGGTGTCAAACAGCTGCGAGCCGCGGTTGTGGTTGCGTACGCGGCGCACGATCAGGCGGTCCTTCCCGAGCTTGGTCTCGGCGACCTCGGCTATGCCGTCGCTGTAGTCGATGCGCGACCACGCGTCATCGGCGATCGTATCGATCGCCCGCACGACGGTCCGGGTTCGGCGCACGGTCAGGGAAAAGCGCACGTCGTGCTCGCGGCAGGCCTTGCGAACCTTCTTGCCCCAGAACGCCGAGTCGGCTCGCATCGCGAGCTTGAGCTCGTCGATGCCGGCGGCAGCCGCCGCGCGGCGAACGCGGCCGACGACCTCGCGCACGAAGCGCTCGGCGCCGCGCCCGGAGCCGGCGCTGCCCTTGCGCATGCGCGTGTGCAGCACCTCGCCGGACCCGTCGGCGGTCGCGACCAACGGGTGGTAGCCAAGCTCGCGCGTGTAGCCGTAGGCCGCGCCCTGCTTGGCGTGTCCGCACACCGGGCAGATCGTCGAGTCCACGTCGAACGTGAGCTCGCCGCCGGAGGGGCCGGCGCCGAGCTGCCACGCTCTCGTGAGCAGCTGCTCGGAAACCTTGTCGAGCTGGCGCACGTGCCCGAACGTGAGCGACCGCAGCCACGTACCGACCGTCGACGGCGCCATCACCTTGTGCGCCAGCACCTGCCCCGTCGAACCCGCACGCAGGATGTCCAAATCATCGATGCACGACGCGCCCGCCACAATCCCATGCACCAGCGTCGCCAACTTCCGCCCCGGCTGATACCCGGTCGAGACCGCCGAATCGGCGGCCTCGACCAACCCTACTCGCTCCGAAATCGACGCCGCAAGCAGCAACCCGGCGTCGGCGACCGCGCGGTCGTCATCGAACGTCACTGCAAGCCGATCGAGCGTGTGCGAAGATTGCATCCGGAAGGTGCCTTTCTCGGAATCCATGTCAGTCGTCGAAAACCGGCTTGGATACTGAGTCAAGGCACCTTCTTTTTCAACCCCTCACCGCGAAAACGGTGGATTCAGGCTAAGGAATTCGGGCGTATCCAGGTGTCGTGATGACCAAGTCAGTGAGCTGGGCCGTCGGTGCAGCGAGCTGGTAGCGCGCCACATCCACTCCGCCACGTCGCCGAACTGCTGTCCTGCGAAGCACTCCCAGATTGCTGTCGAGGCGCGCCGGAGCGTGTGCTCGCTCGCCGCCGGAGATGATGTTTCCGACGAGCACGTCGACCGTGTCCGTCCCAGCGCACGGCCCGCATTCTGCGTCAGATCGGTAGTGACGCACCACCTCGGCTTGCATCGAGGGGCTCACGAAACGGTTCTTTCCTTCGTCAGGAATCGCCTCCACCGCGCCGCGCCAATCGGGTCGGCGCATCTCCGAGTCAAGGCTCGCGCTGATCGATGCGAATGACATGGCGAGGAGGGCGATCAGGCCGAGCGCAGGAACGAGACGGCGGGCCGCGCTTGCTGACATGCGCGCTGCTGTCAGTCCCCCAGCGACGACCACCGCGAGCACGGGCACGAGTGGCGCGAAGCTGCGCGTAATGAACAGGTCAGGTCCGCCCCCCTTCGCGCTCACGAACGAGATGAGCAACGTGCCCACCGCGAGCACGAGCAACGCGGCGCTGGTTCGCCGCGCGGACGTGCGAAGCGCGAGCACGATCGCTCCCACGAAGATCACGAGGACGACCACCGCGAGCAGCTCATCGAGCGGCGCCTCGAACCCGATGGCGAGCTGCTTGGGGATAAAACGCAGGCGCTCGCCGAATCCGATCGTGCCGATCCACTCAGCACGCGCGCCGGCGAGCTGGCCGCGCAGAAACGGCACGTGCGCTGCGGCGACAAGAGCCGGAACCGCAAGCGCAGGTACCAGGCGACGCGCCTCGTGCACTCGATCAAACGCGAGCAGCACCACGCCCGCCACGCCGACGAACGGCCAGGTCGAATAGTGCGTGGCGAGCGCGATGCTCGCGAACACCGCCCACGGTACCCACGACGGCGCGGCCGGCGTGAGCGCCTCGCCCTCCACCGCTTCCTCTGACGCACGCAACCATGTGACGGTCGCCCACACGAGGCCCGCCGCCGCACACGTGCCGAGCGAGTAGGCGCGCGCATCCTGGCCGAGCCACACGAGCAACGGGCTCACGGCCACGAGCGCCGCCGCCCACCAGCCGGCCCGCACATCGACGAGGCGCCGCGCGGCGCACGCCGTGAGCCACACCGTGCCCGCTCCGAAGATTGCGGACGGCACGCGCAAGGCCAGCTCACTCACACCGAACGCGTCGCGCCACAGAGCAATCAGCGCGTAGTACAGCGGCGGCGTGGTCTCGAAGTCACCGGCGCGATCGACGAGCCCGCCAAGCCCCGGCTCGACCACGCGGTAGGTGAACACCTCGTCGTACCAGAAGGACTGACCCAGCCCGGTGACCACGCGCAGCACGAGTGCGGCGAGCACGATCAGTGGGAGCGTCCAGCGGGCCATGAACCACGCAGTATCGCGCAGTGCGCGGCTAGGCGACGCCGATGGTGATGGCCGGACCGGGCACACCGGCGCGCACGATCGTCGCGCGCGTGGGTGCTGCGATGCGCGCCCGAAGGATCCACACACCCTTGGCGTTCGACTTGACGGTGACGAGCTTGGTCGATGCACCGGCCCGCAACTGCACCTGCGTGATGCCCGCGATCGGCGCCCGCCCGGTGATGCGCGCGTACCCGCCAGCGGGCACGGCATTCTGCGCGGCGATCGTGAGCAGCGCGATGTTGAAGTACGACGACGGCAGCCCAAGCTTGCTCTGCAGCCGGGTGCCGCTCATCGTCTTGAGCCCACTTGTGGTGGCGATGTTCACCGTCTGCGCGTATCCCGACGGATAGCTCGTGTTGGCCGCTGCTCGGAACGTTCCTGCGTAGCCGAGCGCCGCGCCGAGCTGCGCGGGCGTGTAGCGCCGCAGGTCCGAGCCACTCCAACTGAACTTCGATGACTCAGTCTCGTACGGGGATTCCACCGAGCGCAGGTACGTGTACGGCGCCGAGCCCCAGACCTGCTCGTTCGCGGCAGTGCGCCCACCGCTCGTCGAGAAGAAATACGTGCGCGCGACCTTGCCGTTCACATCACCGATGCGCGGCACCTTGCCGG
>Ga0105047_10005582_pt1 | contig 21528 bp, 24 predicted proteins | sample MAT04_FD_78384 | JGI IMG/M metagenome (GOLD analysis project Ga0105047, IMG submission 78384) | Freshwater microbial communities from Lake Fryxell liftoff mats and glacier meltwater in Antarctica - MAT-04 (megahit assembly) | ecosystem: Environmental > Aquatic > Freshwater > Ice > Liftoff... | reverse complement strand
TGGAGTTTCTCCACCGACTTGGGACCGACGCCCACCAACGCGTCGATCGGCTTCGCCGCCAACCGGTTGAGCGTGACCGACTCCATCCTGAATGAGACTACCGATCCCGAACTGGTGACACATTCCGTCGCTGGGGCGACACAATGTGTGCCCGGTTGCCGGGAGATCGGTTCATTCGATGCCGAACAGGTAGGGGTACAACGGTTGGCCGCCATGGTGGAGCTCCGTTTCCACGTTGGGCCGGTGTTCCTCGAGCCACACCTTGAGATGTCGGGTGGTGGCCGACGACGATCCCTCACCTTCGATGATGGTGACGATCTCGTGGTCGGCCGTCACCAGCGCCGAGAGAAGTTGGGTCGCGGCGGCATCGAGGGCCGGAGCCACGGAGCGAATGCCGTCATCGGCCACACCGAGCCAGTCGCCTTCCCGGATCGGACCAACCTCACACGACGAATCGCGCACCGCTTGCGTGACTTCGCCGGCAACCACCGCGTCGGCGGCGAGGGCCATCGCCGCATGATTCGTGTCGGCATCGGCCTCGGGGTCGTAGGCCAACAACGACGCGAACCCTTCCGCCGCCCCCGTGGTGCGAACCACACGAACCTTCTTCGCCGTCTGGGCGTCGACCTGTTCGGCCACGGCGACGATGTTCTTGTTGTTGGGCAGGATCAGCACTTCCTCCGCGGGCGCCGCCTCCACCGCCTCCAGCAACTGCGCCGTGGACGGATTCATTGTCTGGCCGCCCTTCACCACTTTCTGGACGCCGAGCGAGTAGAAGATGCGGCTCACGCCCGCCCCCGTTGCCACCGCCACGATCGCCGTGGTGACGGGGTCGGCCGAGTGGCTCGGCTCCTCCGGCTCCACCTCGGCTTCGCGAACCCAGCGCTCCTCCTCCACCTGCTCGAGGAGATCGGTGACCCGGATGTTGCGCGGCCGACCACAGTCGATCGCCGCCTCGACCGCCGCGCCGATGTCGTCACAGTGAATGTGGCAGTTCCACAGCCCGTCGCCACCGACCACAACGATCGAATCGCCGATGCCGGCCCACACATCCTTGAATGCCGCGATGGTGGCATCGGGCGCTTCCAGGAAGAACATCACCTCATAGCGAAGGTCCGCAACACCGTCGCCACCATGACCGTGTTCGTCGTGCGCGGTGGCGGCCAGATCTGCCAGCGCGGCCACACCGTCGGGGCCGAGATCGGCCGCCACGGGCATCTCGCGCCCGTCCACCACATGCAACACCGCGTCGAGGAGCAGCAAAAGACCGGTACCGCCGGCATCGACCACGCCCGCATCTTTCAGAACCGGTAGTTGGTTGGGCGTGTCGGCCAGGGCCACGTGCCCGGCGGCGAGCGAGGCCTCCACCACGACTCGCAGGTCGGCGTCGGCCTGCGCCGCCGTCGCACTGCCTTCGGCCGCACAACGGATCACCGTGAGGATCGTGCCCTCCACCGGGCGCATCACCGCCTCATACGCCAGCTCGGCGGCACGGGTGAGGGCAGCGGCGAACGTGGGGGCATCGATCACTTCGTGCTCTCGAAGCACGTCCGCCATTCCTCGAAGGATCTGCGACAGGATCACACCGGAGTTCCCCCGAGCCCCCATGAGCGAGCCATGACTGATGGCTGTGCACACGCCGGCGAGATCGTGCGCACCCGACCCGTCGATCTCCTCGGCCACGGAACGAAGAGTGAGCGCCATGTTCGTTCCCGTGTCGCCGTCGGGCACGGGGTACACATTGAGGCGGTTGATGCCCTCCCGATGGGCGGCAAGCCCGTCGGCGAACGAGCGCATCACGGCGACGAGGTCGGCGGGTTCGAGCGTGGCGAGCGCCGCCCCGCCGGATGGTGCAGTGGGATCAGGCATGTCGGGCCGGATCGTAGCGAAGCCGAACCACCGACTCCGATCTACCCGCCTTCTTGCGCGCCGTCCCCTTGGAACCGTTCTCCGTGGACCTCCTCTTGCCTGTTTCCCCGTGCCCCCCACCCGTCCATAGGGGTCGGAGAAGTCCCATTCGCTCCGGGCCCGTCCCGAGCATCTCAGACACCCACCTACGGAGGGTGGTTGCGGCGGCCACTCACTGCTAGTTTTCCGGGCGTGCAAGGAGTCATCAAGGCCTACGACCCCATCACCCGGACCGGTTCACTGCTGCGCGACACCGACCTCGCCGAGGTGGAACTTTCGATCGACGCCCTTGATGGGTCTGTCATGCGGATGCTCCGGCAAGGGCAACGGGTGAACTTCACGCTCAATGCCGCTGGCCAAGCCACGGGCGTATGCTTCGGCAGCGAGGTCGATATGGCTACGCCAGGCGTCCCGATGCCCCCCTCGGACCCCACGTAGAAACCCGCCTGGTCCACCCGTGGTCCGGCCACCCATCCGCCGCGGAAATGGTACCTATCGGCGTCACCGATAGCCCGCTCCGCGGTTGAGACGACCGCGGCGATTGTCGTTACAGTGTCCGAACTATCCACGGGCGCAAGCGGGGGCAGCCATCGACCGGCCACCTCCACGTCGTCCCGCCTTCACCCACCTTCCCGACCGCACTTCCGCGAGTCGGCGATCGACAAAGCTGTCGGAGGTTCCATGGCCGCCACCACCAACAAGAAGCTGCTCGAATGGGTGCAGGAGTGGGAGACCATCTTCCAGCCCGATGCCGTCGAGTGGTGCGACGGCTCACAGGAGGAGTACGACCGCTACACACAGCTTCTGGTGGATTCCGGCACGTTCCGGGTGTTGAACCCCGACATCCGGCCCAACAGCTTTCTCGCCCTGTCCGATCCCGGCGATGTGGCTCGGGTAGAGGACCGCACCTACATCTGCTCGGCCGAAGAGATCGACGCCGGGCCTACCAACAACTGGCGCACCCCCGCTGAGATGCGGGAAGAGCTCATCGGCTTCTACACCGGTGCCATGCGCGGCCGCACGATGTACGTGGTGCCGTTCTCCATGGGCCCGTTGGGCTCACCGATCGCCCACATCGGGGTACAGCTCACCGACTCCCCCTACGTTGCCGTGAACATGCGCATCATGACCCGGATGGGCCAGGGCGCCCTCGACGTGCTCGGCGCCGACGGCACCTTCGTCCCGTGTTTGCACTCGATCGGCAAGCCGCTCGCCGAGGGTGAGGCCGACGTCGCCTGGCCGTGCAACCCCGACAACAAGTACATCGTTCACTTCCCCGATACCCAAGAGATCATGAGCTACGGGTCCGGGTACGGCGGGAATGCCCTGCTCGGCAAGAAGTGCTTCGCCCTTCGGATTGCGTCCACCATGGCACGCGACAACGGCTGGATGGCCGAGCACATGTTGATCCTCGGCATCACTCCTCCTGGGCGTGAGAAGAAATACGTGGCTGCGGCGTTCCCATCGGCGTGCGGCAAGACCAACATGGCGATGCTCATTCCGAGCCTCCCCGGCTGGACCGTCGAGACCGTGGGCGACGACATCGCGTGGATGAAGTTCGGCGACGATGGCCAGCTCTACGCCATCAATCCCGAAGCCGGCTTCTTCGGTGTGGCACCCGGCACCAACGACAAGACCAACCACAACGCGCTCGCCACGCTGAACGAAAATTGCATCTTCACCAACTGTGCCCTCACCGACGACGGCGACGTTTGGTGGGAGGAGCTCACCGACGACCAGCCCGCCCATCTCATCGATTGGAAAGGCAACGACTGGACCCCAGCAACTGACGGCCCGGCCGCCCATCCCAACGCCCGTTTCACGGCGCCAGCCAGCCAGTGCCCGTCGATCGCCCCCGAGTGGCAGGATCCCGCCGGCGTTCCGATCTCGGCGATCCTCTTCGGCGGGCGCCGCGCCACCAACGTTCCGCTCGTCACTGAAGCCTTCAACTGGCAGCATGGCGTGTTCATGGGTTCGATCATGTCGTCGGAGATGACGGCGGCGGCCGCCGGCACGATCGGCCAACTCCGTTTCGATCCGTTCGCGATGCTTCCCTTCTGTGGCTACAACATGGGCGACTACTTCGCCCATTGGCTCGAGATCGGTCAGACCGCCGTGGAGCGCGACGGCCACGCCTCGAATCTGCCCAAGCTCTTCTGGGTGAACTGGTTCCGCAAAGGCGCCGACGGCAAGTTCCTGTGGCCTGGTTACGGCGAGAACAGCCGGGTGCTCAAGTGGGTCATCGAGCGCCTTGACGGATCGGCCGAGGCGGTCGACACCGCCATCGGTCGTTTGCCCACTACCGAAGGCATCGACATTTCCGGCCTCGGCCTCTCCGACGATGTGATCGCGCAGATCCTCACCGTCGACAACGAAGCCTGGCGGCAAGAGATTCCCCAGGTCGAGGCCCATTTCGACAACATCGGTGAGCGTCTGCCCCGAGAACTGCGCGATGAGCTCCAAGCGCTCGAGAAACGGCTCGCTCAATAGGTCACCCGAGTCCGCTCGGCACCATCCCGACCCCGACGCCGAAGGAACGCCGCACCGATGCGGCGATCGCCGTTACGATGCGGCCGCGATTCACCCCTTGTTCCCCGACGCCGAGGAGGCGTGATGCCCGTTTCCGCCTATGTGCTCATCCAGACCGAAGTTGGTAAGGCGGCCCAGGTTGCCACCGAGATTCGGGGCATCGACGGTGTCGTTTCCGCCGATGACGTGACCGGCCCCTACGACGTGATCGCCCGGGCCACCGCCGACACGATGGACGATCTCGGCAAGATGGTGGTGAGCCGCGTGCAGATGATCGATGGGATCACCCGAACCCTCACCTGCCCGGTGGTCAACCTGTAGCCGGGTTCTCCTCTGGGGTCCGCCGACCCAGAAGACGAATCGGGAGTGCCTCGAGCGGTCGCATGATGAAGTGGGATCGGTATCGAACAGGCCCAGCGAGCTCGACCGCCGGGAATCGACGGACCAACGCGCCAACGGCCACGACGATCTCGAGCCGGGCCAGTGCGGCACCAAGGCAATAGTGAGGACCGCCCCCGAACGGCATCGCGAGCGAATGATCGCGATATAGATCGAAGCGATCTGGTTCCGGGAACACCCGAGGATCGCGGTGGGCGGCCGGCATCGAGAAGAACACGATCTGACCCGCGCCGATGCGGTGCCCGCCCAACTCGGAGTCACCGACCGCGAAGTGGGGCATCGCCTTGAACAGCGGGAGGAAACGGAGCGATTCCGCCACCGCCGCATCGATCAGCGCCGGGTCGTGCTGCACCGCCGACATCGCTTCGGGATGGTCGATCAGACACAAGATCGCCGCCGCGATCTGATTCGCCGTGGTGTCGGAACCCGCTATCACGAGTGCAACCACCAGCGCCTGCAGTTCCTCGTAACGCAGGCGCTCGCCTTCCGCCTCCACTTCGAGCAGACGGGTGAGCAGGTCATCCCGGGGATCGGTGCGGCGCACGGAAACGGCCTCGTCGAGAAGGTCCAGGATCTCCTGCATGGCCGCGACCGCGGTTGCCCGTTCGAGGGCGTCTATCAACGGGTTCACCAACGGGACGATGCGCGCCGCCAACGATCGGAACCTCGTGGCATCCATCCCCTCGAAGCCCAGCAGATTGGCCACAACCAGGGACGGGATCTGCGACGCGAACTGGCTCTGAAGGTCGACCACATCCCCGTCGGTCCATTGCCCGAGCAACTCGTCGACAAGCCGCTCGGTGAATAGCCGTTGCTGCTCCACGCCACGCGGCGTGAACGCTCGTGTGACCAGCCGACGAAGCCGTAGGTGGTCGTGGGCCGGTACGTGGAAAAGCCCGTGATCATCGAGTCGGTCGGCGAGATCTTGCCTCTCCACCGGCACCGGTTCCCAGCCACTCCAGTACTTGCGGCTGGGTGAGAACATGGGCTCCCGAAGCACGGCGGCCATCTCTGGGAAGCCGGTCACCAGCCATGCGCCCACCTCGGGCCACCACCACACGGGATCGTGTTCTCGCAGCCGCCGCCAGGTTGGGTAGGGATCGTCGGTGAAGGCGTGGTCGAGGAAGTCGAGGGCGGCTGCCGGCATCGATCCAGCGTAGGACGGCACGCGGGCAGCGAGCGCTCAGATCCCGACGACAGTCATGGCCCGCAGCCCGAGCCCCATGATGAAGAGGCTGCCCCCGCCGTAGAGCAGGAAACGGTGACGCTCCATCTGTTGCCGGTAGGAGTAGAGGATCGCGACGGCAACGATGCCCGATGCCCCGTACAAGAGGTGAAAGCTCGTGACCTTCACGTGGTCGAGTTGGATCACCAGAACGCCGAGCAGGGCCTGCACGAACACCGTGAGTTGGGCGGCGAGCACGAATCCCCAGAGAACCCTCCCTCGCAGGCGCTCGTACCGATGCGCGGCGAGGCACCACCCCCCGGCAAGGGCGTTGGCGACCACCATCGCCCAGGCGAACCACTGGTGCACACTTCGCATGTTCATGGCCCGCGCAACGATCAGATCGATCGTGACAGGTTGGTGGCGTCCATGGTGGTGACCGACCCCGCCCACAACACACCCAACCGATTGACCGCACGCCGAGCGTTCTTGAACGGATCACGCAGAAGGATCAGCAGGACACCGATTCCGATCATCATCACCACCACCGCAGTGGCTCCCGCCGGAGTCAACACCAAACTCGATCCGGCCAGCGTCACCTCGGGGCCCAGCTCCCCGGGCACTCGTGGAACGGCGCCGGCGATATCAACGATCGCCACTGGGGCGAGGGCGACCACCGCAGCAACAAGGGGGCGCAGCGAGGTCATGGATCGGCGGCGAAAGATTGCCGCCTGGTCGACCAGCCCGAATCGGTGCGTGAAATCAGCCAACAAGTCGGCCACCGGGAGGAGACCCGTTGCGGCCACCGCCGCGGCAGCGATGGTGCAACAGGCAGCGACCCGCGGCGACCCGAGTCGCGTCAGCGGAGCGCTCAGGACGAGCAGTGCTGACGCGATGGGAAACAGCACACGCATCCGCCGCGTGGCGCGGGAGGCGACGAGTCGGTCGGGAAACACGGCCGCGGCTCGCCACGCGAAAAGGCAAGCAACGAGTGGGCCAACAGCCACGACGAGGACGATCGGCACCAAAGGCGACCACGCGTCCCGGCCAAGGTGCTTCATGGCCCGTTGAAGGTCGGCGAGCTCGTCGGGGGACGGGCGGACATCTCTGGAAGTCGGCCCCTCCGTGCTCGGTCACTCCGACAGTATGGCCCCGCCTGACGGAACTCGTTGGCTCCGATGACCACCCGGAAGCGATCCCCCGTACACTCGGAGCACTATGCCGATGATCAAGCAGAACAGCCCGTGCTGGTGTGGGAGCGGGAAGAAGTACAAACGCTGTCACCACCAGGCGTCGATGCTGCTCACCCCGGGAACCGTCTCCCCGTACCGATCGGTTCCCGACCACATCCCCCGCCCGAACTACGCCGAGTCCGGCGATCCGGGGCCGGAGGAAGAACCGAACATCAAGTCGACTGAGGTCATCGAACGAATGCGGCGGGCGGGACGAGCCGCGGGCGAGATCCTCCAGATCGCTGGCGAGGCCGTCGACGTCGGCGTCACCACCGACCAACTCGACGCCATCGTGCACCAAGCCACGATCGACCGCGGCGGTTACCCAAGCCCGTTGAACTACCGCGGGTTTCCGAAGAGCGTATGTACCAGCGTGAACGAGGTCGTGTGCCACGGCATCCCCGACGACCGTCCACTGCACGATGGCGACATCGTGAACATCGACGTCACCATCTGGCTCGATGGCGTCCACGGCGACACCAACGCCACGTTCCTTGTGGGAGAGGTCGATGCCGTCTCCCGCAAGCTCGTGCGGGTGACGCGAGAGTGCACCGACCTCGGCATCGATGCCGTGAAACCCGGCCGCCCGCTCTCCGACATCGGCCGAGCCATCCAGAACCACGCCGAGAAGCACGGCTTCGAAGTAGTCCGAAGCTTCATCGGACACGGGATCGGCGAGGAGTTCCATACCGACCTTCACGTCCTTCACTACTTCGACCCGAAAGCGTCCACCATCATGGAGCCGGGCATGACCTTCACGGTTGAACCGATGATCGCCATGGGCAGCGGCGACCACTACATGTGGGACGATCACTGGACGGCAGTGACCGTCGATGAGGCCCGGGTGGCTCAGTTCGAACACACGCTGCTCGTCACTCACGACGGCGTCGAACGACTCACAGAGCTTCCCGCCACTGCTGCCGCTCTCGCCGACGTTTCGGTCGGATCTGGTGCCGGCAACTGACGATGCCGGTGCCTCCATGGCACACCGCAAGCTCACCGTCGCCTACCTCTGGGTCGATGACGTGGAGCTGCGCCTGAAGTTCGCGACTGTCCTCGGGGTGCGCAAGCCGGGCGCCGATCACCTCGATTGGGAGTGTGTGGCCTATCCCTTGTTCGACGATCTCGATCCTCTCGAACCCGGTGCCTACCACTTGCGTGCGAGCACCCTCGAGGGCCCGACGGTCACAGGGCCCGCCGTGCTCGTTCGATCCACGGGTGCGAGCCATGTGTGGCGAGGTGCTGGTGCGCTCGCCGGCTTCGTGTTCGAAGGCAAAGCTTCGCCCGCGCTGCCGCCTACTTCTTGACGATCTCGGCCGGGTCGAGCTGCGCGGTGCCGTCGGTGATCGGCACCCGCACCAACACATCGGCGCCGTCCACCTTGGCTGAACATTCCAGCGTGCCCGACCCACCAGCGACCGCAATGCCCTTCGGGCAGGTGACCGTGGCCTCCTTGGCTCCCTGATTGAGAAGCAGGGTGTGAATCTGTTCCGTGACCTTGTCGGTGGCGTAGAGCTCGTTGCCGATCTGGAAGAAGACCTTCCCGTTGCCGTCTTGCTGTTCCACCTTGGCGGTGATCGCCACACCGCTCTCGGCGATGGCCGTGCAGTCGAACCGATCCCCCGATCGCAACTCGCGCTCGGGCGGGCATTCCACCTTGCTGACCTTCACATCCACCTCACCGATCTTGCCTTGGATGGCCGCCTTCAGCGCCGCCATGTCGAGCAGCGAAGGCGCGCACGCCGCCGAGGTGCCGACGGCGAGGATCGTGCCCAGCAGCAACACTCGTCGAAGGCACAAACGGGGGGGAAGGAAGGTCGAAGGCATCGGGGAAGGTCGGGCATCGTGCCCGGTTGCTCGGGGACGGTGGAGCGTCCGGAGGCTACCCGCCTCGGTTCCGCTCACCGCGGCACCCAGCGTTCTCACCCGCTTGGCATCGCCCACGGCCGGCGGGGATCCGAGATGCGGCTTACGGCCGGCCCCAACCTGCTCAGTAGGCATTCTCGAGGATCTGGCGGGCGTCGGCTTCGCTGACGGACCGAGGGTTGGCGGCGATGTTGCCGTTGCCCTGGCTTTGACGCGCCACCGAATCGAGATCGTCGGGCGTGACGCCGCAGTCGAGCAACCGGGCGGGAAGGCCAAGCCCGTCAACCAAACGTTCGACGGCGAGCGCGGCATCGGCATCGGGAGCGAGACCCAACGCCTGACGAAGCAGAACGATGGCCTCGGGCACTTCCGGCGCGTTGTAGCGAATCGCATGCGGAAGGATCACCGCGTTGGCGAGACCATGCGCCACACCCGTACGCCCCCCGAGCAGTTGGCAGAGCCCATGGTGCACCCCCATCGATCCGTTCTGAAGACAGCGACCGGCCAACGCCGCGGCTTCGAGCATGCGCCCGCGAGCGAGCAGATTGTCGGGACGCGCCACCACTTCGGGAAGCGCCGACACGATGATTCGGATGCCTGCCTCGGCGATCGCCACCGCTTCGGGCGTGGCCGTGCGCGACCACAGGATCTCCACGCAGTGGGCCAACGCGTTCATGCCAGTCTCGGCGCTGACATTCGCCGGCGTGGAAAGCGTGAGGGTGGGGTCGTAGAAGACGGCGATAGGTGCGCAGGTGGGCCCACCCGCGCCCTGCTTGCGACGCGTCTGAGGGTCGGTCATGCCAAAGAACGGGGTGAGCTCCGCTCCGGAGTAGGTGGTGGGCACCGCAACGTGCGGCAATGCCGGACGATCGGTGTAACGCGCCCCGGGTATTCCCTGCTCCTGTTCGTGAAAGAAGCAGACCGCCTTGCCGAGGTCGGCGCATGAGCCACCGCCGAACGACACCACGCCGTCGACAGCATCACGCCGCACCTGACGCAATGCCGCTTGCACCGCAGGCGCAGGGACGTGACTGGAAACGTCGGCAAAGGTGGAGGCGATCCGATCGCCTGCGGCGCCGATGAGTCGTTGGCCATCGGGAGAGGCCAGCCGTCCAGCGGTCGAAACCAGCAACGCACGGCGAATGCCGGCGTCACGAAGGAACGAGCCCAGCTGCTCGACCACATGGTCACCAAAGATCAGTTGTTGCGCGAACCCGGTGTGCACCCAGGGACGCGATTGACCCGCAGGCGTGGCGTCGGCCATCAATCGGCCGACGGGAACAGCGACGTGCCGAACGGCTCGTCGGCAGCACGGCGAGCGTCGAGCTTCACGAACCATTCCGTGCCGAATGCCTGGGCGAACGCCTCCGGTGGCATCTGCATGAAGAACGAATCGTCACCGATCTGGCTGGCGTGGGCGACCATCGACTGGCGCTTCACATCCACGGCCGAGCTCACATCGATGGCGTGAGTGATGTCGGCCTCCGGCATGCCGAACGGGCTCTCCTCGAACCGCGAGCGTCGCGCTTCGAACTCCTCGCCGATGTCGCCGGCGGCTTGGGCCTCCATCATGGCCATGATTCGATCACGATTCATTGTGGCTTGAAAGATCTCGGTGACTCCGGTCAGTTCCGCGGCCCGCCGACCCACCCGATGCACCTGGATGTGGTCGGGGTGGCCGTACCCGCCGTGCTCGTCATAGATCGTGAGCACACCGCAATCCACCTCCCGCAGGATGACGGCAAGCCGCTCCGCTGCCTCCTCGATGTCGGCCTGCCAGAAGCAGGCCGGGTTGTCGTTCGTGGGCTCACCAATCATCCCCGAGTCCTCGTAGCCGAGGAACCGCACGCCTTCGATCCCCAGAATCGCCGCGCTCCGTTCGGTCTCCACCACTCGGCGCTCCCACAACGCCTCCCCTTCCCGCAACACGCCGGCCCGCGGTTCACCTTGCTCCCCGCGTGTGGCGGTGACGAGCACCACTCGGTGGCCGGCATCGGCGGCAATCTTCATGGCGCCGCCGGTGGCGATGGCTTCGTCGTCGGGGTGGGCGTGAAAGGCAACGAGGGTGGTCACCCCCCGGAGCCTACCGATCACGGCCCGACACCCGTCAGACAAACCATCGCCACCGACCGCACGGGGCCATCGTCAGCACCAGATCCGGCGGAACTGAATCAGCCAGCGCTTCCGATGGCGGAGCCCACGGAACTGAACTTGCTCGACGCGTTTCGGCCGAGGAACGTGACCGCAAGGATGCACACGACGGCGATGAGCGCCACCAACAGCGCGTACTCCACCAGCGACGCACCACGGTCGGTCTTGCACCGTGCGACGAGGAAGGCAGAGAGGTATTCGTATGAGATGAGCATTGAAGTCCCCTTTCGGGAGGTTGCGGCGACGCCGGAAGCCGGAAGCTGCCGCCGCCGGAACCCAACCACCGTCACCGTTTTCGGTGTTGTCACTGCTCTATCCCCAACATGCATCCACGCATTACCGGAAGTGGTGAAGGGTCAGCGGACGGTGATGCCGAGATCGAGTAGGTCGACCACCTCGGTGCGTGGCGGCGGCTCGATCAACGCCGGCGCTCCGAGGTCGAAGAAGTCGTACCGCAGTTGCGCCGAAACACGGAGGCCATCGCCGGAGGCGGTGCCGAGCGTGAGTTGCAGTCGACAGATCGACCCCTGATCCGACACCGAGACCTCGACTGGAAGGCCAAGACGGCTCGTCCCCTCCCCTTCCGGCACCCATGATCGGAGCGCTCGGAGCGATTCCCGAACGCTCCCACCGCCGGCATCGTCGTGCGGCGCGGTGATCGCCTGATCGATGTCGACGGTGGTTCGGTAGCGGGTGCAGGCGACCCCTCGCACGGTCTCTCGTCCCTGATCCTCGACGATCGGTTCGAGCCCGGCCAACAAGGCGACGAGGGGAACCGGGTCGGCCGACACGACGGCGAGCCCCGCAAGCCCGTTCCCCACGGCCGAAACAATCGGCGCCGGTGCGTTCTGCGGGTCGATGCCGGCCGATCGGGCCCGCGTGTCCCACACGCCGAGGTCGACCTTGGTCCACGTGTCGTCCGTTCGCCGATCGAGGGCGCTCAGAAGGCGACTCCGCTGATACACGGTGCGACCGTCGACAATGGTTTGGATCGACGTTCCTTTCGCCACCGCGTCGAGCGCGTCGTGAAGCAATGCCGACGCACCCGACTCGTCGTCGCTGTCGCGCTCATCCCGGTCGGCCACACCCCCGAGCGACTGCGCGACGACACTCGCCGCGCTGTCGGCATCGAGTTTGAGTCGTGCCCGGCCCGCTGGCCGGTCGTAGGCGCCACTTCCTCGGTAGACGAGGTCGACCGAGGATGGTGTGCCCAACCCGGTGGCCACGGGTACGCCTGGCAGTTCCGGAATGCGGAGAGTGGGGAGCCCCGCAACGGTGAGGGTCAACGAGGCCTCGAACGATGCCGACTGCTCCCGCTCGGTACGGAGGCCGGCCGCCCGCACAACCCTGGCGAGATCATCTGCGCTCCCGGACTGCAGGGAGGGCGCGGAGACCGAGGTGGTGCCACGGGAATCGGCGGCATCGCTCGGTGTAGCGCGACAGCCCATGAGGGCCAAGCCCAACACCGTGACGCCTGTCAGTGCCGGTGCACCCCGTGCGCGCACGGTCAGACCACGGCGCCGCTGGCCTTGAGGGCATCAATTCGTTCGGACGCGAGGCCCCAGTCGGCCAGGGCTTCAACGGTGTGCTGGCCGGCGTGCGCCGGCGGGCGCGAGATCTCCCCCGGCGTGCGAGAAAAGCGCGGCGCCGGCGCCGGTTGGACGATGCCTTGGCGTTCCACGAAGGTTTGGCGCTCGACGTTGTGCGGATGTTTCGGCGCTTCGGTCATGGAGAGCACGGGGGCAAAACACACGTCACTCATCTCCATCAACGCACACCACTCGTCACGAGACTTGCCTTTGAACACCTCCGCCAGCCGGGCCTTGAGCACCGGCCACTGCACCTTGTCGAACTGATGGGGGAGCTCGGGATCGTCGGCCAAACCGGTCTTCTCCAGCAGCTCCCGATAGAACTTGGGCTCGATGGAACCGATCGACACATACTTGCCGTCGGCCGTCTCGTAGACCTCGTAGAAGTGTGCGCCCGTATCGAGCATGTTGGTGCCACGCTCATCGGCCCAGATACCCATGGCCCGAAAGGCGTGGAACATCGTCATCAGCACGGCGGCACCATCCACCATGGCGGCATCGATCACTTGGCCCTTGCCCGACATCGATCGTTCCACGAGGGCGCACGTGACGCCGTAGGCGAGCAGCATGCCACCTCCACCAAAGTCGCCAACGAGGTTGAGCGGCGGGAGCGGCGGCTGGCCCTGCCGACCGATGGGCTCAAGCGCTCCCGCGAGCGCGATGTAGTTGATGTCGTGACCGGCGGCGAGGGCATACGGGCCGTCCTGTCCCCAACCAGTCATGCGTCCGTACACCAGACGCTCGTTGCGGCCCAGACACTCGTCGGGCCCAAGACCAAGGCGTTCCGCCACGCCCGGACGGAACCCTTCGATCAACACATCGGCGGCTTCGACGAGCGACAACACCGCCTCCACCCCGTCGGGATTCTTGAGGTCGACGCCGATGCTCCGCCGGCCACGATTGAGCACATCCGCCGGCGGACTGGCCGGGTCGCCCCCCATCACCTGCTCGGCACGGTCCACACGGAGGATGTCGGCGCCCATATCGGCGAGCATCATGGCGCAGAAGGGTCCCGGCCCTATCCCCGCCAACTCGATGATCTTGATCCCGGTGAGTGGTCCGGCCATGGTGCGATCCCCTTGTGTGGTGGTGGTGGTTTCTGCGGGTGTCGGATGGTGAACGACGAGTCCGGTGGTGGGCGGCCGAGTTTGCGTGCGCCGGATCAGCCGGCCCGTGCGGCCGTTGTACCGTCGGCGGCGGCGCTCGCCATCTCGGTGATGCCCGAGATCACGGCCGCCCAATAGTTGGGGGGAAAGTCGTGGGCCATGCCCTCGAGCTCCACGAACGTGGCGCCGGGAACGAGCTCGGCCGTACGTCGGCCGCCATCGATACCGATGAGCGGGTCGAGACTCCCGTGGAACACCAGCGTTGGCACGTCGAGCGTCGCCAACGCCTCGGCCCGAGATCCCGATGCGAGGATCGCCAGTAGCTGCCGGGCGACACCGAGCGGATTCCGACCCCGGTCCCATGCCCGTTCCGCCAGTTGCCGCGCGAGCGTGGCGTCGAAGAGCGCGGGAGCACTGATGAGGCGAGCTTGTTCGACGGCGTGATCGAGCGCCGCCTCGCGGTCGGCAGGCGCCAGTTGGAGCAACGACGGGAGGAGGTCGGCCGACGGGGCTCCCACGTTGGGCTCGCCCGTGGTGGACATGATCGACGTCAGCGTTCGCACCCGTTCGGGCGCGTTGATAGCCACTTGTTGAGCGATCATTCCACCCATCGAACGACCAGCCACGTGGAAGGCGTCCACGCCCAGGTGGTCGACGACACCGAATACGTCGGCGGCCATGTCGGAGATGAGGTAGGGGGCGGTTGCCGGTTGCCCCGAAAAAAGATTGAGAATCTCGACGACCGGATCCACATCGGCATCGATCGTGGCCGACATGCCCACGTCGCGGTTGTCGAGCCGGATGACGAAAAACCCCCGGTCGACCAGCGCCTCGCAGAAGGCGTCCTCCCAGCTGATGAGCTGCGCTCCGAGGCCGGCGATGAGCACCAGAGGCACGTCGTCGGTGTGGCCCGTGAGCTCGTAGTGGATTTCGACACCGTTGACCGAAGCGGTTCCCATCCCTCCCATCCTTTCTCCACTTGACCACAGGGTCAAGTTCCTGCGAGGGTCGCCGCTATGGGAGATGGAGGGCCACACCTGCACATCGCCGCGATCGACACGCTGGCGCCCACCACTCTTCACGCCATCATCAAGTTGCGCATCGATGTCTTCGTGGTGGAACAGCAGTGCACGTACGCCGAGCTCGACGGGCTCGACGTGTCACCGACCACACGGCACCTGTGGCTTTCGGCCAGCGTCGACCGTCCCCACGAAGTGCTCACCTACCTCCGCATCCTCCAAGAGCCCGGCGCCTTCCCGATGATCGGACGCATCGTCACCTGCCCCGAACGGCGGCGGAGCGGCCTCGGAACCCAACTGATGCACACGGTGCTCGCACTGCTCGACGAAGAACGGCTTCCCGAGGTGCATCTCAACGCGCAGCTCTACGCCGCGGGGTGGTACGAGGTGTTCGGGTTCATCCCGTGCGGAAGGATCTTCGTCGAAGATGGCATCAGCCACGTGCCGATGCGTCGCCCCCACCCGAACCTCGAATAGGGGTAGCGCATAGAGCGCGGCTCGCCGCCACCGCGGGTGGGCGGACCTCGCCACCCCGCGCTCCGGTAGCGTGCCCAACCGTGTCTTCCCACTTCGAAGCCTCACCTCTTCCCTACCGGGTCGACCCACTCACCGACGACATCTCCTTCATCGTGGCGAAACGACAGGAGCGCCCCAACCTCCCGGCCACGGGGTGCCCGTTCTGTCCCGGAGGGCTCGAGGCACCTGAGCTCTACGACGCCTTCGCCTTCACCAACCGCTGGCCGGCGATCCCTGACGCCCGGGCGGAGGTCGTGCTGTACACCCCGGACCACGATGCGACGTTCTCCTCCCTCGGGGTCGCTGGGGCCCGACGAGTGATCGACCTTTGGGCCGAGCGAACCGAGGTGCTCGGAGCCCGCGACGACGTCGACTACGTGTTGATCTTCGAGAACCGGGGGCCGGAAGTGGGCGCCACCATTGCCCACCCCCACGGCCAGATCTACGCCTTCGACGTCGTACCACCTCGGGCACGAGCCGAGCTCACCGGCCGTGACGTCCACCAGGTGTTCGGCGCCGATGCGGCCGGTGTCGACGCGGAGCGTCTCGTGACCGCCGACCCATCAGGCATTTGGCGAGGGTGGGTCCCGTGGGCGGCGGCATGGCCCTACGAGCTGTTGCTTGCCCCCGCCGATCAGGTGCCCGACCTTCCCCGGCTGCGGGCCGAGGCGCGAGACGCGCTGGCGTGGGTTCTCGTTGATGCGTTGGCTCGGCTCGACCAGCTCTTCGATGCGCCTATGCCGTACATGCTCTGGATCCATCAACGCCCCACCGACGGCGGCGTTTGGGACGACGCCTGGCTTCACCTGCACATCACCCCCATTCACCGGGGGCCGGCCACGCAACGATTCATGGCCGCCGGTGAGCTCGGAAGTGCCGTCTATTTCAATCCGGTCGACCCGACCGACGCCGCCGCCGCCCTTCGTGGCTTGTCGGGCGCAGGCCTCGCGCCCGTACCCCGGTACCCCACGTGATCAGTGCCCATCATCGTGGGGATCGTGTGCGGGCCTTCGCTCCGGGGCGGGTGAACCTCATCGGCGATCACACCGACTACACCGGCGGCATCGCGCTACCCATGGCCATCGAGCTCGGCACCACCGTTGAAGGCCAGGTGCTCCCGGACGACCCCCGGGTTCGGCTCACATCCACCACGCAGGCCTTCGCGGTGGATCTCCCCATCGTGATCGTGGATCCCACTGTTGTGGATCCGCCGTGGGGACGGTACGTCGCCGGTGTGGTGCAGGAGGTGCAACCGCCGCACGGGTTCGAGGGCACGGTCAGCACCACTCTGCCCATCGGAAGCGGTCTGTCGTCGAGCGCCTCCCTCGAGCTCGCGGTGGCCCTTGCCCTCGGGTTCGACGGCACCCCACGCGATCTCGCGGCGTTGGGGCAACGAGCGGAGCAACAAGCCTCTGGTGTGCCGTGCGGGATCATGGACCAGTTGGCGTCGGCGTGCGGAATCCCTGGGCACGCGCTCCTCATCAACTTCACCACCCTTTCGGCGAAGCCCACGGCGATCCCTCCCGACGCCGAGATCGTGGTGGTGCATTCGGGCGAGCATCGTGAGCTGGCCGGTTCGGCGTATGCCGATCGTCGGATCGCGTGCGAGCGCGCCGCCGCGCTGATCGGGCCCCTGCTCGACGCCACGACCGCTGATGTCGGTGAGATTCGCGACCCCATGATCCGGGCGAGGGCGCGCCACGTGGTGTCCGAGAACTCCCGGGTACGCGACTTTGCCTCAGCGTTGGCTGACGACGACCTTCCCCGCGCCGGCAAGCTGATGGTGGCCAGTCATCGAAGTTTGGCTACCGATTTTCAGGTGTCCACTCCCGGGCTCGATGCCCTCGTGCGCCGGCTCGTAGCCACCCCCGGCGTGTTCGGTGCCCGGCTCACGGGTGCCGGATTCGGCGGTTGTGTCGTGGCCCTCACACGCCCGGGCACGTTGACGGAGGGCTGGGTTGTCCGTCCCTCCGGCGGCGCGACCCGGACGAACCTCTGACGCGGTCCACCCCCGCCGGAAACCCGCGCCGGCCAGCGTCCCCGACCAAGGTCGTGCCACCAACTCCCTCCAACCACCGCACCGAACGGTGGTGCGCGTAGAGCGTGCGCGGATCGGTGAACGTCCGGCGCTCTTCGCCCGCGGGGTTCCCCGCTCCAGTGGCTCCTCGATTGCTCGTGTCTTCTCGCAATCCGCTCGCCACGGCCGCTCGGGCCTAGGCCCTGCACTCCGCTCGCTTCTTACGGCCGCAACGTCCGGGCGAACACCGCGTCGACCGCGGTCTGACCGTATTCGAGCACGCACGGTGGCTGGTTCGGGCCGGCAGGGCCGTCGGCCGTCCACTGCTCGGCGATCAACGTGGCGACGTACGACAGACCGGCTTCGAGACGTTCGGTACACGACGTGTCGGCGGCCGCTTCGATCTCGGCAAGGCGCAGCACCCCGACCGTGTTGCGATGCCACACGAACGCGCCGTCCGGGCCGATCACCTGCACCACCACACGAGAGGGTGGCACTTCGGCAATGGGCGGCTCCGTGACCGCCGTGCACTCGAACGCCGTCCCCGATTCGAGCGTTCCGGTGCGGGGAAGGCACAGCACCTTGTGCACCCATCCACTGGATCGACGAATCGCCTGCTCAAGCGAGGTCTGCGTTTGGTCGGAGGTGAGCCGTCGGCTCCCGTCGGGCAGCAGGCTCGTGACGGGGGCACCGGTGCCCGTTGGCCGAGTGGACGGCACCAAGATCTCTGGGGGCACGGGCACCGTCTTGATGGTGATCGCCGCGGCGGCTGCCCGTTCCGGTTGGTTGCGGTCGTGGGCGACCACGATGACCACGCCCACAAGCGCCAGCGCGACGACACCGGCGAAGGTGAGGGCTCGGGCGACCTGCATCCGCCTGCTCACGGGGCCGACGGTGGCGCCGGTGGCGGGACCGCCTCCGCGAGAAACGTTTTCGTTGGTTTTGGGGCCACGGTCGGCGGGGTCGACGTCAGTCATGAGCGGCATCGATCGTAGCGATGTGGTCGGACAGTCGGACCAGCGCGGACGGGGTGCGACTCCCCCACCAGAACAGATCCTGACCATCGACCAGCACCATCGGGGCGATGTCCGCCAGTTCCGCGGCGTGACGTTCGGCGAACGGGTAGGGCTCGGTCGGCGCCAGGATGACGTCGGGACGTTGCGCCGCGATGTCGTCGACCGTCACCGCGTGATAGCGGTCCGCCGCTCCCGCGAACACGTTGCGAACGCCGAGCCGATCGAGCAGCGACGAGCCATACGTGGCGCCGTTCAGTGTCATCCATGGTCGGCGCCAGATCGGAACAAAGGCACGGAGCCGCTGGGGGGCGCCTCCCAAAAAGGGCGGCATCACGGGAGGCTCGCAGCCACAGCCCGCCGCAAGCTGTCCCATGGCGGGGCGCACATCATCGACCGACGTGATCGTGAGCACCAGTACCCGCTGATTCGCGTCGATGAGCGCATCGTGGTCCTCCTTCCGGTTCTCCTCGTCGTTGAGCACGACGAGGTCGGGGGCCAGGGCGAGAAGACCAGCGATATCGGGATCCTTCGTGCCGCCGAAGGCCGGCAACGTGGGTTGCTCGCAGAACCGGGTGACCCCCACCGGGGTGATGCCCCAGTGAAGAAGGGTTTCGGTGACCGAAGGGACCAGGCTCACCACACGAGGACCTGCCGCGGGTGACGACGACCGGCTCACATGCGGGCGAGAAGGTCGGCTTTCTTCGCCTGGAACTCTGCCTCGGTGAGCACCCCTTGATCCCGCATTTGCGAAAGTTGCGTGATCTGGTCGGGGATCGACGGACCCGCAGGGGGGGCCGACGCGTGGGCGTGTGATCCCGCGTCCACGATCTGTTTGATGTTTCGGCTCTGGTTCGCTTCCATCTGCCGGTAGATCTCGTTCTGCACGGCCTCGGGCTTCTTGATCGAGTTGAACTGCTGTGCACCATCCTGCGATGCCGACTCGATACGAAGGTCGCCGGCACCGAGAATCCGTTCGAGCACCGACTGGCCGAAGAACACGGTGTTGATCCGCTCGAGCGGGAACTCGATACCGCTCTTGGCGAACACACCACTCCGGTAGATCAGTCGGTCGGTGGTGAGGATGAGCTGGGTGGTGACCCACTTGATGATGCGCGAAACGAACCACACCAGCGAGACGAGGATCAAGAACGCACTCAGATACCGGGCCGCCGTACCGAGACCGTCGGGCCCCATCACCACAATGGCGACGATGCCCAAGAGGATCGATGCCACGAGGGCGGCGATGTGCCTGAACATGTACATCCAATGCGGATGCAGGTCGAGCACCAACTCTTCGTGGTCGGCGAGCAGCTCACGGGGATAGGCCATACCCGCAGCGTACTTTGGTGCGCACTCGGACACGGGTGAATCCCGTTGAGAGTCCGGGCTCAGTAGACCGTCTTGCCCTCGCGGCACATCTCGACAAACAACGCGATCCGACGCGCTCTCGTGTCGGCCCGCTTCGCATCCTGCACCCGGTAGAGGACGGCGTAGCGGTTGTTGCCGGTGAGCGTGGCAAAGAACGCGGCTGCTTCCGGAACGGCATCGAGCGCTGCTTGCAGATCCTCTGGCACCGTCGCCGACCGCGCTCCGTCGTAGGCGGCATCCCACCGACCATCGGCCTTGGCGGCATCAATCTCGGCCTGGCCCGCTGATTGCATCCGTCCCGCCTCCACCAATGCATCGACCTTGGCGCAATTGATCTTTGACCACCTGCTGGCGCGGCGTCGAGGTGTGAAACGTTGCAGGAACCACACGTCGTCGAGGGCGCCACGCTGACCATCGATCCATCCCACACAGAGCGCTTCGTCGATCGCTTCGGCATAGGTGATCGACGCCACGCCCGTGCCCTTCTTGGCGATCTGCAACCAAAGGCCCGGCGAGGTGCGGTGATGGTTCGCCAGCCAGGACCGGAAGGCCACGGGCGTCGCAAACGGTTTCTGGATCAGATCGTCGTTCGGCATGTTCCGTGCTTCCGAACCGAGCTCAGCGCAGACGATCGTCGGCGACATGGATTCCCCACGAACCGAGCAACGTTCCGGTGAGGGTGCGGTCGTCGGTCACCATCCTTCGCGACAACAAGCGCTCGGCGAGCTCGAGGCGGATATCGCGTTGATCGGGATGATCGGCCACGTTGTGCAACTCGCCGGGGTCGGCGGTGAGGTCGTACAGAACCGGGGGCATGGCCGGGAAGTGCACGTACTTGTGGGTATCGGTGCGCAGCACCGCCAACCGGGAGTGCTCCATTCGCAACCCGAGCATCGCCAGTTGATTCGGTACCAGTGGGTTGCGGAAATCGAACTCCCAGTAGGCGTCGGTTCGCCACGATGGCGGTGCTGCGCCTCGGAGGAAGGGGACGAGCGACCGCCCGTCGCACTGGAGCGGCGCGTTGTCGGCGCCAAGCCAATCCAAGATCGTGGGTAGGAGGTCGACGTTTTCGGTGAACGAATCTGTAACAACATTGCCCCGGCTCGGGGCCGCCCGCGCCGTGGGATCGCGGACGATCAACGGCACGTGGTAACTCTGCTCGAAGAAGCCGAGCTTCTGGAGCAGGTGATGGTCGCCCATCTGCTCTCCGTGATCGGATGTCACGATCACCAACGTGTGGTCCCAGAGCCCCGTGGTGCGCAGCCAGGAGAACAGGCGGCCGAGCTCATCGTCAACCTGGCTCATGAGGCCGTAGTAGGTGGCCGCCAACTGTCGAAGCTCGTGGTCGTCGACCGGTGCTCGCACGGCGTCGAGTCGGAGCGCGCCGGCGAGGAAGGGGTGCTGCGCCATCTCCGCGTCGATCGACTCGTGACGAACAAACGCCGGAACATCATCCGGGCGATACCGATCGTGGTAGCCCTCGGGCGCGACCCACGGTGGGTGCGGGCGCAGGTAGCTGGCGTGGATGAAGAACCCCGGCGCACCCGGAGGCGCAGAGGCCACTCGGCTTTTGATGTGGTTGATCACGCTGTCGGTGAGGAACGTGGTCTCGCTGTGCTCGGCGGGAATGACGGTAGGCGCAAACGA
>Ga0105047_10005581_pt1 | contig 21529 bp, 11 predicted proteins | sample MAT04_FD_78384 | JGI IMG/M metagenome (GOLD analysis project Ga0105047, IMG submission 78384) | Freshwater microbial communities from Lake Fryxell liftoff mats and glacier meltwater in Antarctica - MAT-04 (megahit assembly) | ecosystem: Environmental > Aquatic > Freshwater > Ice > Liftoff... | reverse complement strand
GCTCCCGGGGAGCCCGGAAACACAGCTCCCGGGGAGCCCGGAAACACAGCTCCCGGGGAGCCCGGAAACACAGCTCCCGGGGAGAACGTAGGCGAACTCAGGCTCCCGTAGAGGCCAAAGCGAACGAGGGTCGACGAGGCGCCGTCCACGTCCGCCGGGCCTTGCACGCGCACCTCGACGTCCGCCTTGTGGACCGTCGGATCGAGGCGTCCGTTGAGGAACACGACCCGCGTCGGCGACGGCGTGCGGAACAGAGTGACGCCGTAGGGCAGGCGCCGCACGTCGTCGTCGGAGCGGAACACCCCGGCGACGGTGAGCGTGTCGAGCGCGCCGACGTACGTCGTGCCCGTGGTGATGCGGGCGCTGCCCGAGGGCGGGACCCACATCCGCGTCGTGCGGCGCGCGCTCGGAGGCGCGCCGCGCTCGGCGCGCACGCGGTCGACGCCGTTCACCGCCAGCACGCAATCGCGCCCGTCGTACCCCACGTGCAACTGCGACCATTGCCCGGCCGGCACCGCGCCCGACTTCGTCACGAACGTCCGGCGCGAGCCCGGCGAGGTCGCCTCGACGGCGTCCGCCGGGACCTCCGCGACCTCGAACTTCAGGTCGAACGCGGCCGCGCGACCCGCCGAGGCGAGGAGCGAGACGCGCCAGACGACGGCTCCGTCCTCGTCGGCGGTCAGGAGCGCCATGTCCCGCCCCGCGACCTCGGGACGCACCCATGCGTCGACCTCGACGCCGTCGGTCATGGCGAAGGCCGACCGGCTGCCGTACTCGACGGACGACCCCGACGTGAACACGGCGCACGCGCCCGACTTGCCCGCGGGCTCGAGCCGCACGGCGCCGGTCGTCTTGGCGATGGACGGCTCGTTCGCGTTCACCAGCCACTCGGGCTGCAGTTCGAAGTTCGAGGTCAGGACGACCCGCTGCACCGCCGTCTGCACCTCGAGCCGCTTGTCGCCGTCCACGTCGATCGTCCGAATCTCGAGGGTCGCGCGCTTGCCGCCGGCGCTCATGTTCAGGCAGCGCCGCCCCGACTCCGCCACGATCTCCGCCGCCTGCTGCGCGAGCCCGACGCGGCCGGCGCTCGTGAGGAAGCCGATCCCGAGCCCGAGCAGGACCGCGACGATCGCCATCACGATCAGGATCTCGAGGAACGTGAAGCCGCGCGCGCCCCGCGCGAGGCGCGCGGCACCGAGGTCGGTCCGGAAGGGGCGGGTCGCCGCGGTCACGCGTCCGTCACTCCCACGCCTTGACGTCGTCGTCGGTGTTCGGCTCGCCGTCGGGGCCCATGGAGAAGACCTGGAAGCCGTTCGTCTGGGCGAAGGAGGTCCCGGACGACGTGCGCCACGGCTTCGGGGTCACCGGCATCCCCTCGCCGTTCAGGTACGTGGGCGGATTCTTCTCGGCGTCCTTGTAGTCGGCGTCGGTGAAGTACACGAGGGGGTTGCCCCACGGGTCCTTGATCTCCCACAGCTTCAGGTCGCCGTTGGACGCGAACGGCTTGTCGAGCGCGTCGTCGTCGGTATTGCAGCGGTCCTCGTCGAGGTCGGGGTTCTGCCCGAAGCCGGGCGTGTAGAGGGCCTGGACGAGCGCCTCGATCCCGGGGTTCGTCGTGTTCGACGGGACCGGGCGGCCGAGTTTCATGGTCGGCCCGAGCACCGTCGACAGCTTCTGGAACTCGGACGGCGGGTAGAAGCGGTACTTGCCCTTCCAGAGGTCGGTGCTGGCGCGGACCTTGCCGAGGAGGGCCGCGGCCTGCGTCTTCTTCGACTCCTCGATCGCGATCTTGTAGACCGCGAGGCCGAGGCCCACGAGCACCGCGATGATCCCCATCACGACGAGGATCTCGATGAAGGAGAAGCCCGCGCGGAGGCGACGGGCGGTCCGGGCAGTCGGGGCGAAGGCGTGCATCACTTGGTCCTCACCACCCGCACCTTGTCGACGCGGAGGTCCCACTTCTCGGCCTTGGCGGACCACCCGCCGAGCCACAGTTCCTGTTCGGCCTTGGCGCGGCGGAACGCGGGGACGCGGTCCGACAGCAGTTCCGTACCGTTGAGGCGCAGCGTGAGCTGCGTCCCGTCGTCGCCACTACGCTGGATCTCGACGAGGACCGTGCCGCCCGCGCCGTCGTCCGGCCACTCGAGTTCGACGCCGTCCTTCTGGACCGTCTTCAGCGCGCCGTCCTTGTAGAGCGGGTCCGTGCCGCCGCCGACGCGGAGGGCGACCTTGCCGTTCCGGTAGAAGACGCCGACGCCCGCGTTCTTCGACAGGCCCTTGCCGCCGCCCGACGGCGGCTGGACGACCACGCCGAACGTCACCTTGTTGACGGAGGTGTCGCGGCGCGGGATCGACAGCCACACCTGCACCGTCTCGAGCGACTCCTTGCCGAAGAGCTTCTTCGCCTTCGCCGCGACCGTCGGGTCGGTCTCGCTGCCGTCGTCGGAGGCGCTCGTCGTGCGGTTCTGGTCGCGGAACACGAGCCAGCCCTCGTCGGGGCCGACACGGATGCCGTGGCTCTGCAGGAGATCCCAGTCGGTCGAGAGCTGGTTCTCGGCGAACTCGACCGTCTTCTCCTCGAGCGAGAGCCAGCGCGTGACGGTCTTGCGCGACGCGGCGGCGTACGCGCGCCACGGGTCGCCCTCCCCCGCGGCGGCGTCGAGCACGGCCTGGAAGTCGCGCAGGCACTGGTCGTACCGGGTGGCGTCGTACACGCCGAGGCGGTAGTTGCAGTAGCCCTTGACGGCCAGCGCGCGACGCTCGTCGCGCACGCGGGCGAGGAGGCCCTCCGCCGTGCGGAGGGCGCCCTCGAACCGGTCGCGCTCGCGCAGGTGCTGGGCTTGGATCTGCGTCAGCGCGAGCCGCACCGCGAACTCGGTGCTCTTCGGGTCGGCGCGGAATTCGGTCGCGGCCGCGCGCTCCGCGAAGCGGACCGCCGCCAGGAAGTCGGCCCCCGCCTCGGCGAGGGGGCGCCCCTCGTTCACCGCGAGTTGGGCGACGGCGAGCCGGGTCTCGGCCAGCCAGCCGTCGAGCTCGTGATAGTCCGGCGCGAGCGCCAGGGCGGCCTCGAAGCGGCCGCGCGCGCGCGGGGCGTCGCCCTGCTGCCGGGCCACGAAGCCCGCCAGCACCTCGACGTACGCGCAACGCTCGGCCTGCTCGCGCGCGCGGTCGAGGCCCGCCGACGCTTCGTCGGTGTTGCCCAGGCCCAGCGCCAGCAGCGCCCGCCCCAGCTCCGGCGAGACGGTCTCGTCCGGGTGGCGACCCCGCTGCGCGCCCGCGCGCAGCGCTTTCTCCGCGGCGTCGAACGCCGCCGTGGCGGCGTCGCCGTGGCCCAGGCGCCACTCGGCGAGGCCCAGGTCGTAGAGCGCCTCCGCGCGGTGGCGGCGGGCCACCGCGCCCGCCGCGCCGTCGCCCGGCAGCACCGAGGCTTGCGCGAACGTCTCGCGCGCCCCCGCGGGGTCGCCGGAGGCGTACTGCGCGGCGCCCTTCACGAGCAGCGCGCGCACGTCGTACGCGTCAGCGGCGAGCGCTTGGTCGGCGGCGGCGGCGGCGCCGGCGAGGTCGCCGAGGCGCAGCAGCGCCTCGCCCTCACGGACGGCGAGTTCGCCGCGCCCGCTGCTGTCCGACGCCTGACGGAACAGCTTCAGCGCCGCCTCGTGGTCGCCGAGGTAGACGAGCGCGTCCCCGCGCCCGACCAGCGCGCCCTTGAGCCCCTTCGAGAGCCCGAGCGCACGGCCGTAGTAGACGTCGGCGCGGTCGGCGAGGCGTAGGCGCTGGAGGAACAGGTCCCCCACCCACGTCGCGCCCTTCGCCGCGGCGTTGCCGCTCGCGGACGACAGGAAGCTGGCGAGCGCCGCCATGAGGCGCGTCTCGTCGTGCACCGCGCGGTAGGCGTCGATCAGCGCCTCGAGCACGTCCGAGGGATCGCGGCCCGCGGTGGCGCCCTTGGACAGGGCGAGCTCGAGCGCCTCGATGGCCCGGCGCCATCCCTTGCCGTCCTCCTTGCCGGTCCCGCCGAGCGTCGCCATGTCGGTGGCGACGGCGCGGAGGCCGTCCACGCCGAGGTCGGCGAGGCGGGGGCTGCCCGCGCGCCGGCACGACTCGACGAAGAGGTTGTCCACGGTGCGCCGCAGGAACCACTCGTGCGCGTCACCCTTGAGGGTCGCGACGTTCTGCCCTCGGGCCTTCCGCGGCGTGGCCATCACCTTCCGCGCCTGCTCCTCGGTGCCGATGTAGGCGAACTCGACCTGCAGGTCGCGCCACGCCTTGTCGAACGTGGGCGGCGCGCCCTGGAGCGCGAGGTTCCAGCGCACGCTCTGGGGATCGTCCCACGCCTCGCTGCCCTCCTTCACGCCGTCCACGCTGCGGAGGTACACGTAGTTGCGGACGCCGTTCTGGACGATCCAGTCGAAGACGTCCTCAGGCTGCGGCGTCCACGCGACGTAGGCGTCCGGCGGCACGTCGGGGAGCTTGCTCCCGTCGGCGAGGACCACCTTCGGCACCTCACCGCGGTAGGCGCGACGCCCGGCCGGCGCGATCCCGGGGATCGTGGGCGGGAGGGGGAACGCCAGGGCGACCGGCGGGGGCTCGGGCAGGCGCTCGGGCGGCAGCGCGCGGGTGTCGGACTGCTCCTGGAAGGCGTTGCGCGTCCCGCGCGAGAGCTCGGTGCGGGCGAAGACCTGTTTGGCCAGGTCGAGCGGGGCCGACGGGTCGGCGGCGCGGCTGAGCGTCAGCGACTTGGGCGCGGGATTCGAGGGCTTGGGCGCCTCGGCCCGCAGCAGGAACGCGACGGCCAGGAGCGCGAACGCCCACAGGAACAGGCCCCGCTCTTTCCCGATCGACTTGTCGAGCGCCGCGGTGACGAGGAGCGCGCCGAGCCCGAGCGCCAGGAAGAGGAGGAACGTGACGAAGAAGCCGGCGGCGAGGACCATGCTCACTCCCCCTCGAGGCCGAGCGGGACCTCGGGACGGACGCGGATGCTGTAGGCGCGGAGCTCCGCGCGGACGAGCCCGTCCCGCTTGCTCGTCTGCTTCAGGATGCAGGAGCCGAGCGGCGTGGGGCGGGCGGGGTCCGTCAGGACGTTGAGGATGGACCGGACGGCCTCCGGGGTCCCCGTGACGTCGAGTTTCACGGGCCACTCGGCGACAAACGCCTCGGGCCCCTGCGCCGCGAAACGCACCTCCGGCTGGAGGATCTGGACGGCGTCGATCGAACGCACGCCTTCCCGGATCGCCACATCCACCATGGTCGCGATCAGCGCGAGGTTCGCGAGGCGGCGCGGCAGCTCGGCGCGATCGACGGTCGTGATGCCCTCGAGGCCGAACGACTCGGCCTGCGGCGCCACGTCCACGTCGGCACGGTTCGCGCGGACCGACAGCTCGGTGACCACGTCGGCGCGCACGCGCGAGAAGCCGACGTTGGGGTCCTGCAAGCGCAGGATCTGGACGAACTCGGTGCGGCGCTGCTCGTACCGCGCCGTCGCCTGGTCCTTGGCCGCCGCGTCGTCGTCGAAGCGCGCCGGGTCGGCGGGCAGGCTGCCGCGCAGGTGCGCCGCGCGGAGCGCCTGCGTGACGAACGCCTCCACCACGTCCTCGGCCTCGCCGTGCCGCTGGTCGAGGAGGCTCGCCTTGCGGGTGACCTCCTTGGCCAGGAGGTCGCGGTTCTTCCGCGCGCCCTCGACCTGGGGGGGCGACGGGGCGGTGTAGTTCTTGATCGTGCGCACGCGCGCGTCGTTCTGCGAACGTCCCGCCTCGGGGTCGGCGGTCACGATGTTCACGACGATGAGACCGGCGAGGAAGGCGCCCACCCCGTAGAGCACGGGCACCCAGAACGTCCGATACCGCTGCCAGAGCTCGTCCACGGCGTCACTTCCCTCCGGCGTCGGTCGGCGACCCGACGAACGCGTTCCAGTCCTGGGGCTCGATCTGTTCCTTGGGGATCACGACGGACACCCCCTCGGCGGTGGTGCCTCGCACGCCCACGGGCTCGCCGCCGTCGGCGGGGACCTCGGGCTTCGCGTCGCGCAACATCCAGGCCGGGGCCTCCTTGTCGTCCTTACGACGGAAGAGGTGGCCGGGGAGCACTTCGAGCTCGAACCGGCGCTCGCGGGCCTGGAACGTCTTGAGGATCCGGACGACGAGGCGGCGCTCGGGCGCCTTCGCGCGGCAGGCCGCGACGAACTCGTTGAAGACCTTGTCCGGGGCCGGGCTCTCGCTCACGAAGCCGACGACCTTCACGGCCGCCCCGCGCTCGTGCCGCGTGTACGGCCGCTCCTGGAACCCGCCGGCGTTGCCGGGCCGCGGGAAAAGCAGGGGCGCCGACGGGAGCGTGTCCTCGACGACGAGGCTGGTCTCGCCGAGGAACACATCGGGGTGCCCCTTCATCGCGTCGTCGAGCAGCGCGAGCGTGTCGGAGAACAGGACGCCGGGCAGCGCGAGCTGCGCGAGGCGGCGGTGCTTCTCCCGCGTCTCCTGCGCGCTCTTGACCACCTCGACGAACGCCTTGTGCGGGCCCGTCGCCTTGCGCGTCTCGTCGGCGCGGTAGACGCCGGCCTGCCGCGCGACCTCGGCGGCCGCGGTCTTGCGCGCCGACCAGACGAGGCCGAGGGCGCCCGCCGCGACGACGCCCGCGGCGACGGCGAACACGCCCTTCGTCGCGAAGTCCCGCTTCTTGCGGACCTCGTCCGGGACGACCTCGAGCTTGAACGCCGCGGGCTCCGACGGCGTCTGCGCGAGGCCCAGCGCCGAGGCGAACTCGTGGGGCGCGGCCTCGAGGGCCAGCCGCTCGTCCTCGGGCAGGCCCGAGAGGTCGCACGCCTCGAACGGGTTGAACCGCTCGACCGGCACGCCCATCGCCTGCTTGAGGTAGGCGTCGAGCCCCTTCAGCGAGGCGCCGCCGCCCGCAAGGAGGACCCGGTCCACCTTCAGGTCGGGGAGCTTCGTCTGCGCGCGACCGATCATCAGCGTCGACTGGATCAGCTGCGCGATCTGGCCCGCCGTCGCCATCATGGCGTTGGCGACCTTCTCGGCCGTCGGGTCGGCGTAGCGCGCCTGGCCCCGCGGCGTGACGTCACCCTTGGTGACCTTGAGCGTCTCGGCCTTGCCCTCGGGCGTCGAGAACGCGGCCGCCACGGCCTGCGTGAAGGCGAGGCCGCCCGGCGTGGCGTTGCGCGCGAACAGCAGTTCGCCGCCGCGCTGGAGCGCCATGTCGAGGCCCGCCGCGCCCACGTGGACGAGCAGGCACGTCTCGTCCTCGCGGTACGTCGCGTTCACGGCGAAGGCGCTGAAGAGCCCCACGGACCGCGGGCAGCCGCCCGTCACCTTGAGCCCGGCGCCCTCGAGCGACGCCATGAGGGGCTTCAGGTAGGCGTTGCGCGCGAGGCAGACGAGGACGGTGTCCTCGCCGCGCGTGCCCTCGGGGTCGGGGAGGTTGAGCTTGCGGTAGTCGGCCGACACCTCGCCGCCCGACTGCCCCGAGACCTCCATCACCTCGAACTTCATCAGGTTGCGCAGGCGCCAGTCCGGCACCGGCGGCACCTGGTTGTAGCGGATGATGACGTCGCGCCCCGAGAGCCCGAGCGTCGCCGCCATGCCGCGCAGGCCCTTGCTCGCGAGCAGTCGGCCCGCCTCGTCCCGCAGCGACTCGTCGAGCCGTTGCGAGAACGCGCGGGTCACCGCCCACTGCGCGCCCTTCTTCACGATCGCCACCGCCCGGAGGCTGTGGCTCCCCACCGTCACGCCGAGACCGGTCTTCGCCATGTCCGGTGCGCTCCTACTTCGGGAACCGGGCCGAGACGGCCACGTCGCCCAGGAGGGCGTCGCGTCGCGCACGGGCCTGCTTGATCTTGTCGACGATGCCCTGGTCGTCGCCCTGCACGACGGCCTGTTCGAGGTCGCCGTACCGCGTCACGACCGTGTCGTAGTACGCGAGGGCGATCACCTTGAGGTCGGGCTCGCCCGGGGCGGGCGGCGCCTCCTGCTCGAGCAGATCGGCGAGGCGGACGAGCCGCGTCACCTCGGGCGCGGCGCGCGCGAGGTCGAATCGCGTGTGCAGGGCCCGGAGTTCCGCGGCCTTCGTCTCCACGTACTGCTCGCGCGGGGTCGCGGCGGTCGAACGCGGGAACTGGGCCGCGAGGGCCGCGGCCCGGCGCTCCGCCTCGGCCAGGGCCGGGGCGTCGCCGAAGACGGTGAAGCGCTCCACGGCGGCGTCGAGGGCGGCCACGTCCTTGTCGGCCTGCTCGGCGAGTTTCTGCGCCACCTCACGGGCGCGCGCCACGACCGCCTCGTCGAACGGGTAGCGCTGCGCGACCGCCTCGAGGGCCGTGAGCCCGGCGCCCGGCGTGCGCTGCGCGAGCGCGAGCGCCTTCTGGAGGTCGCCCTCCGCCTGCTGCCGCTCCGGGTCGAAGTCGGTCACGACCCGGAAGGCCGCGGAGGTCCCCGTGGCCGACACGACGACGCGCACGAGGCCGGCGTCGTTGGCGTCGGCGGTCGCCGCGCGCGTCGCGCCGTCGCCGGCGATGTCGAGCGCGACGAGCGTCGGCGGGCGGTTCAGCTCGATCGCGCTCCGCGGCTCGCCGAGCAGCACGCGCTTCGCGCCGTCGACCTTCGCGCCGGGCTCCGGGGAGACCTTCACCGCCCCCGTGGGCGCCAGGATCCCGAGGCCGCCCTCGACGTGCGCACGCGGGAAGTCGGCGGCGAGCCCGACCTCCGTGGCGCCCGGCACCTCCACCGAGGCCGCGAGCCCGTCGGCCGCGGCCTTCCACGTGACGGTCGCGGGGACGGCGCCCTGGTCGTCCACCAGGTGCCCGCGGACGGCGACGCCGCCGTCGGCCGCCGTCGGCGCGCCGTCGACGCGGAAGGCGTCGGCGCCGCCGAGCACCCGACCGTCCGCAAGCTTCGCCCAAGGCGTCGCACCGACGAAGAGCACCGTCGCCGTGCGCTTGACGTCGAGCCCGCCCGTCGCAGCGACGGACGCCTCGACGCCGCGCGCCCCGGTGAGCTCGGCCGGCGCCGGCGCCGCCACCGACTCCACGCGCAGGTCGTCGAGCCGGAACGCCGTGTCCGGCGAGACGACCACGACGATCCGCCCGAGAACCGCCCACGCCGGACGGCGCACGACGAGTTCGAACGCCGTCCACGCCCCGGCCTTCTCCGGCTCGCCGACGGGCACGGTCTGCGCGACCGCCGTGGCGCCGGACTTCAGGTTCGCGCCGCGCACCCACTGGAGGCCGAGGAACGCCCGCGCCGCGCCCGTGCGCTGGGCCCAGCCGGAGACCTTGTAGGCCTCCACCGGCGCGAGGTAGAGGTCCTCGACGCTGCGCGCGATCGCGTGGCCCGCGCCGCGGCCGTCGTGTCGGACGGCGAGGAAGCCGCCGCGGCCGGGACGGCCGCCGGAGGTCGCGCGCTCCGCCGTGGCGGGCACGCCCTCGTCGACGATCCACGAGACGCCTTCCTCGGCGTCGAACCCGCCGTCGGCGACGAGGTTGGCGGTGTCCACCGCCACCCCGTCGACGCCCGTGTCGCGGTTGCCCAGCAGGAACGCGCCCGCCGCCAGCCCGCCGATCAGCAGGACCGCCGCGATCACGCCGCCCGCCCCGCCGCCGCCGCGGGAGACGTCGAGTTCCGACATCATCCCCCAGCCGCCGTCGTCCTCCTCGAGGCCCTCCAGGGCGACCTCGACGTCCTTCATCGCGGGGTCCTTGAAGACGAACTTCGCCCCGCCGATGCGCACCCGGTTCCCGTGGGAGAGCGTGGTCTCGGTGACCGGCGTGCCGTTCACGAGCGTGCCGTTCGTCGATCCGAGGTCCCGGATCGTGTACCCGTTCAGGTCCCGCACGACCTCGGCATGGTGCGACGACGCCATCTTGTCGGCGAGCACCACCGTGTTCGACTCGCGCCGCCCGAACGAGGTGCGCGCCGCCGTGAGGGGAACGCGGTCGCCCTTCCGGTCGCCGGCGGTCCACTCGAGGTAACAGGCCGACGCCTCGCCCGACGCCACCGCCCGCTCGTCCTCGAACTTGATCCGCGTGAGCCCCACCTCGATCACGTCGCCGTGACGGAGCCGCCGCCGGTCCACCGGGGCCCCGTTCACGCGGGTGCCGTTCGTGGACTGGTTGTCGACGATCTCCCAGCCCCCCCCGGCCACCGGCGCCACCTGGCAGTGGCGGCGGGACGCCTTGCCCTCGGTCTCGAGGGGGATCGTGTTCCCGGCGTCGCGACCGATCGAGACGACGTCCGTCGCGAGGTCCACGATGCGACCCGGGTCGTTCCCCGGGCCCGTGGAGAGGATGAGACGCGGCATGGAGCGTGGACTCCGAGAGACTCCCAGCGTGAAACGCCGGGTCGTGGCGGGCCGGGGAACCTACTCGTTCGTCCCCTCTGCTTGCAATGGATATTCCCAACGCGATCCGGCGCGGAAGTGACGTCCCAACCCGTTTCCCCGTCGCCGGTTAGGGCGGCGAATCGACGCGAGCCGGTCCCCGCGCCCGCGCGGCGAAAGTCCGGCACCCCGGTCGGCCGCCTTCACGATGTAAAGCCAACCGGCGTCTGCGGTCACTCGGGAACCGGTTCGCCGTCGTCGCCGGGCTCGATCGTGCTCGCCGCACGCCCGCCGGGCTGCTCCTCGTCGAGTGCGTAGCGCTCGAGCTTCTTCCGGAGCCCCAGCCGCGAGAGGCCGAGTTCCTCCGCCGCGCGGCTCTTGTTCCACCCATGCCGCTGGAGCGTCGCGCGCAGGACCCGGCGCTCGAGGTCCTCGACGAGGGTCCGCAACTCCCGCCCGGCGACGCGCTCCGGGTCGGGCGGGTGGTACGCCGTGATCCGCGGGCTCAAGTGCTCGGGCCGGATCGTCTGCCCGCCGTGGAGCGCCGCGATCCGCCGGATCTCGTTCCGGAGTTCTCGCACGTTCCCCGGCCAGTCGTAGGCGAGAAGGAGCTCCATCGCCGCCGGCTCCACCGCCGAAGGCGCGCCGCCGGTTCCCTCGACGCCCTCGCCGAGGAAGTGGGCCACCAAGGGCTCGAGGTCGTCCTTCCGGTCCCGGAGCGGGGGCAGCGCGATCACCACCCCGGCGAGGCGGTAGTAGAGGTCGTCCCGGAACCGGCCGTCCTTCAGCATCTCGCCGAGGTCCCGGTTCGTCGCCGACACGATCCGCACGTCCACCGCGATCGAGGCCTTGCCGCCCACGCGCCGGACCTCGCCCTCCTCCAGGACGCGCAGCAGCTTCTTCTGCATGTCGGGCGACGCCTCGCCGACCTCGTCGAGGAAGAGCGTCCCTTTGTCGGCCTGCTCGAAGAGGCCCGGATGGTCGCGGACCGCGCCCGTGAACGCGCCGCGCACGTACCCGAAGAACTCGCTCTCCATCAGCGTCTCGGGGACGGCCCCGCAGTTCTCCCCCACGATCCGCGCGCGCCGCCGCGGACCGTTGAAGTGGATGGCCCGGGCGATCAGTTCCTTGCCGGTCCCCGACTCCCCCACCACGAGCACCGGCAGCGCCAGGTCCGTCACGCGGTCAACGAGCCGGAGCACGTCGCACATGGCCGCGCTGCGCCCGACGATCTGGTCGTAGCGGTACTTCAGCGACAGCTCGTCGGCCTGCGTCACGAGGTCCTCGCGCGCCTGCCGCAGCGCCGTCGTGCGCTTCTTGAGGACCTTCCGCAGCCGCTCGTTGAGGCGCTCGGCGCGGCGCGCCTGGCGCACGGCCTCGCGTCGCCGGTCGGCCGCCTCCTTCCGCTGCCGGCAGTGCTGCAGCGCGAGCGCCGCCTGGGCGGCGAACGCCTCGAGGAGGGCCACGTCGCGCGCATCGAACGCGCCGGCGCGGTCGGCGTCGTCGAGGTACACGGCGCCCAGCGCGGCGTCGCCGGCGAGCAGCGGGACGCAGACCACGCTCCGCAGGTTCAGCCCGACGATGCTCGCCGCGCGCTCGAACCGCGCGTCCGTCACGGCGTCCGCCGTCACGATGCTGTGGCGGTCGCGGATCGCGGTCTGCGCGACGGTGACCGACACGGACGCGGCCGGGTCCTCGAGCGGCAGCCCGCCGGGCTTGCGGGCGCGCCTCACGGTCACATGGTCCTCCGCCGACAGCAGCAGCAAGCCCCGCGACGCCGCGAGCAACTCGATGGCGGCATCGAGGATCGCGTCGAGGAGCGCGCCCTCCTCCTCGGCCTCCGCGATCCGGCGGTTGACGGCCACGAGGTGGCTGAGCGCGCGCACCTCGCGGCGCAGGTCGGTCAGTTCGTCGCGCGGCGTCCGCGAGGGCGGGACCGGCGACCCGACGGGGCGCGCCACCGTCAGGACCTCCTCGCGGGCCTCCGGGAACGACACCGTCAGGAGGGCCTGCCCCACGCCGACGCGGTCGCCCTCCGTGAGGCGCGCCTCGGCGACCGGGGTCCCGTTGAGCGTCGTCCCGTTGCTCGACCGCAGGTCTTCGACGTGCCAGCCGTCGACGTGGCGGACGAGCCGGCAGTGCCGACGCGAGGCCCGGCGGTCGTCGAACGACACGTCCGCACCCGGGTCGCGGCCCACGACCACCTCGTCGCGGTCCACGTCGTAGACGCGTTCCCCTTGGGGGGTCTTCACGAAGAGGCGGAGGCGGGCCATCGCCCGCAGATAAGCAACCGCCGGGCCGAACCGCCATCGGGAAACGGGGGTCGGGTGGCTTCAGCGCTGCGGAAGAAACCGCCCTCGCTCGGCTTCCGGGGGGGGCAAGCCCTCCGGAAACCCGCGCGGCGCGTGGCCCCTGCGGGCCCGCGCGGCGCGACGGGAACGGGGTCGTCGACTCCTTCCCGCCTCTCCGCCGCTCGCCTCTCCGCCGCTCGCGTCTCAGCCGCTCGCCACTCCGCCGCCCGCCAACGCGATCGCCGCCGCGGCCGCCGCCGCCGTCTCGGTCCGGAGGGCGCAGGCACCGAGGCTGGCCCGGAGGGCGCCCGCAGCGTCGAGCGTCGCCAGCTCCGCCGGCGTGAAGCCCCCCTCGGGGCCGACGAGCAACACGACCTGCGGGGTCGCGCCGAGCACCCCCCCGAGCGACGGGAGCGTCGGGTCGGTGTCGAGCACGACGAGCGCCGCCCCGCCGCGGGCGGCGACCGCCTCCGGGACCGTCGCGGGCGCGCGGACCTCCAGGAGGCGCGCCCGGCCGTTCACCTTCGCCGCCTCGACCGCGAGCCGCGCGTACCGGGCGCGGCGTCGGTCGACGCGCGGCGCGACGTCCTCGTTCGCGCGCGCGGTCACGAGGGGCACCACGGCGTACACGCCCAACTCGGCCAGGGTCCCCACGAGGTCGTCCGCCCGCGCGCCGTCGGGCCACGCGGTCGCGACGACGACCTCGCGGCGCGGGACGCGATCCGGCGCCGGCCCGACGACCTCGACGTCGGCGCCGTCCCGGCCGACCGCGACGAGCGTCCCGCGACGCGTCGCCCCCTCGCCGTCGAACAACACGACCTCGTCCCCGACCGCGACGCGACGGGCGCGGACGAGGTGGTGGGTCTCGTCGGCCGAGAGGCGCACGCGGCCGGTCGCCGGGAGCGGTCGGTGGAACGCGCGCTCGGGTCCGGCCCCGCGCGCGTCGCCCGCGGTCGCCATCAGCGGACGCCGTCCGTCGGCGCCCCCGGCGGCGCATCGCGCGGCGGCGCGGGCGCGGTCGGGTCGCCGTCCGGGCTGCCGGGCCCGCCCGGCGCCGCGCTGTCACGGGGCGTCCCGGGGGCGACCGGCCCCCGCGGGACGTCGGGCGGGGGCAGCGTGTTCGGGATCGCAGGGCCCGTCGGCGCCGGGAACGGCGTCAGGGGCGACGCGAGCTGCGTCCGCAGGACCTGCGCGCGCGCCAGGCTCGCGGCCTCGCGCTCCGTCGGCTTCGGGACCGCCTCGAGCGCGGCGACGAATCGCTCGAGCGCGACACGGGCCTGAGCTGCGGCCGCGGCGACGACGTCCTTCCGGGCCGCGTCGCCCGCGGCCTCGCGCCCGATGCGGACGAGGATCTCGGCCGCGTACAGATCGACCTCGGGGTAGGCGCGTTCGCGGTCGAGGGCGCGGAGCCGGTCCACGGCCTGGATGCCGACGAGGTCGTGGTCGCGCCCGAGTTGCGCCGCCAACTCCGCGATCCGGAGCCACGCGAACACGAACTCCGGGTACGCGACGGCGGCCTCCTGGTAGCGCACGAGCGCCTCTTCGGGCCGCGCGTCGCGCCGGAGCGCCTCGCCCTGTTCGAACAGCGCGCGCGCCGCGGCCAGGCTCGCCCCGGACGTCGCCGGGTCGAGGCCCCGCAGGTGCGCGAGCTTCTCGCGGTCGTCGTCGGCGAACGGGCCGTCGGGCTCGAGCTCGACCGCCTGGCGGTACTCGCCAGCGGCGCCGCGGACGTTCTTCTCGAACCACGCGTCGTACGCCGCGAGCTTCGCCGGATCGGGGGGCGTGCCGTCCGCCGCCGCCTTCGGGCGCGGCCGCATCTGCTGCGCGAGGAAGAACGCGGCCCCGCGCTGCCGGTGGCAGGCGGCGAGCGCCGCGCGGATCCCCGGGTCCGCCGGCGACTTCTCGTGGGCGCGCGCGTACGCGGCCAGCGCGGCGTTCAGGTCCTGCCGTGCGTTCGCGACGTCGCCGGCGAGGAGGTCGGCCGAGGCGGCGCGCGGGTCGGCCTTCGACGCGGCCGCGGCCAGGCCCGTCGCCCGGTCCCACGCGTTCGCGTCGAGGGCCTTGCGTCCCTGCTCGACGAGGATCGCCGCCAGCGCGCGGCTCGCGGGGCCGCGCACCGGCTCGACCGACGCCGCCGACACCGCGTGTTTCGCCGCCGCGTCGAGGTCGCCCGCGAGGCGGTAGAGCTGCGAGAGGTCGAGCGCCGTGCGCGGGTCGCGCCGGTCGACGCGCTGGGCCTCGGTGAGCTCGCGCTGCGCCTCGCGCAGCAGCGTCGTGCGCTCGCCGCCCGCGATCATCATCGCCTGGTACACGGCGGCCTTGCCGCGGCGCACCGAAGGGACGTCGGGGAACCGTGTCGCGGCCGTGTTCAGGCGCCCGAGGACCGCCGTGCTCTCGCCGCGCTCGAGGTCGAGCTCGGCCGCGAGCAGCGCGGGCCCGGCCCACGGGAGGTCGGGTCGGTCGGCGAGCGCGCGTGCGCGCGCCGCGACGTCGGCGAGCGACGCCTGCGCGGCCGCGAGCGCCGCCGCGTCGTCGGTCGCCGCGGCGATACGGGCGCGCGCCGTCGCCTCGGTGCGGTCCACGAGGAGCCGGTGGTAGGCGACGAGCGGGTCCGCCGGGTCGCGCGCCGCGAGGGCGTCGAGCTCGCGGCGCGCGCCGGCGAGGTCGGCGTGCCGCCCGGACACGAGGGCCCGCAGCACGCGCGCGGCGTCCACGATCTGCGCGGTCCGGCTCCCGGGCGGGACCGACGTCCCCGCCCGCGCGACGGCCTCGTTCAGGCGCGCCGCGCCCGCGGTCTCGTCGCCCGCCACGACGAGCGCCAGGCCGCGGAGCAGCGCCTGCGCCGCGGCGAGGTCGGGCCCCGCCTCGCCGAGGACGGCCTCGGCGGCCGGGCGCGCGCGGCGCGCCTCCTCGTCGAGGACGAGGAACCCCACGTCGAGGCGCGGCGGCTCGAGACGCAGGACCTCCGCCACCACACGGGCCGCGGCCTCGGGGCGGCCCGCCTCCTCCTCGACCACGGCTTCGAGCAGCCCCGCGCGGGCCTCGAGGTTCTTGATCCACGCCGCGCCGCGCGCCGCCGCGCGCGCCTGCCCGTACCGCAGTCGCGCGTCGCGGAAGCGGGACAACATCAGGAGCACGTCCCCCGCGCCGAGGTGGACGTCGGGGTCGCGGCCGACCGCCGCGAGCGCCTGCTCGTACTCGAGGAGCGCGGCCTGGAAGTCGGCCGGGTCGCGCGACAGGCGCGCGGCCGCGGCGGCGGTTTCGGCCCTTCGCCGGCGGAAGCCGCCGTAGAGCGCACGGACCTCGTCGTCGCCCGGCTGCTCGCGGACGAGGCCCTCGTACTGTCGCGCGGCCCGCACGACGTCGTCGCGCGACATCGCGATCCGCAGCTCGACGACCCGCAGGGCCCGCGGCGAGCCGAGGCGGCTCCGCGCGTCCTCGAGCACCGCCTGCGCCTGGACGTCGCGGCCGGCGTTCGTGAGCGCGACGACGAGCATGCCCACGGTCTCGACGTCGTCCGGGCGCAGGTCGAGCGCGCGCGCGAGGGCGACCGCGGCCTCGCCGCTCTTCGCGGGGCCCCCCGTCGTCAGCAGCAACTGGCCGAGGTGCCACCACGCCTCGTGGAGCCGCGGCGCGAGCGCCGTCGCCTCCTGCCACGCGGTGGTCGCCGCGCGGAAGTCGGCGTCGCGGTCGCGCGGGTCGCCGGGCAGTTGCGCGCGCGTCTCCAGGGCGTTCGCGACGGCGCCCTTCGCGCGGCCGCGGAGTTCGTCCCGCTCGAGGGGCCCGCCCGCACGGGCGGCGGCCTCCGCGTCGTCGAGGCTCTCGATCGCGAGCCGCACCGCGTCGTCGGCGCGCCGGCGCGCGCCGTCGGGGTCGGTGTCGCGGCGGAGGAGCGCCTGGGCGGCCACCGTCGTGGAGAGGAGGACGCGCGCCTGCGCGACGAGTTCGGGGCGGCCCACGGCGGTCGCGCTCGCCACGGCGCGCCGCGCATCGGCCTCGGCGTCCACGAACCGCCGCCGCTCCTGGCGGTCCACGGCGCGGTTCAGCGCCGCGATCGCGCTGCCGGGCTGGTGCGTGAGCGTGTCGGTCCACAGGGTCTCGCTGTCGGCCCACACCGGGCCGCGGGCGTGCGCGAGCACGCCCAGCACGCCGGCCGCGACGACGACCGCCGCCACGCGCGCCGACCGCCAGCGCAGGAGCGCGGCGCCGAAGAGCACGTAGAGGCCGACGGCGGGCACCAGCAGGTAGCGGTCGCTCCGCAGGATCGACGTCGTGGGCCAGAGGTTGTTGACGGGGGCGAGCCCCAGGATCCACAGGCCGCAGCCGGCCGCGAGCGCCGCGTTGCGGCGTGCGACGCCGACGACGAGGCCGCCGACCGCTGCCAGCGCGAGCGCCACGCCCGCCCACGCGTACGGGTCGGCCCACGAGCCCACGGGGTCCACGGGGTAGTCCGCCGCGAACCCGAAGGGCCAGAGCAGCGTCCGCAGGTACCGGCCGTGGACGCCCGCCATGGCCGCCGCCAGCTCGCCGAACGTCGCGTCGTAGCGGACGGCGCCGGGCCCGAGCCGTGCGCTCGACCACGCGTCGAGCGCCACGCCGAGCACCGCGACGACGAGGAGCGGGGCGAGCCGGCGCAGGCGGCCGGGGGCACGCGCGGCGTGGAGCGCCTCGTCCACCGCGATCACCCCCGCGTACGTCCACGCCGTGCCCTTCGTGAGGCCCGCGAGCAGCAGCAGCACGGCGGGCGCCCACGGCGTCCGCGTCGGGTCGGCCGTCCGCGCGCGCTGGTGCGCGAGGTGCGCGAGGAGCACGAGCACGAGGGAGAGGACGTCCTTGCGCTCCGACCACCACGCGACGTTCTCGGCGTGGACGGGGTGCGTCGCGAGCAGGGCCGCGCCGACGCCGGCGAGGAACAGGCTCCCGAGCATCCGGTGGAGGACGACCGCCAGCAGCCCCACCGCGGCACCGAAGAGGAGCCACGACGCGACGAGGCCCGGCCGGGCCGCGTCGCCGAACAGCGCGCGCTCCGTCCACAGCCACAGGCCGTAGACCGGCTTGTACGCGTAATAGAACGGGCCGGTCAGGATCTCCCACGGGCCCTTCGTCGCGAGTTCGGCGCGCAGCCGGTCGTCGTCGTAGTTGACGAAGCCGTTGCCGAGCCCGGAGAACCGGCAGAGCAGCGCCAGCGCGACGAGCGCCAGGAGCAGCGGCGTGGGGAACGGGACCGCCCCCGCGGCCGACGCCGCGGGCGACGTCGCCGGCGCGCGGAGGGGGACGGACGACGGCGGGGTCGAGGTCATGCAGGGGGCGAGGCCGTCGCGGGGAGCGCCTCGCCGTCCACGAAGCGGCGAGCCCACGTCTCGAAGGAGAGGACGGAGAAGAGCGCGCGGTCGTGGTCCGGGCGCGGCTCGTCGAGGAGGCGGCGGCAGGCGGGCACGTCCCACCACCCGCGGGCGGCGAAGCGTGCGTCCGAGAGGACCGCGACCGCGACGTCGCGGGCCGCACCGGTGGCGGCCCGGTGGAACGGCGTCGGGAACCCGCGCTTGCGGCGACTCGTGCGCACGCGCTCGGGGATGCGGCCCTCGAGCGCCGCCCGCAGCGCGCGCTTGCCCTCGCCATCGGGCCCGACGAGCCACCCCTCGGGGAGCGCCGACGCCGCGTCGCCGACGCGGCCGAGCGACAGCACGGGCCGGCTCTCGAGGCCGAGCGACATCGTCACGCGATCCTCGACGGCGAGGAGCATCCGCAGCGAGGTGCGGACCTCCGCCGCGGCGAGGGCGCGCGCCGGCGGGAGGTCGCAGGCGGGGCCGCCGGGCCCGAACAGCGCCGCGTACGCGGCCTCGCGCGCGGCCGCGAGCGGGACGCGCCGCGCGAGGTCGGGGTGGAGGTAGGGCATCAGGTCGGCGGAGCGGTCCACGGCGCGCAGCCAGCGACGGCGCGGGTCGGGGCCGGCCTCCTCCATGAGCGCCCGCAGCGCGTCGTAGCCCTCGGTCCAGGCGCCGCCGCGGCCGAGCGCCAGCGCGAGCCGCGTGTAGCCGCCGAACCGCTCGTCGCCGCCGGTGCCCGAGAGGGCGACGCGGCCGTGGGCCCGCGCGCGCACCGCCACGCGGTGGAGGGCGAGCGATCCGGGCCCGCCGAGGGGCTCCTCCAGCGCGTCGATCACCGCCGGCAGGTCGAGGAGCAGGTCGCGGTCCTGGCAATCCACGACGGCGTGCCGCAGCCCCACCGCCCGCGCGACCTCGTCGGCGAGGTCGCTTTCGTCGAGCGGCCCCCCCGCGGGCGCGAAGCGACCCGTGACGGCGAGCGCGTCCTTCCGCCCGCACCACGCGGCGACGGCCGCGCTGTCGAGCCCGCCGGAGAGGAAGACCGTCACCGGCCCGGCGGTCTCGGCGGCCTCGCGGGCCGCATCTTCGAGCGTCTCGCGCAGGGCGTCCAGGTCGAGCGGCCCGTCGCTCGCGGGCGACGCAGACGGCCGGTCGCCCCCGCGCGGCTGCACGGTCATGCGCCCCGCCGTCGCCGGCGAGAGCCGCACCGTGCCCCCCGCGACGTCGACGAGGGCGGGCCCGGTGGCCGGCACGTCGGGCCCCCACGGGAGCACGAGCCGCGACGCGAGCGCCGCCGGGTCGAGCCCCGTCGGCCGTCCGCCCACCGCCCACAGCGGCGTCCGCGTGCTCGAGAACCACGTTTCGCCCCGCGCGGGCAGCGCCAGCACGTACAACGGCTTGATGCCCTCGCGGTCGCCGTGCAGCAGCACCTCGCGGTTGGCGAGATCAACGAGCGCGAACGCGTACATCCCGCCCGCGAGCGGCGCGAGCGCGTCGGCGGGGACGGGGTCGCCCGGTCGGCGTCCCGCGAGGCGGTGCGCGAGGAACGCGAGGAGGAGCGCGGTGTCGCTCGTCGCGCGGACCTCGCCGGCGCCGTCGGCACGGAGCAGGCCACGCAGGCGCCGGCGGTGCGAGGCGAACAACTCGCCGTTGTAGGCGAGCACGAACCGGCCCTCGGCCGAGCGCAGGGGCTGGTCGCCCTCGCTCCCGCCCTGGACGGCGAGCCGCGACGCGAGCAGCCCGATCTCGCCTTCGACGACGACGCCCGTCCCGTCGGGGCCCCGCCGCGCGACGACGCCCTCGAGGGCCTCGAGTTCCTCCGGACGCACCCCGCGCCCGGGCGAGCGGACGACGCCGACGAAGCCGCACATGCCTAGCCCCCCTGCGCGGCCGCGCGGGCCGGGTCGTTCACGCGGAGGAGGGCGGTGTAGCCGAGCACGCCGGGATCGAAGCCGATCTCCTCGACGGCGCCGAACGGATTCAGGAGTCGCGCGAGCGCGGCACGGCCGAAGGTCACGACATGGCCGGGCGCGGGCGCGAGCGACACGCCGGGCACGAACCGGTGGAGCCCCGTGACCGCGAGCACGCGCTTGGCGGCGAGGATGGGCCGGTCCGCGGGCACGAACACGACGACGTGGCCACCCGGCACGAGGACGCGCGCCCACGCGGCGAGCACGCGGGCCGGCGCCTCCACGTGTTCGAGCACCGCCGACAACACGACGACGTCGGCGCACCCGTCGGGCAGCGGCGCGGGGCCCCGGGCGTCCCCGACGACGCACGTCGTGCGCGGGAGGCCCCGGGCCTCCGCCCGCGCGAGCACCACCGGGTCGAGATCGACGAGGACCGTGCGCCCGACGGCGTGGGCGTACGCCTGCGCGATCCATCCGTCCTCGGCGCCGACGTCCACGACGACGCGGGGCGCGAGGCGCCGCACGCGCCGCGCGACCAGCGTCCGCCGCCGGGCCTCGATCGCGCGGACGACGGCGCCGCCGCGCGACCGCAGCCCCGCCATGTCGTGGGTGACGTTGAGCGCGGCCACCCGCGCCGCGTCCCCGCCGGCGGGGCCGGGGGCCACGGCGCGCGGCGGGACGAGGGTCGGGGCCGGGATGGACGTCACAGGGTGCGAAGGGACGCCGCCCGAGGTCACGGTCGCGTCATCCCGGCCTCGGGACGCTCCCCGCCCCGCACCCGGCGCGCGAGGAGCCGGACGAGGACGGCGAGGTGGCCGCGCACCGCCCGGCACACCCGCATCTTCGACCGGCCTTCGGTGCGCGTCGAAAGCGTGCTCGGCACCTCGACGAGCCGGGCCCCGTCGAGGAGCAGCCGCCCGAGGATCTCCGCCGTGGACGGGAACCCGTCGCTCCGGAACGCGAGGCCCCGCACGCGCGGGCCGCGGTAGGCCCGGAACCCCGCCGTGAAGGTCCGCACGCCGCGCGCGCGCCGCCCGAGCACGAGGCGGTACGCCGTGGCGGCGCCCGACGACAGCACGCGGCGGAACCACGGCGCGTCCACGACGCCCCCCGCGAGGAACGGCGACGCCGTCGCGACGTCGGCCCCCGCCTCGACGGCCGCGACGAGGCGCTCCGCGTCGGCGGCGGGGTAGGTACGGTCGGCGTCGTAGGCGACCACGACGTCGCCGGTCGTGGCCGCGAACCCGCTGCGCATGGCCGCGCCGACGCCGCGGTTGCGCGGATGGGTGACGACGGCGACGCGCGGGTCGCGACGGGCGGCCTCGGCCAGGCGCGCGGCGGTGCCGTCCGTGCTCCCGTCATCGACGAAGACGAGTTGCTCGCCCGGGAGCGCGAGGAGCGACGCGAGGCCCGCGTCGAGGGCCTCGGCCTCCTGGTAACAGGGGATGACCCACGACCGGGACACGCGGAGAGCGTACGTCCTCCCCCGTCGGTCCCGCGCGTTCCGTCCGCGCTCGCGCCGTCGCCGCCGGGCCCGGGACCGTGCCGGACCGTGCCGGACCGCGCCGGACCGTGCCGGACCGTGCCGGAACGCACCGGAACGCGGCGGACGCCGCGGCCGGGGTAGAGTCGGCCCCATGGCGTTCCTCGACGACGGTCCCGACGCGGTGGCGGCGTTCCTCTCCGG
>Ga0105047_10005579_pt1 | contig 21530 bp, 11 predicted proteins | sample MAT04_FD_78384 | JGI IMG/M metagenome (GOLD analysis project Ga0105047, IMG submission 78384) | Freshwater microbial communities from Lake Fryxell liftoff mats and glacier meltwater in Antarctica - MAT-04 (megahit assembly) | ecosystem: Environmental > Aquatic > Freshwater > Ice > Liftoff... | reverse complement strand
CGTTGCTTCGTCTGGACCGGTGAACATTTCATGCAGCAGGCGGCGATCCCCGTCCCGCTGACGCATCCGCAGCACCCAATGGTATGCGTCAACTGGTATCAGGCGCAGCGCTACTGCGCGGCGCACGGCCGACGCTTGCCAACCGAGGCCGAGTGGGAACGAGCGGCAGCCGGCACTACGCGTCGACGCTTTCCCTGGGGCGACGCGAAGCCCGACTGCACGCGGGCGCATTTCGATGGTTGCGGCGAGCACACGCGTCCCATCGGTGAGCGGCCGGCGGGTGCGACACCCGAGGGTGTGTACGACCTTGCCGGCAACGCGTCCGAGTGGGTGTATGACTGGTACGCGCGCGACATTTACAAGTTGTTTCGCGACCGCGACCCGATCGGTGCCCAAGCAGGTTTGGTCCGGGGCGTACGTGGCGGCAGTTATTATGACGCGCCCGAACCACTACGATCTGCGTACCGCTATGCCCTGAATCCGGTATCGAGCTTCAGTACCGTCGGATTTCGGTGCGCCCGCTGAAATTGCAGGCTCTCAGAGACGACACGCCGCTGAGCTCGCGCTCAAAGTCGCGCTCGGCTCGGCACCGGCTTGCATGGCCTGCACACGAGCCCCGATCCCGGTCGCCCCGGGGTGGTCTGGTGGGCCCCGGGCATGCGAGCGGCCGTGTTCAAGATCTCGGCGACACTCACGCCCAGATCTCTTTGAGCGGACCCGGGGCGGTCCGGGTCTTCGGGTCGTTGTGGCCGAAGTCGTCGGTCGGCGCGCCCACGCCGTGCAGCAGCGAGTTGAACAGGTTCGAGGTCTGGCGGTTGTTGGGGTGACCGCTGCGGGGATATGTGACGCTGCGTCCGTCGGTCTTGAAGCCCATATTATTGCCACCGAGGAGGAGCATCGCCCACTCCTCCGCTTTCGAATGGTGGCGCTCGCCGTTGTCCGACAGGTAGAGCAGCACGGTGTTGTCGAGCATCGTCCCGCCCGCCTCGGGCCTCGCCTCCAGGGCCCGGGCCATGCGCGCCATCTCGCCGATGCCGCGGCTCGTCAGCTCGTAGAGCAGCTCGTCGGCCGCGGGGGACGAGACGTGGCGCAGGTCGTGGCCGTCGACGACCTCCTTGTCCGGGTAGAAGAGGGAGTGCGCCGCGAGCCAGGCCGGGTGGGTCAGGACCCCCGCGCGCTCGGTCGGTGGTAGATCGATCCAGCGGGCCTCGCGGGTCTCCTCCGTGATCCCCTGGACGTTGTAGACCCGGTTCATTTCCTTGCCGTAGTATTTGTCCTGATGGGGGGCCGTCGCCGGGGTGTAGAACTTCCGCGAGGTGAGCAGTTGGGCGAGCACGTCCTTATCGTCCGTGACGATGCGGGCGATCATGTCGTCGAGCTGGGTGACCAGGTTGTTCTCGCGGATGTTTTGGGTCTCGAAGATGGTCGTCTGGTAGCTGCGCTCGACAGAGAAGCCGCTCCACGCCGAGGTCGCCGAGACCTCGACCTTCGGCGGCTGCGTCAGCAGGTCGGCGTAGTCGAGCCACTCGCGGAAGAAGTCACGCACGCCGAACGCCATCCAGTACTCGCCGCGGTTGGCCCACTTCGAGGTGGACCCGGACTCGAGCACGAGGTCGCGCCGGGCCTCGTCGAGCCCGCTGACATATGGGCGGACAAGGCTCGCCACGACCTCGGGGTCGTAAATGCTGCCGTCGGCGGCGGCGGCCATGAACTCGGCGAGGTCGCCATCGACGGTGCCCCGCGAGAACTTGGCCTGGGAGCTGCGGTATACGCTGGGGACCCCTGGCGGCGTGCGAGTGAGCGCATAGGTGATGGCCTGGGCGAACTCCCAGTCGCTGAGCCGGAGGCGGCCGTGCTCGTCGGGAGCGCCCGAGCCGAGCTCCTGGCGGTGAAGCGCGCCAGAGGTCATCCACGCCGCGGCGGCGATCTGCATAATGGTCGCGGGGCGGTCGCCGACCCCCAGCTCATCGGCGAGCACCTCCTGCGCGAAGTCGTGGAGCGCGTCGACCTGCTCGTCGCTGGCCGGGCGATACAGCGAGCCGCGCTCGAGGTACCGTTCGACGAAGTAGCGGACGCACTCGGTCGCCGGTGCGTCGTCGTTGCGGAAGCACTTGACCTCGGGGTCCTCGAGGACGGTGCGAAGCGCCGCGGTGCTGCCGTTCGGCATGGTCCACCCGACACCCGCGCCGCTGACGACGTCGAGGTAGAGCGAGAGCACTGTCGGATCGAGCACCTCGCCGTCGCTGTAAGTGGAGTAACGGTGCTTCGCCAGGGCGTACAGAGGATTGAGAGACAGCTCCGAGTCGATCCAGCTACCGACGTTGCGCGTCCATTCGTAGCGGTCGAGGAGACGCGCCAGTGTCGCCCGTCCCCGTGCTGCCCGGGGCCGGGTCACTGCCGTTGTCGGAGCACCCGGGAGCCACAGCCAACGTCAGAACCAGCGCCCACCGCCCACTAAACACCGTGTCCATTTCTCGTCGATACCACGTAAGGGTCGCTCGTCGTCGCCCGGGCAGCCGCCCTTTCAGTGTGTTTGGGCGGGGGGGGTGCCTGTTGCACCGGGGGGGGAAACAGCCCCTGTGGTCGACGAGCCCCGCCGATTATCATCCTTCGGCGCAGCGCGCGTTGTGCTCACGTCGTTGTATGTCAGGGCCGGTCAGCGGACGACATACGTGCTGTGGGGCTTCATCGGCAATGGTTATGTGTCGGACGCGTATGTGAGCACTCGCTCCGCCGGGCAGGTCGCGCAGACCTGCTCGCGCTTCGCATTGTTCACGCTCGCCAGCCGCGCGAGGTGTGAAAGGGGCTGCCCCGACAGCCGCGCTGCAGCGAGAAGGCCACCGCCCAGGCGCGTCACAGGGCGCCGGGCGCGAAGGCGCCGCGAAACACCGCCGGGCGCGGGTCGATGTCGCCGCCCTTGTGCATCGCCAGCCAGTCGTGGCCGCCGACGATGAGGCGGGTGATGGCTCCGGGGCGCGCCGTGGCGAGCGTCTTGTCGAGCAGCACGCCGCTGGCGGAGAACAGGGCGAGGCCGGCGAAGCCGCTGGTGGTCGAGGCGGTGGCGAGGTACTGCCCGTCGACGGTGACGGCGATCTGCGAGAAGGTCCAGCCGCTGATCGGCGCCGATGTCCAGGCGCCGAGATTCTTCAGGTTGCCGCCGCTGACGCCGTAATGAACTACGTGGATCTTGCCGTCGCTGGGCATGTGCACGCAGATGACGCCCCCGTTGTTGTGCGGCAGCAGTTGGGGGTTGGTGCCGGGGCACTTGAAGGCGGCGGTCTGGGTGCCGGAGGCGTCGACGCGCACGAACAGTTGGTCGGCGGTCTGACGATAGACGCGGGCGACCACCGAGCCGTCCGGCGCCGGCCAGATGCGGTCGACGATGCCGAGCAGCGGGGTAGTACCGACCACGCCCGCCGCCCCGGCCGCCGGGGCCTTGAGGCCCGCGCGTTTGTACAACTTGCTGCCGTCGCCGGACTTGCGGTGGAGCAGCACCGGCGTGGCCTGGTCGGCGCCGGTCTTATACCCGTAGCCGACGAACACGCCCTGGCTGCTGCGCGCCGCCGCCGACCAGTACTGCGGATCGCCGGACGGCATCGGTGCGCCGGGCTCGGCGACCTGCCACACGATGGCGCCAGCGCTGTTGATACGCAGCGAGTTGTGCGCCGTTTGGTCGTGGTAGAATTCGCCGTCGCTGGCGAAGGTCTTGTGGGTGACGACATAGACCCCGCCGGCGCCGTCGGGCGCGATGCCTGCCTTCGACTCCATCAAGACAGTGACGTCGAAGCCGAGCGTGTTATCGGGCAAGATCTTGCGAATGTGCGGGTCACGCCCGCCTTGACCATTGCGCGTGGTGTAGAGCACAAACACCGAGCCGTCGACGTCGCCGACCGCCCGGGTCCGACGCACCTCGGTGCCTTCGATGCGATGGTTGGCGCTGCGGATCAGCGAGACCTTCTTGGGCGCGTTCGGGTGGGTGTCATCGTACTCGTGGACCGGCCACAGGCCGGCGGCCTGGACCAGCTCGGTGGTCTTGATGCCCATGAGAATGCCGACGTCGCCGACCGACACCTTGGCGACCGACATGACCTTCGGCGCATTCTCGGTCGCCTGGTACGGGTTGGCCTTCGTGGCCTTCGTGGCCCTCGCGTCGGTCGACGCGGCCTTTGCCGCGGGCTGGTTCGCGTCCGCGGCCTGTGGCGTGGCGGGCGGCGAGGCCGTCGTGGGCCCGGCGTGTAGCGGGGTGGTGAGCAGCAAGCACCCGAGTCCGACGATCCAACCGTGACGCATTCGCTTCGCCTCCCTGCCGGAGCAGGGTCCCACCCTACGCCAACACTCCAGCGGGGCGAAACGGCGAAGATCGCTCGCGGCCGGGGGCGGTCTTCGATCAGGACGCCGACCTCAATGTTGCGAGTCTGGGCGCGACTGGTGAAGTTGGCCGAGCCGATCAGGGTGCGCTGGGCGTCGACGACGACGCACCTCGCGTGGAGCGAGGCGTACGCACCCCTGATGTGGGCACTGACGGTGCGCAGGTCGACGTAGAGCTCGGGGCTCGGCGCACCCAGGGCCAGTGGTCGCGGAAGAACGCCCCGGCGAACCGGCGCGCGCAGGCGTCGGGGTCCACTCCAAAGCCCTTAAGCGCATCGCATTATCGCGCTTTCGCGTCATCGCGCTATCGGCCGAGCTCGCGCGTGGACCGGCGCCCGCGTGGTAGCGTTCTTCGCGGGCGGCGGGGCCACGCAGTGCCCCGCCGGCGCAGCCCACGACGGCACCGGCTCGGGCGCCTACAGCCTACAAGGTGCTTCAGCTTGGCTAGACGGCGCTACCCCTGGCACCGGGCACTGGCCCGGCTGCCAGGGGCTCGCTGGGTCGACGACGAGGGATTGGTCGCTATCGCCAGCGGGTCCAGGCACGCCGGCTTCAACGTCGTCCTGGAGGTTGACGGCGCGGACGCATCCTTCCCTATCACTCAAGGTCCAGGGATAGATTTGCGCTCTTGGCCACTCGCAACGCCAGGGCCTTGAAGGTTTGCCTTGCATCAATTACGTTCTTGGAATAAGCGCCGATGGCTCCGTCCGCCGGCCGAAGTAAGAACATCGGTGCTCTGGCCTCCTGCGCGAGTTGAATCAGGCTGTGATAGTGTTTGATCACGCCGAGGAGGTTCGGGTCGCTGGCGGGAGGGCGAGATTGTGGCAGTTTGTTGAGAACGGCCTCCCGGTAGACCATTGGGATGCGATCGACGAAACGCTGCTGAGCGACGGGGGCCCGGCCAGCGTTGATGGCCAGAGCCTGCAGTAGAACGTAGCCGAGCGGACGCATCGTCCCACCAGGAAGATCGTGCATTGTCACCCCGAGACGCTTGCCGTGGGTGCTTCGGTGACGCCATCCATCGCTCCATGCTCTCAGTGTCGGACCGACATTACGGAGACCTTGCACCGAGAAGAGGTCCGGCGAGAGGGGGATTACGACGTAATCTGCTGCGACCATCGCCGCACGATTGATCGGGCCCAGATTCGGTCCGACGTCGATGAGCGCGAGGTCTGCGCCATGGATCTGGGCCGCCCGCGCGATGAGCCGATAAAAGGCTGAAATGACGCGAAAGCTGAAGCGGGCGTTGTTGGCCTGGTCGTCGAGGCAATTTGACCACGCCAATGACAACATATCTTCGAAATCGTGGAGCCTGAGATCTCCGCACAGGAGGCCGATTTTGCTGCGATGAGACCCGTGGCTGGCGGTGACATTTTCAATATGGGGGTCAAGGATGTCGCCTTCACGTTCAATGAGTCGATCGAGCGCCTCTCGAACGGTCCGTCCGCGGCCCTCCATCTTGGGGCCCTCGAGCAGTTCTTCAATTCGGTCGTCCGTCAGCATCGCTCGAGTGAGATTGGCTTGAGGGTCCAGATCCGCGGCGATGACCTTGATGCCCAATTCCGAGTACATCCAGGCGAGGTGGTAGATGAGCGTCGTCTCCCCGACTCCGCCCTTATTGTTGAAAAATGCGATGGTCGTCAGGCTCATGCTTGTAACTGCCGTTCCGGCAAGATTACCAAGAAGTGTTGTGACGTCGGCTTGAAGTCGGGCTGGCTAGACCCGTTTTTCTTCATGTGCTCTCGTACGAGCGCGATCCCGCGGCCAAATCGATTCACGAATCCGAGCACTTTAGCGGCTTCAGCAAGGACAGGGTTGCGGTATGCTGTGTCATTCTCGAAGTCGGCGGGACTGAGTTCGCCGTAGAGCCCCCCTGGGCTTATAACCTCGATGCGATCGACAAATCGGTTAATCCGAATCGGTGAGCTTCTTCCATAGTCTCTATGAATAACAGCGTTCATAAAAACCTCGTGCAGCGCGCGTGGTGGGTAGGCGAATTCAATTCGGTCCGCCATGCCACTGGACACCGGCCTCGATCCAGCGATAGCCTCGCCGAGGTGGTCAAGCTCGCGCATCACTGTCAATAAGTCTCCGCCGATCTCTCGGTCCATAATGACCCGGGATGCCAACCCATCACCTTCATAATGGACATATTGGACGTATGCCCCGTCGATGTACATTCGTGGATTCTGCCCGAACAAAAGCACGCCTGCGTGCGTGGGGCTGTCGTTGCGGCGGTCGTAGAATCTCAGGGCCGCGAGCTGATCTTCTATCTTTCGGTGGTTCCCGTAGATGATACGAGACACCACTGCATGAGGTCGATAGGTCAACTCGAACATCTCCAACATGAGATCCGCGAGGCCAGCTCGTTCACATGGTTGGGCGTCCCAAGTTTTTGCGCGCGACGCGCGACGCTCCGAGAGTCGCCGCTCCTCGGTCTCGTTTGCGATACGGCGGGTTGCGGCCACCCTCACCCAGACGGCCCCCTTGTAGCGCATCGGTGGTAGATCAGTCGGAAGCACCTCGATCACAGCCATTTCCCCTCCGCCCAAAAGATGCTTTTGTACATTCATGGCTGGCTGGGGCAGAAGGTTGCCATCACTGCGGAGGTGCGCCAATGTTCGTAGAAGCGCTTCATCGATCTGCGCCCCGCTTGCTGTCCCATCTGCATTCGCACCGATGAACAAATAGCCGGGGACGTTATCTCCCGACAGGTCGTTTGCGAACGCGCAAATAGCTTCGCCGAATTTGTCAGTTTTATTGATGGAAATCGTGAGCTCGATCCGATCGGTTTCGTTGACGCGGAGGAGCTCCGCTAGCGCTCTTGAGTCCATTAGGAGACAGACTATCGAAGCGAGTCGCGCTGTCAAGCATAGCGCGCACTCGGCGCGCACTCGAGGCGCCGTTGAAGGTCCTGTTAGATTTCCAGCTTAAAAACCCACAAAACGAGCAATCGCGATAAATTGTCGCCCGCGCCGCCGACGATGACCGGCGGCGCCACGTACCGCCGGCTGCAGCGGCAACAACTGCTCGCGCTCGCCTGATCAATCACAGCGCGATCGGCCACGCCAGGTGGCACTCGAACATCCGCAGGCGATGGGCCAGCAGCGACTCCGGCACCTCGCTCGCCAGCTCCTCGCGCGGCACCGCGAACGCCTTGCGCAGCGGCGCCGCCATCCGCGGGCATGCCTCCTCGGAGATCTCCGTCATCGCCGTCAGGAAGGTCGCGCTGTACACGTCGAGCGCGTTCGGGGTGTTGCCGCCGTGGTAATCCGCCTCGCCGAGCGCCTCCGCGACCCCGCGCATCACCTGACGAATGCGACCCTGGGCCCACGCGGCGCGCTCGCTCGAGTGGCCGTACTTGGCCCCCAGGAAGCGCGCCACCGGCAGCGGGAAGCCGCGTGCTCCGTCCGTCGTCAGCGACGCCTCGATCATCCGCAGGCGCGCGCACCAGCCGAGCCCGTCCTCCCCGGCCAGCTCGTGGATCAGCCCGATCATGCGAACGCGTCGCTCGAGATCCGTCGGCACCAGCAGCCCCGGCGTCCCCAGGCGATCCGCGAGCATCACGATCTGCGCCCAGTTCGTGCGCGGCGGGTCGTCGTCGTGCAGCACCACCGGCACGTTGTCGGACCGCGAGAACGCAGCGAGCTCCGCGTCCTCGCGCGCCGACCGAACCGCGAGCACGGGGATCCGCTGGACATGAAACAGGCCCTTGGCGGCCTCCGACCACGGGCTCGGCACCAGGCCAGAGACCACCATACGCACGCCTCGCGCGGCCCGTGCCGTCGCTACATCGACGAATTCGAGGGACATGCCCGGCATGATGCCACGCCGCGACGCAAGCTCGACACAATCCTCGCCCAGCCGCGTGACGCGCGCCAAACCCGTCCCTGACGCTGTTTTCGGCGGACATTGGCTTCGTCGAGTTCCGGCCGATATCTCCGGCGCGAGCGCAGCCCCACCGACGAATCTCCGGGCCCACGGTGCTCGCCAGCGCGGGTTTCGTGCAGGATACGCCCGGCGCCCGTCCGGTCGCGCCCGATCCCACCATGCGCCGCCTCGACTCCCGCCGTCTCACAGGTCCGAACTTTCACATCGCTGGCCCCGCCGCGATCGCCGAGGTGGTCTTCGAGCCCGGTGACGAGCCCGAGGCCTTGCTCGCGGCCTGGCGCCGCGCCGTCTCGGCCGCGCTCACCCTCCTTGACTGGCCGATCGACCTCGCCGTGCGCCACTACACCGGACCCGACGGCCAGACCCACGCCGACCTGGTGTTCGCCGCCCCGGAGCAGGCCCTGCTGCTCGCCACCGATATCAATGACTGGGCCGTCGCCGCGGCCACTCGCGTCGCCGATGGTCATCCGCAGCCCGACCCGGCCGACGAGCTCGAGCTGTGGCGTGAGGACCTCGCGCGTGTACACGACCCCGCCCTCGACGCCTTGCGGACCGCCGCCGCCGCCCGCGACCTCCCGGTGCTGCTCGACGAGGAGCGGGTCTCGGTCGGCCACGGACGCCACGGTCTCACCTGGCCGATCGACCAGGTCCCTGCGATCGACGCGGTCCCCTGGGCCAGCCTGCGGCGGATCCCCGTCGCGCTGATCACCGGCACCAACGGCAAGACCACCACCGCACGCGTGCTCGCCCGCATCGCCCGCATCGCCGGCCGCGTGCCCGGCAACACCTCCACCGATGGCATGTCCGTCGACGAGCGCATGATCGAGGCCGGCGACTGGACCGGGCCCGGCGCCGCGCGCACGGTGCTGCGTCACCCCGCGGTCGAGCTCGCCGTCCTCGAGGTCGCGCGCGGCGGCATCCTCCGCCGCGGCCTGGCGATCGACCGCTGCGACGCCGCCGTCGTCACCAACATTAGCCCCGACCACATGGGCGACTACGGCATCCACGACCTCGCCGCCATGGCCCGGGTCAAGGCCGTCGTCGGCTCGGTGGTCGCCGCCAGCGGCCGCGTGATCCTCGGCGCCGACAGCCCGCCGCTGGTCGAGCTCGTGCGCGCCGGTCACCGCTTCCCCGCGCCGATCGTGTGGTTCGCCCTGCGCGGCGACCACCCGACGATCGTCGCCCACCGGGCCGACCAGGGCGAGGCCTGGTTCGTCACCGACGACGGCATGATCGTGCATGCCCGCGGCGCGCACGAGGAGCCGCTGGTGTCCGTCCGCGAGCTGCCGTTTTGCTTCGGCGGCGCCGCGCTGCACAACGTCGCCAACGCGCTCGCTGCTGCTGCTGCCGCGCATACGCTCGGGCTTCCCGCGCAGGCGATCGCCGACGGCCTGCGCGCCTTCACCTCCTCACCGGCCGACAACCCCGGACGCGCCAACGTGGCGCGCGTCGGCGAGGTCACCGTGCTCCTCGACTTCGCCCACAACCCCGCGGGTATCCGCAGCCTCGCCAGCCTGCTCGCGGCGCTGCGCGGGCCGCATCGCATGATGGTCGCCACGGGCATGGCCGGCGACCGCCGCGACGAGGACATCCACGAGGCCGCGCGTGCGATCCACGAGATGCACCCGACCGAGGTCCGGCTCCGCGACCTCGAGCATTACCTCCGCGGCCGCAAGCTCGGCGACGTCCCGAAGTTGATGCGCCAGACCCTCACCGCCCTCGGCACCCCGGCCGCCGCGATCCGCGACGTCGAGACCGAGATGCAAGTGCTACGCGAGGGCCTTAAGTGGGCCCAGCCCGGTGACCTCATCGCGATCCTCGATCACGTCGAGCGCGACGAGATCCAGGCCGAGCTCGCTCGCCTCGGCGCCGTCCCGTACACCCACGGCCCCTGACCGCGATCGCGGTCTTGCTGGTAAACTGCCGCATGCTCCGGTTCCTGGCAGCGGTCGTCACGCTCGCCGCGATCTTCGCCGCGATCTTCGCCGCGATCTTCGCGGCCTGGATCCCGATCGACCTCGCCGAGACCGCCCTGCGCGCCCGCCTCGGCCCCCACGAATACGCCGGCTGGTCCGCGACCGGACTGCACCTGCTGTACACGGTGGTCGTCACCGGCGTGATCCTCGCGGGTGTACTCTGGCCATTGAGCCGTCTGCTCGCGCGCATGAAACAGTCCACCCTGCACCGCCTCGCGTTGTTAGGACAGTGCCTCGCCCTGATGCTCATGCTGTGGATGCTGCTGCTCCCGGCATTCATCTGGCGCGCCCTCGGCGTCATCAATGTGCTGTATGACGGCGCCGCCGCGCAGGCCGAGGCGTACCGCTTCATCACCGTCGTCGAGCACCACCGCGGCCGCGTACACGTCGACTACGCCCGCGCCGACGACCCCTCTAAAGAGCTGTCCCTGTTCACGGTCCGCCCCCCGGCGGACACCGAACCCGGCGCGATCATCACCCTGCTGCGCCACCGCGGCGCGCTCGGCATGACGTACATCTCGGCTCCTGTCGCGGCTCCTTGAGTGCGTCGACCGGCCGCTCTAGCTGCGCACGCGCTGCATGTCCGGGTCGTACAGCGGCCGCAGCGAGGTCCGCGCGGGATACAGGCGCCCGGCGATGTCGACCTCCCAGGTGCCCGCGTCGAGGTAGGCCTGATCGATCGGCTCCCCGGCCTCGATCATCGCCAGGCCGACCGCGCCGCCGATCGTATGGCCATAGGACGCCGCCCGGATGTAGCCGATCGGCCGGCCGTTACGGCGCACCACCTCGGCGTGGAACAGCATCGGCTCGGGGTCCATCACCAGCACTTGAACGATGCGTCGCGTCAGCGGTCCGGCGGCCTTCTTGGCCAGCACCGCGTCGCGGCCGATGAACGCCGGCTTCTTGAGATCGACCGCGAAGCCGAGGCCGGCCTCGAGCACCGAGTCCGTATTGTCGATGTCGTGGCCGTAATCCCTGTAACCCTTCTCCATGCGCAGGCTGGCGAGCGCCTTGAGCCCCGCGTGGCGCAGGCCGAAGGGCTCGCCCGCGGCGACCAGGCGGTCGTACACGTGCATCGCCTGCTCGCTCGGCACGTACAGCTCGTAGCCGAGCTCGCCGAGGTACGTGATGCGGATACACAACACCCGCGCGAAGCCGATGTCGATCTCGGCCGCGCTGCGAAACGGGAAGGCCTCGTTGCCGAGGTCGTGGGTCGTCAGCGACTGCATCAGCAAGCGGGCGCGCGGGCCCTGGATGTTGATCTGCGCGTAGCCGGAGGTCACGTCGGTGACGAAGGCGTGGGCGTCGCCCGGGGTGTTGCGGCGCAGCCAGGTCAGCACGTGACGGTGCGCGGTGTCCGAGGCCACGACCCAGAAGTTCTCGTCGTCCAGCTTGGTGACCGTCAGGTCGGCCTCGAGCGTACCACCGAGATTCAACCACTGCGTATACGTGATCCGGCCGGCCTCGCCGTCGACCGAGTTGGCCGAGATGTGGTCGAGCACGCGGCCGGCGTCGCGGCCCTGGACCGTAAACTTGGCCATGAAGCTCATGTCCATCAAGATCACGCCCTCGCGCGCCGCGGCGTGCTCCGCCTGCCAGTACGGGAACCAGTTATGGCGACCCCAGCCGAGCTGCTCGACCACCGGCGCCACGCCGGGCGGCGCGTACCAGTCGGGGCCCTCCCAGCCGCTGACATCCTTGAAATATGCCCCCTGCGCGGCGAGCCGCGTGTGTACCGGCGAGAGCTTGCAGCCGCGCGCGGTCTGCATCGAGCGCGTGGGGTAGTGGCATTGATAGACCATGCCGAGCGACTCGACCGTGCGCGTGCGGCGATACTCGGGGTTACACTGGTAGGTATGCAGGCGGTCGATGTTCATACCGGTGACGTCGACATCGGGCCGACCGTGCACGATCCAGTGGGCGAGAACCCGGCCGAGGCCGCCGCCGGTGAGGATCCCGATCGAGTTGAGCCCCGCCGCCACGAAGTAGTTCTTGAGCTCGGGCGCCTCGCCGACCACCGGCCGCAGGTCCGGCGTGAAGCTCTCCGGGCCGCAGAAGAACTTCTTTACGCCGGTCTCCATCAAGATCGGGACCCGCCGCATCGCCGTCTCGACGTACTGGCCCATGCGGTCCCAGTCCGGCGCGAGGTCGCCGAACGAGAAGTCCTCCGGGATCCCGCCGACGCGCCACGGCGCGCACACCGGCTCGAACAGCCCGACCATCATGCCGCCGACCTCCTCGCGGAAGTACCCGAACGAGCCCGGGTCCTCGAGCACCGGCCAATTCGGCGAGATGCCGGCGATCTTGTCGGTGATGAGATAGTAGTGCTCGGCCGCTTGTAGCGGGATATTGACCCCCGACTTCGCGCCGAGCTGACGCGCCCACATGCCGGTGCAGTTGACGACGTACTCGGCCTCGATGCTGCCGTATGGGGTGTCGACGCCGGTGACGACGCCTCGTCGCTGGCGCACGCCGGTGACCGGCACGCCCTCGAGGATCGTCGCGCCGCGCTGCCGGGCGCCGCGGGCCAGCGCCATCGTCACGTCGACGGGATTGGCCTTGCCGTCCTCCTTGACGTAGAAACCCGCGAGGATGTCGTCAGTGCGCGCCAGCGGGAACAAGTCCCCCACCTGCGCCGCCGAGATCTCCTGGACGTCGATGCCGCAGTAGCGGTTGAACGCCGACACCCGGCGGTACTCTTCCAGGCGGTCCGCGTCGCACGCGACCTCGATGAAGCCGACCGGGTTGAAGCCGGTCGCTACGCCGGTCTCCGCCTCGAGGCGAGCGTAGAGGTCGCGCGTATACTTGCGCATCTCCGTCGAGGTCTCGGAGGTCGAGCCGAAGGTGACCATGAGCCCGGCCGCGTGCCAGGTGGTGCCCGAGGTCAGGCGGTCGCGCTCGAGCAGGACCACGTCGCTCCAGCCCATGTGGGCCAGGTGATAAGCCACCGAGCAGCCGATGATACCGCCGCCGATGACGACCACACGCGCGTGTTGGGGCAAGTTGGGCGGGGTCATGGGCGCGGCAGCATAACCGACGCGGGCCCGCTTCGCATGCGCACAGAACGTTGATCGCACACGGGTGCGGCGGTCAACGGGGTCTCAGGGTAGCGTGAGCGTGTGGTCCATGCGCTCGGGCCAGGAGGCGTCGGGCAGCTCGAACGCCCACGTCGCCTCGACCATGCAGTCCCGCAGCGGCGCATGCGTGGAAGTCCGGGCCTCGACATCGACGATCTCGACGCGGGTCGTCTCGACCGCCAGAGTCAACTGATAGGCCCCCGTCGGCGCGTGCGTCTTGAGGCAGCGCTCGATGTCCCGCGCGAGCAGGCCCTTGAGCGTCGGCGGAGCCAGGCTGATCGTGCCGCTACCACCGCCGCCGCCGCCCATACCGATCCCGCCGAGGCCGAAGCTCTCACCGATCATCTCCTCGAGGCCATCGGTCGACGGGCGCACGCCCGGCTCGGTCGCCAGGTACGAGGTCACCGGGGACACCGCGCGGCCGCGAAACGCGACCACCCGCATCTCCTCCGGCGAGAGGATGTCGTGCTCGTCCTCCGAGAACACGAAGGCCGCGGTGGCGATGTCGAAGTGCTCGCTGTGCGAGACGACCCGGCGCACCGGCGCCGCCCACAGCTTTCCGGTGAGCACCACGCGGCGGGTCGGGTCCGGGGTGGCGAGCATCGCCCGGTAGCCGTCGCCCTCACGTAGCACCTCCGGCACATCGCCGGCCTTTGACAGGTCCATGCCGCTCACCTTGAAGTCGTCGATCGCGATCGGGCGGACCAGCCCAAGCAGTTGCGCCGGGACCGTCTTGTCGTCGGCCGGCGCGGCCACGACGAACAGCACCCCGCGGTGACCGTCGGCGATCGGCGCGAGCGCGTGCGCGTCATCGCGGCGGATGAACGCGTAGCTGTCGTCCTCGGGGATCACCACGTGCGTCACCGTCGTCGCCGGCGCACCCGCGAGGCCGGCGTCGGCCAGCTTGTTGGTGAAGCGCGTCCGCAACTCCGCGTCCGTCATCGCCACGATCCGCGTCGGCCCGCTGCGGCCCGCCAGCTCCTCGGCGGCGAGCGCCAGGCCGGCCTCGAGCGCGCTGCCGTTGCCAGGCGCGAGCTTGCCAGCCGTGGTCGCCGAGGCCAGCGCCGCGGTGAATTTGTCCGCGCCCATGAACTCGCCGAACACGCGGTGCGCGTCGCGGTCGAACGCCACGATCTCGACGCTCGCGTCGGGCACGTGCGACCGGTAGGCGTCGACGATCCGCAACTGACTCGCCAGCGCCGCCTCGCTCACCGAGCGCGAGCGGTCGAGCACGAACACCACCGAGGCCTTGCGCGGCAACTGGCTCAGGCGCGGCGCGGCGTCGATCTCGAGGCGATGAAAGCCGTGCTGCGCCGAGGCGACCACCCGGCCGAGCCGGGCCGCGAGCGTGCGCACCGGCGCCGGCGCGACCTCGATGAGCGTGTGCCCGGAGTCGCCGCCCGCGTCGGGCGCGTCGGGGATGAAGCGCGGCAGGTCCCCGGCCTTCTCGGTGATCTTCGCCCCCTCGGCGCGGGTCGACTCGAGGGTGAGCGACCACGCGTCGAGCGTGCCGACGTCGAGGCCGGCCTGGTCGGCGACGATCAGGTGCCAGTCGCCGGCCGAGTTGGCGCCCGCGGGCAGCTCGACCGCGAACTGGCCGCGGATGTCGTTCTCGCCGCCGCCACCCTCGGTGACGGCCAGGTGCTCGCCGCCCGGGGTCACCAACGCGACGTGCAGGTCGCCGCGAAAGGTGTGGTCGATCTCGAGGTCGACGGTGGCCTTCGTGACCGGCTCGCTGCGGTCGATCGTCAGCTTGCTAAACACGTAGCCGACGCCCTCCTCCGCCTCGCCGTCGCCGATCCACGCCAGCGGCGGCGGGGCGCGCAGCACCACCGGCGTGTTCGGGGCCACCCGCTGACCGCCGATCCGGATCTCGGTGCGCGTGTCGCCGTGACCGGGGTCGACGCGCAGCACCGGGTCCGTCAGCGCCAGCGTCGTCGCGCCCTCCACGCTAGCGGTGTGCGGGTAAGTCAACACGTGGCGACCGCTGCGATACTCGAGCGGGGCGGTCAGCGTGTACTCGACCGTCGACACCGCGCCGGGCAGCACCGGGAACACCTGGAGGTTCACCTGGTCGGCCCACACCCACTGCATCAGCGCCGGGTCCTTGGCCTCCCACGCGCCGATGCCGGTCAGCTCGCGATACTTCTCCCGCGCCTCCTCGGCGTCCATCAACACGCCGTCATACCAGCGCTCGCGAGCCCGGATCCTTAGCCCGGTGACGGCGGCGCCGTGGGCCAGCGCGATGCGCAGCGAGGCCTCCTCGGCCAGCGTGCCGTTGTTGGCGAAGGTCCGGCGCACGCGGTAGCGGGCCACGCCCTCGTCGATCGTGACATCGACCGTATGCGAGACCTCGACCAGCGCCTGGTCCCGCGTGGCCGACAGGCGATCCGCCTGCGCGGTGCCGACCGGAGCCAGACCCCCGAGGACGGCGAGGACAAGGCTGCTGCGCTTCATCCCCGCCCAGACAGCGCGCGAGGCCCGAGGTTCCCGGATGGATCAGTCAATGCGCGGGACGACCACCGCCAGGCGGCCCTGCACGAGCGCGTCGGCGACGGCGTGTTGGAACTGGCCCTCGTGGGTGTTGGTCACCTCGTCGAAGACCTCGTTGATGCGCGCGTAACAGGCCAGCAGCAGCCACGCGATCGCCTCGCGGTCGCGACGGCCGGTCTTGACCGCCCAGCGGACCAGCCAGTGCTTGTGATGCAGGCCCAGGCGCCACTGCTGCGCGTCGCCGGTCAGCGCGCCGAACTCGTCGTCGTCGGGCTTGCCGCCGAGCTCGATCCACACGCGACCGCGTCGATCCCACGGGCGCATCGCCGGCAGGTCGGGGCGCAGGTGATGCAACCAGTACTCGGCGGTGGTCGCCAGCGTGACCTCGTCGAGCGGCGCCGCGAGGTCGTCCTCGGGATAGGCCCGGGCGACGCCGTGGCGGTCGAGCTCGAGCTGGCCCTCGGACCCCGGCGTGACCGACCCCCGCGACGGCTCGAACAGCATGCGGTCGCGCGCGAGCGTGCGGTCGATCCACGCCTTGAGCACCGGCGGCGTCGCGACGAGGTCGAGCTCCGCATACACCACCTCGATGTCGCCGCCCGACGCGGCGAACCTCCGGATCAACTGCCATGCGGCCAGTGGCAGCCCGCGACGCCCGGGGAACAGCGGCAAGCCGAGGATGCGATCCGCCAGCTCGGTGACCCCGGGCACCCGCACGCGGCCGTGCGGGTCGAGGATCACGCTGACGCGCCGGCCCGCGTACGCGAGCAGGGTCGCGGTGGCCCGGGCGAACGCGGGGCCTCGCGGGTCCATCGCCGGCACCCCGGCGATCAACGCCTGATACACCTGCTCGGCCGCGCCCATGATCGCCGCCGTCACCGATTCAGCGGTCAACCCCGCGTTGAGGTAACGCAGGTGCAGCAGACCGACGACCCCATAGTCGTGGCCGATCTCCGCGAAGCCACACATCGTGCGCAACTGCTCGTCGACGATCACCAACCCCGGCAGCGCCGGCAGGATCAGCGGCACCCCGAGCACACCCTCGAGCTCACCGCTCACCGGCGCCGCGGCGAGGAAGGCCCGCGCGTCACCGTGCGCGCGCGCCTCGGCGTCGCTCAGATGAAAGTCGAAGGCCGGCAGCAGCGCGCCGGCGGGCGCCAGGCGCACCCAGCTCCACGGCGGCAGCCACAGCTCGTCGGGCACCTGCTCGCCCGGGCCCGCGTCATCGTGCCCGCCGCGCGCGTGATGCACGACGATCCTCCGACCCTCGCGCAGCGCCGCCTCGACCTGCTCGGCCGTGTACCTACGCCCCTCCGCGTCGAAGGCGGCCGGACCCTCACGCGCGCCGCGATCCAGCGCGGCCTCGCCGACGAGGCGTGACAACACCGCCTCGACGCTGGCGTCGATCGACACGAAGGCGTCGGGCTCCGACCGCGGGCCGTCCGCGCCCGCATGCGGTGAGACCCGCAGCCAGCCATCGTTCGCGATCATACGCGCCGCGAGGTCGCGGGCCGTCAGCGCCCGGCCGCTCCCGGTCGTGAACACCGGAAGACCAAGAAGGTCGACCCCCGGCGGCCCCGGCTCCACCAGCGAGAAGCTCAGCGAGGCCCGCCCCTCGGCGTCACGACGCATGCGCAGCACCGCCGAGCGAGTCAGCGCCGCGAGGGCATGTTCCCGCTCGAGCGCGCCGAGCCTGGCCGCCGGATCGACGAGCCCCGCGAGCAGCCGGCTGCTGGCCTCCGCCAGCGTCCCCGCCGCGTGCCGCAAGCACAGCTTCGCCAGTCGCTCGCCCGCCTCCGCGGCCTCCTCGTGGGTCCACCCGCCCAGTTGCGAAGGCAATACGAGCGGCAGCTCGACCACCACGACGTGACCCGGGTTCGGCGACGGCAACGCGAAGCAGCCGAGCTCGCGACCGCAACTGAGCAGCACCACATCGGCGTGACCGTCGGACTCGCTGCTGGCTGGCGTGTAGACGCGCATGCGCAGCTCGGCGTCCTCGCCGAGCGAGCGCGCGAGCCGGTCGATGACTGCCGCCGGCTGAAGTTGTCGCAGCGTCACCGGCGGCGCGGCGATCGGCTGGACCAGCCACGGACGCGCTGGCAGGCTCGCCTGCGGCTTGCCATAGAACGCGACATCGGGGCCACCCTCCGTCAGATCCGGCGTGTGGATCTCGACCTCACTGCCGGCCAGCAGCCGCAACGACGGCAACTGGTCGCGCGCCGCACACAGCAGTGAGCCCGGCAGCGCCGCCGCGATCGCAGCGGCCACCCGTCCCTGCGGACTGGCGACCTCGACACCCGGCGCCATGATCACCACCCGCTTCGCCGCCCGCATCCAGGCCTTGAGCGCGCTCGCGGTCGGCAGCGGCGTGCCGTCGACCGCGGTCGCCAGCGCCAGCTCCTTGACCTCGCCCGGGGCCAGCAGGCGCCGCGCGTGCGGCAGCAGGCGCATCCACATCTCCTCCATGCGGTCGTCGCGGACGAAGCGGGCGTGGTCGGCCGTCTTGCGCAGCCCGTCGAAGCAGACCGCCCCGCAAACCCCCGCCCCCCGGATCAGCGCGTGCTTGACCGTCTCGATCAGCACGCCGCGCGACAGCAGCATGAACTCCTCGCCAAACGTGCCATCGATGCCGATCGTCCCGTAGAGGTCGCCCTCGTCGAAGCTGACCCGCCTGGCGACCCCCGGCAAGCTCGGGATCCGCTGGCTCGAGTGGCCGAACATCGACTCGCTGTTGTAGAGGATCGGCACCGGCGCCGCGCGGCAGCGCTCCTCGAGGATGTCGCGCTCACGCATGATGTTGCGGCTGCGTTTGAGCCCCTCCGCGCGGATGAACGTGCCCGCGAGCGCGTGATCCGGCCGGCCGACGTCGAGCCGGTCCTCGCCGGCCAGCAGCTCCATGCGCGACGTGCCGGCGAGGGTCCCGTCGCCCGACTCGATGATGATCCGCTGCGGCTCGAACACCATCAACGCGTTGACACCGATCGCCAGCTCGCGCAGATAACCGAGCCCGGGGTCGTCCTTCGACGCGAACAAGAAGTCGAACAGCCGCCCGAGCGCCGACTCCGGGATCCCGCCGCCGATGTACGCGACCGTCACCGTGTCGCTGTCGCGCAGCACCTCGATCCACGACGCCCCGTTGGCCACCGCCGACTGGACCAGCTCGAGGATGTACGCCGCGGGATCCGCGAGCGCGAACTGCCGCAGCTTCTGGATCGCCTGCGTGCGCGCCAGCGTGAACCGCTTGCGCTCGGTGAAGTTGCCCGGGCGCCGGGCCTGGGCGATGACCGCGTCGATCGTGCTCATGCCGACTCCTCCGGCCGCGCCGCCGCCATCAACGCCACATCGGCGCCGAGCAGGCGGTCCTCGATCAGCAGCAGGTCCTTCGCCAGACAGTAGGCCGCCAGCGCCGGCGCCGTGGTCTGCAGCTCGAGCCAGCGACGAAACAGCGGGTGACCGACGTGGACCGCCGCCTCCGGTCGTCGCGGCCTCCCGTCGAGGAACAGCCGGCCGTCCGGGGGTCGCTGCATCATCGGCGAGATCGCCCGGCCGAGCACGAACAGCGGGCCGTCCTCCGGCAGCACACATGCCACCAATCGGCGATAACCCGCGCTCACCGCCGCCAGCAAGCTCGCCGCCGCCGCGATCAGCCGCGCCTCCTCGGGCCTCGGCGTGAGCACGTGGACCCGCACGAACGCCGCCTCCGGCGCGCACACCAGCAGCTCCGGCGCCGCCAACGGCAGCCCGAGCTGCGCCAGCCGTCCGCGCAAACTACGACGATATCGGTGCCGCGCGTAGCGATCGATCACCCCGCCGACGCCCGCGCTCGGCGAGCGCTCGCCCGGCGGACGCGCTGCCAGCAGCACCGGCGTACCGGCGGCGATCAACTGCTCGGCCAGCGGTCCACCCGCGTCGGCGACGAACACCCGCCGGTCCTCGCTGGCGGCCGCCCAGAGCTGCGCCAGGCTGACCGCGCTGCCGTCGACCATGCGCAGCAGCGGGCGGTCCTCGTGGCGCCCGAGCGCGCCCTCCGGCTCGCGCGCCAGGAACCCGAGCAGCTCCCCGTAGCGTCGCAGCTCGGCGATCGACCACGAGGGCTGGTGCCCGAGCCCCGTCAACTGCTCGACCAGCGCGGTCTGCAGCGGCCCGTCCGCCGCCGCCAGCACCAGCTCGATCGCCTTGTAGAAGTTGCCCTCGCGCACCACCGTGTCGCGGCTGAGCGTGTGCTCGAGGTAGCGCGACTTCACCTTGAAGCCGACGTGGGCGAGTCGCGACGCGTGGTCGCCCAGCAGCGCCGCGCCGTCGCGTGAGACCGTCAGCGCCAGACCCTTGTTGTAAAACCCGTACTCGGGCGCGGCGTGGAACGCCAACACCACCTCCGTGCCCTCCGCCCCGCCGCGCGTCAGGCACTCGCCGGCCACCTCGAAGGGCTGGTTAATCGCCTCGGCTCCGGGCCCGCCGCTGCGGTCCTCGAAGCTGATCTCGACGTCCGAGTGCGAACCCCAGCGCGTCAGCGTCTCGCGGCTACCGGCCACCAGCTCGCGGTAGCGGGCCCGGTCGCCGGCGATATACAACGTGATCTGCGTGCCCTCGACTGGCGTATCCAGCTTCGTCTTGGTGAAGCTGCGGTCGGGGTGAAACATCACCTCCCAGGCCTCGCCGCCGCGCCCGGTGAGCAGCAGCACGGCCCGTGGATCCGGCGCGAAGATCGAGACGAAGCCGATGCCGAACTTGCCGATCTTGGTGAGGTCGCCATCCTTGTTCGACGAGAACAGTCGCGTCAACTGGTCGTCGATGATCGCCTCGTTCATGCCCTCGCCGAAGTCGTCGACGTGGATCGCGATCGTGCCCTCGTCCTCCGCGCCGGGCTCGTACTCCATCCACACCTCGATCGCCGCCGAGCCGGCGTCGATGCTGTTTTGGATCAGCTCGCGATAGAAGTCGAGCGCCCCGCTAAACTGCGTGACGAGGTTCTCGACCGCCTGGACCGTGAAGTCGACCTCGTGCTCGGGCCCCGCCATCGACCCGCGATCCTATGCCCCGAGTCGCCGTCACACCAGCCCGCCCGCGCTCGGGTCATGCGCGCTCATACGCGCTCATACGCGGGCGTGGCCGGGCCCACGGGCGCCGACCCAGCCGATCATCAGCGCCGCGACCACAAACAACCCGAGCGTCAGCCCCCACCAGATCCCGGCCACCCCCATATCTGTCTTGAGGGCCAGGTACAGCGACAGCGGCAAGCCCAACACGTAATAGCCGAGCAGGTTGAACCACGCCGCCGGCCGCGTGCGCCCCATGCCGCGCAAGATCCCCCCGCCGACCACCTGGATCCCGTCGAACAGTTGGAACGCCGCCGCGATCGGCAGCAGCACGGCCGCAGCCGCCAGCACCTCAAACTCGCTGGTATAGGCCCGCGGCAGCACCCAGCGCAGCGCGATGAAGCCCAGCGACGACACCGCCATCACCCCTGCCCCCATGCCGAGCGCCACCCACGAGGCCCGCTGCGCCCCCTTGGGGTCGCCCGCGCCGAGCAGGTTGCCGACCCGCGTGACCGCCGCGATCGAGATCCCCAGCGGCACCATGAACGACAGCGACGCCAGGTTGATGACGATCGTGTGCGCCGCCAGCTCGACCTCCCCGAGCCACCCCGCGAACAAGGTCGCCGCCTGGAACGCCCACATCTCGAGGCCGAGCTGCACGCCGACCGGCAGCCCGAGCACCGCGATCG
>Ga0105047_10005575_pt1 | contig 21539 bp, 19 predicted proteins | sample MAT04_FD_78384 | JGI IMG/M metagenome (GOLD analysis project Ga0105047, IMG submission 78384) | Freshwater microbial communities from Lake Fryxell liftoff mats and glacier meltwater in Antarctica - MAT-04 (megahit assembly) | ecosystem: Environmental > Aquatic > Freshwater > Ice > Liftoff... | reverse complement strand
GTTATACTTCACGCGGTTACGAATGAGCGCAGTTTCCGAGCCCGACGCGTTAGCGAGGGTGTATGGGATGCTCCCTCGCTAACGCGTCGGGCTCGGAAGACGCCTCGCGTTGGACATACTCTCAATCTCGACCGCGTGTGGTATAGTGCGAGGTGCCGTCACTCTGGCGATCTCCACTCCCGACCGAATTTGACGGTCTCCCAGCCGAAAGGAGCGGCAACAACTACTTCTCGTTGGTCGCCGTCACACATGACGATTACATCCCCCAGCTTGCTCTCGTACTGGTCGAATACGTCGGCAATGCTCTCGGCATCCAGTACCAGATGTTCATGGTACTCGTCAGGGAACCTTGCCCCGCGCAAGTCGGTAAGAGAACGAGGGCGCCAACTGCCATGTGCTTCGGATGTATCGAACCGGTAAACCACAGCCTTCATCGGCGACGTCCAGAAGTCAATTATTTTCCGCCGCCTGTCGGGAAGGCGATGAAGCGAAAGTAGTATTATATCTACCAATCTCGGATCCAGAAAGTGCCACCACTATGATGAAGTCGAAGAGCGACTCAAAGGAAGAAAAAGGCGAAGCCTCTCCTTCTCAGCCAAGTGATTGGCGCACCGACATGCACGCTCATCCAGCAGGCCGATCCCGAAGTGGTCGAGGAGGTGAAATGGCGAAAGCCGTCGAACTCGATGCTTGGGGTTTCCGGTCTGGTCGCATGGCGGGATTATTTGCACCGGGGAGACTTACAAGAACTACGTGAAGCTGACGTTCGCCAAGGGGGCTTCGCTTCCGGACCCTTTAGGCCTCTTCAACTCCAGCCTCGAAGGCAACACCCGGCGTGCCATCGATTTCCATGAGGGCGACAAGATTGATGACAAGGCGTTGAAGGCGCTCATTCGCGCGGCGGTGGAACTAAACACATCGGCGAAGACGGCTGCTCATTCTGGGCGCTCGCCGAAGAAACCAAAGAGCGATTGAGTGGTGGCACAGACATTTCTGTCTGTGCTGCTTTCAGAATGTACAGACAGGAATATCTGTGCCACCACATAGCAATTCTGCTGCATTAAACTACTTGGCCCGTTTTTGGAAAGAGATCCGTCCGAGGTGTCGATTGCAGCTTGGCCCATTTGACAAATGGTCGCCGGTGAGTGATTTTTGACAACCCGACGCATCTCAAGCTCTTAGCTCAATCCCCATGCCGCCTTCAGACACGCGTCGACTTTTTGCATCGTCTCGCTTGGAAGCTTGTCGATAACTTCCGTAGTCGATCTTCGCTCATGAGAGACAACAAGTAACCCGAGAACACGCTGTCGTGGGCGATACCGGCGGCGCGGCCTTCACCGGACGCCGCTTCGATTAGGATTCAAGCCGAGTCGTCTTTGTCGGACAGGTTGGTGGTGAGTTGTGCGACGACGGCGTGCTTGAGACGCCGGTTCAAGGGATCAGCCTGAACTACCACCACGGGGCGTTTCTTTCCGTGCGTTCCGGCAGCATGCGGGAACCGGGCAGCGACAACGTGGCCACGCTCTTGGTTCATCGCGGTTCTCCGCGCGAAACGATCTCATCGACTTCGTCTGCCAACAGATCGATCTCGAGCGGTGTCATCGGGCTCGGATCGTACACCGCGTCCAACTGTAGAAAGACGTTTTTCCGGAGGACAATGCATTCGGTCCCCGCCACGTTGAGAGATACCGGTTGGCCGTTTAGAACGGCCAATCGTTCTTCTGTTGTCAGTGTCATTGACTGCTCCTTTCCGACTATAGTATCAGAGTTTGCGATTGCGTGATCGCTTTGATAGCGCTCCTTAAAACAGTAGCGATTTAGTCGAAGTCCACCCAGTTCAGCGTGATCTTGTCGAAATCCGTCGCTGCCAGGTGCTTGGCGGAATCTGAATGTGCAGGGCGGCGAACGACCGAGTTCTCGAGTAGAATGAGGTGACGTGATTCTTTGTTCGGCGTTGGATCGTCGCCGGAGGCTACCCATCTTAACATCTCCCCGAGGATCTCGATTTTCCGTCGCATTTATTGCATCACCATAAATCCATTGCCGAATCCAACGCTCGTGCCGCCATATTTTTCTAGCTTCAGCTCCTATTGGCAGGCCTCAATCTTCACTCTTGCCGCCTCTAAATTCATGCCCAATCCGAAGTTTAGGCCTTTGTCAAATGATATTTTCTCGAATTCCTTGCGGCCTTTCAGTCTCGTGCTATAGAACGTTAGACATTTACCGGCAGGTATACCCGCTGGAGGGCGACGGACGTCCTCCCGCAACCATTCGCGCCTGAGCCAAGGAGGGTTCATGGTTGCTGTCTTGTGACGGGAACTGCGGATAACCCCCCGCTCACGAGGTTTTGATAAAACCTCGCACCTCGTGAGAAGTACGTTGAGGGACCGCCGATGGCGACCCCGAACTCGGTTCATGAATATCTGACGCTTGTTGAGAAGAGCGATTTGCTGGAGAAAGACCGGCTCGCAGTCTTCGTCAAAGCACAGGGCGAATTACCGTTTCCTCCCGCCACGCCTCGCGAATGTGCGAACGCGTTCGTGAAGGAAGGGTTGCTGACCCGTTTCCAGGCCAAGCTCTTGCTGGCCGGCAAGTGGCGAAACTTCTATCTCGGCGGCAAGTACAAGGTTCTCGATCATCTCGGTTCGGGCGGCATGGGCATGGTGTTCCTTTGTGAACATCGGCACATGCGGCGGCGCGTAGCGGTCAAGATTCTACCGCCCGAGAAGAATGGGAATAACGACAGCGTCCAGCGTTTTGTCCGCGAAGCCCAGGCCGTGGCTCGGCTCGATCATCCGAATCTCGTTCATGCCCATGACATCGATTGCGACGCGGGCGTCTACTTCATCGTCATGGAGTACATTGACGGCGTCAGTCTTCAGCACTTGATCGAATCGCGTGGGCCGATCAGCGTGCCGCGAGCGGTCAGCTACGCCTGTCAATCCGCGGCCGGTTTGCATCACGCTTGCGAAGCCCACCTTGTTCATCGCGACATCAAGCCTTCCAACCTGCTGCTCGATCGCGGCGGAATCATCAAGATTCTCGACCTGGGCCTGGCCCGTTTCTCTAATGTCGAAGATCGTCTGACTCAGATGATCGACTCGAAGACGGTGCTCGGCACGGCTGACTACTTAGCCCCGGAACAGGCGCGCGATTCGTGTGTCGACATCCGGGCGGACATCTACAGTTTGGGCGCTCTGTTCTACTTCCTACTTGTGGGCAAGCCGCCATTCGAGGGCGGCAACGTGGCTCAGAAATTGATCGCCCACCAAACCAAGACACCGATGCTCGTGAGTGCGGTGCGTGCGGACATCCCACCCGGCGTCGCCAACGTGATCGCTTCGATGATGTCGAAGAACCCGGCCAATCGGCCACAGACGCCCCTGGAAGTGGTTTCTCGACTGCGGCCCTGGTTCGAGGAAGTCCCGCCGCCCACGCCTGAAGAGCTTCCGGAATCGCGTTACACGCCTCACCGCGATATCGACACCATGTCGCGACTTTCAACCGTCGCGACGATGTCGTCGGCCATGCGATCGAAGATTCTGCAATCGGCCGCTTCCGTCGCCGCCAACGGGCAATCGTGATTTCAGGCAAAGGCTCGCGGATGCAGAAGGGTGTCCAGGTCATCCAAGAACGTGGCATACGTTCGGGAGTCCATGACCGGCATGGCGCCGACATCTGACGGTTCCTCGCTCAGTTCCACCCACGTTTTGCAGCCCTCGTCGGCAGGCCGCAGGATCACATCTCGAGCCTGCACCGCCCGGAACACTCTCGCTGCCAACACGTAAAGGCCCGGCTGCCGATAGACAAATCGCTTTTGAACCGTCTCCGCTGACCACATATGCAACCGATCCAGCGATTCCGCGATGTCGAGTCGCGGGACAAAAAAAGCGCCCGTCACTTCGACGAAGTGGGACAGCCGCACGCTGCCAACCGGCGGCTGATTGGCCTGAGCCGTTTTCAACAAGGGCAACGCCTCCGGCTTGATGCCTTCACCTTGTTGATGAAATTGAGTGGGAAAGAGCCAGAAGCGCGAATGTTCCGGCCGGAAGACGCCCCCTTCCTCGGCGATGCCGCCTTTGCGCAGGATCAACGACTGTCGCCCCTCGGCCAGGGCCTGACAGATTACTGCCCATTCTTTGAAGGCGTAGCCGATCATAATGCCGCGATCCCTTCGGCGATGACTTCCGACAAGAGCGGCGGTTGCTTGCCGAACTTCGCCAGATACTCCGCTTGCGACGATTGCAGGCGAATCTTGATCTTGTTCTCTTGATGCAAGGCGATGTCGCTGAACTTGTGATCGAGAAACGGATTGCGGAAGCGGTCGAGCGTCTGCCGGGCAAAGAGTTCGGGCTCTTCGACGCGTCCCTGCAGAAGCGGAACGATCTCTTCATCCAGTAGGCGAACGAGCCACTTTTCCAGTGCCGCATCACCGATCGCCTCGCGCACCAGCTTGTAGCCCTTCGGCACGGCCTTGATGAGAAGGGCCGTGTGTGCGGCATTGAGAATACGCACCTTCCGCAGAAAATAGGGCTTCACGTCGACGGCTCGCTTGATGGCCGGGTGCGTAATAAACGGTGCGGCCTTGGGCTTCTCCTCCAAGGCGAAGAAGGCAAACGGTTCCGCGACGATCAACATCGGATCGCTCGCCAGCAACGGATGATCCTTCGGCGTGCCGGAGACGATGCGGTCGACCAGCGTATGCAGCCAGACGCAGTCGTTCGCGAGCCAGGCCTTGAACGCGGCCGACAAATTCCAGCTTTCCGCCAGATCCAGGAGGGTTTTGAGCAAGAGGTCGGCGTTGCCTTCCATCAATTCGCACGGGATGATCGTGAGCCCCGGCTGTTTTGCCACGTACCGTTCCCCGAGCAGTACGAGCAACTTGGCGGGGAACGATTTCGGCGGCGCACTGGAGGCCGTGTCAGACGCATCAAGTGCGTAACCCGCCTCGGTCGTGTTGGAAAGCACGTACTTCAGATCGGGGGAGCAGGCGAGGCGGCGAATTTCGTCCCAGTTGCTGCTTGCCACGAGTGCACGCGAAACACTGGCGCATTCTTCGATGCGGTCGACCACTTGGCCGTTCTCGAAGCCGCGGACTACCACATGATATTTGCCGCCTTGCTTGGCCAGGGCGCTCGCCCGGTCGTCGCCGGTCGATTGCACGATGACGACCCGGCCGACGTTCTGCCCCGCCCGGTTGGCTTGATCGATGAACAAATCGGCGAATGCCCGCAGGAAGCGGCCCGAACCAAACTGCAAAATCGTTTCCGGGAGAGGAGTCATGAAGCACCCAGTGAATAGCGGACGATTGGCCCCGCGCGTGACTCCGATTGGTCTCGCACGGCCGATCAACGTAAAACATATGAAGGCGAGCAGTTGAAATGAAGGACGTCGCGGCTTCACGGGAATCAATAAGGAAAAATCACATCGTGGGAGGAAATACCGAATCGGTCCGGGTCGGCCTGCTTTATGGGGTGGCGGCGTACACGTGCTGGGGGATCGTGCCGCTCTACTTCAAGGCCGTGCACGCCGTGCCGCCTCGGGAGATGCTCGCTCACCGGATCGTCTGGTCCGCCTTATTGTTGATGTTGATCATGGCCGTGGCCGGCAAACTGGGAACGCTCGTCCGAACCTTTCGCAGCGGCCGGGTGTTTGGCTTTCTGATTCTCAGCACCATGTTCATTGCCGCGAACTGGTACGTCTACATCTATAGCGTGTCGACGAACCAGATTCTGCAGGGTAGTCTCGGCTACTTCATTTTGCCTCTCGTCAACGTCGCGGCCGGCACGCTCTTCTTCGGGGAGAAGTTAGGGCGCTTGCAGTGGCTGGCCATCATCTTCGCTTCCGGCGGCGTGCTGGTGCTGATTGTTTGGCTGGGCATGTTGCCCTGGATCGCCCTGACGCTCGCGATCACGTTCTCCATCTACGGAATCATCCGTAAGCATGTCGCGGTCGATGGAACGATCGGTCTGACCGTGGAAACGCTTATCCTGACGCCGATCGCGTTCCTGTTTCTGCTCGTCTGGGGCACCGACGACCGCCTCGCATTTCAGCACATCAGCCCCGGACTCGACTGGTTGATCATTCTCAGCGGCTTGATCACCACCGTGCCGCTCATCTGTTTCGGCCAGGCGGTGCCCCGCCTGCGGATCGTGACGATCGGCATGCTCCAGTACATCGCACCTACCCTGGCGTTTCTTCTCGCGGTTTGGCTGTACGATGAAGCGTTCCCCTTTGGCTATCAGGTCGGCTATGGGCTCATCTGGATCGGGCTCGCCATCTTTGTAGCGGACGCAGTGCGCCGACGGAACCGCTCGGCCATATCATGAAGAAGATAACCCTTCCACGTCCCTCATTCTGGTTACCCCCGTGGCCCTCTCTCCTCGGTTCCCTTCGCTGTACCAATTCAACACCCGCGTTCTGCTGCGCGAGATGACGCCCGATCCGCGGCGGTCCGCGTCGTTCGATGAAATTAGCGAAAGCTTTCTCGATTCGTTGATTTTCCTCGGCTTCGACTGGGTATGGCCGATGGGCGTCTGGCAGACTGGCGATGCCGCACGCAACGTCTCCCGGCGCAATCCCGAATGGCGGGCCGGCTATCAGAAAGCACTGCCTGACCTGACGGATAATGACATTTCCGGCTCACCCTATGCGATCAAGAGTTACACCGTCAACAAAGATTTTGGCGGCGATGAGTCGTTGGCCCGCTTTCGCCAACGCCTGAAGCAACGCGGCATTCGGCTGCTGCTTGATTTTGTCCCCAATCATGTCGCGCCTGATCATCCCTGGGCGGTCGAACATCCCGAATATCTCATCGGCGGCAGCGAGGAAGACTTGGCCCGCGAGCCGTGGAACTTTATGCGCGTCGAAACCCCGCAGGGGGTACGTGTGATCGCGCACGGCCGTGATCCGTACTTTGCGGGTTGGCCCGATACGATTCAGGTGAACTACCGTTCGCGCGGACTGCGGCAGGCGATGATCGACGAACTGCGGAAGATTGCCACGCGTTGCGATGGCATCCGCTGCGACATGGCGATGTTGCCGTTGCCTGACGTCATCGAACGAACCTGGGGTGAACGCGCCCGGCCTTCGGATGGTACGTCTCCCGTCAACGAATCCTTCTGGCCCGAAGCGGTCAGCAACGTGAAAGCGTTGCATCCGGATTTCATCTTCATGGCGGAAGTGTACTGGGATCGTGAGTTCGATCTGCAACAGCAGGGATTCGACTACACGTACGACAAGAGATACTACGATCGCCTCCACGGCCGTCACACGGAAGAGGCTCGCGGGCATTTAGGTGCCGATGCCGAGTTCCAGCGGAAATCGGTCCGCTTCCTCGAGAACCATGACGAACCCCGAGCGGCCGGCGTGTTCCCGCCGGACGTCCATCGGGCCGCCGCGATCGCCACATTCCTGGTTCCGGGCATGCGCTTTTTCCATGAAGGGCAACTGGAAGGTCGGAAGCAGCATGTCTCGATGCACCTGAGCCGGCGGCCGGTGGAACCGGTCGATGCCGACGTCCGTGAGTTCTACATGCAACTGCTGGCCATCCTGAAACGGACGGCCGTGCGCGATGGGACCTGGCACCTTCTCGATTGCCGGCCAACCTGGTCGGGGAACACGACCGCGTCGCAGTTTCTGGGATTTGCCTGGCGCGGGACCGCGGGCGACCGCTTGCTGGTCTTCGTGAATTATGGGGGCGGTTCGGCGCAGTGTTTCGTGAAAGTGCCGTGGGCCGATCTTGGCGGACGGCACGTGTTCCTGAGCGACCTCATGAGCGAGGCGGTCTTCGAACGCGACGGCGATGAACTCATTCAGCGCGGAATGTTCCTTGACATGCCGGCCTGGCATTACCACGTGTTCGAGGTGAATGCGAAGTAGCCTCGGATTACGCGGCCTTACGGAGTGGCGGCGCCGCTTTCTTGGCGCCCAGGACCTGATGGTAAACCTGAAGCGTCTCGACCGCCGTGCGTTCCCAGGTGAATTGGCGAGCATGTTCGACGACGCCTTCACGCAGCATGGCGATCCAATCATCTTCGACGATCGCCTTCTGGAGAGCGTCGCGCCAGCCGGCGAGATCGAGAGGCTCGATGAGCGGTGCAAAACCTCCGGTCATCTCGCGGACGGAATCAGCCGTGGACGCGATGACCGCGCCGCCGCAGCCCATCATCTCGAGCGGCGGGATGCCGAAACCTTCGTAATGCGTGGGGAAGACGAGCGATCGCGCGGAGCTGTACAAGGCCGGCAGGTCGGCGTCACTGACGTAACCGATCTGGCGGATGTTCTTATGCTTGCCGGTTGACTGAAAATACTCAGCCGCTTGAGTGTAATTCCAACCCCATTGCCCCACCAGGACGAGCGGGCATCGGTCGCGCAGCGAATTCGGAAGGTCCGAATAGGCCTTCATCAGCAAGTGCAAATTCTTCCGCGGCTCGATCGTTCCCACATGCAGCAGGAAGCTGGAGGGCAGGTTCAATCGTTCCAGAACCGGGGCGCACTCTTCAGGTGAAAGACGCTCCAAGTCCGAACGGATGCCGCACCAGACGCGCGTGATTTTTTCCGCGGGAATGCCGAGGTCGCGAATCATTTCCTGCCGGACGGATTCCGTATCGGTGATGAAATGTCTCGATTGCGAATACGAACGCGGCAAGTGCTTTTCAAACCAGTCGACACGTTCTTTCGGGTGCCACTCCGGATGATGAATGATCGACAGATCGTGAAACGTCGTGACCGTCGGAATACCGCAAGCGATCGGGATGTAATTCGTCTCATGGTAGAGATCGAAACGGAGTCGCGAGAGAAAGTACCGGCTGTAGATCGGCGGCAGAAAGTGGTTCAATTGCTTCAAGGAGCGCAAGAACCAGCGCCGCGGCGAAAAGAGCTTTCGATGCAAGCTCGTCGGAGGCGACGCGGGGTCCTTCGGAACACACATCCGTTTGCAATACTGACGGAAGCGAAACAACCAGGGATTCGGGTGGACATCGAACCGATATTTAGGCGCAATCTTCGGTAGATGCTCAAGCAATTGCTGAGTGTAGCGGCCGATTCCGGTCACCGTTCCCAGCGTCGAAGTAATATCGATCATCACCCGCATGAATCCGCTCCCTCGAAAATCGAAGGAGCGTCACATAGCAACTGGTTGAAAAGTGATCAATAGGAAAAAACGGCTCGCGGAAAGCGAGGCGCACGACAGGGTTTGCAGAAAAGGCAAGGGAACCACGAATAAAACGAATCACACGAATGAAGAAGAAAATCGAAACCCCTCCTTCTTATTCGTGCGATTCGTACGATTCGTGGTTCCTTTCTCAGCAAATCATGTCGTGCTCGCGGAAAGCGAGCCGTGAAACTGGGGGAAGTGGATAGTCCTGATTGAAGGCGAGCCGGTCAAACCCGGCTCGCCGCTTCGTTCAACAAACGAACTAGAACTCACGCTTCTTCTTGTGGCCCGGTTGCGGGATCGGGTAGAGGCCGTCCTTCCCGATCTGGAGCGGGGCCGGCGACGTCATCGTCAACTTGTCGACGTCCGGCGCGAATTCGTGATCGCCGTTGATGATGTCATCGCGGGTAATGACCTGGCCCGTATGAGCGGCCATGCGGCCCATCGAAGTCACCAGGCTTGCCTCAACGCCACGCGGCACTTCGTTGTACGGCTTGTCGTTGCGGATCGCGTCCATGAGGTGATCCCATTCCAGTTGGTAGGGATTCGGCTCCTGACCCTGGAATTCCCACACCACGTTCTTCGTCATGTCGTGGCCCTTGAATGTCCGGCAGCGGGCCGGATGGTGCGACGACGTCGAGATGACGGCCGAGCCCTTGGTGCCGTGGGCGTAGCTGGCGAATTCTTGCTGGCAGCCGCTCATGTTACGGCCTTCGAGGAACATCTTCGTGCCGTCCGGGAACGTGTATTCGACCGAGTAGCTGTCGAAGTTCTGGTCGATGGCGTCGCCGCGATAGAGCCGGCCGCCGGAAGCGCGAGCCGAGATCGGCCAGGCGTCCTTGATCCAGCAGCATTCATCAATGTTGTGAATGAGGAAGTCGCTGTAGGCGCCGCCCGAAGCCCACAGGAACGAGTGGAAGCGGCGGATCTGGTAGAGCAGTTCGCTCATGGTCGGGTCGTTGTTCTTGGGAGAGAAGCATGAGCCAATCGGCCCTTGCATGCGATAGGCACGCAACATGGTGATGTCGCCGATCTCGCCCGACTTGACACGATCGTAGAGCTCGCCGCGCGCCTTGCAGTGGCGGCACATCAGGCCGACGGCGGCCTTGATCCCCTTCTTTTCCGCTTGAGCGGCGAGTTCGAGCATCCGTTTCGAGGTCGGCCCGTCAACGGTGATCGGCTTCTCCATGAACACATGCACGCCTTTTTCGATGGCGTACTTGAAGTGCACCCAGCGGAACGCGGGCGGCGTGGCGAAGATGGCGACATCGCCCGGCTTCAGGCAATCGATTGCCTTCTTGTAGGCATCGAAACCGATGAATTGCCGATCGGCCGGCACATCGACTTGTTGAGCATGCGACTTCGAGATGGCCTTGTAGCTGAGGTTCATCTTGTCGGTGAAGACGTCGGCCATGGCGACGAGTTTCATCGGTCCCTTGGTCGAGAGGGCATTGACAGCCGCCCCCGTACCGCGACCGCCGCAGCCGACGAGCGCCACCTGGATGGTGTCGTTGCCGGCAGCGTGGACGCCGCCCGTGAAGCCGCCCACGAGAGCGCCGATTGAAGCCAGCTTGCCGGTTTCCACAATTGCCTCGCGGCGAGTCAGCCCACCTGTTGCCTGTTGAGTCACGGGGAGAGTCTCCATGTTTGGGAAGAAAATTGAGTCGATTCGGATCGGACGCTCACACGAGGGTCATGCTTATTAGTTTCGCTGGAATGGCGCGGAAATGCAATCCCTGAGCCGTGCATTTCTCTCATTCGTCACTCGTTCTCTAACTCTTCCGTGAAAACGGAGACTGTTTCCGAATGGGGAATGCGTGATTCGCGATCACGGAGGATCGATTCCGCCGCCAGGTGACGAGAATTGACCACCGGTTGTGGGAATAGACCGCCCAGCACGATGAGCGAAGCCAGCGTCAGGATCGCGATCCGTTCACGGGGAGCAATTTCGAGATTGATCGTCGATGAGTGCTTCTTGCCCGTGAAGAGCAGGAAGTAAACACGCACGACCGCGATGCCGTTGAGTGCCGACGCGATCACGACGCCGATGCCGACATAAAGATTGGCTTCGATGGCGCCATCGACGAGCAGCTCGGCCGACTCAAACCCGATCGTACCCGGGAAACCGACGCTGCCAAGCCCGAGCAAAAGGAAACAAATCGCCAGGGTCGGCGAATGGTCGTACAGCCCATGGAATTGGTTGAGGGAAAGTCGTCCGTAGCGAGCCTCCAAGGCGCGGAGAACCAGGCCAAACCCGCTGAGCGAGAGTGTGACGGAAAGCCACAGACACAGCGAGCCGGTCAACGAAATCGGGGTGTGCAGTTCCAACCCGACCAACACCAGCGAGGCGTGGCTGAGAAAGAAGTACGCGAAGAAACGGCGGGCGTCGCGCTGAACCGTGCCGAGGCCCGCCGTATAGAGGGCGGTCAAGAGTGAGATGATGCCGATGGCGCGCAAAGTCCAATCCGGCGCGATCGGCAGCACCAACCGCACGGCCGCGTACACGCCGACGAGCGGCGTGATATAAAGCAGGGCGTTGCCGAACGAGGCATTTTCACACCAGTCCGTCACCCAGCAGTGAAGGGGGACAGCGCCGCAGCGAACGAGAATGGCCAGCATCAGCGGAAGCGTCGCCCAGGCCGTCTGTGTGCGGCGGTTGTCGGACGAATCGACGAACGTCCAGCCCAGCGTCATCAGCACGATGAATAGGCTCATATGAAGTACAAAGACCCGAGAGGGCTTGCCCCGATTGAGCATCTCGATCAACGGCGGCAGAACTCCGATGGAAATGAGCGAGATGAGCAACCAGGGTTCCTTACAGCTAAACGCGGCAAGGCGAATCGATTCAGCCGCCAGCGACCAAGTGGTCGAGTAACGCCGCATCTTTGTTCGCGTCGTGGCGAGAGAGGTCAAGAAATGCAGCAGGGCGACCAGCGGAATGAGCGGCAAGTTGAGTTCATCGATCGCGAAAAAATGATTCGCGAAGAATCGATGCTCTAAACTCCAGGCGCCGCCATCCGTGCGGCCATGCAGTTGAAAACCTAGCCAGCCGATCAGCGCGGCGATCAGTGCGGCGCCCGTGAACGCCAGACCCCAGGCGTGTCCGCGTGCCGGCTCGCGGACACCGCTTGTGAGCAGGGCGCCGAGCAACGGAGTCAGGATGGTTATTTCGAGCCAAGGGATGTTCCAAAAACTCATGGCAGTTCTTCAATCCTCCCGGCGGGCGGCGCGGATGGATTCGCCTCCTCCGTTTTTTCACCAGAAAGAAACCGAGTCCAGCGGCGTTCCTGCTTGTCGAACCAGGTAAACAAGTTAATGAACGGAACGGCAATATAGTCGGTCAAGATGGCATCGAGATAGCCGCGCTCGAGTGCGAAGCGATAAAGCCACGGTCGCCACGGGGCGGGAATAAATCTCCAAGCCGGCCCGGTGGAACTCGGCAGACGTGAACCCATCGCGTTTTCAAGCAGTCGGTAGTCTGATAGTAGAGAGGGAGCCCGCACGAATTGCAGCGTCCGCAAGCAAGCATGACCCAGCAAGTGGACCAGGGCGATGTAGCGGAAGCCGAGGCCGATCTCCGCCACGATGATGCCGACCTGTGCTAGCGAGGCAAAAGACAGAGCCGATTTGATGTCGGTCTGCACACTGCCGGCCAGGTAAGCAAAGACGGCCGTCGTGAGGCCGAGCACGACCACGGCAGCGGAAAGCCAGATCGACGTTTCAAGAATGGGGCTGACTCGCAAGAGGAGGAACGCGCCCAGATGCACCGAGAGCGCACCGTAAAAGACGGCGGAAGACGGCGTCGGACCTTCCATGGCGCGGGGCAGCCAGCCCGAGAAGGGCACGAGGGCCGACTTGCCCGCCGCGGCAAACAACAGCAGGAAACCGACGATCAAGGCCTGGCCGCCGGAGATCGCGGCCTTTCCTTCCGGCCAGGGGCCCGCGCCGAGCAAGCGGTCGAAGTCGCCCTCGCCGCTCATATGATGCATGACGACCGCGGCCAGAAGCAAGGCCGCATCCGAGACGCGATAGACAATCCAGACGCGCAATCCGTTCCTCACCGGCGCCGGGCGCTCGTGGAAGAACGCGATCAACAACGCAGAGGATAGACCGACCATCTCCCAACCGGTGAAGAGCGTTTCAATCGTCCCGGCCAAAGAAGTCATCACCATGCCGAGGACGAACAACGCATACAGTGTGAAAAAACGGTTGTAGCCGACTTCACGATGCATGTACTTGACGGCAAAGGTGCCGATCGTGCCGCACAGCATGTACGTCAGGATGGCGAAAGGGACCGAAAGGCGATCGAAAACAATCTTCACCACGAAATGATAATGGGCATGCGAAGATGAATGAGCACTAGTGTGGCTGTCGATGGCAACCCAGTTGCCCAGTTCAATGACCACATGCTCCTCGTTATTCGCCAGCATCAACCCCAGGATCGCAAGCGACGCGATGAAACCGATCGAGAACGCTGCCTGAAAGATCTTCGCGGTCATGGGCTCGCTGAGCTTACGGCCGATCAACGAAGAGATGCCCATCAGCGCCATGAGCAAAACGGGGGCGCAGAGGACAACAAGCCCCAGCAATCTGATCCAATCGAGATGGTCGGTCATGGCGCCCCGTATCGGTCAAGAAGCTTGAATTTCCGCGAACTCGAGATGTTCACGCCACCCGCCGTACCAGTCGGCGGATGATTCGGCTTGCGGCAGCAACTCCGCCTCGGCCTTGTAATCGATGAACGTGCCGTTTTGAAAGACCTTGATCCGGGCCGTTTCCGGATCCTGAACCGCCACCTGCACCCAGCCGTTGCGTGCCATCCGGCCGATGATCGCCACGCGGTTCATGATCCCGATCAGAATCTCGGGCCTGGTTTCGATGATGAGCAGCAAGCGAACCGGCTCATGGATTTCAACCATCTGCCAGGGCAACCCGGTCCTCAAGTCGCTGGCGGCGCCGTCCATCACCCCCAACAATGAAGTGACGTTGTGCGGCAGTTTTGTGCCGCAACCGTAGCCCGGCGAGTCGACATGGGAGAAGTAGTATTCGAGGTTAATGCCGCCGCACACGGGAAAGACGGCCGAGAGCGTGCGTTCCAGGATCGACCCCTGGGCATCGTCCTGAGTGGGATCATAGGAGGTGAGAAAGGCCCGGCGATCCAGATAAAGCCCACGGGTCCAGCGACGCCGGCCGACCTGGCAAATCGCGTTGGTGGCATGCCCCAGTTCGGGCCGCGTCTGGGCCAAATCTTCCGAACGGGCCTCCACATGTTGTCGGGCCGAAGGGAATGACATGGTGAGCGGCGCGGACATGAATCGACGGCTGCGTTCATGGGCGTTGCGGTCGCAGGTCCTGGACAGATCGCGCAGCACGAGTTGAAATTCGGGCCGAAGCGATTGGGGAATCCGGTCGACGTCAAAAAGGCTCAATGAGTCGTCGCATGTATTGTGAGAACAGCCGACGAACCAGGTTTGCGGAGGGATGTTGATGCCGCGCTCGACCAGGCCCGCGCGCACCCGAGGATCATTGAGGATTGATGCGACAGCGCGGCCGTTCGGCGCTCCGGGACTACCGCCGCACGCTCCACAATCATACGCCGACTTGTGCGGATTGTTGACGCTGAATGAGCCGTGACCGATCGAAAAGACAAGCCGTGAAAATCCGGAGATCAGGCCGATGTCGCGCAACATGCGCTCGGCCATGGTGATCATCTCCGCCACGGTAAAGCCAATCTGCTTTTCCTCCTGGCCCGGTTCCTCGGTCTGGCGTTCGAGCTTCAGGCGGGTCATTCCCGGTGAACGCACTACCCGGTCGAAACGACTGCGGATGGATGCCGTCATGCGTGGGAAGAGGACGCGAGCGGTCAACGGTGCGAGGGCCAAAACGCCGAGAGCCGCCGCCAAGATGCCCATCAAGAACGAGCGGCTGCCCGTATGGAAGCGGTGGGCCAACGCGCCGAACAAGCGACGCGTCTTCGCACGGCGGTGATGAAGGGCCGCCACTTTTTCATCCACTTCCTCGCAGACCCAGTGGCGAGGCCGAATGACGATCGGGCACAGTGGCACGTATTGGGCTTCCGTGGCGCCGCGATAATACATCGGCACGGCGAAGAAGCCGGCGACACCAAACGTCTCCACATCCGGGGCGACTTCTTCGAGATGCCGGCGAAAAGACTCTTCCCGTTCGTCGAGGCACGTGATGACCTGAAAGCGGGGATTCTCCGGCAAATAGGCACGAGGTGAATGCAACAAGAACGCATCAAGCGTCTGGGTCAAGAAACGGCGTTCATACGCCAAGTGAAAAACCTGCCGTCGTTCAATCGCGGAGAAGGTCTCGATTTCTTCCACCAAACGCAACCACTGGGCCGTGTTCAATTTGTGCAGTTCATTGGGCGACCAACCAAGAACCTGGGCTAGCTGAAAGACGAGGAAAGCGACTTGCTCCGTACTGGGAGCGACTCGCAGTTGGAGGTGACTCCGAAGTTCAGCACGCAGGTCGCTCAATGGACCCGAGAAGCCGAGCGCCTCGCTCGCCATAAACTTGACCGAGAAGCGATCGAGAATCAACCGAACGGCCAGGAATTCGATCAGACTGCCGTTCGGAATCGGCTGGGCGACGCGGTCGCCGCGCTCTTCCACCTGTTGAATCATGCCGCCCCAGCCACGCAGGGCCAGGAAGGTCGTCGACAGAAAATGGTCCCATTCTGTTTCCGCGACGCCAAGCAACGTCAGTGACTCGCGAATCGAATCCATCGGCCCGACTTGTCGCGCGATCAATCGCTCCAACTCATCAGGCATGCCGCGGAGCCAACGCTCCGGCGGCCCTTGGCCGCGCCGATAGAGGTCCAGGAAGCTGGTGTAAAAGCCACGTTCCCGTTCCGGGAGGTTCCAGACCGCGAAGCCCTGATCCAGAAACGCGGCACAAAATCGAATCAGTCGATCATTCACTGCGACATCGCTGTCCACCGTGGCGACCTGCATCAGGAGATCGCGATGCCGAATCGCGGGGAGTGGGGCAGGCGTGAACGCGGGCGCTTCGTCCACTCCGTCGCAACAAACTCGCCACAGGGCGTGAAGCGTGAATTCCTCCCAGTCGTCTTCCAACCAGTCCTCGAACTTCGCGTCGCGATAGCGCTCGAATAGCGGATCGAGTGCCGCGGCTCGCCGGTTGATGTTCTCGCTGCGTCCCGCATCGCTGCCGCCGCGCAGATCGCGCATGACCCAGCGACGCGTCTCGGCGATCAGCCGAGCCCTGATTGCGTCCGAGGTTTCGTTCCGGAAGCGTTTGAGCGCGTCGGTCTCCGCGACGTGCCAGAGCAGTTCTTCCGTTGGTCCAAAACGGAGAGGGTATTGAAGCATCGCCAACCGCAGGTCGAGCCGGGTCGTTTGCCGGACGATCAAATCTTCGGCCGCGTCGCCAAGCGTCTCACGCAACACAGCTTCGAGTTCGATGAAACGAACGCGCCCGCGGCGCAGTGCTTCGCGGTAGCGTTCCTCGGTCAAGAACGGCTGGCAGCCAAAGATGGCGGCGCCCTTCTTCACCCCTTCCGTGAAAGGGAGATCTTCGAAAGCATGCAATGTGTTGTGATGGATGAAGACCGTGATCGGTCCCTGGGCGGGCAGAACATGGGAGGCATGTTCAATCGCGTGGCGTAGTCGAGACAGTTCATCCCCTTCACCGGCGGCATGATGCGCCGGATCAGAAGAAGTAGGCGGAACATTCGCCGTCATTGCAAAAACCCGTCAAGTGCACGCACGGCAGGTCGGGAAGGAGAGGATGGAGTGCAACATTAAGCAGCCGCCTGAATAAGTCATTCAAGTGCCGTGGAATGTGGTCCCACCAGCCGGGTAGAGGGAACGATCATCGTGAGGGGTAGCGACAATATATTCTCCCATCCTGCAAATGCCAACTCAGGTTCGCCAACGCCCTAGCCACATGGTGCGTCGAGGTCGATCGTTCTCGGCGAAGAGGAGGGCGTACGGATCCGTGACTGCATGATCCGGCAGGGGGATCGCAACCAGATCGGCCGACTTGCCCGCTTCCAAGCTTCCCGTACTTGCTCCGAATCCCAGGGCCTCGGCTCCGGAAAGAGTTGCCAGCCTTAAAACGAGCCCGGCCGGTATCTCGGGATGCTCCTGCCGCAAGAAGCGAGCTTCCGCCAGTATGTCGAGATCGGGGTTCGAGGCCAGTGAGTCCGTCCCCAGTGCCACCCGTCGTCTTCGGGCGAGAAGTTCCGCGACCGGGTGCCGCCCGCGGCCGAAAGCGTGATGAGTCCGCGGGCAATAGACGATCGCCGCATGTTCGGGCAACGTCATCGCTGGATCGAGATATTGCCCATGGGCGAAAAGCAGAGCCGGCGCTCGCTCGCTGCGCCAGGCGATCCAGTCGAGGGAAGGGACCAGGCCGCTCTCGTCCCACGCGCCCACTTCGCGCAAGAAATCAACGAAGGGACCGTCATGGTCGCGGATGAGTAGCAATTCTTCAGGCGTTTCCCCGAGATGGATCGCCAGCGGAACCAGAGCATTGCCGGCCGCGCGGAAGAGTGTTTGATGAACGCTATACGGGGCATGCGGGCTGAGCCCGCCGCGGCAGTTCTCGCGATCCGGATGTTCGTCGAGCCACTCGGTCGCTTGTCGCCAAACGGGCATCACACGCGGCCCGGAAAGACCGATGATCTCGCGAAATACGACCGACGAACACGACGCCCCGGCCAGGATCGGCCAAGAGCGCCCGTCCGCGGCAATGTCGCCGATCAATGTTGTCCCGAAGCGCAACGCCTCGTCCAGACCGGTCTGAATGTCGCGGTCAATTTGTTCGGGAGTCTGCGTGCGGCGATGCGCGATGATCGCTTTCAGCCAGCCGATGAAAGCGGGTCCAGGTGGAACCCGGCCGCGCAAACCGCTGAGATCGAGGTGGGTATGAGCATTCACCAGGCCCGGAATCAGAGCGGTGTTGCCGAGATCAACGTCCGGCGTGCGCCGGCCATGCGGTTCCACGGCGACGATGCGAGTGCCTTCAATCGTGACGGTGCCGCGTTCGAGGGGGGCCGCCACGACGGGGAAGATCCAGCGTGCTGTCAGAACCTGTTGCTCGGCCATGCCGTCGACTAACTCACTCAGGTCGTTTTCCAAGGCGCCAGATCGAAGAAATTCTTCAGAAGCTTCGGACCTTCCACGGTCAGGAAGCTCTCGGGATGGAACTGGACGCCGTGCAACGGCCAGGACTTGTGCCTCACCCCCATGATCTCGCCTTCGTCGGTCCAGGCGGTAACTTCGAAATCGGGGTTATGGAATGTTTCGCGTTTGATGACGAGACTGTGATAGCGCGTGGCGTCGAAGGGATTCGAGAGTCCGGCAAAGATACCCTTGCCGTCATGGTGAATCGGCGACACCTTGCCATGCATGATGCGATAGTTGCGGATCACTTCCCCACCGAAGACGTGACCGATGCACTGATGCCCCAGGCAGACGCCGAGCGTCGGGATCGTGGGCGCGAACCGCTTCAATGCCTCGTTGGAAACACCAGCCTCTTTCGGCGTGCAGGGGCCGGGCGAGATGATCAAATGCGTCGGCTTCAGCGCGGCAATCTCATCCGTCGTGATCTGGTCGTTGCGGCAGACCTTCATGGGTAGGTCGGGATGCAATTCCCCGAATCGCTGGACGAGGTTGTACGTGAACGAATCGTAGTTGTCGATCAGAAGGACCATGACACACTCGGGTTTTTGGGCGAGCCAGCCGTAATATTGTAGGACAGGCCTCCCGGCCTGTCCCGGTCGATCTATGCGTTCAAGTTTTCACGAGCGACCGACTGCGCCGTAGGATGAACCTCGATACCACCCTGCGCTCCTAAACGCTTTCGGAGATTGCATATGTTTCGAGGCTTTCTTCCCTACTTACTGGGCGTTGCGACGGGCCTCGGCCTGATCGTAGCTGGTACGTCACTTGATGCGTTTCAGTTAAAGGAATACAAGAGCGGCATCGTTTGGCCCGAACCGGCAATGGTCGATCCGGGTCCGGTGGGCGGCCCGCCGAGCGATGCGATCGTCCTGTTCGACGGCAAGGATCTCTCGAAGTGGAAGGGCGGCGAGAACTGGGAGATCAAGGACGGTTACGCCATCGCCCGCAAGAGCGGTATCTCAACGAAGGACTCCTACGGCGATTGCCAGATCCATCTCGAGTTCGCCACGCCGGAGAAAGTAGAAGGCTCGGGGCAGGGCCGAGGCAACAGCGGCGTCTATATCATGGGCAAGTACGAGGTGCAGATTCTGGATTCGTGGGAGAACACCACCTACTTCGACGGCCAGTGCGGCAGCATCTATAAACAGACGCCGCCGATGGTCAATGTCTCGCGCAAGCCGGGCGAATGGCAGACGTACGACATCATCTTCGAGGCGCCCCGCTTCGGCGACGACGGCAAGGTCACCCGGCCGGCCTATGCCACGGTCCTTCATAATGGAGTGGTGGTGCAGAACCATTTTGAACTCCTCGGCGGCACGTACTTCGATCGCCCGGCCGCCTACCAGAAACACGCGGACAAGCTGCCGATGAACCTCCAGTTCCACGGCAATCCCATCAGGTTCCGCAACATTTGGCTCCGCGAGATCAAACCGATCGTGGGCATGAAGCCGGAAGGGAAGTAGAATTAACGCAAAGCCCATGGACGGCCGTCCATGGGCTTTCTCCGAGCAGACGAGGTTTCATCATGCCGATCAATCCCGCCGCGTCGCCGCCGTTGCCGTTGGCACTGCTGATTTGCGATGGAGCTCATCGCGACCCGGCCACCGGGAAGTGGACCCTGCTGGGCCTCTTCAACACGTTGCAAGTCGCTCAGTTCCCGTTCCACATGCCGCAGATGATCGCTTATCTCGCGATGACTGACGCGCAGGGCAAAGTGCCCATCAAGGTGAAAATCGTCGATTCCGATGAAATCCATGATCCGTTGTTCATCCAGGAGAACGAGTTCCCGATCAAGGATCCACGCGTCGTGACGGACATCGTCATCGGCATTCGCGGCGTCTCGTTCCCGAAACCGGGCGAATACCGGCTCCAGGTATTCGCCAATCAGGAATTCCTGGTCGAACGTCGAATTGACGTCATCGCGGCTCGCACCGAGTAGTTTTCGAACGTGAAGGGCGTTGTCCCGCGCCATCTTGAATCTTTGGGCTGAAATGAAACGGAAACGTCCCGCTGGCGAAATCGACGCCGACCCAACTTGACTGCCCCCAATCATCCACTATAATTTTGACAGCACTTACGGATGAGTGCGATGGCTCGTTTCGGCGAACCATGACATCCTCGTGAGCGGTTGAGCCGCCGGGTCGAACCCAACACGTTGATGCCCTCCTGACTCCTCCTTTAACGAACATACTCGCGCTCCACGATTCGCGTCGCCCGTTGACCGTCCGCTGACGGTGCGGCTTTCTGGATTTGGCGAGCAATTTTCCGGTACAGGCGGTGCCTCTTTGGCGGAAGACCGGGTAGCTCTGACGCGACAGGTCAAGGAAGCCAGCGATATCGTCGCGGTTGTGGGCAGCTATCTGTCCGTCTTACCCGCCGCGGGATCGTTCAAGGCTGTTTGTCCTTTCCATAACGACACCCGGCCATCTCTCCAGATCGACCCCAAGTGGCAGAACTTCAAATGTTGGGCCTGCGGCAAGAAGGGCGACGTCTTTACATTTGTTCAGGAGATGGAGAAGGTCGACTTCCTTGAAGCTCGCGAGATCTTGGCCCGGCGGGCGAATATCTCGCTCGACGCCGAGCCGGGTCCGAACCTCGCTCGTTTGAAGTTGCTCGATGCCATGCGCTGGGCCGAACAGGTCTACCGCGAGTGCCTGACCGAATCCCCCTTGGCCGAGGCGGGCCGGATCTATTTGGGTGAACGAAAGCTGGACGGCGCCACAGCCCGCGACTTCGGACTTGGCTTCGCTCCCCTGTCCGGCGACTGGCTGGGTGAGCGGGCTCGGGCGGACGGGCAATCCTGGGAAACTTTGCTGGAAGTAGGCCTTTTGGGGGAAAGGAAGGAATCGCAGGGGTTTTACGACCGTTTCCGAGATCGCGTGATGTTCCCGATACGCGACATGCGCGGTCAAACCGTTGGATTCGGAGGACGTATTCTACCCGGATCAGCTTACGCAACCCGAAGTCCCAAGTATTATAATTCATCAGACACGCCGCTCTTCAACAAGAGCGAACTGTTGTACGGTCTCGACCGGGCAAGGCATGCCGCTTCGAGCGAAGGGTTCCTGGCGGTCGTCGAAGGCTACACCGATGTGATGATGGCCCATCAGCATGGTGTCGCCAACGTGGTCGCCACCATGGGCACCGCCCTGAACGCGAAGCACGTGTATCAGCTTCGCCGCTACATCCCCCGCGTCGTACTCGTT
>Ga0105047_10005573_pt1 | contig 21545 bp, 15 predicted proteins | sample MAT04_FD_78384 | JGI IMG/M metagenome (GOLD analysis project Ga0105047, IMG submission 78384) | Freshwater microbial communities from Lake Fryxell liftoff mats and glacier meltwater in Antarctica - MAT-04 (megahit assembly) | ecosystem: Environmental > Aquatic > Freshwater > Ice > Liftoff... | reverse complement strand
TACCTGATGGATTCGGTCAGCGTGCCGGTCATTCGCGGCGTCGACATCCTGGTTCGGCCGGCGCATTTCACCGTGCTCCTCGGCCCATCGGGCAGCGGCAAGACCACGCTTCTCAACATGCTGGGGTGTATCGACAAGCCCGATAAAGGAGACGTGGAAGTCGCCGGCTGTGCGGTCAACGAGTTGTCCGACGATGCCTTGTCCGACTTCCGCGCCGAGCACATCGGCTTCGTCTTCCAGAATTTCAACCTGTTGCCGGTGCTGACGGCCTACGAAAATATCGAGTACCCGCTGGTGCTCGCGGGCATGGCGCCCAAGCGGCGTCATGACCGCGTCACGAAGTTACTCGAGGCCGTCGGCCTGAGCGACCGAGCGCGCAACCTGCCGGGTCAGCTGTCCGGTGGCCAGCGGCAACGCGTGGCGATCGCGCGCGCGCTGTCACGCAAGCCCAAGCTGGTGATCGCCGACGAGCCCACTGCAAACCTCGACAGCCAGACCGGAGCGTCGATTCTGGCGCTGATGCGCCGGATGCAGGTCAGGTACAAGATCTCGTTTGTTTTCTCCTCGCACGACCGCGAGGTGATCGGGGCTGCCGACGACTTGATCTTCCTGCGTGACGGCATGATTCAGGAAATTCGCCGCAAGAAATCGGACAGCGACGCGCCAAGCGATCAAACGAGCTTTCCGGACACCAGGATCGATGCATGATGACCTGGTCGCTGGCGTTGCGAAACCTGCTGCGCAACCGCCGCCGTTCGTTGTCCACATTGCTCGCGCTGGCCATCGGATCGGCGTCGATACTTATCTTCGGCGGCTACAGCGCCAATATCAAGTACATCATGAAGACCGGCTACGTGCGCAACGGCGGCCAGCTTCAGGTTCAGCACAAAGATTTCTACCTCTACGGCAGCGGCAATCCGACCGCTTACGGCATACCTGCCTACGTCGGGCTGATCAGGACGATCGAGCGCGACGAGGTCTTGAAGGGAATGATCCGCGTCGTGACACCGACATTGCAATTCGGTGGCGTGGCCGGCAACTTCGCCGCCGGGGTGTCGCGGACGGTGATCGGTACAGGCTTTGTCGCCGCCGACGTCAATCGCATGCGGCAGTGGAATGAATATGGGCTGCCTTTGATCGCGCAGCGCTTCGTTTTGGAAGGCGCAGCGTCAGACGCAGCCGTCGTCGGCACGGGTGTGGCCAGAGTGCTTCGATTGTGTACCGCGCTGGGCATTGCCGATTGCCCGACGACGATCGACGAGCCCAAGCCGGCGGGCAAGTCGCTGCCCGCAGACATCGCCGAACTGACGCTGGCCGAAACACCGGTCGCCGCGGCATCGGACGACAAAGCCAAGGCACGCATCGAGCTGCTGGCGGGCCATGCCAACGGCACGCCGAATGTCGCATCGCTCAATGTGCTGCAAGCCGAACGCCAGGGCTTCAAGGAATTCGACGAGGTGGCCGTGATTCTTCAACTGCAGCAGGCGCAGCAGCTGGTGTACGGCCGGTCGCCGCCACGGGTGACGTCGATCATGGTGCAGCTTGAGCGCTCCGAGCAGATGAACGACGCGGCGGCTCGACTGAAAACTTTGCTGCTGACCGCGGCGCCCGGGCAAGCCCTGGCCGTGGTCGATTTCGAAACGCTGAACCCGTTTTACGTCCAAACTGTCAAGTTGTTCGACACTATCTTCGGCTTCATCTTCGTGCTGATCGGCGCCATCGTGCTGTTCACGGTGAGCAACACCATGAACACCGCTGTGGTCGAACGCACTGTCGAGATCGGGACGCTCAGGGCGGTGGGCTTGCGCCAGGCCGGCATTCGACGACTTTTCGTCATCGAGGGCTTTTTGCTGGGTCTGGTGGGCGCGGTGTCCGGTGCGGTGTTGGCGGTGGTGGTGGCGGCTATCGTCAACCGGCTGGGCCTGACCTGGCTGCCCCCAGGCAGCTCGGAGCCATTGCCGCTTCTGTTGAGGGTCTGGGGCGAAAACCGCATGATTTTTGGGGCCACGGTCGGCCTCGTGATGATCGCGGCCTTGTCCGCTTGGTGGCCCGCCTACCGGGCCGCACGGCTGCGGGTCGTCGACGCTTTGAGGCACGTCTGATGATTTCTCGAAAAGTGATGCTCTGGCGCCTCGGCGCCATCTTCGCTGGCCAGGTCGGGCTGCTGCTGGTCCATCCCAGAGCGCTGGCTGCGCCGGATGCGCAGGCCCTGGTGGCCGCCAGCGACGCGGTGCGCAATCCCAACCAGCCCTTCAAAGTCACCGTCACGCTGACGGAATTCGAAAAAGGCGTGCAGACCGACGCCAGCACGCTGTCAAGTTATTCCCGCGTCATGGACGGCACCGGCCAGTTCGCCAGTTTGATCCGCTTCGTGCAACCCGCGCGCGACGCGGGCAAGCTGATGCTCAAACAGGGCAATGATCTCTGGTTCTTCGATCCCGGCACCAAAGCAAGCGTCCGCCTCTCGCCGCAGCAGCGGCTGATGGGACAGGCCTCCAACGGCGACGTGGTCACGGTCAACTTCTCCAAGGACTACAAGGCCATGTTGGTCACCGAAGAGACGGTCAGCGACGGTGAGCGCAAGAGCCGCCGGGCCTACAAGCTGGCGTTGTCGGCGCTCAATGACGATGCCACCTACGCCGCGATCGAGCTGTGGGTCGATGCCGGCAACAACTGGCCCATCAAGGCGCGTTTCCTGGCCGACTCGGGTCGCTTGCTCAAGACCGCCTATTACCGCCGTTTCCAGCCCCAATTGGGCGCTGAGCGGCCGACCGAAACGGTCATCATCGACGGTCTCAATCCGCAGTCCGTGACGATCCTGCGTCTGTCGGAGTTCGTCGCCAGGAACATCCCGACATCCTGGTTTCAACGCGATTTCCTGTCGAGATTCCAGGGTGAATAGACCGATGAAGCAGTTTCCGAGCTTGCTGATGGCTGCGATCTGCGTCGCGATGATGGGCGCCTCGGGTATCGCCCACGCCGACGACGCCGACGCACTGGCCCTGGAGAGCGCGCCCGAATTACCCCAGAAAGGGCCAGACAACCCGCTGCGGGCGTACGCTGAAGTGGCTGTGGGCCGCATGGCGCAGCGCTATGGTCTGCCCGCGGCCGACACGCACAGGCTGTCGCTGGACCTGAACTGGTCGGCCAAGCTGTCGGACCGCTGGCGCGTGGCGCTGTCGGACCGGCTCGACAACATCCGTCCAGTGGGCGCCGGTTCGCCGTCGACGCAAAACAGCCTGCGCGAGGCCTATGCGAGCTGGCAGGGCGAGTCCGGCCAGAACCTGGTCGAGTTCGGCCGCATCAACCTGCGCAACGGCCCGGCCTACGGCTTCAACCCGACCGACTACTTGCGCGACGGCGCGTTGCGGGCGGTAACCACCGCCGACCCCTTCGCGCTTCGCGAGAACAGGCTGGGAACGGTGATGCTGCGATGGCAACAGCTCTGGTCCAACGGCGGCCTGTCACTGGTCGCGGCGCCGAGACTGGCCGATGCGCCCAGCAACGCCAGCTTCAGCCCGTCTTTTGGCGCCACCAACAACCGACACCGCGGTCTGGCCACTTGGAGCACCAAGTTCTCGGACCGCGCCAGCGGGCAGTTGCTGGCGCTGGCTGACGCCGACCGCGGACACCAAGTCGGCGCCAGCCTGACCGGCTTGCTGTCGGACGCGACGGTGCTTCACTTCGAGTGGTCCCGTGGCCGCGACGACGACCTGTTCAACAACGTCGTGTACGGCGCGCCACAGAAGGCCACCCGCAACCGGGTGTCCACCGGCCTGACCTATGCCACCGCGACCCGGCTTTCTCTGACAGCGGAATACGAATACAACGGCTTCGCGCCGGATCGCGCGGCCTGGGATACCGCCGCACCGGCAGGCGCAGCGGTGCTGGGGCGCTATCTGCTGGCTGCGCAGGGGCGTCAAGACATCGCCTCGCGCCATGCCTGGATGCTCTATGTCAGCCAGAAAAGCGCCTTCTGGAAGAGTCTTGACCTGACTGCACTGCTGCGTGTGAATGCCGGTGATCACAGCCGACTGGCCTGGGTCGAAGCGCGCTACCACTGGTCCAGCTTCGACGGCGCCCTGCAATGGCAGTCGACCCGTGGCTCGGCGCTGAGCGAATTCGGGCTGGTGCCGATGCGTCAATCGCTGCAGGTGCTGGGCTCCTGGTACTTCTGACCGCTGCCGATCACGCCGGCAGTGCCGATCCGCCACAACGCGCCGGGACAAAGCGGTCAACCAAGCGGTCGAAGATCTCGGCAACCGGCTGCGACGGATGCAGCAGCGGTTGCAGGCCACATGCTGCCGTTGCCGCCACATCGCTCGACAACAATTGCTGGCAAGCGGCGCGGATCGATGCCGGCCCGACCCGGTCGGCGCGCAAGGTGCGGCCTGCGCCCGCCGCCTCGATAGGCGCCATGTTGAGGAACTGGTCCATGTTGCTCGCCAAACCCAGTACCGGAACGCCTGCGGCCAGCGCCTGCTGGGCGGTCAGGCTGCCGCCATTGCAGATGACCAGTCGCGAGCATGCGGCCGCTGCGTCGCCCGGCAGATAAGGCGCAGCGCGCACGTTGTCGGGAAGGCCCGGCGGCACCGGTGCGCCGGCGGTTGACGCCAGCACGCGCACCGGCATACCGTCCAGCGCTTGCAGCACCATCGCCAGCAGCGCTGCCGGACCGGAACTGCCCAGCGTCACGTACACCGTGGCCTGCCCTGCGGGTGCCGCATCGAACCCCCATGACGGCAAAGGCACGGACGGTGACCACATCAGCGGGCCGGTGTAGCTGCACTGCCCCGGCGGCGCGTCGAGCGGATAGAGCGCGGCCAGATCGGGCACCAGTTGGTGATCGGCATCGGTATACACCCGCCTCAGGTTATGACCGAGTGTGGGCAAACCGTGGCGCGCGCGCAGCTGGTTCATGGGCCGGCAATGCATCGCAAACGCCATCGGCCTGAAGGCCGAAAACAGCGCTGAGGCGACCGGCAACGGCAAGAACCGCGTCATCGGCAGCACTGGCAGCATGAACCCGCCACGGTAGTAGGGGCTCCAGTAGGCATTGGCGATCGTCAGATAAGGCACCCTGGCGATGCGCGCGCTCACCGACAGCGACAACCGGAAGTCGCCAACGATCATGTCAGGGCGGAAGGACGCGATCAGCGCTGCGTCCTGCTCGGCGTAGGCCTCGAGCGTGACCAGGTCGTAGACCGGCGCACCGCGCGCCAGCGCCTGGTTGAACTGTTCGCTGGGGATGCTGCGAAGGTCCACCCGCTGCCAATGGCCGCCGCTGGCGAAAGCGGCATAGCGCGGATCGCAAGCCAGCATCACCTCGTAACGCTCCGGGTCCAGCGCACGCGCAAGCGCCACCGGCCGCGCCACATGTGCCAGCGTCACCGCCTCTGCAAAAATCAGTACCCGCAAACGATCACCCGGCATCCGCCCAGCCTCCAAACCACTCGCGAGAACGGGGCGGGCATAGCGCAGCGTCAGGCCCGCCCGCCGCAGCTCATTTGATCGATAAGCGCCGCATCAGGTCGTAAAGCGTCGGCCGGCTGACCCCCAGCAGTTCGGCGGCCTTCAGGATGTTGCTGTCGGTGCGGGCCAGCGCCGTGACCACGGCCTGGCGTTCGGCAACCTCGCGCACGGCCCGCAGGTCGAGGTCGCTGGAGCCCGCTTCGGCCGAAGTCTCGGCGGCGTCGAGGTGGTCTGCCGGCCTGGGCAAGCCCAGGTCCTCGCAACTCACCCGGTTGCCGTCAGCCAAGATCACCGCACGCCGAACCGCGCTGAGCAACTGCCGTACGTTGCCCGACCAAGCATGCCCTTCGATCGCCCTCAAGGCCTCTTCGCTGAACGCCAACGAACCCCGTTTCTGCTCCAGCGCGAAACGGCGCAAGAACGAATGCGCCAACAACACCGCATCGCCATCGCGGGCCCGCAGCGCGGGGATCTCGACCACGATCTCGGCCAAGCGGTAGTACAAGTCCTCACGGAACCGACCCTCTGCGATCTGCGCCTTCAGATCCTGGTGGGTGGCGCAGATCACGCGCACATCGACCGGTATCTCCTGGCGCCCGCCAACGCGCTCGACCTTGCGCTCCTGCAGGAAGCGCAATAGCTTGGACTGCAGCGCCAGCGGCAGATCGCCGATCTCATCGAGCATCAGCGTGCCACCGTTGGCCGTCTCGATCTTGCCGACGGTGGTCTTGCTGGCACCGGTGAAGGCACCACGCTCATAGCCAAAAAGCTCGCTTTCGAGCAGGTTCTCGGGGATCGCCGCGCAGTTGATCGCGACGAAACGCCCGCTACGGCGCGACGCCTGGTGCAAGCCCTGGGCCAACACCTCCTTGCCGGTGCCGCTCTCGCCTAGCAGCATCACCGAGGCGTCGCTTGGCGCCACCCGTTCGATCATGCGGCACACCCGAATCATCTCGGCGTCGCGGGTGATCAGGCCGCCAAGCGCATCGCTCAGCTGGACCGACTGCAGGCGCCGGTTCTCGCTCTGAAGCTCGAACATGCGATAGGCGCGATCAATGGTCAAGGCGAGCAACTCGGGCTCGAACGGCTTGGCGAAAAAGTCGTAAGCACCGGCGGCCACTGCGCGCAGCGCATTGGACTGGTGGTTCTGCCCGGTCAGCACGATGACCTTGACGTCGGGGTCAAGGTCGAGCAACTGGCCGAGCAGACGATAGCCTTCGCTCACTGAGTCCGGGTCGGGCGGCAAGCCGAGGTCCATGGTGATGACCGCCGGCTGGTGGCGTCGGAATTGCACCAGCGCAGACTCGCGATCGCTGGCCGTCACCACCTCGAAGCGATCAAGCGACCACTTGATCTGCTTTTGCAATGCGAGATCGTCCTCGACCACCAACAGCGGCCGTGTCGAACCGTTGCTCATGTCCACTCCGGCCGATGGAGGTCTGAGCCGGTGCGCAGGTCGAACAAGGGCAACAACAGCGTCACCACCGACCCCAGGCCAACTTCACTCTTCACGTCGATGCTCCCGCCCAGTTCCTTGACATACTGAAAACTCTCGTACGAGCCGATGCCCATGCCGCTGGCCTTGGTCGAATTGAAGGGCCGGAACAAGCGGGTCTGGATGAACTCCGGGCTCATGCCAGCGCCGGTGTCACCGACCTCGACCAGCACGCGCCCCGATGCTTGCTGGAGTTTCGCCCAAACCTTGCCTGACGCGGGCGTGGCGTCGAGGGCATTCTGCACAACATGGCCGATCACGCGCTCCAACCGCTGGGCATGGCCGCGGGTAGCGACGCGGTCGGCGATGTCGAGCTCGACGCCACGCCCCCTTTGTCGGGCCAAATCGGCGATGCGCTGCAGGATGGGCGCAAGCTCGACGCCCGAGGCAACGCCGGCGGGCCGCTCGCCCTCACGCAGCTGGACCATCATTTGCCGCATCTTGTCGAGTGAGCTGTCCACGGTGATCAGCATGTCCTGCTGAAACTCCGGGTTGCCCTGGTGGCGCTCGGCGTTTTTCATCATCAGCGACAGCTGGGTGATGATGTTTTTCAGGTCATGCACGACAAAGGCCGACATGCGGTTGAAGGCATCGAACTTGCGCGCCTCCAGCAGGGCCTCGGTGGCATGCATCTGTGCCAGAAAGCCCGCGGCCTGGCGTGCCGCGGTCTTGAGCAGGTCGCGCACCTCCCAGTCCAGGTCGACCGGCGTGCGCGGCTTGGCCAGCACCACAAACCCCAGCAGTTCGTCGGCCACCAGCAGGGGCACCACCAGCCAGGCCGAGGGCAACGCCAACAACCAGTCAGGCACCACCAGGGCCTCGGCAGCGGGGCCCTGGCGCTGGCGGGCGGCGTCGAGGTCGATGATCCACTCGCGCTCGGCCATGAACCGGCAAAACGGTGAGTCGATGGCCTCGCTGCCAGCCACCTGGGGCAAGTTCCAAGCGGCTGATTGCACGTATTGCTGATCGCCCAGCGCCTTGAACCACAGACCGCCGGCCGGGCACTCCACCATGTCCGCCAAGCCACGCACCACCAGGCCGCTGACCTCTTGCGGCGTGCTGCGCGACGACAGCATGGCGGTGAACCTCAACCACTCCAGACGGTAGTCATAGCGGTAACTGAAGAAGTTCTTGCCCAGAAACACCCGCAGCCGGGCCCGCAAGGCACCCGACAGCAGCAGCACCGTCAACACCACCAGGGCGATGAATGCCAGTGCCACCTGCAGCGCGCCGCCCCAGCTGCCGCCGAAAAACCGCACGTAATAGCCGGCACCGGCAATGAACAACAGATAGAGCCCCACCAACAGCAGCGAGGCCGAATAAAAGGCGGCCGTCTTCGAGACCTGAACCCGCGCCAGCCATTTGGTGTGGCGCCTCGATGCCACCAGCAGCAGCGGCACGGTGACGGCATGGACCAGGCTGCGCGCGCTGAGTGCGTCGACATCGAAGCGACCGAACATCAGCGCCTGTGAAAACAGGTACAGGTCGAACAGAAACAGACAGCCCAGCGCCAGGCACAGCGGCTTGGCACCCCAACGTGACTGCTCGACCTGGTTGCGGAACACCTGCTCGATCAGCAGCAGGCCCAACACCGCACCGCCCAACTGGCTGGCCAGCAGCAACTGCAGGCCCAAGCCGCTGCGCTCCGGCCACAGTGCGAGCACTACCTGGGCGGACACGCCTGCCAGGGCCAGAATCGCCAGGCAAGCCAGGCCCAGCCGCGCACGGCCCGAGGCCAGGCTGCCCGCCATCGGCCGCAGCAGCATCATCAAGAAGACGATCCAGGCGCCGTAGCGCAATTGATCGAAGGCCGTGGCCAAATGCCAGGTGAACACCTTGCTCGACCCGAGGTCGATCAGGCCGGCCAGCCCCCAGGCCATCGTGGCCAGCACCGCCACCAGGTAGGGCACGGCCGCCCGCTCGAACGGCCGGCGCAGCAGACCGGTGTAGAGCAGGTAGACCGCATAAACCGCATGGGCCACCAGCACCAGGCCAAATCCAGCCCATGCCAGACCGTCCGCCAGGCCATCGGGCAGGTTGAGGACATCCGACTCGACCGACATCAGCCTGCCTTCAACGCCAGACCCGCGTCCAGCGCTGCGGCAACAGCTCTCGCAATGGCCGCGGTGCTCAGCGTGCGCCCTTGCCCGTCAGCACCACGCCCACCGTCTCGAACAAGATCACAAAATCGAGAAACAGGCTGTGGTTCTTGACGTAATACAGGTCGTACTGGAGTTTTTCTTGTGAATCCTCGATCGTCGAGCCGTACTGGTAGCGCACCTGCGCCCAGCCGGTCACCCCCGGCTTGATGCTGTGGCGCACGGCGTAATACGGGATCTCGCTGGTCAACTGCTCGACAAAAAACGGCCGCTCGGGGCGCGGGCCGACCAGACTCATGTCGCCGGTCAGCACGTTGAACAGCTGCGGCAACTCGTCGATGCGCAGGCGCCGGATGACCTGCCCCACGCGGGTGACGCGGTCGTCCTGCGCCGCGGCCCAGCGCGGCTTGCCGTCTTTTTCAGCATCGGTACGCATGCTGCGGAACTTGCTGACCTTGAACGGCTTGTTGTTGGCGCCAACCCGCTCTTGGCGGTAAAAGACCGGGCCCTGGCTCTCGAACTTGATGGCGATGGCGGTGAACACCATGATCGGCATGGCCAGCAGGATCAGTACCAGCGAGCACAGGATGTCGAACACCCGCTTGACCGCGGTGCGGTAAAAGCCCTGGTTGAAGCCATCGCCAAAGATCAGCCAGCCCGCATTGACAAAATCGATGCGGATTTGGCCGAGCATGCGCTCGAAGTAGGTGGTGATGTCAAACACCCTGATGCCTGAGAGCTTGCAATCCAGCAACTCGCGCAGGGGCATGCTGCCGGATCGACGCTCGGTCAGCGCAACGATGATCTCGTCAACGCCCAGGCGCTGCGCGGTCTGGGTGAGCGACAGCTCGACCGACAGGCGCTCGGCCTCGGGCACGGTGGACTGCTTCTCGTTGGGGCCTGGGAAATAACCCACGATGGTGGCCAGCGGGTCAGCGGCACGCAGCGTGGTGCCGACCATCTGGGCGGCCGGGCCGGCGCCAAATACCAGCACTCGAGACCCTGCACGCGACTGGGTGGCCCAATAGCCCATGACCACGCGCCGCAGGATCAGCGCAGCGATGACCAGCATTGCCGAGGTACGGATGGCGTCGATATTGCCAAACCCCACCGGCAGCAGGCTGAAGATCTGGTAAGCCAGCAGCAGGCCCAGACCGATCGCCAGCGCCGCACGCAAGGACGACTCGCCCAAAGACCAGTGCTGTGCCCGCTGGTACAGCCCCGACGCGCTGTTGATGACAAAAATGCCTGCCGCCAGGGTGAAAACCTGCGCACCGGCCATGGGCACCGCCAGGCGCAGGCTCTCGGCCTGGACCAGGATCACGCCGGCCAGCGCCGACAGCGACAGCAGGAAATCAAAGAAGATCCGGCGCAGCGTCCATGCGTGGAAATAGTGGTTGAACAGCCTGATCATTCCTCAAATCTCCATGCCGGCGCCATTGGGGGCTCTGTGGCCTCGAAGCACAGCGGCCTGGCCGTATCGCGCCACGACGCCCAAAGTCAGACTGTAAGCAGACCGGTGCCGATGTCAAAACCCAACCGCCACCACGGGTGCGACTGAAGTCACACCGCGGTCGATTGTTGCATCCCGGCGGGCCGCCGGGGCCGCCGGGGCTGGCGTGGCAAGGTCGGCGTGGGTGCGTCCGGCATTCAATGCGGCCACACAGCGCCGCCAGGCCACGTCGGGCACCGGCACCACAAAACCGTAGCAGGCCACTCCGCCGGCCTCCTGCCTGCGCACTGCAGTGGCCTCGACGCTGGCGGCCTCGTGTTCACCCAAGTCGATCTGCACCCGGCCCTGGGTGCCCTCGGGCAGGGGCACCGCACATTCAGCCTTGAACCCGTGCAAGGACAACTCGATGACCTGCAGCGGGAACGACAGCCGTTCGCCGTAAGACGCAACGTCCAGCCGGGCCGGGCAGCGGATGGAGAAGCGCTGGTGCTGGCGCAAGGCGATGTTTCGGGACGACGCCGCCGCTGCCGGCAGCACCGCTGCATAACTCTCGTGGTCGTAGATAGACCGCAGCAGCAGGCGTTTTCGGTCATCCAGGCCAGCAAAAACCTGGGTGCGCTGGTTGAAGAAAAAATCCATCATCGCTGGCGTCAGCACCGGGTCGTTGGTGGTGTGGAAGCGGCGCTGCGGCAGCTGGATGTTGTCAAGCCGGCTGTTGAACAGGTAACGCGACAGGTTCTTGTGTTCGGGCTTGTGGCCGTAGGCCTGCTCGAAGTGCGCAACGTCCTTGATCAGGTCCAGCGTCGCCCCAACTGCCGGGGCGCCGTTGGCAAAGTCGTAGTGGTCCACCACCTTGTCCTGCAGGCGATCAAAGAATAGCAGCGACTCGTACATCTCGATCTTGTTCGGGTTGACCGCGATCACGATGTGCCGCGTGTCGAAGTAGCTCCGGCAGTAGTCAGTCATGAACTTCATCAGCGGGAACATGATCATGCCGCCGGTCTTGCGGAAGGCCGGCGCCACTGCCAGCGCCGAGACTTCGGCAATCTGGCCTGTCTTGGCCCGCACCGGGCCAAGGTCAAAAGCCGACTGCAGGGGAAAGCCAAACACCCCCTCGCGGATCATCGAGATCGTGCCCACCACCTGACCGTCCCACTTGGCGCACAGCGTGGTGGTGGTGGGCAGGGCGTGGTAGATCGTCACGCGCAGGCCGGACGGGTCGGGTTTCATGAAGCCGGCGGCCACGTACGCATCGTGCAGGATGCGGAAACACGCCTCCAGCTCGTCCTGGGTGTCGGCGATCTTCAAGGTCAGGCGCGGGTCGGGCTGCGGATCGCAGGAGGCCAGCGACCGGTACACCGCAAATCGCAGCGCGCGTGGCAGCGTCGCCATGGCGGCACGGGCAGTCTGGTGGAGGAGCTTGCGAGCGATGGAGCGCAGGGAGCGTTTCATGGGTGTCGGCGGGTTGTCAGTAAAGGCAGAGCGTGATGAAGATGCAGCACGGCCCTGCCGTAGAGATCGGCCAGCCAGCCCAAGCGTTGAGGGCGCAGCGGCGGCGGCGCAGTAACAGCGTGTATGCCCTGATACAACCACGCGCCCCTGCCGCTGGCCCGCCCCGCCCCCCAAGTTCAGGGCAAGCCCACGCCACTTGCGCCAGGTCAATTGGGGCTACATTGGGCTACCGCAGCCAGCCGGCCCCAGCGGCACCGAGGAGCAAGGCACATGAAACTGGCATTCGCCTCCTGCATGTCCTACGCCGTGTTTGCACAGCAACCGGTCTGGGACCAGATCGCCGCGCAGCACCCCGACCGGCTGCTGCTGCTGGGCGACTCGGTCTACCTGGACGGCCCGCCGTTCCCGAACAACACCCACCCCCGGCAGCTGGAGAACATCGACTTCCTGCTGCATGTGCTGCAACGCTGGCAGGTACAGCTGGATCAACCGCAGTTCCGTGCGCTGGTCAAAGCGGTGCCTACCGACGCGATCTGGGACGACCATGATTTTTTGTGGAACGAGCACTACGAAGAAAAGGCCATCACCAAGCGGGTCTACACCGAAAACATCCGCATTACGCGGGCGCTGTTCAATGCGTTTTGCCGCACGCTGGATGCCCGGCTGGCGCCTGGCAGCTTCCCCGGCGCCTACAACGATGCGGTGATCAACCAGGCCAACGAGCCGCCACCCGGTTACAAATTTCGTGATCTCGAACCTGGTTTGAAGCTGCACCTGACCGACGGCCGCTCCTGGCGCCTGGGCCGCGACATGCTGGGCGCTGCCCAGCGCGGCCAGATCGAGGCGAAGCTGGCCGCCGCACCCGCGGGCGCCGTGCACCTGCTGGCATCGGGGTCGGTGGTGCGCAATGACGACGACGCACGCTGGGAGCAGTTCGACGACTACGCCTGGCTGCTGGGCCTGGCCCGCCAGCACAACATCCTGGTGCTCAGCGGCGATATCCACGCCAACCGCTTCCAGGCAATCGACCTGGGGGCCGGCCGCTGGCTGTTCGACGCCACCTCGTCCGGTGCGGCCATCAAGCGGCTGGTGGGCGCGGGCTCCAAGTGCGAGAACTACGGCCTGCTCAGCACCGATGCCAGCACACTGCGGCTGGATTTTTTCTCGCACGGCACACCCGATTCGGTCGGCGCCTGGGCGATCGACCGGGCCGCCTGGACCCACACCAGCGTGGACTGAGGTCTGGCGCCCCCCGTTGGCCCAACCGGCATCAACCGCAGTCAGTCGGCATGGGCCCAGGCCAGCGTCGGCCGGGCGATCGGCCGCAAGCTCTCGTAAGCCCGGCAGGCCCGCAGCACCAGCGCATCACCGAACATCGGCCCCACCAGTTGCAGGCCGATCGGCAACCCGTCGGTGGTCAGGCCGCAGGGGATGGACGCCGCCGGCTGCTGGCTCAGGTTGAACGGGTATGAAAACGGCGTCCAGCCGAGCAGGGATGCCGCATCGATAGCGCTGTGGCCGGCCGGCCGCGCCTTGAAAGCCGGCACCGACACGGCGGGCGTGGCGATCAGATCGAAGCCCTGCATGAACTGCCGCAAGTGCCCGCCCAGCGCACCCCGCCGCAGGTTCAGGGTCTGGACCTCCAGCGCGGTCAGCCGGGCGCCCAACTCGGCTTCGGCCCGGAAGTCCGGGTCACACAGCGCCTGCTGCGCCGGGCTCAAGCCGCTCCAGACGGTGAAGGCGCCCAAAAACCACAGCCCGGTGCAGATGTCGAGCGGGTCGTTGATGCCCGGGTCCACCGCCTCGACCACCGCGCCCAGCGATTCCAGGTCGCGCACCGCGCGCTCGACCGCCGCCGCCACCTCGGGGTGCACGTTCCTGGCATAGCCCAGCCTGGGTGAGTAGGCGATGCGCAGGCCCCGCACGCCGTCCTCCAGCCCGACCCGGTAGTCACGGCCATCGGGTGGCAGCGCTGTCCAGTCACGTGCATCGGGCTGGCTGATCACCGTCATCATCAGCGCCGCATCCGCCACGCTCATCGTGTGTGGCCCGAGATGGGCGACGCTGCCAAACGGCGACAGCGGGTAGGCCGGCACCCGGCCAAAACTGGGCTTCAAGCCGAAGTTGCCGCAAAACGCCGCCGGGATGCGCACCGAGCCCGCACCGTCGGTGCCCACGCTGAGCGGCCCCAGCCCGGCCGCCACCGCCGCCGCGGTGCCGCCCGACGAGCCGCCCGGCGTGTGGTCCAGGCTCCAGGGGTTGCGGGTGATGCCGGTCAGCGGCGAGTTGGTCTCGCCCTTGCAGCCGAACTCGGGCGTGGTGGTCTTGCCCAGCAGCACCGCGCCGGCCTCGCGCAGCCGGGCTGTGACCGGCGCGTCAACGTCCCAGGGCTGGGCCGGGTCCACCGTCATCGAGCCGCGGCGTGTCGGCCAGCCGCGGGTCAGGATCAGGTCCTTGATCGAGGTCGGCACGCCGTCCAGCAGGCCGATCGGCGCACTGCGTTGCCAGCGTGCTTCACTCTCGCGGGCTGATCGCAAAGCCGCGTCGGCATCGACCAGGCAAAACGCGTTGAGTCTGGGGTTGAGTTGGGCGATACGCGTCAGCACCTCTTGCGTGGCCTCTACCGGTGATGCGGCCTTGGCACGGTAGAGCGCCAGCAACTGGGTGGCGGTGGTCTCGGCAAGGCGGGTCGGCATGGGGCGCTCCAGGGGGTGAAGTTCAGCGCATGGAAGCCAGCAACGCGCAGCTTGCGACGGCGCGAATACCCGGGACCGTGGCCGGCACCGGCCTTGCACCACGCCCCGTCAAGGCTTGAAATCCCCGGCAAACACCCACACCCACTTGGCCGGGTCGATATAGCTGCGCAAGGCGGTGTTGACCTGTTCGACCGTGAGCGCGGCGATCGCGTCCTCGGTCTTTTGCTGCAGCGCAAATCGGCGCTGCAGGTACAGGTTGCCGGCCAGCATGCCGGCCACCGCCGTGTCCTGGGCCCGGCTCAGCCGGCGCTGGTTGAGCAGGCCGGTGCGGCCGGCGTCCAGTTCGGCCTGGCTGAAGCCGTCCTTCAGGGCCCGCGCCACCTCCTCGCGCAAGGCCGCCTCGACCTTGGCCTGGTTCTGCGGTGCAAAGATGGCCGAGGCCTGCCAGCGCGAGTTCAGCTCGAAGTTGTTCCAGGCCAGGCCCGCGCGCACGTCGTAGCTCAGGCCGTCCTTTTCGCGGATGCGCGCCCACAGCCGCGACATCGCGTCGCCGCCCAGCAGGTGGTTGGCCACCAGCAGCGCCGGGTAGTCGGGGTGGGTGTCGTTGATGGCCAGCGCCTGCTCGATCAGCCCGGTCGCGTTGGGTTTGTCAGGCGTGGCAAGCAGCTGGCGCAGCGGCGGCACGCCCACAAACGGCTGCGGCACCCGCAAAAACGGTGGGGGTGCCTTAGCTTCGGCCGGCAAGCGCCAGTCGCCAAAGGCCTGGTCCAGCGCGGCCCGCACGGCGCCCAAGTCCATGTCGCCGACCGCGCTGAACTCACCCACCGCCGCGCTGACAAAGCGGCGATGCACCGCCCGCACCGCGGCGATGTCCAGACCCTGCACGTCCTGCACGGTCTCGTCGAAGGTCGATACGTAACGCAGGTCGCCCCGCGGATAGGGGTTGCCGTGCCGCTGCAGCGTTTTGGCGGCCAGCGCGCCGGGCTCGCTGCGCTGGGCGGCAATGGCGGCCAGCGACTGGCGCCGGCGCTCGTCCAGCGCTTCGGCCGGCAAGGCCGGCTCGCGCAGCAGCCTGCCCACCAACAGCAGCACCGCCGGCAGGTGCTCTCGCACCGTCGTGATGCCCACCGACAGACCCTGGCCGCCGGCCGAAAAACCGACATCGGCACGCAGCTTGTCGAACGCATCCGAGATCTGCTCGCGGGTCAGCCCGGCGCCGCCCTTGTCGATCAGCCCGCCCATCGCCGCCACCGCAACGCCCTGGCCACGCAAACTCGTCTCGTCGCCAAAACGCAGTGTCAGCCGCGCCTGCACCGTGTTGCCCCGGGTGCCCTTGGGCAGCAAAGCCACCTTCAGCCCGCTGGGCAGGCGGGTGATCTGGGTGCGGACATCCAGGTTGGCTGGGGTGGCGTCGAAAACTTCGGCTTGCGCAACTGCAGCGTCGCCCCGGTAATCCTTGAGCATGGGCGCCACCTCAACCAACACCGGCGCCGGCGCGCGCTGCGGGTCGTCGGTGGGCAAGTAGGTGCCCAGGGTGCGGTTGTCGGCCTTGAGGTAGTCGCGTGCCACCCGCTGCACATCGGCCAGTTTCAGTTGGCGCATGCGGTCGCGCTCCAGAAAAAACAGCCGCCAGTCGCCGTTGCCGATGGCCTCGGACAGCGCCACACCGACCCGCTCGGGGTTGGCAAAACCCTGGTCCCAGTCGTTGAGCCACTGCACCCGCACCCGCTCCAGCTCGGCGGCGGTGATCGGCTCGGTGGCCAGCGTGTCCACCGTGGCCAACAGCGCGCTGCGGGCGCGGTCCACGTCCTGGCCGGGCGCCAGTTGCGCGCCCAGCAGCAGCGGGCCGGGCTCGGCCAGGCTCCAGGCAAAACCGAAGGTGGACGCGGCGAGCTGCTGATCGACCAGGCGCTTGTGCAGCCGGCCCGACGGCGCCGGGCCCAGCACGCCGGCCAGCGCCTCGAAGGCCATGAAGTCCGGATGCGCTGCGGCCACCGTCGGCCAGCCCACCAGCACCAGCGGCGCACCGCCCTTGCGCCGCACGGTGACCGCGCGCTCGCCGTCCTGCACCGGGTCCAGGGTGTAGGTAGGCTGCAGCGTGCGCTGTGGCCGGGGCAGCGGGCCGAAGTATCGGGTCACCCAGGCCAGCACTTGCGCCGAGTCGAACTTGCCGGCCACCACCAGCGTGGCGTTGTCGGGTTGGTAGAAGTTGCGGTAGAAGCCCTGCAGCCGTGCGATGTCGACGTTCTCGACATCGGCGCGGGCGCCTATCGTGCTCTTGCCGTAGTTGTGCCACTGGTACATCGAGGCCATGGTCTGCTGCAGCGTGGCCCGCACCGGGTTGTTTTCACCCGACTCCATCTCGTTGCGCACCACCGTCATTTCGGTGTCGAGGTCAGCCCGGGCGATCAGGCTGTTGAGCATCGCGTCAGCCTGCCAGGCCAGGTACCAGCGCAGGGTTTCGTCGTTGGCTGAAAAACTGGCGAAGTAGTTGGTGCGGTCGTAAGACGTGCTGCCGTTGTAGCGCAGGCCCCGCTTGCCCATCTCGGCCATCAGGTTGCGGGTGGTCGGTGTGCCCTTGAAGATCAGGTGCTCCAGCAGGTGCGCCATGCCGGTCTCGCCGTAATTCTCATGGCGCGAGCCGACCCGGTAGGTCACGTTGACAGTAGTGCTGGGCTTGGTGGCGTCGGGCGCCAGCAGCAGCTGCAGGCCGTTGGGCAGGCGGTATTCGGTGATGCCTTCGACCTGGGTGACTTCGGTGATCGCGGGTGGCGCGGCGGGCGCAACGGCTTGCGCGATTGCGCTGGTAGCCCCCCACGGCAACAGGGTGCACAACAGCAAGGCAGGCAGCCAGCGGCGGATCGTCATGGCGTCTCATGGGTCAGTGGGCGAGCGCGCAGTCTAGGGCGCGTGGACGCCTGCGCGAGGTCTAGGGCGAAGCAGGCGCCGGCGGGCTGGCCTGGATCACCAGCGCCGGGCCTGCGGCTTGAAGCCGCTCCATCAGCGCCGGAAGCCACAGCGACTGGGACAGCAAACCGCCCATGTGGCGCGCACACCGGCGCTGTACCCGGTGGAACGGCGTCCACTCGAAGCCGTCCATCTCGGGCCGGTCGCGGCCCCAGCTGTCGGCATAGTGGGTGTCGCAATGGCAGGTGGCGGCGTCGAAGCGCTGGGTCAGCACGGCAAACAGGTGCAGGTCCTTGCGCGGCAGGTAGTTCATGCGGCCGAGGTCGGTCAGCGCCTGCCCGGTGAAGTCGATGCCGCACTCTTCACGGGTCTCGCGCAGTGCGGCTGCCAGCGGCGTCTCGCCGGGCTCGGCACTGCCCTTGGGGATGTCCCAGTGCCAGGCGCCGGTGACATGGCACAGCAGCAGCTCTTGCTGCTCGTTCATCACCAGGATGCCGCAGGACAGCGTTTTCATGGCCCGCCAGCCCGGCCCGCGGCGCGCGGCACCAGCCGCCACGCCGCCCCGGTGGCCAGCAGCGACAGCACGCCGCAACCCCAGATCACCGGCCCATAGCTGTGCCGGGCATCGAACACCGCGCCCGCCAGCCACGGCCCCAGCAGGTTGCCCAGCGCCGCGCCGGTGTAGAGCGTGCCGATGATGGCCGACACCGCCCGTGCGCCGAACAGGTCCATGCACAAGGCCGGCATCAGCGAGACGGTGCCGCCGTAGCTCAGGCCCAGCCAGAGCGCAAACACCGCCATCGCCGGATAGCCGTCGGCGACGTACCAAAGCGCGTAGGACAGGCCCATCGAGGCTTGCGTGAGTGCCAGCGCCAGCGGCCGGCCGAACCGGTCGGCCAGCGCGCCGATGGCAAAGCGCCCGATCAGGCTGCCAATGCCGATCAGCCCGACCAGGCCCACCGCCCGGGCATCGGCCACGCCCAGGTCCCGCGCCGCGGCCGAGACATGGGCAAACGGCACAAACATGCTGGGGCTGGCCAGCACCGCCATCGTGTACAGCCAGCGGAACTCGCGCGTGGCCACGGCCTGGCCCAATGTGTGACCCGCTACCGCAGCGCCGGCGCGCGCGGTGGCCGCCGGTGCGCGCTTGAGCAGCAACGTGGCGCCCACCCCCAGCAGCAGCACGCCGCCGGCCAGCGCCTGCATCGCGCCGCGCCACTGCAGGCTGGCGATCAATGCGGTGGCGGCCAGCGGCACGGCCACCGTGCCCGCGCCGATGCCGGCACTGGCGATGCCCGCGGCCAGCCCGCGCCGGCGGGTGAACCAGGGCTGCACGCAGGCAATCGCCGGGGTGTAGACCAGCGCGATGCCGAGCCCGATGCCCACGCCGTAGGCTGCGTAGATCGCCAGCATCGATTGCGCCAGGCTGCTGGCCAGCAAGCCGCCGGCGATCAGCACCATGCCCACGCTGCAGACCCGGCGCGGGCCAAAACGGTCGGCCAGCAGCCCGCCGCCCGCGCCGGCCAAAAAGTACACCAGCCCGGACAGGCCGAAGACCAGCGAGACATCGGCACGCTGCGCATCAAAGGCCTGGGACAGCGCGTCAAAAAACGCGGCAAACGAATACGAGATACCGAAAATCACCGCCAGCGCGACAAAACAGGCCCAGACGGCAACCCAGGCGTAGCGCGGTTCTGGCGTGTCGGTGCTCATCGCAAAACAGTGTAGTGGGGGGCTACTCGCGCCGTCTGACATGGTGCTGTCTGCACAACCGCACAGGGCCCGCACAGGCGCTGCCGCCCCGCCTAAACTGGCCGGCCCCGCCTTTGGAGACCCCCATGATTCTGGAAATCGCCGACATCCGCATCAACCCCGGCCAGCAGGCTGCGTTCGAGGAAGCCATCAAGCGGGCGCTGACCACCGTCGCCAGCCAGGCCACCGGCATGCTGGGCTGGACAGTGAACAAGGGCATCGAGAGCCCCGAGCGCTACAGCCTGCAGATCGTCTGGGCCACGCTGGAGGACCACACCGTCGGCTTCCGCCAGGGCCCGCTGTTTGCGCAATGGCGCGCCATCATCGGGCCGTTTTTTGCCCAGCCGCCCCAGGTCGAGCACTTCGAGCTGGTTGGCAAGTCGGACTGAGCCGCGCACCCATCCATGCGCAACGCTGCTTTGGAAACGCCCGCGGCCCGCGCCGCGGTGGCCCATGCCGAGGCCCAATTCGATTCGGGCGACTTCTTCCGCGCGCTGGCCGGCCGCGTGGCCTGCCGCACCGAAAGCCAGAACCCGGCGCGTGCGCCCGAGTTGCAGGCCTACCTGGCCCTGCAGATCGCCCCCGCGCTGCAAGCGCTGGGCTTCGAGACCACGCTGCACGACAACCCGGTGGCGGGCGCGCCGCCGCTGCTGACGGCCCAGCGTTTGGAGCACGCCGACCTGCCCACCGTGCTGTTTTACGGTCACGGCGACGTGGTGCGTGGCCACGAGGGCCAGTGGGCCGACGGCCGCGACCCCTGGACCCTGAGCGACGCCGGCGCCCGCTGGTACGGCCGCGGCAGCGCCGACAACAAGGCCCAGCACAGCATCAACCTCGCTGCACTGGCCGCCGTGCTGGCAGCGCGGGATGGCCGGCTCGGCTTCAACGCCAAATGGTTGCTGGAGATGGGCGAGGAGACCGGCTCGCCCGGCCTGGCCGAGTTTTGTTGCCAACAAGCGGAACGGCTGGCCGCCGACGTGCTGATCGCCAGCGACGGGCCGCGCCTGCGCGCCGACCGGCCCACGGTGTTTCTGGGCTCGCGCGGCGTGGCCAACTTCGACCTGGTGCTGGTGGCGCGCGAGGGTGGTCACCACTCGGGCAACTGGGGCGGCCTGCTGCGCAACCCGGGCACGGTGCTGGCCAATGCCATCGCCAGCCTGGTCGATGCGCGCGGGGTGATCCTGGTCCCCGGCCTGCGCCCACCGCCCATCTCGGCGGCGGTGCGGGCCGCGCTGGCGGACATCACGGTTGGCGGCGGCCCGGGCGATCCGGCGGTCGACACCGGCTGGGGCGAGCCCGGCCTGACGCCGCCCGAACGCGTGTTCGGCTGGAACGCGCTGGAGGTGCTGGCTTACGTTTGCGGCAACCCGGCGCAGCCGGTCAACGCGATCCCGCCGGCGGCCCGTGCCACGCTGCAGCTGCGCTTCGTGGTGGGCACCGACGCCAGCCACATCCGCGAGACGGTGCTGGCGCACCTGGCCGCCGCCGGCTTCGACGGCATCACCGTGAGCGAGCCGGTGGTGATGGCCGCCACCCGGTTGGACCCCGACAACGCCTGGGTGCGCCTGGCGATGGACACGCTGGCCAGCGCTACCGGCGTCGCGCCGGCGCTGCTGCCCAACCTGGGCGGCAGCCTGCCCAACGATGTGTTTGCCGACATCCTGGGCCTGCCCACCGTCTGGGTGCCGCACAGCTACCCGGCCTGCTCGCAGCACGCGCCCAACGAGCATGTGCTGCCGGCGCTGATGCGCCAGGGCCTGGCCATGAGCGCCGCCCTGCTGTGGGCGGTGGGCGAGCAGGCCGCCGAGTTGCCGCGCCGCCCGCAACACCGGCAACACCGGCAACCCCCGCACTGAATCCTGGAGCGGGCCGGATGACTGCGAATGCTGCGGGCATCTTGCCGGCGGTGCACCGGACGGACCACGACGAGGGATGGCGAACACCGGCGGGCGGCGCGCTTGCAGCCCGCCGGTGCCAAGCGGCAGCGCGACTGGATATTGCTCGGCCCGCTGCCGCGAATAACCTGTTTTATTCTGCAAGACAACCCATAACCTAGCGGGCCTGCCAACCTCACCACCGGAGCACCCCATGGCCGACGCTTTCCCGCTGCCCACCGTCTCGCGCCTGCCCGCACCCTGCCGAGACGAGGCCACCGTGCTGCAAGGCCTGCTGGCGGGCTTGCAGCACAACAGCGGCAGCGGCAGCGGCAGCGGCAGCGG
>Ga0105047_10005571_pt1 | contig 21551 bp, 14 predicted proteins | sample MAT04_FD_78384 | JGI IMG/M metagenome (GOLD analysis project Ga0105047, IMG submission 78384) | Freshwater microbial communities from Lake Fryxell liftoff mats and glacier meltwater in Antarctica - MAT-04 (megahit assembly) | ecosystem: Environmental > Aquatic > Freshwater > Ice > Liftoff... | reverse complement strand
TCGTGGCGACCGGAAACCTTGCCCTCATCCCCGTCCCTTCTCCCGGAGGGAGAAGGGTGCCGGCAAGCGTGTGCGGGGCATCGCGCATGGGACCGTAAATGAAGCACGGTAGTGGACTCCGAAGCGGCGCGTTCTCTCGAGAGAGAGTGACGGGCGCGACCGAAATGGATCGCGTCAACGTTGTGGGCGGATCTCGAACCGCCACCAACGCCCCGATGACCGCCGGCACCCTTCTCCCTTCGGGAGAAGGGATGGGGATGAGGGTAGGTCTTCTGGTTCCGGCGCCTGTTGAATGTCGACGGACCAGAGCCCCAATCGGTCACTTCCTCTGCGTCGAGGCACTAGAACAAGAGGCCGAGGCGGCCGATGGCGATCCACTGGGGGGGCATGCGGACGCCGTCGGCGTTCTCGAGCGCGCCGCCGGGGAGGAGGAGGCCTGCCTGCGCGCCGACGACGGCCTTGAGGTCGTAGTCGAGCGGGAAGCGGGCCTCGAAGCCGGCATCGAATTCGACGCCGAGGTCCTTCTTGCGCCGGTCGCCGCCGCGGTAGTTCACGTAGGAGCCCTGCGTCGCGAGGCGATACGGGTCGACGACGTCGGCCGTCGACTGCGCGATGACCATGCCGCCCTTGAGGTCGATGAAGTGGCGCGGCCGGTAGATGAACGTGGGGTTCACGTACTGCGCGCCGAACACGCCGCCGTTCGAGGGCAGGAGGTCGACGCCGGGCGTGGGGCGGTTCGCGTTCGTGAGGAGCGGGTCGGTCGCCGCCGTGGCCGAGCGGGCCGTCTGCCAGCGCATCACCTCGTCGAAGAGAATGAGGCCGACGCGGTGATTGGGATCGAACACGAAGCGACGCTGCGTGCCGTCGTACGGGTCGGCGTCGCCCGAGGCGTAGCCGAGCTCGACCTGCGCGACGAGATCGCCGTAGGGCACGCCCTGCGGGGAGGGCTTGCCGAGGTAGTGGAGGCTCGTCGTCTTCGCGCTCGCGTCGTGCTTCTCCTTGTTCGACGCCTCGGCGTCGGCCCACACACCGGTGGCCCAGCCGCGGTGCACGATGCCGACGGCGCCTGCGCCGCCGTAGCTGCGGATGGAGGTCTTGCTGCCGTCGAGCGCCTGCTCCGCGGTGCGGAGGATGTTCGTCGAGCCCGCGATGTACGCGACCTCGGCCTCGGCGAAGAGGAAGGAGTCCTGGCCGGGCACAGGTACCGCGATGCGGCCGTGGAGGTCGACGGCGAGCGCGTCGATCGTGTCGGTGTACGGGAAGAGGTCGGAGCCGCTCGTCTTGTCGTTCTGCTGGTGGCGGAGCGTGCTGAAGACGCCGAGCCGGTTGTAGCCGTGCTCGTAGAACGCGGCGAGCACGCCCTGGAAGGCCTGCTGCCCGCGCGAGAGGCGCGCGTTCGCGTCGCGGTAGACGAGGTCACCGGCGACGGCGACGGTGACCTCGCTGTCCTTGCCGCCCGGCTTGGTGGCGAAGAGGATGCGCTCGCTGATCGCGCCGTAGCGGTAGTCGCCGAAGAGGCTGGGGTGGTCGCCGTCGTTGGCGAGGATGCCCATGCCCCAGTGGTTCGGCTGCTGCCCGACACGGACGACTCCGATCGGAAGCCTGTATTGTGCAAACAACCAGCGCGCCTGGATGTTGCTGAAGCCGTTGTAGCTGTCGCGCGGGGTCGCGTCGGCGCTGGTGTCGTGCGCGGTCTCGCCGAAGAGGACGCCGGTGAGCACGTCGAGCTGGCCGACGAGCTCGAGGGTGTCGCGGACCTGGAGGCGCGGCGTCACGCGGAGCCAGTGGCTGACGAACTGGTTCTGCCCGATCGAGTCCTCGACGAGACCGGGCCTGGCGTTGATCCTGCTCGCCGTGGCGACGAGCGGGAAGCTGCGCTGCGCCTGGTAACGGATCTGGTGCTCGCCGTGGAAGAAGATGCGGTAGGCGTCCGGATCCGGGGCCGGGATCTCGACGCGACCAGTGTCGAGGACGAGGCGAGGGAAGTCCTTCGGGATCCCGCTATCGGCGGTCTCGGCTTCGTCGGCGCGCGCCGAGGTTGCGAGCAGCATCGGCACGAGGAGCGCCGAGCACGGCAGCAGAGCGACCACCAGGCGTCTCATGAGCCGGCGCAGCATAGTCGCGATGGGACTCAGCTGTGCGACGCGATCGTACAGGGGCCGGCAGTCACTCCTACATGGATCATGTTATCCACACATGGTGGATAAATATCCCACTAGGCCAGGTGTCGCGCGGCGAAATTCCGCGTAGTTGCGTCCCGCATCCTGGCCCCAGGAGAGTGGCTCACTTGGTGCACAAGTGTAGGTTACTGTCGGCCAGAAGCCGGCGCCGGCGCATGGCCGGCGGAAGCCCGAGCGAGCTCGCCCGATTCGAATGAATCGCCGCGAGATCTCCTCCGCCTCCGCCAACAACCGCGCACCGTCAGAACGTCCCGTCCGAACCTCCAGGAGCTCTGCGCACCCGAACGGAAGAACAGAGAAACAAGCTGATCTGACCGCGCTCATCTGCGCATCGAGCCCAAGGCTCTCCCGCCGGCCGGTTCCTCTTCGTGAGGTTCCGGTCGGTTTTCCATTTTGTCGTCTGCTCCCGTTCGCGGTTTTGGATGTTGGCGCGCGCGTGCCCGCGCTAAACGCCGGGCCATGTCCGAGTCAGCGTCTCGTCCGGTTCGCGTCGGTCTCGCCCTCTCCCTCGCGGATCTCGAGGACGTCGCCGTTCGCTTCCACCCCGTCGCCTTCGCCGAGGAGGCGCGCGCCAAGGTCGAGCGCTCGCGCGTGGCGATCGAGGCCATCGCGACCGCCGGTGACGCCGCGCCGAACGTGTACGGCGTGAACACCGGCTTCGGCGCCCTCAGCGAGACGCGCATCTCCGCCTCGGACGTGCGCGCGCTCCAGCAGAACCTCGTCCGCTCGCACGCCACGGGCGTCGGCCCCAACCTCTCGCCCGCCGAGGTGCGCGGGATGATGCTCCTCCGCGCGCAGGTGCTCGCGCTCGGCCACTCCGGCGTGCGCGCTTCGCTCGTCGATCTCCTCGTCGCGCTCCTCAATGCACGCGTCCACCCGCGCATCCCTGTGCAGGGCTCCGTCGGCGCGAGCGGCGATCTCGCGCCGCTCGCCCATCTCGCGCTCACGATGATCGGCGAGGGCGAGGCGCAGCTCGGCGACGGGCCGATGCGCCCCTCCGCTGACGTCCTTCGCGAGGTGGGCATCGCGCCGCTCGTCCTCGAGGCGAAAGAGGGGCTCGCGCTCATCAACGGCACGCAGCTCATGGCCTCGCTCGGCACGCTGTCGCTCCTCGCGGCCGAACGGCTCTGCGTCGCCGCCGACGTCGCGGGCGCGATGAGCCTCGAGGCGCTGAAGGGCTCGAGCCGCCCGTTCGACGAGCGGTTGCACCTCGCGCGTCCGCACCCGGGGCAGCAGGTCGTCTCGAAGAACCTGCGCGCGCTGCTCGCCGACAGCGAGATCGCCGAGAGCCATCGCGATTGCAGCAAGGTACAGGACGCCTACTCGCTCCGCTGCATGCCGCAGGTGCACGGCGCGAGCCGCGACGCTCTCTCGTGGGTGCGCAGCGTGCTCGAGCGCGAGGTGAACAGCATCACCGACAATCCGAGCGTGTTCGTCGATCGCGGCGAGACCGAGATCATCAGCGGCGGCAACTTCCACGGCCAGCCGCTCGCGCTCGCGCTCGACCTCGCGGCGATGGCGACCGCCGAGCTCGCGAACATCAGCGAGCGCCGCGTCGAGCAGCTCGTGAACCCCGCGCTGTCGACGGGCCTCTCGCCGTTCCTCGCCGCCGGGAGCGGCCTCCACTCCGGGTTCATGATCGCCCAGGTGACGAGCGCGTCGCTCGTCAGCGAGAACAAGATCTACTGCCATCCTGCCAGCGTCGATTCCATCCCGTCCTCGGCGGGCAAGGAGGACCACGTCTCGATGGGCAGCGTGAGCGCGAAGAAGCTCCGCGAGGTCGTCACCAACGTGCGCGTCTGTCTCGCGATCGAGATCATGACCGCCGCGGCCGGCCTCGATCAGCGCGCGCCGCTCCGTCCGAGCCGTGGCGTGCAGGCCGCGCTCGCGACCGTCCGCGCGCAGGTCGCCGCGATGACCGGCGACCGTCCGCTTTACGGCGACATCGAAGCGGTGAACAAGCTCGTCGGCTCGCACGAGCTCGTCGCCAGCGTCGAGAAGGCCGTCGGCGCGCTCGCCTGATTGCGGAAAACCGCACCACGCGCCACGCACGTTACGTTTTCTTAAGGTGCTCCGCTCGCGATGGCGAAGCGGGGCGGGGCGCAGTAACGATCGTGGCGGGGTCTCGAGGGGATGAGTCACGTCGCCACGCGTGCGAAGGCATTCTGGTCCTCCTGGTCGAAGGAACCGAGCGGCCGATCGCAGTGCTTCGTGATCGCGGCCTTCACCGTGCTCGTGGCGTATGCGCTGCAGATGACGGTGTGGCCGTTCATCCCGCCGTCGCCGCATCTCTTCTTCTACCCGGCGGTCTTTCTGGCCGCGCGGCTGGGCGGCGCCCGCGCGGGCTACTACGCGACGATCCTGTCGACGCTCGCGATCGCCTACGGGTTCCTTCCTCCCGAGGGGATCCTCGTCTTCGAGAAGGCGAGCGATGCGCTCGACCTCGGGCTCTTCTTCGCCGTGAGCATCGGCATCAGCGCCGCGATGGGGCAGCTGCGTGACGCGATGCTGAGCGAGCGCCGCGACGCGATCGACGCCCGCGCCGCCAAGGAGTCCACGGACGCGACCTGGTCGATGATTGCGCACGATCTCCGCCAGTCGCTGAGCGTCATCACGATGGGGTCGACCGAGCTCGGGCGTCGAGCCACGAGCCCGCCCGAGATGGAGAAGATGCTCCGGCTCATCCAGCGCTCGACGGACCGAGCGCGTGAGCTCGTGGACAACGCGCTCGACGCGATGCGCGCCACGGAGGGAAAGCTCAACATCGAGCCTGCCCCTTGCGACCCGAGAGAGCTCTGCGCTCACGCGGTCGACGCGGTGGCGCTGATCGCCTCACGCAAGGGCGTGAAGCTCGAGTCCGACGTCGCGAGCCGCCGGCCGGTGATGGGCGATCAGCCACGGCTCGCGCAGGTGCTCGTGAACCTGCTCGGCAACGCCGTGAAGTTCACGCCAGCGGGCGGCGTCGTCTCGCTCTATGTGGACGAGACGGACAAGGGGCTGACCTTCTCGGTCCGCGACACGGGGCCCGGGATTCCGCCCTCGGAGGTCGTCTCGATCTTCACGAAGTTCTGGGCGGGCGCGGGGAAGACGGGCGGCGGAACCGGCCTCGGCCTCTGGATCGCGTCCGCGATCGTCGAGGCGCATGGCTCGAAGCTGGCGGTCGACAGCAGGGTCGACGTCGGGACGACGTTCTCGTTCGTGCTCCCGTTCGCCGTGGTCGACGAGCCTAGGGCGCCGAGGAGCGCGCGCGATTCATCCCGAGCGTCGTGAAGGGAATGCGATCGCGAGCGGCCCTCGCGGCCGCGAGCCGGGGGATGACGGAGGGCATGCCCTTCGCGACGTCCGCCGCGGAGTCGTTGACCACCAGCACGGGCCAGTAGTTCACCGTGGTCTTGCTCGTGTACGCGAGCATCATCATGATGTCGTACGCGGGCTCCTTCGGAGCGGTGATCGTGATGGGGACGGTGTCGCCGGTCTTGCCGTACGACTCCTCGAGCGTGAACACGAAGCCGCTCTTCGCGCCGCCCCTGCCGCCGTAGAACTGGTCGTAGCTCATCGCACGCATCGGGACCGACTGGCCGGCGGCCTGATCGGAGTAGACGAGGACGTCGATGGTCCGTGAGCCGCCCGGCGGGACGCGGATGGCCTTGGTGGTGATGTTCTTCGAGAACTGTCCGTTCGAAGGGATGATGGCCGGGTCCTCGGCGGTCGGGATCGCCTGGAGGTAGGGCGTGGTCTTGGTGGGCGCGCACGGGTACTTCCCGGCGAGCGAGAGCTTGTTCGACCACTGCCGCTGGACCTCGAAGCCGATCTCGGGCGGGTTCAGGTTCTCGCGATCGAGGAACGTGCAGAGGTCGCCGAGCTCGCCGATGAACGCGGCCTGCCAGGCCCAGTGGTCGTCGTCCAGCTTGTTGTAGGCGGGCTTCGTCTGGGGGAAGGGATCGGTGGCCCACTCGAAGTACTCGTGGCTCGCGGCGATGGTGAGCTCGTCGATGTCCGAGCAGCGCGGGAGCACGGTGTACCCGACCTGCGTGCCAGCGGCGTCGAGCTCGAAGTGGTAGCCGCCGTAGCCCGCGCAGCTTTGACCCTGCTCTCCGGCGCCTTCCATCGTGATGGTCGTGCCGCTCGGGTAGTAGATGGCGTAGAGCGTGCTCGGGTCCGGGGTGCCGAAGGCGGGGGTGGGGCCGCTCAGCTTCGACGCGAGCCAGGTCTCGATCTGGCCGGAGGTGATGGTCGCGGGCGCGGGCTCGTCGACGGCGATGGTGACGGTGGGCATCGCGGTCATCGGCCCGACGCCGTATTCCTGACCGACGTTTTTCCAGTAGGTCGAGGTCGCGATCTTGGAGGTGAAATCGGTGATCTTCGAGGTGAGCGGGTCGCCCGCGAAGACGATGGCGACGACGTGCGGATCCTTGATGACGGGACCTCCGCGGCTCTTCACCTCGGGGAACGTCGGCTTGGGGATGACCTTGGGCGGTGCGGCGTCGGGCTCGGCGGTGAGGCCTGCGTCGGGGGGCGGCTCGGCGTCGTGAACGGCCGGCTGCGGGCTGGCGGCGGAGGGGTCGTCGCTCGAGCAGGCCGCGAGGCCGGTGACGCTCGCGAGGCTCCCCCCGACGGCGAGAGCGGTCGTGAGGGCGAGCCCGAAGCCGAGGCGCAAAGTCATCGCGGTGCGCGGTAGCACGCGATGTGCCATCGCGCCACGTCGTGCGGGCAGGGGGCCGGGAGGGGCGGGGCACGGATCGCCTCGATATTGACGGCGACCGTCAGTAGTCTGCCGGCCATGTCGAAGGCTAACGCTCTCCTCTTCTCCCTGGTCTCCGCGGGCGCTCTTGCTGGAGCGCTGGTGGCGTGTGGTCCGCCGCATCGCGATGTGCCGGCGGCGGAGGTCCCGAAGCTGACGTCGCTGGAGCATCTGATGGATGCGCAGGCGACGATTGCGGACCCGCAGATGAAGAAGGCGGGCGCGGCGAGCTATGCCGACGCGGACTACGCGGCGTTCACGGAGGTGTCGGAGCGCATCGCGGCGACGAGCACGAAGGCGAAGGAGTTCACGAAGGGCCCCGACTTCGACAAGCTTGCCGACAAGCTGCACGAGACGGCGGTCGCGCTGGGCAAGGCGGCAGCGGCGAAGGACCAGAAGGCGTCCTCGGACGCGCTCGCCGCGATGAAGGCGACGTGCAAGGAGTGCCACAGCAAGTTCAAGTGAGCCGCTCTGGCAGACCCTTACGAGGCCGCCCTCTCCGCCCGTACTCCAGAGCGTGGCAATTTCCATGGGAGCCAGGCGTCCGCCCAACGTGCCCGCCGCGACGAGCGGGCCGGCCTTCGTCGAGATCGGATTTCTCGACGGCAACGTCCGCAGCGGCAAGCTCGAGGGGTTCAACCCCACGATGCAAGACCTGCCGGTCGACTTCGAGCGCTTCGGCCGCGCGTCGCTGGCGGCGGAGCAGGTCGCCTACATCGCGTTCCTCAGGGCCCCCGGGGCTCAGGTCAGCGCCGCTCCCACCGACGGCGCGCCGATGGAGCGCTTTCGCATCCACGTCGCGGGCGGCAAGACGTTCGAGGTCGAGGTGTCGCCGTCGGCGCTCAATTCGAACCTCGGCTTCCACGGCTACCCGGGCGCGGGCAGCCCCTTCCGGGCCATCTTCTTCTACGTCCACGGCGTGAACGCCCGCGAGAAAGACGCGCCGCTCGGCGAGATGCTCGTCGAGTCCGGCATGGTCGGGCCGCAGTCGCTGCGTCGCGGCGTCGACGCGCAGGTCGCGAACCGCACCGTCCCGATCGGCCAGCTCCTCGTCGAGCGAGGCGAGATCGAGAGCAGCAGCGTCGACACCGCCATGGCGCTCCAGTCGCGCCGCAAGCTCCGGCTCGGGCAGATCCTCATCGAGGCGGGTCTCGCCTCCGAGGAGTCCATCGAGCGAGCGCTCGGCGAGCAGAAGCTGCGCAAGGGCAAGCGCATCGGCGAGGTGCTCGTCGAGATGGGCATCGTCCGTGAGATCGATCTCGCGCTCACGCTCGGCAAGAAGTTCCAGCTGCGCGTCGTCGATCTCGACGAGTACCGCATCGAGCCGGCGGCGGCGGCGCAGGTCCCGCGCGAGGTCATCGTCAAGTACGGCGTGCTCCCGCTCGCCTCCACCGCGACGAGCCTCACCGTGGCGATCGGCGATCCGCTCGCCATCGACGCCATCGAGGTGCTGCGCTTCCACGTGAAGCGCCGCATCGACGAGGTGCTCGTCGTTCCCTCGCAGCTGAGGCGCTTCGTCGACGAGTACCTCGTCAAATCGGCCGCTTCCCCCGCGCAGCAGGGACAGCAGCTCGACAGCCTTCTCCGCGATCTCCGCAAGGAGGACGCCTTCGCCGGCGCGGTGGTCGTCGAGGAGGATGACGACGCGCGCGACGTCAGCATCGGCGGTGAGGCCGACGGCGGCATCGTGAAGGTCGTGAACCAGATCATCATCGACGCGTTCCGTCGCGACGCCTCGGACATCCACATCGAGCCGAACGGCAAGGACCGCGACGTCGCCGTCCGCTTCCGCATCGACGGCGAGTGCTTCGCGTATCAAGGCGTGCCCGCGGCCTATCGCAACCAGCTCATCGCGCGCATCAAGATCATGGCGGGCCTCGACATCTCCGAGCGTCGCAAGCCGCAGGACGGAAAGATCCGCTTCCACCTCGGCGAGCGCATCATCGAGCTGCGCGTGGCGACGTTGCCGACCGTCAACCGGAACGAGGACGCCGTCCTCCGCGTCCTCGCCTCGTCGAAGCCGCTACCGCTCGACAAGATGGGCTTCAGCGAGCGCAACCTGCGGGAGCTGCGTGCCGCCATCCGTCAGCCCTACGGGCTCGTCCTCTGTGTCGGGCCCACGGGCTCGGGCAAGACGACCACGCTCCATAGCGCGCTCGGCGACATCAACAAGCCGGACACGAAGATCTGGACCGCCGAGGACCCCGTCGAGATCACGCAGCCCGGGCTCCGGCAGGTCCAGGTGAGCGCGAAGATCGGCCTGACGTTCGCCGCCGCGATGCGCGCGTTCCTGCGCGCCGACCCCGACGTCATCATGGTCGGCGAGATGCGCGACCACGAGACCGCGAGCACCGCCGTCGAGGCGTCGCTCACGGGTCACCTCGTGATGTCGACGCTGCACACCAACACGGCGCCCGAGACCATCACGCGCCTGCTCGACATGGGGCTCGACCCGTTCAGCTTCGGCGACTCGCTGCTCGCCGTCGTCGCGCAGCGGCTCGCGCGCACGCTCTGCTCGAAGTGTCGTACGTGCGAGCGAGGCAACGAGGCCGACTTCGCGGAGCTCAAGCGCGCTTACGACGAGGCCACGCTCGAGTCGTCGTTCGGCGTCACGTTCGGTCCCGACTTCCACATCTGGCGGGCGAAGGGCTGCGAGGCGTGTCGCAACACCGGCTACAAGGGCCGGGTCGGCGTGCACGAGGTGCTCGTGATGAACGACGAGCTCCGCGGCCTCGTCGCGCGCAAGGGGCTCGTCGAGGACATCCGCAGGGTCGCCCGCGCGAGCGGCATGACGACGCTCCTCGAGGACGGCGTGGCGAAGGTCATCGCCGGGCAGACGGACATGAAGCAGGTGCTCGCCGTCTGCAGCAAGTAGATCAGGTCAGGCGATGACCCGCTGACACGCCGCGATCGTCTTGGCGCAGGCCTCTGCGCACTCCTTGCAGACGACGTGCATCTCGGCGTGCTTGCGGCACTCGGCTTCGCAGTCCTTGCAGAACTCCATGGCGACGCGCGCGAGCGTCTTCATGTGGCGGCTCCCCGAGGCCGCGGCGGCCGCGAGGCCCGGCATGACGGCGTGCATGTCGTGCACGGCGGGCGCGCAGCCGGCCATCATCGTGTCGCCACCGGCGAGCATGGCGATGCAGTGCGCGAGGCACGACTCCCCCTTGCCGATGCACGCGTAGGCGGCCTCGGCGAGCGCGGTGTCCGGCGCGGTGCGTCCGGCGCCGGGCGCGACGGGCGCCTTCGCGGCGTTCTGCGCGACGGCATTGCCACCGCCACAAGCGAGGGCGCCGATCGACGCCGAGACGGCCATGGCGCCCGTGGAGAGGAGCATTTCGCGACGGTTCATGGGGCGCATCCTAGTGGGATCGTTCGCCGCCCGAACCGAAAAACTTCCGAGCCTCTAGTAGCCCCTCCCGGGGTCGAACCGGGACACCCTTCCGGGCCAGAGATTTTAAATCTCCTGCGTATGCCATTCCGCCAAGGGGCCGTGCTTCGGCACGAAGCGTAGCGGATCTCCACGGGCGCATGTGGCAAGCGCGCTTGCCAGGGCACTTGGATGTAGAGTGCAGCGATCGCAGCGCTCCCGTTCGGATGACACGAAAAATCGCGCGCGCCCACGTGCGCGACCGCGGCCGGTGGCTATGCTCTTAAGCGTTGGATTCCCACGTCCGCCCGCCGCAGCACATCCGCCAGAACAACGCGACCGAACGACTGGCGGGCGTCATGCCCGGCGGGGCCGTCGACCTCCGCCAGGCCTACGGCTTTGCCCGGGGGATCGCGCGGATCCAGCCCCAGAACGGGCAAGCCCGGCCGGGGCATCGCCTCGTCTGGGTCCGCGGCGCCGCCTTCGGGTGCGTCGCCCTCGGCTCGAGCGAGGACGCGTTCGCCGTCGTCGGCCGCCACACGCAGTGCGGCCTCGTCCTCGCCGAGGACCCCTTCGTCGCGCTGCGTCATGTCCTCGTCCGCTCGATCTCGCTGCCCGCCGGCGGCGTCGCGCTCCGGATGGTCGACCTCCACACCGGCGTCGGGTTCGTCCTGCCGGACGGCTCCCGGCACACGTCGATCTTCGCCGAAGGGCCCGTCGCGGTCGCGCTCGGCGAGTACGCGCTCGTCGCGCTCCCGAGCGAGTCGAAGGGCGACGAGCTGCCGGGCGATCTCCCCGCGCCCGTCGTCGACATGCCGCAAGCGGTTCGCGACGAGCTCCAGGTCGTCGCCGCCGCGATGTCGCCCTATCGAGTCAACGCGCGCCCCATCAACCGCAGCTCGCACATCACGCTGATGTCACGGCCGGTGATGGTAGGCGAGCCACTCCCGCCCAGCCTCGGGCGCCTCACGAACGGCGGTCGCTACGGGCTCACGCTCGTGCGCGGCGGTCGCTCGGCCACGGTCATGGTCAACGAGGAGGACCTCGTGCGCGGCGTCGTCATCGGGCGCTCCGAGAAGTGCCACACCGAGATGCTCCGTCGCATCACCGACGAGAGCACCTCGCGCGTCCACATCCTCGTCATGCGCGAAGGGCCCGTCGTCTACGCCTACGACCTCGCCTCCACCCAGGGAACGTACGTCAACGGCATGCCCGCGCGCCGCGTCAGCCTCTCCGACGGCGGCACGTCGATCACGCTCGGCCGCGGGGATGGCTCCGTCCGCATGCTCTGGCACATCCAGGCCTGAGCGCGCTCGGCGCCGCGCGCCAGTCGGCCCGCGCCGGGAGCCGTCGCCGCTACTTCTTCGGCGCGTTCGCCTTCGCGTTGAGGAGATCACGCGTGAGCGGCGCCGCTCCGTAGGCACGGAGCTCTGCGCACAGCGACGCGGACTCGAGGGCCTCCGCCAGCGGACGCGCGGCGCCCTCGATGTCCACCGCTCGCGGGCCGTAGAAGGCCGCTCGCTCGGCCTGCTCGGCCTTCGTGCACGCGATCCCCGCCGCGCCGACGAGGCCCGAGCTCAGCGAGCCGGGGAGCTTCTTCCGCAGGTCCTCCCAGCGCGCCCGCACCCACGCCTCCACGACCGGACGCGACGCGCGACGCGCGAACGCCCCGACCATCACGTAGCGCATCTCGTGCGGCCGGATCTCCTCCTCGAGCGACGCGTCCAGGCCGCGACGGAGCACCCCAGGGTCGTCGAAGCCGCCGAGCGCCCTGAGCGCGAAGATCCGATCCTCGCGCGTCTTCGCGGTGCGCGCGAACGCGAGGAGCTGCGCGATGCGGTCGGCTCCGGCATGGCGGCTCGAGAGATCGAGCGCGACCGCCGCCGTGTCCGAGGGCACGCTCGACGGAGCGGCGAGCCACTTCGTCGCGAGCTCGTCGGCCTCGCGAAGCGTCGCCTCGTCCTCCGCGAGGTCGCCCATGACGGCCAGTACCGTGCGCCGCAGGATGGTCTCGTCGCCGCTCCCGGAGGCCTCCTCCTCCTCCTTCTTCGGCAGCCAGCCCAGGTCCTTCTTGCGCTTGGCGAGGCGCGCGCTCACGAACTTGCGGAACGCCGGGCGAGCCTCCTCCTCGACGAGGACGATGCTCATGTTCGAGAGGATCGACGCGACCTGCTCCACCACCTGGCGCGCGGGGTCGTCATCGAAGAGCGGCAGGAGCTTGAGCATCACGCCCGGCTTCAGCTTGCCGGCCCGCACGCCGGCCCACGCGTTGGAGAGCAGCGAGATACGCCCGGGGACGTCGAGCTGCGCGCGCGCCTGCGCGACCTTCAGCACCTCGGCCTCCGAGATCGCGAAGCGGTAGTAGCTGCCCTCGGAGTTCGGATGCACCCACGCCGGGCAGTTGCGACCGGCGACGATCGAGGGCGCGCCGTACGCGAGGTCGGCGCACAGTGGCTTCTTCTCGCCCTGGGCCTGGACGCAGACGGGGATCGTCCACGCGCGCTCCTGGTCCTCCGGCACCTTCGAGCCGAGCGGACGCCACGTCTCCTGTCCGAGCTCGATGTGCCAGCGTGCGCCGCGATCGCACTCGATGCGTGCCGTGACCTCGGGAACGCCCGCGCGATCGAGGTACGTCGCGGCCATCTGCGTGACGTCCTTGCCCGAGGCGCTGTCGAGCGATGCGAAGAGGCGATCGGCGTGGACGCTCTGGAAGGCGTTGGTCGTGAGATACGCGCGGACGCCGCGCTGGAAGGCCGCCTCGCCGATCCACTTCTCGATGGTGGAGAGGACGGCCGCGCCCTTCTCGTACGTGATGCCGTCGAAGGCCTCCTGCGCCTCGCTCGTCGAGACGACCGGCTGGCGCACTGCGCGGGCTGACGCGAGCGCGTCGAGATCCATCACGCCGAGCTGGTCGACGACAGCGTCGGCCTTCGCCCCGAACGAGGGCTTCCACTGGTCGACGATGCGCCACTCCATCCACGTGGCGAAGCCCTCGTTCAGCCACAGGTCGTTCCACCACGCGGCCGTGACGAGGTTGCCGAACCACTGATGCGCGAGCTCGTGCGCGACGACGAGCGCCTGCGAGCGGCGCGCGCGCACCGAGGCGCGCGCCGGATCGAGGAGGAGGAGCTCCTCGCGGAAGGTCACGAGGCCCGCGTTCTCCATCGCGCCCGCCGCGAAGTCCGGCACCGCGACGATGTCGAGCTTGTCGTACGGGTAGGGGATCCCGAACCACGCTCCGAGCGCGTCGACGAGCGCGCTCGTCGCCTCGAGCGCGAGCGCGCCCTGGCCGCTCTTGCCCTTCACCGTGACGAGACGGATCGGCGGCTTCGTCCGGCCCGCGAGCTCCTTGAGCTCGAGCTCGCCGACGGCGAGCGCGACGAGGTAGGTCGGGAGCGGCTGCGTCGTCGCGAAGCGAAAGGTGGTCTTGTCGGCCGCGTCGTCGTGGCGTGTCTCGGGCGCGTTCGCGACGGCGGTCATGCCCTTCGGCACCGTGACCGACACGTCGAACGGGACCTTGAAGCCGGGCTCGTCGAAGCACGGGAACGCACGGCGAGCGTCGGTCGCCTCGAACTGCGTGAACGCGTACCAGCTCCCGCCGTCCGCGACGCGATAGAGCCCCGACAGCTCCGAGTCGAACGGCGCCGAGTAGGTGATCGCGAGCGTCGCGCGGCCCGGCTCGAGCGGCGGGTCGAACGTGAGGACGAGCTCCTCGGGCGAATCCGACCTGGCGCCGAACGCCGCGCGCCACGACGCGCGCGCCGCATGCGGCACCTCACCGACCATCGCGCGCGCGTCGATGACGGTGAGCGCGTGGCCGTTGAGGACCACGTGCGAGGTCTTCGCCGGAATCTCGACGTCGATGCGCGTGCTGGCGGTGAACGTCGTCGCGCGCGGGTCGACGTCGAAGGCGAGCGCGTAGTGGAGGGGCTTCGCGAGGGCAGGGAGGTGCCCGTCGTCGCGGGGCGGCGGCAGCGTGTTCGGCGGCTCGCTCGGGATCACCGGAGGGCGCGGCGGCGGCGTCGTGGCCGCGGGCCCGCAGCTCGCGGCGAGCACGACGACGACCGCCCCTGCGACACGCGTGAGCCGCGTGAGCCGCGTGACGTCATTCAAGGGAGAGCGCCGCATCGAGACGGGAGACGCTCGTCCACCACCGCGGTGCGGTCAATAGGGGGATGCCGACGAGGGAGTCGCGTTGTGGATGCGGGTCGTCGACGCGGGCATCGGACGCCGGATGGCGATGTTCACCGAGCGCGCCGCCCTCGGCGCCGCCTCCTCGAGGGTGAACTCGTGCGTCGGCGAGGTGAGCAGGAACGACTGGTCCTCGCTCTGCCCCGGCTGCCAGAGCACCGCGTGCGCGCCGTCACGCCAGCGGGGCGAGAGCGACCACATCCCGCCTTCGTCGTGGAGGAATCCGATGAGGCGCAGCGCGCGCATGGCCTTCGGAGACTCGAACGAGCGCGCATGCTTGGGAGCGCGACCCTGGAAGACTCCGTTCTTGAAGCGGTAGACCGTGTTCGCCGTCGCGATGCTCAGCTCGCCCGGGAAGATCTGCGCGCCCAGCGCATGCCAGCCCGCCGCGGACATCGGCGCGAGCTTGGCGAGAAACGATTCGGGCGACGTCGACATGAGGGGGTGCTTCTCCACGGCTGTGTCCTACATCGTCCTACCTTTGCAGCTCCCGTGCCGACGTCGCATTTCCGGGGGCGCAGCGCCAAAAGACTGAAATCGCCGCCGAAACCGGAGGTGGCTCTCCGGCGGATCACCCCCCGCCTGCGCCGCCGGCCAGCACTTCGGTGTGGGTTCCCGATCCAGGTCACCCCGTGGACCGGCCGCGCGCCGGTCGCGGGTGAGCCGAACGTGTCCCAGCCCGCCGACGCGTAGACGAGCTCGGGGCCGAACGTGTCGTCGAAGCGCTTTCGCGGAAACGACGACGCGTGCATGGGCCCTGCGACGAACTCCCAGAACGGATCCATGTCGCGGAGCCCGGAGCGTGACGGGGCGTAGCGATGAGCGGCGGCGTAGTGGACGTCGGCGGTGAGCCACACCACGTTCTGGACGCCGCGCGCGCGCAGCGAGAGAAAGAGATGCGCGAGCTCGTGCTCGCCGGGGAACCAGTTGTTGCGGACCTCGTGATCGTCCCAGATGTCGAAGGAGGGGACGGCTGCCGAGAGCGCGCGCACCTCGCGCGAAAGACGCGGATAGAGATGCGCGCCGCGAAAATCCTCGAGGGTCTCGGCGATGTGCGATTTGGCCGGCGTGACGAGGTTCTTCCACGTACCGCCGCCGGGCAGCGCGAGCTCGGGAGGGATCGGATGGTCCGCGTAGATCGTGTCCCCACACGAGATGAAGAAGTCGGGCGCTCGGTCGAGCAGCGCCGTGTACGCGGGCATGCCGCCACGCGCCGGATCGATGCCCCAGCCCTGGCCGTTCGTATCGCCGGACCACGCGAAGACGACGTCACTCGGCGACGAGCCCTTCGCGGTGTCGTCGAGCGTGTCGGGGGTCGAGAGCGCCCCCGTGAGCCAGTCCGAAGCCCCCTCCGCCTCGAAGCGCACGCGATAGTGGATGCGGGTCGACGACGGCAGCCCCTCGAGCGCCACCTTCGCGATGAGGTCGCCCTCCTCGGTGGCCGCCGGCCCGGGCACGCGCCGAGGTGACGTGAAGGTCGGTGAGGTCGACCATTCGACGAGCATGCGCGACGGCCGGTCGGAGCGGCACCAGATCATGGCGCGCGAGGAGCCGACGTCGCCGCTCTGCACACCCCACCGCGGCTCCGGCGCTCCCGCCGCACCCGACGAGCTCGGACCGAGACCCGTCGACGGCGAGGTGATTGAGGGCGACTGCCTGCAAGAGGAGAGGAGGGCGGTCGCCGCGCCGACGACGAGATCGCGGCGACCAAGCGTGTGGTAGCCTCGTGAACCGCGCATGCGGCGCCCTTACCATGTCTCTCGTGCGGCGCATGCTCGCCGCCTGGCGTTCGCGGCGCTCATTGCCGCGGTTGCGACCCTCCTCGGGATCGCGCGGACGCCGATCGCGTTCGCGCAGCACGAGGAGGCGGAGGCCGCTGCCTCCGCGCCCGCCGTCGCGTCCACGCCTGCCCAGCCGGCGCCCGCGCCGCCCGCACCGTCGTCGAGCGTGCGCGCACCGGCCCTGCCTCCCGCCGTCGTCGCCTCGGCCGCGCCGTCGGCGTCCGGCTCGGCCGCCGCCCGTGGCCCGCTCCCCGGTGAGATCCGCGTCCACGAGAAGATCGTCGCCACGCTGCGCGCCGCGCGCGCCGGTCACTCCGCTCAGGATCGCGCCAAGGCCGCCAACAACGCGCTCGAAGGCCTGCTCGCCCAGAGCGAGGACATGGGCGAGGCGCGCTTCGAGGAGGCGCAAGGCACCGCCGTCGTCTATGTCGGCAAGACGCCCATCGTCACGCTCGGTGAGGAGGACGTCGAGGCGGCCGGCGAGGCGAGCCTCAACGTCCTCGCGGCGCAGGTCACGGCGCGGCTCGGCCAGGCCGTCTCGACCGAGCGCAAGCGAAGCGCGATCGCAACGACCGTCTTCTCGTTCTCGCTGCTCGTCTTCTCGGCGCTGCTCGCGTTCCTCTTCCTCAACCGCGTCTCCGAGGGCGCCGCCAAGCTGCGCGCTCGCATCGGAGACAACCCCGAGAAGGTGACCGCCCTCCGGCTCGGGAAGATCGAGTTCATCAGCGCAGGCGCGGCGCGCGGCGCGCTGTCGATCGGGCTCGCGCTCGGCCATCGCTTCATCCAGATCGCGATCGCCTACGGCTGGCTCATCTTCGCGCTCTCGCTCTTCGAGGCGACGCGCGGCTACACCGAGCGCCTCACCGGGATGGTGGTGAAGCCGCTCTACGGGCTCGCGGCGCGCATCGGTGGCGCGCTGCCGCTCGTGGTCGTCGCGGCGATCGCGGTCGTCGCGGTCACCGTGCTCGTGCGCTTCGTCGGGCTCTTCTTCGACAGCATCAGCCGTGGCGACACGCGCGTCGGCTGGCTCTCGCGCGATCTCGCGCGGCCGACGAGCGTGCTCGCGCGGTTCGGCATCGTCGTCGTCGCGCTCGTCCTCGCGTCGCCGCTCATCACCGGCGAGACCGACGGCGTCATCTCCCGCGTCGGGCTCATCGCGCTCGTCGCGGTGTCTCTCGCGGCGACGCCGCTCCTCGCCTCCGTCGTGGTCGGGATCACCGTGGTCTTCGGTCGCCGCATGAAGCGCGGTGACGACGTCGAGGTCGGCGGACGGAGGGGCAAGGTCCTCGACGTCACGCTGCTCGAGGTCCGCATCGAGGACGACGCGCTCGCCGAGGTGAGCGTCCCGCACCTGCTCGGGCTCGTGCACCCCACGCGCGTGCATCGCCATGCTCGGCTCGCGACGATCGACGTCGTCGTCGACGCCGGCGCCGCGCAGGACGAGGTCGAGCGCGCGCTCTTCGCCGCGGCTCGCGCGCACAGCTCGCGCGGTCGTGTCGAGCTCGTTCATCTCGACGGCACCGGCGCGCACTGGCGCATCACGAGCGCCTCGATGCGCCACGAGGTTTCGCTCGCCAAGGCCGTCCAGGACGCGCTCGCGAAGCTCGGCGTCGGCCTCGCTGGCGCCCCCAAGCCGTCGCGCGGCAATGGAAGCGGCGAGCACGAGCCGAGCTCGACGGAGCGGGTGTGAGCGCGATCGCCCTCCTCATGGGGCTGCTCCTCCTCTCGTATGTGGGGAGCCTGATTCTCGGGGGGCGCACGGCCCGCGGCCTTCCGTCGGGGATCGAGTTCGTCGGCCTCGGCTTCATCGTCGGACCGCAAGCGCTCGGCCTCGTCGAGAAATCGATGATCGCGGAGTTCGAGCCGATCGTTCAGGTCGCGCTGGGCTGGCTGGCGTTCGTCGTCGGGCTCGATTTCGGACGAGTCGGCGGGCGCCGCGTCGGCGGCAAGTCGATCACGCTCGGCGTCGCGGGCGCCGTGCTCACGGGCCTCACGGTCGCGTTTGCCGTGTACGAGATGCTCATCCATGTCGCGATTCCTGGCGTCGACTCCACGGGCGCGCTGTTGCTCGCGGCGGGCGCCGGCGCGGTCACGTCGGAGACGACCCGTTTCGGCATCGAGTGGGTCTCTGCACGCTGGAACGCAAAGGGGCCGGTCTCGAGCCTCCTCACCGAGATCGGAGCCTCCGACGACCTCGCGCCTCTCGTCGCCGCCGGGGCAATCTTCGCGCTGGCGCCTGTCCCCGGCCTCGCCGTCGTGTTGCCGGCGAGCGGCTGGTTCGCGCTGAGCATCGCGCTCGGTGGCCTGCTCGGTACGGTGACGGCGCTCCTCCTCCGCAGCGCGGAGGGCTACCAGGTGTGGGGTGCGCTCGTGGGCACGCTGTTGCTCGGCGTCGGTATCTCCGCACGCTTCGGCCTCTGCACCATCTTTGTCACGTTCGTGATGGGAATGGCGCTGGCCGCCGTCTCGCCGAGCCGCCGGGTCCTTCGGCGCATGGTGTCACCGACGGAGCGCGCCGTGCTCTACCCGATGCTGCTGCTCGCCGGCGCGCGTCTCGATCCGCAGCCGATCATCGAGAACCGCATGCTCGGGGCTCTCGTGGCGCTCGTGCTGCTCGCGCGCATCGTAGGGAAGCTCCTCTCGGGCATGATGGTCCGCGCCGTGATGCCGGCCTCGCGGCCCGCGGGGCGATGGCTGGGGATCGTCTTGCTCTCCTCCGGTCCGGTGTCGATGAGCTGTGGCTTCGTCTTCGCGCTACGCTTTCCTGGCGCGGTCGGTGACACGCTGCTCGTCTGCGCGGCGGCGTCCGCCGTCCTCGGCGAGGCGGTCTCGACGCTCGCGCTGAAGGGCATGCTCGACCATCTGGGAGAGCTCACGCCGGCACCGTCGCCGTCCTCCGAGCGACCCATCGTGGCCGAGCCCGCGCCTCCGGAGCACGAGGTCGAGGAGGAGCCCGTCACGTGAGGGCGGGAGAGAGGAGCCCGGGGACTGCGCGTGCGATGGACGCGCTCGGCCTCGCCGTGCTCTTCGCGATCCTCTATGCCGCGACGCGGCTCGCGCCCAACATGAAGGGCACGGCGTCGATCGTCGCGTCGCTCGGCTTCTTGCTCCTCGCCGGCACGCTGATGAGCCAGCTCATCGAGGTGTTTCGCGTTCCTCACCTCACCGGCTATCTCCTCGCGGGCATCATCGCGGGGCCGCATGTCCTCCGCTTGATAGACACCGACTCGGTGAAGAGCCTCGCGCCCGTCAACACCCTGGCGCTCGCGCTCATCGCGCTCGCCGGCGGCACGGAGCTCCGCATGGAGCAAGTGCGCAAGGGGCTAAGGTCGCTCGTCGTCTCGAACCTGCTCCAGACAGTGGCGATCATCGTCATCATCGGCGGCGTGTTCATCGCGGCGCGGCCTCTCTTGCCCTTCACCGCCGGTCTGACGTTCTCCGGGATGTGCGCCGTCGCGTTGCTCTGGGGAATCATCGCGACCACGCGCAGCCCATCGGCGACGCTCGCCATCCTTGCGCAGACGCGAGCACGCGGTCCGCTTGCCTCCTTCGCGCTCGCGTCGGTGATGATCTCCGACGTCGTCGTGATCCTGGTCCTCGCGGGCGGGATGATGGTCGCCCGGCCGCTCCTGGAACCGGGTTCCACGCTCTCGCTCGCCGCGTTCCGCGCGCTCGGTCATGAGATCATCGGCAGCGTGTCGATCGGGACGACGCTCGGCATGCTGCTCGCGGCCTACATGAAGGTCAGCGGGCGCCAGCTCATGGTCGTCCTCGTGGCGGTCGGGTTCGGTGCGACCGAGACGCTGCATTTTCTCCAGTTCGATCCGCTGCTCACGTTCCTCGTCGCCGGGTTCGTCGTGCAGAATCTCTCGAAGCAGGGCGAGAAGTTCCTGCACGCCATCGAGGAGATGGGCGGCGTCGTCTACGTCGTCTTCTTCGCGATCGCCGGGGCTGACCTCGACATCCCGCTACTCCGGAGCCTCTGGCCGGTCGCTCTCCTCCTCGGCGGCGCCCGCGCGATCGTGACGTGGGGGGCGCAGCGGGTCTCCGCGAAGATCGCTCGGGACGAGCCGGTGCTCGAGCGCTGGGCGTGGGCCTCGCTGATCGCTCAGGCGGGCCTCACGCAGGGCCTCGGCGGTGTCGTCGAACGCGAGTTTCCGTCGTTCGGTGGCCCACTCCGCGCTCTCGTGATCGCGAACGTCGCGATCAACGCGATCGTCGGTCCGATCCTCTTCAAGCTCTCGCTCGACCGCGCCAAGGAGACGAAGGAGCCCTCGGCGTCCCTCAGCGACGCCGACGAGGTCGGGCAGAGCGCGTCCGAGGGAGGGGCGCCGTGAGCGGAGGCCAGAAGCACGCCAAGACATGGCTCGGGCGCGGCATGGACCTGCTGAGTCTCGGCGTCGTCTTCGGCATCCTCTGGGGCGCCACGATGCTCGCCCCGCAATATCGCGGCGAGGCCCGCATCCTCGCGGCCCTCGGCTCGCTCCTCCTCGCCGGCACGCTGCTGAGCGAGCTCGTCGAGGTCGTCGGCATCCCGCACCTCAGCGGATACCTCTTCGCGGGGATCCTCGCTGGCCCCTACGTCCTCCACCTCATCGATCACGAATCGGTGAAGCGTCTCGAGCCCGTCAACACCCTTGCCATCGCCCTCATCGCGCTGGCTGGTGGCGCCGAGCTTCGTCTCGCGACGCTCAAGCGTGGCCTCCGAAGCCTCGTGTTCGCGCTGGGGCTCCACACGTTCATAGGGATCTTCGGTGTGGCCTGCGTCTTTGCCTTGCTGCGGCCGGCGTTCGTCGCGCATCTGCCGCTTACCGGTCTCCTCGCCGTGGCGATGCTCTGGGGGGTCGTCGCCATCACGCGCAGCCCGTCTGCGTGTCTCGGCGTGCTCTCACAGACGCGCGCCAGCGGGCCGCTCGCGCGCTTCAGCCTCGCGTTCGTCATGGCGAGCGATGTCGTCGTCGTCGTCATGCTCGCGACGGCCATCACGGTCGCTCGGCCGCTGCTCGAGCCGACCTCCACGTTCTCGCTCTCGGCGTTCCGCTCGCTCGGTCACGAGATCCTCGGCAGCGTGTCGCTCGGGACGACGCTCGGTCTCGTCCTCGCCGCCTACCTCAAGGTGAGCGGTCGCCAGCTCCTCGTGGTTCTCGTCGCGCTCGGGTTCGGCGCGACCGAGGTGCTCCACTACTTGAGCTACGAGCCGCTGCTCACGTTCATGGTCGCGGGGTTCGTCGTCCAGAACCTCTCGAAGCAAGGCGACAAGTTCATCCACGCCATCGAGGAGACGGGCG
>Ga0105047_10005570_pt1 | contig 21555 bp, 17 predicted proteins | sample MAT04_FD_78384 | JGI IMG/M metagenome (GOLD analysis project Ga0105047, IMG submission 78384) | Freshwater microbial communities from Lake Fryxell liftoff mats and glacier meltwater in Antarctica - MAT-04 (megahit assembly) | ecosystem: Environmental > Aquatic > Freshwater > Ice > Liftoff... | reverse complement strand
GCAGGCCGCGATCTACTTCTGCGACATCGAGAAGGGCGCGGGGAGGCTGGTCTCTCTCGAATTTGACACCTATGGCAACTTCTTGGCATGGCCCAAGGATTTCTTCGGCGACCCGATGGGAGACATCGCCGCCATGCAGACGGCGGTCATGAAGCGCCGTGGGATCAAGGAGGAATAGGTGGCCGTCGTCGTTGACACCAACGTCGCGATGGTCGCTTCGCGCCTGACCCCCGACGCGGATGAGCGGTGCGTAACCGCCTGCATCAAGCGTCTTGCCGCGGTACGCGAAGGCGGCGGCTTGCTGTTGGACGACTCCGGCCAGATCCTGCGCGAGTACACCAGGAATCTCGGCCATTCCGGACAACCCGGCGCGGGACATGCCTTTGCCAAGTGGGCCCACGACCATCAGGCCATTGCCGGGATGGTCACGTGCGTGCCCATCACCCCGACCGCCGAGGGCGGGTGGCGGCGATACGAGGAGTTCCCCGACCAGCACGCGCTCCAAGGCTTCGACAAGAGCGACCAGAAGTTCGTGGCGGTCGCGTTGGCCAGCGGCACCAACCCGTCCATCCTCAACGCCGTGGACTCCGATTGGTGGAACCACTGCGAGGCCCTCGCCGCTGCTGGCGTGACGGTCGACTTTCTCTGTCCCCAGCACGCGCCCACGCCGTAACGGATGCAGCTCATACTCCTCCCAGGGTCCCTCGCCCGCTACATCGTGTGCGAAGGCGACGGGGTTTGACGGTTGCCGGGCGGGCTGGATCGGGTGCATGGCGGCCTGGAATGCACTCGCGGCGAGAGCGTCCACATCGCCCGTCCGCCCGTCCAACTCACTTGGCCGACCGTCCGCCCCATCCGTCCGACCAGCCACCCAGATTGTCCGTCCGCGCGACTCAAGTGGCCACTCCAACGGGTGGATGGCGAGGTCCTGCGGACGGCGTGTCAAACCGTCCGCATCACTGGTGCGGGGTGCCATTCGGTTTGGCCGACCGCTCGACCCGCGCGGCCGCTCGGCCTCCGTCATGCGGCCGCTACCGAAGTGCTTGCCCATGGTCGAACGCCGCTTCCGCAGGCCAAATAGCCACTTCGCCCCGGACCATCCCACCTTCGCGACCAGGTACAACAACCTGGCGCACATCTGTAAGCACGAGGGCGACCTCGCCGCGGCCTGCGCCAAATTCAAGAAGGCCCTGGCCATCCCCCTCAAGCACTTTGACGAAAACCACCCCACCGTCAAGAGCACCCGCAAGTCGATGCAGGCCGTCGGCTGCGGCGAGTAGCCCGCGTCCGCCTCGCCCGGGCCTGTTGCCGGGCCGGAACTCACGCGCGGCGCGGCTGTCCGGCCAGCCCGCCATCCGCGACCAGCCCGCACGCCGCGCAAGTGGTGCGTGACGAAGTACTGCGAAGTGCGGCATTAGTATTGATACCGCTCATGGCTATCTCGCTGATTCCGCTTGAATCGGCCGAATGGCGCAGTTTCGTGTGGACCGGCAAACGCGCCAGCCCTCGAACATGACGCGGCGAGCGCCGCGCAAGTGCGCCACGCCATGTGCGTCACCCTGCCTCGTGCGTTAGGCCGGAGCGATGACATTCAGACACCCCGGCGGCCACAGGTCGGAAACAACGCGCGTCGTAAACATAATGAGCAAAGCCACCCGCCGAGGCCATCAGGCTCGCCGAGGCAACGCGGCGCCACAATAACGAAAGTCGCCTGTGAGCGAGGTTGAGTCTGCGGCCAGGGCATCGGCCAACTGGTCGTGCCGGCTATTATCGTGCTATTGCAAGATCACCCCTGTACGACCCACCGGCCAAGAACCTCCGTCGCAACTGTGATCGCGATGACCGCCATCACATTGAGTCCGAACCCTGTTCGTATCATCTGTTTCATCGTGACGTGCCCGGTCGCGTACACGATGGCGTTGGGAGGCGTGCCGACAGGGAGCATGAACGCCATGCTCGCCGCAATCGTCGCCGGTATGAGCAGCCGGAACGGATCGATGCCCATGGCTGGAGCCGCGGCCGCTAGAATTGGAAGGATCGCGGTCGCGATGGCGGTATTGCTCGCAAGTTCGGAGGCGAAGATCACGGCCGCAACTAACATCAGAACGACCAGCCACGTCGGCAGCCCGGCCAACCCCGCGAAGAACTGCCCGATATAAGCATCCAGCCCGTTCGCCGAGATCGCCGCCGCGAGACTCAGCCCGCCGCCGAACAAGATGAGCACGCCCCAGGGCAGGCGCTCGGCCGTCTTCCAGTCCATTGCAAAGATCCCCTCCCGCGGCTTGGTCGGGATGATGAACAGCAGCAAAGACGAGAACAGCGCAATCGAGGCGTCGTTCACCGCGCGAATCCCCGAGATCCCGTGCGCCTTGCCCAGATCGATCAGCGCTGGCCGGAACACCCAGAGCGCGACCGTAAGAAGAAAGACCGCCAGCACAACCCACTCACCCAGGCTCATTCGGCCCAGGCCCGCCAACTCTCTACGGATCATTGCCCGTCCGCCGGGAATCTCTTTGAGCCGAACCGGCTGGCTGATGCTCGTCAAATAGACCCACGCGAGCGGCAGAAACACTACTACCAGCGGCAGCCCCACCTTCATCCAATCTAAAAACCCCACCTCGTGCCTGAACTGTGCCTCAACAAAGCCCTTGAACACCGCGTTGGTCGGCGTTCCGATCAGCGTGGCAACACCGCCAATCGACGCCGCGTACGCGACTCCAAGCATCAGGGTCGATTCAAAGTTCGGATCTGGCGAGCGACGTTCTCCCGGAGGCGTGCCAGCGGGCGCGTGACACTCCCGCACCAGCGCGATTACGCTGAGCGCGATCGGCAGCATCATAATCGCCGCGGCGGTATTGCTGACCCACATGCTTATCATCGCCGACGCGAGCATGAACCCGCCGACGAGCCGCTTGGGGCTGGTGCCCACCAGCAGCAACGTCATCATCGCCACACGCTTGTGCAGCCCGCACCGCTCCATCGCCAGCCCAAGTATGAACCCGCCCATGAACAGGAAGATCACTTCGCTCGCATACGGAGACGCCGCGGCGGAGAAACTCAGCACACCCCCGACGGGGAACACCACCAGCGGCACCAGTGCCGTCGCGCTCAGCGGGATCGCTTCGGTCAGCCACCAGCACGCCATCAGCACCGCGACTGCGCCAGTCAGCCGCCCCGCGTCAGTCAGACCGTCGATGGGCGTGCCGGCTTCGTCGAACCGAACGCCGGGGAGTAAAATCCACGTAACAAGAGCGAGCACCGGCCCAAGCGCAAGACCCGCCCAGCTCGCGATACCCAACGGCGCCGACCTCTGTGACAATGAGCTCATGTGCCTCTCCACGGTCGGCACCCGCGGTGCCGCCTATCCGACGTCGCTGCACCACTGAGCAGCCACGCCTCCAGCCCGCACCCCGGAGCTTACTCGCCCGCTCGTAGAGTAGTTGCTCCTCTCTGAGTGGCGAGATGCCAATGCTGACCTCCGAAATCAGAGCACTCCCACGCGCCGCGGGGGCCGGAATGCCCGAGTGTTGTAATGCCCCAAGGTCGTGCTGCCAGGTGTTCGGAGGCCCCCATGGGTTCGTCGTGCGAACCGCAACTCGCCCTCGAGCCACAGGCATCGGGCAAACGCAACTGTCCCTATGACAACGCCCGCAAGCCGTAGACCTGCGGGCGTTTCTGATTCAATCGGGGCGAGAGGATTTGAACCTCCGACCTTGTGGACCCGAACCACACGCGCTACCAAGCTGCGCTACGCCCCGTGAAATTGGTCGGCAGTCTATGCCGCGGCCCTCCGCACGCCAACCGTTCGCTCAGATTTGTTCCCTCAGCCCCCGCCCATTTCGCTCCGCCGCGTCGTGGTGTGGCGCGGAGTGCCCCGCCTTGGCGTGCGACGCGTCGCGTACCTCGACGTGACCCCGCCCGCCCTACTGCGGCGGCAGCGTCTGGAAGCTCCGCGCCGGAAAATTCGGCCGCTGCGAGTACTGGTTGTCCTCACGCGTGCCCGGGTCACCGTCAGGCCCCGCCGAGTAGAAATACGGCCGCTGGTTCGGAGCCACCCCACCGTCGCTGATCGCCGGCAGGTTCGTCCGCGGATCGCTGTCACGAATAAACGTCACCGGCCCCGGCCCCACCATCGCCTGGCGGCTCGGCTCACCCGTCACCCCAAAGCGGCCCTGAAAGTCTGGGTGCACCGCGCGGATCGGACGCCCCCACGAGTCCAAAATCACCAGCAGCGCGTTGCCTACCTCAGCGCCGTTCTGCGAAACGCTCGGCGCATAGTCCACGTTCACCGCCCCGATCGTCACGCTCCGCCGCGTCGTAAACTGCGACGGGATCGACCGCAGCAGCAGCGCCGTGTCGTTGTCCTTCTCCATCTCCGCCAGCATCAGCGCCAGCGAGGGCAGCGACTCGGGGTCGCTCGTTGAGACCACGCCGTCCACGATCGGGAACCGCGCCCCGACCCGGTCGGTGTAGAAAGATGCCGGCTTCGCCTGCTTGTTCTGTGAGTATGTCGTCAGCGCCTGATCCAAGATCTGCAGCACGTTCTGCGTCGCGCGCGTCTTCCCGTTGGCCAGCACCCGCGGGCCCACGCTCAGCCCGATCGACACGATCACCGCGATGATCACAAACACCACCGCCAGCTCGACCAGCGTGAAGCCGCGCGCCTGACGCGCCCCTTGCCGACCCAGCCCGTGCCGACCCGACTTTGCAAGCGACGAAATAGTCATGATGCACCCCGGTGAAAACCCAAACCGCCCCGCGGCACCGCGCCCAGCATCACCGCGCGAGGCAGACCTCCGATAAGCGTACCCGCACCGCAGGCACCCCGTCGCCACCAGTCGATACGAGCCCCAGCCCGCACCTGTTGCCACCTCTCCAGATCATCCGTTCGACGGCCGCACCTCCAACCCGCCATCCCTCAGCCTCGCGCGAGGCAGGATTCGAACCCGTCATCTCGCCGCAAGCCCGACCTCCATCCCCCATCCCCCATCCCCGATCCCTCAGCCCTCAGCCCTCAGCCCTCATCGCCGCCCCCAGCGCCGCTAGCACCGCCGCCTCCGCCTGCGGCACCGGCAAATACACCTTGATCCCCGCCGCCCGCGCGTGCCCGCCGCCGCCCATCGTGTTCGCCACCGCCGCCACATCCACCGCCCCCGGCCCAGGCTTGCTCCGCAACGAAACCTTCGTCAGCGCACGCCCATCGGGCTGCACAGGCATCTGCGTAAACGTCGCCGCCACCTGCACGCTCTGCACCGCCAGCAACGGCTCCGCAAAGCCCCCCGTGTCCTCGCCCACCGCACCCAGCTTCCGCAGCGGCTCGTCCAGCAGCGTCATAAACGCCACCTTGCCCCCCGCGTGCATCACCAAGCTTGAGAGCGCCAGCCCCAGCAGCATCGGCCGCATCGCCTTGTGCTGCTGCTCAACCGCCTCATAAATCGCCGCGTGGTCCACCCCGCTGTCAATCAGCCGCGCCGCCAACCGCAGCGTCGCGCTGGTGGTGTTGCTGTATCGCAGCCAGCCCGTGTCCGTCGCCAGCCCCAAATACATCGGCTCCGCGACCGCCAACGGCAGCTTCGCCCCCGACTCCAGCCCCAGCCCCAAAAGCGCATCTATCACCGGCGCCAGCGCCTCTGTGCAGCTCGCGCTCCTGCTCGTAATCAGCCGCACGTCCGCCGCCGCCGCGTCGCCGTGCAGGTGATGGTCCACGATCGCGCACTTCGAGTGCCGCGTCCGCACCCACGCGTCCAGCGGCGCAAGCTGACCAAAGCTCCCCGTGTCCACGATCACCACACCCTCAGGCTCATCCGTCGGCATCCCCGGCAGCACCTGCCCCGCGTTCTTCGGGTCCGCGCTCAGCTTCACCACCGGCGTATCGCCCGCAAAACGCTCCAGCCAACCCGGGAACGGGCCCAGCAGCCACACCGTCGCCGCAACACCCACGCTCTCGGCCGCCCGCGCCACCGCCAGCGCGCTGCCCAGCGCATCGCCATCGGGCTTCGCGTGCGTCAGCACCACAATCGACCTCTTCGCCCTGATGAATTCCGCGACCTGCTCGGGCGTCGCGCTGCTGGCATACTCGCTGTTGTTCACGGGGCTCCTTGCAGTTGTCCATCCGCACCTGATCCAATCGCCAAAGCTACATCCGCCGCACGCTGGCAGTCGCGCCCAAGCTGCTCACGCAGCTCGGCAACCGATCCGAACCGCACCGTGTCACGCAAAAAGCTGACAAGCTCCACGCGCAGCGTCCAGCCGTACTCGCTCACCGGGCCCACCTCGCTCCAGCGCTCCGCGTTAAGCACGTGCACCTCCACCGTGCTCGGACGGTCAAACGTCGGCCGCGCGCCGATGTTCACCGCCGCCGCCAAAGCCGCCCCCGAGGGCAGCGTCGCGATCCCCGCATACACACCCGCGCCCGGCGGCACCACCAACGTCTCCAGGTTCGCCGTCGGAAACCCGATCGTCCGCCCGCGCCGATCGCCCTGCACCACCGTGCCCACCAGCGTGTGCCAACGCCCCAGAAGCGCAGCCGCATCAAACACCCGCCGCTGCTCCAGCAGCCACCGCACCGTCGCGCTCCGGCACGGCACAATCTGCTGGTCCGCCAGCGCCACCCCATGATCCTCCATCACCTCCACCGCAATCCCCCGCGCCGCGCACGAGGCCCGCAACGTAACAACATCGCCCGCGCGCGCCTTGCCAAATCGAAAGTCAGGCCCCTCCACCCAGTGTGTCGGGTTAAAGCGCTCCGCAACCCAGCCCACAAACGCGTCCGGCTCAAGCCCCAGCACGCCCCCGGCCGGATCAAGCCGATGCACCTCGCTCGCGCCCGCCGCCTCAAGCCAACAAGACCGATCCTCAGAGCTTGACAGCCGCGCCGGCTCACTGCCCGGCCGCAGCACCGCCAGCGGATGCGGGTCAAAGACCATCGCGATCACACGCCCCGACGCCCCTCCCGCGCATGCGCGAGCGCGCTGCATCAGCGCCGCGTGCCCGCGGTGAACGCCGTCAAACGTGCCGACACAGATTGCGGTGAGCTTTTCAGGCAACGTTGCCCAGTTTAGACGCTCCGCAGACCACCGCGCTTCGCGTGCTGTCTCTGCCTCGCGGGTGCCGCAGTTTCATCCTGCCTTCTCTGCTCTGCCTTCCGGGGCGCGAGTTTCCAACCCGCCTGGTCTTGTTGCCCTGCGTGGGGCAATACGTCATCGTTCCATCGGCCCGTAGGCCCAGCCCTCATCGCCCGTCACTCGTCGCTCTTATACCCACAAACGCCAAAAACCCCCAGGCTGGAGCCACGGGCTGCTGTACTCTTCGTCAGCCACTCATGCCGCCCTTAGCGGCGCGGCGTCTGTGTGGTCACAGTGGCCGACACCCCAGAACCCACCGCGTTCCAAGCCGTCACTCGATAGAAATCCGTCGTGCGCGGCAACACCGTGCCGTCAGTAAACGTCGTCGCGTTCGCGTCGAGCTTCGCCAGCCGCACAGAGGTCGAAAAGCTCGAAAGGTCCGACCGCTCCACGATCAAGCTCGTCTCGTTGCTCGCGTTGTCGCTCCAAGTCAGCACCACCGACCTCGCGCTCGCCGTCGAGGCCGGTACCGTTGAACGACGCGTCGAGCTGGCCGCTCGGCAGGTAGCGAGCGATGAAGAAGTTGCCTGAAAGATTGGGTACTTGCCTGCTCCGCACGGCCACGATCTTGCCGTCGGGATGGGTGGCTACATCCCTCCAGAAGTCGCTGGTGTTCACCAGGTTTAAGACAGCGGTGCCGCCCGCCCCGAAGCTCGGGTTGAGCGTTTGTGCTCGGGCTGTTCCAGCCACCGAAAGCAGAGTGCCCGCGGCCACCATCGAAGAGGCTGATCCAAGGCTCAGTAATCGCGTCCGATGACTCCTTCATGAGGTCACAAAGCGCGTTTCACCTGCGGCGACAGCCACGGCAACCCCGCCAAGTACACCGCAGCGAATGCTCCAAAAGAAAAACATTCAAATGGTTTGCCACACCACCGGGCTGGCACCTAGGCCCTCGCCTGAACCGACTCTTCACAAACCAGCCACACCGCGACCCTCACCGCCGGCCCGACGGACGCGGGCAATTACCCAGTTCTGACCCGGAACCCGCGCCCCAGCAACCGGATTTGTGGCCTAAGTCCCAATCGGGCTTAGACTCAATTCGTCCAATCACCCGCCCCGCTCGGCTCGCCAGGCACTCCCCAGGCACCCCCCAGCGTGGCCAACACCGTGGAGCTCAACATGCCGACGTTCTGCACCGTTTCCATCACCCGCGCGGCCGTCGCGCTGGCGGTCGCCGCCACCGCGGCCACGAGCGCTCACGCGCAGTTCGCCACATCAATTACCCGCCCGAGCTTCAGCCTCGGCCCCGCGACCCTTGACGTGGTGAACGTCCAGAGCGGCGCCAGCACCCTGCTGCTCAACACCCTCGCCGCCCCGGTCATCCCCGCGACGGCCCCCGGCTTCACCGGCTTGGCCTATGACGCCGTCAACCAGCGGCTCTTCGCCAGCACCACCAACGGCACCGCCAGCTCGCTCTATAGCGTTGACGCCATCACCGGGGTCGCCACCTTCATCATCAACGTCCGCCGCCCTGACAACTCCGCCGGCATGGTCATCGACGGCCTCGCCTTTGACCAGAAGCGCCGTGTCCTTTACGCCACCCGCGTCCTGGGCGGCGTAGGCCAGAACGAGTCGCTCTACACCATCAACCTGGCCACCGGCGTCGCCACCCAGGTCTTCGAGTATGAGCCCGTGTCCACGAGCATCTTCACCATCGGCGGCATCGACTGGTGCCCCGTGACCGACAAGATCTACCTCTCTGACGACGACGACACCGGCGGCCGCAACCTCTACAGCTACACCCCGGGCGGGCCCGCCGCTCTCACCCTCCTGGCCGCCTACGAAACCGGCGCGACCGACTTCGACGGCATCGCCGCTGGCGGTGGCCGCCTCTACCTGCTCTCTGACAGCCAGGATTCCGCCTCAACCGCCTCCGTCGTCGAGGGCAACAACGGCCTGCACCGCGTCTACAACCTGCTGACCAATCTGTGGGAAGCACCCATCGTTTCCTCTTACCCCGCGCGCACGACCACCAACACCGCCTTCGGCCTCATTGACCCAACTGGCGGCGGTGCCTGGGTCAGTCGCGGCTGCGTGCAGTCTGACATCGCGAGCCCCGGCCCTGCCGTCGGGCCCGATGGCGAGCTGACCGCCGACGATGTCATCCTGTTCATCTCCTGGTTCTCTGGCGATGACTTCCGCGCCGACATCGCCAGCCCCGGGCCCGCCGCCGGCGGCGACGGCGAGTTCACCGCCGACGACATCATCCTGTTCATCAACCGCTTCACCGCTGGCTGCATCGGCTAAGCCACTCGCCGCGATGCGCCGAGGCCCACCACTGCTGCAACCCAAGCTAAAGTCAACGTGATCTTTCAAGGCGGGCTCAGGCCCGCCTTTTTCATTGGTGATACGGCCATCGCGCCAGAGGCCATTAGAGCCCCGCTGCCGCACGCGCGCGCTGTACCACCCTCTGGTACCAACCAACCCCTCGGCGTGGATCCTGACGCAGATACAGGTTTGAGCGCACAGCCGCGGCGTTCAACACGCTGCACGGCAAGAATCTTCTTGCCCGGCTAGAACCCGCGCCTACGAAGCTAGAAACGCATCACGTTGCTGCGGGCGGTTGCTTCTTTGATGCCGAGGATCGCGCGGGCAAGAACGAGGTCTGCCGGGCGCGTGACCTTGATGTTCCGCGCGTCGCCTTCAATCACCACCACCGGCTCGCCGAGACGCTCGATGAGCTGCGCATCGTCGGTGCTTGAGAGGTCAGTCTGTTGATACGCGCGGCGGAGCAGCGCGGCGTCAAAGACCTGCGGGGTCTGGACGATGACAAGCCTTTCGCGGGGGATCGTCTTCTCGACGCGCTTCATGCCGCCTCCGCTAGTAATGATGGCCTGCGGGTCGCCCAGGATCGCGGCGAGCGGGTCGGGCGTGGTGTCGATGACCTCTTCAGCGCTGACTTGCTTGATGGTGTCACTGACCGGCAGCGCGGGGATGACCGCGGGGTGCTTCTCACCGGCGTCCAGCAACCGATCGATCAGCTCAACAGGCGTGCAGGGACGGGCGGCGTCGTGAACGACGATCGTGGTGGTGCCCGCGGGGACGAGCGCGAGGGCGGCGGCGACGGTCTCGTAGCGGTGAGACTTGCCGCCGCGGGTCAGGCGAACGCCGAGCAAGCCGAGCTTGTCGGCATAACGGTCTTTGAACTCAATGAAGGCCTCGGGGTCGTGTGGGCCGGCGACGATGATGGTCGTGACGCGCGGGTGATTGGCAAACAGCTCGACGGTGCGCTGGAGGATGGGTCGGCCGCCGAGCTCTTCGTCAAGCTTTGAGCGAGCGCCGGGGTTGCCGGCCTGAGCGGCCGCCGCGATGTACCGGGCCGAGGCCCCCGCCGCCGGGATGATCACGCACAGGCTCATGCGCGAGCGTACGCGGCTGAGGAGGTGGTGATTGGCGAGGGATCGAGGGTCGGCCCTGCGGCCCGTTGGCCGCATGGAATCCTGCCCCTCCGCGGGGCAAAGCACGGGCAAAGTAAGAGGCAAGCCGAGGCAGGTCAGTCGTGACGGAGGGCCTTGATGGGGTCTTGCGCGGCGGCCTTGATGGCGGGATAGAGGCCGAAGACCACGCCGGTGACGGTCGCGACGATGAAGGCGACGACGATGGAGCCGAAGGAGACGGCGGTAGGGAGGTTGACCTCTGACGGGAACCATGAGCCGATGAGCGGGAGGCGTGCCATGCGGGTGATGAAGAACCCGATGAAGACGGTCAGGGCGATGCCGACGCCGACGCCGATGACCCCGCCGATGACGCTGAGCACGCCGGTCTCGACGAGGAATTGATAGACGATGTGCCTGCGTGTGGCGCCCAGGGCGCGGCGGATGCCGATCTCGCGTGTGCGTTCGGTGACGGAGGCGAGCATGATGTTCATGATGCCGATGCCGCCGACGAGCAGGCTGATGCCCGCGATCGCGCCCAGGACGGTCTGCCAGAGTGCGGCGGCCTTGCGGGCCTGGTCGAGCAGCTCGTAGGGGACGATCATGGCGACGTCGGCCATGCCCGGTCGGCGGACCTCAACGACGCGGCGGACGAGCTCGGCGTAGGCGAGGACCTGCTCGCGGTCTTTGACGGTGAGGTAGACCTCGCTGATCTGGACGGCGGTGAGCGAGCGGTTGCCGCTGGTGAAGCGGTACATGACGTCACCGAGGGTTTCGCTGGCGGTGGTGATGGGGAGGTGAAGGTCGAGGTTGAGGTCACGCCCGAGCTGCGCTGCGCCCTTGCCGCCGGCGAAGCCGACGGGCTCGAGCACGCCGATGACCTTGAAGGTGCGTGAGTCGATGCGGATGGTCTCGCCGATGGGGTCCTCGAAGGGGGCGAAGAAGAGGCGAGCGACCTCAGCGCCGATGACGCAGACCATGGCGGATACTTCGACGTCGTCTTGGGTGAGATACCGGCCGGTGGCGATGCGGAGGTTGGCGACGCGGAGGAAGTCGGGCGTGGTGCCGTAGGCCTGGCTGACGCGGCGTTGAGCGCCGCGGATAATCTGCCCGCCAACTTCTTTGAGCGGCACGACGGCGTCGAGCTCGTCTGCGAACTCTGCCTGGAGGACGGCGAGGTCTGCGCGAGTGAGCCCGTAGCGGTTGGTGAAGCTGGCGCGCTGGCTGCTGCTTTGTTGAGCGTCGACGGGTTGCTGGCTCCGGACGATGATGTTCTTTGCGCCGAGGCGTTCGAGCTGTTCGAGGGCTTGGCGTTTGGCCCCTTCGCCGATGCCGCCGTTGGCGATGACGGCCGCGACGCCCAGGATGATGCCCAGCGCGGTCAGCACGCTGCGGAGCAAATGCCTGCGGAGGTTGCCCAGGCCGAGGCGGACGATCTCGAGCATGAAGTTCACGGGCAAGCGTAGTGGCGGAGGTGGTGGTGGTGGTGTCGGGGTTGGTGGTGGTGGTAGTGGCGGGCGGAGGGGCGGAGCTAAGGTTTGCGCATGGCACTACCGGTGAGTAATCAGGGCGGGGCTGAACGCGTGGCAAAGCTGCTGGAAGCGGTGGCGGCACGCGCGGGGGCGAGCGGGGTGTTTCGCGAGGTGAAGCTTTTCAACGGCGAGTTGTGCTGCGAGGCGCAGGGGCCCGCAGAGCCGGCGTACTACAAGCTGCGGACTGAGGACGGCGGGTTGTGGGTCAGCATGGCGACGCCGGATCGGTACTTGAGCCAGTCGATCGAGCAGGACCTTGTGCACCGGGGCGACAAGCTTGGCGAGCTGCTCAGCGAGTCATTGCTGGATGTGGGGCTGGTGTCGCAGCGCGGCGGCGTAGACCCGGTCGTAGAGCACTTCCGCGACGAGAAGCGGCTGTACACATTCCGCACGCCGATTGAGGCCGCGGTGCTTGAGCGTGGCGGCGGAGTGATTGAGAGCGAGCCGGCGGTGGCGGCGGCGCTGGGCTGGCTGCTGGCGTACGAGCAGTGCTTTCGTGAGCTGGGCGGGATGCAGGGCGAGGGCGACTGAGGCGGGCGTGGGCGACTGAGGCGGGCGTGGCGGGAAGTTTACTTCATGCCGTGCAGGCCGAGTCGGTGGCGCTGGGCGTTCCAAGAGACGAGCGCCTCTGGGTGGTCTTTAACAAACTTGATGAGCTGGCTGGTGGTGACGCCGAGGCGTTGCGCGGCGGGCTGGGGTTCCCAGCGCGCTTGGGCGATGGCGTCAAGGGCTTCGGCGAGGAGTGCTGGGAAGTCTTGATGGCGCGGGTTGACGGCGATGCGTCCTGCGCCGGCGCCGCGTGTGGAGCTGACGCGCGATCGCCAGAGCTGGCTGACGGTGGCGGCGGGCTTGCCGGGGTTGCCGATGGTGGCGTCAAGGTTTTTGAGGAACTGGTCAAAGCTCGGCGCGGCGAGCTTGGGCGGCGCTGGCGCCTGGCTGCGGTGGCGTGTAGCGAGGACCAGGCGCAGGCGGGTGATGGCCGCGCGTTTGTTCTCGCCCTGGGTGCGCCACTCGCCGGCGTGGGCGCAGAGGCCTGTGGGCCTGTGGGTGATCTCGACGAGTGTGGCGAGCTTGTTGCGGTTTTGGCCGCCGGGGCCGCCGGCGTTTGGGCCGGTGGTGATGTCGCACTGCTTGAGCAGCTGGGTCTCGTCGAGGCACGATGGGTGTGGGTAGGGTTCGCTCACGCGGGGTGATTATCGCGTGGGTTCGGGCTGGCGTGGGGTTGGGGGCGGAGTTGTGGATGAGTTTGGCGTGAGTGGGGGGCGCGGGGAGCGTGGGGGCGGGGGGGCGGGGGGGGCGTAGGCCTACGCTGGCGCGATGCTGGATGTGCTGCGCAACGACCCCCAGGTGCAAGGGCTGGTGAGCCGGGTGCTGCGCGCGCGGGCCGTGGCCGGTGGGGGCGTGGCTGGTGGTGGCGTGACTGGTAGGGGCGTGGCTGGTGGTGGCGTGATGAGCGCGGCGCGGGTGGTGTGCCGTGGCACGCACGGGTCAAGCACGGTCCAGCTCTCTGGGGTGCTGCAGCAGGCGTGCAATCGAACGGTGGTGCTGGTGGTGGCACACGTTGATGATGCCGACGGCGCGTACGAGGAGTTGATCTCGGGCGGTGTGGTGGCGCAGCGTTTTCCGGCGCTGGAGACGCTGCCGGGCGAGAGCGGCGTATCGATCGATGCGTTGGCGGAGCGGCTGTCGGCCATGGACGTGCTGACGCGCTGGCGCGAGCCTGTGAGTGGCGTTGAGAATGCGGGTGGCGTGCTGGTGGCGCCGATTGCGGCGCTCATGCAGCCGGTGCCGACGCTGGTGAGCCTGGAAGGTTTGCTGCGCTGGGTGCAGGTGGGGCAGGAGGTTCGCGGCGGGCCCGCGGGGCTGGCGCGCTGGCTGGAGGGCGCGGGGTACGAGCGGGTTGAGACAATCGAGGAGCCGGGGCAGTTTGCGGTGCGCGGCGGGATTTTGGACGTGTTTCCGCCCGGCGACGCGGGGGCGAGCGGCGCGGAGGTGAGCGGCGAGGCGAGCCTTGGCGGCGTGCCGGTGCGGGTTGATTTCTTTGGTGATGAGGTTGAGAAGCTGCACGAGGTGGACCTGGAGAGCATGGGTGTTGATCGTGCGGTGCGGCGGGTGCAGTTGGTGTGCGCGAAGCCTGAGCTGGCGCAGCCGCGGGGTGAGGGCGGTTCGGATGGTGGGGTCGGGCTGATGGAGCTGCTGCCGTCGGGGTGCGTGGTGGTGCTGCATGAGCTTCTGGAGCTGACCGAGCAGGCGCGCGGGTACTTTGAGCGTGTGCTGGATGGGTGGGGTGTGCTGGGCCCGCCGGCGGTGTTCGCGGGGTTGCAGCGTCATAGCGCGTGCGTGGTGGAGGTCAGCAGCATGGGCCCGGCGGTGAGCCTGGCGGCGCGGGCTGTTGATGGCGGCACGGCTGGCACGCGTGCCTCGGGTAATGGCGCAACAGGCGGGCGCGTGACCGGTAAGGGCGGGTTGAGCGGGCGCGCGAGTGGGGGCGCGACGGTGGTGCAGGAGGTGTTGGATCTGCCAATCGGGGCGGTGCCGCCGGTGGATGATGACGTCGAGAAGGCGGTTGCCGAGCTTGTGCGGCTGGCCTCTGGGGCTGAGGGGCCGGCGGTTGACGTGCGAGTGATGTGCGCGAGCGCGGCGGAGCTTGCGCGGCTGGAGGAGCTTCTGACTGCGCACGCGCGCGGCGTTGACGGTGGTGATGAGAGTGGTGGTGAGAGTGGTGCTGAAAGTGACCTGGGGCGTGTGCGCGGCGAGCTGCGCGTGGTGCAGCAGGGCTTCATGATCAACGGTGTGCGTCCGACGCTGGTGCTGCCGTACGGCGAGCTGCTGCACCGGTTTACGGCGCGGCGTCGGAGCGTGGGGCCGAAGCTGCGTGCCGGGCGGGCCATGGACACGTTCATCGACCTGCGGGTGGGCGATTATGTGGTGCACAGCGAGCACGGGATTGCGAAGTTTGTGGGGCTTGAGTGGCTGCGGCCACGGGACGTGAAGCGGTCGGTGCAGGAGCGGCTGGAGGGTCTGTCAGCGACGGCAGCGAGCGAGGGCGAGGCGCACGAGCACCTGGTGCTTGAGTTTGACTCGAAGGCGCGCCTGTACGTGCCGGCGGTCAAGGTGGATCAGGTCTCGAAGTACGTGGGTGGGTTTCGCGGCAAGCCGCCGCTGAGCGTGCTGGGCGGCGAGCGTTGGAAGAACCAGAAGTCTCGGACCAGCGAGAGCGTGCGGGACTTGGCGGCCGAGATGCTGCGTGTGCGGGCGGCGCGCGAGCGGCTGCCGGGGATTCGGTACCCGGCGGACACGGCGTGGCAGAGCCGGTTTGAGGAGGAGTTTCCGCACACCGAGACGGACGATCAGCTCGCGGCGATGGCGGAGATCAAGCGTGACATGGCCAGCGCGCGGCCGATGGACCGGCTGCTGTGCGGCGATGTGGGGTTTGGGAAGACGGAGATCGCGATCCGCGCGGCGTTCAAGGCGGCGGAGTTTGGCAAGCAGGTCGCGGTGCTGGTGCCCACGACGGTGCTGGCCGAGCAGCACGAGCGGACGTTCAAGGGTCGGTTCGCAGACTACCCGTTCAAGATCGAGAGTTTGTCACGGTTCAAGGACGGCGCGCAGGAGCGGCAGATTTTGGCCGACCTGGCGGCGGGGCGCGTGGACGTGATCATCGGGACGCACCGGCTCTTGAGCAAGGACGTGCGGTTTGCCGACCTTGGGCTGGTGGTGATTGACGAGGAGCAGCGGTTTGGGGTTGAGCACAAGGAGCGGCTGCTTGGGCTGCGGTTGACGGCGGACATTTTGACGCTGAGTGCGACGCCGATCCCGCGGACGCTGCACATGAGCATGCTGGGGCTGCGCGACATCAGCAGCCTGACGACGGCGCCGGTGGATCGGCGGGCGGTGGTGACGGAGGTTGTGCCGCGGAACCCGGTGCGGCTGAAGCAGGTGATCGAGCGCGAGCTGAACCGTCAGGGGCAGGTGTTCTATGTGCACAACCGGGTGCACGATATTTTGAGCGTGGCGGACGGTGTGCAGAAGCTGGCGCCGGGGGCGCGGATTGTGGTTGGGCACGGGCAGATGGGTGACGGCGAGCTTGAGCGTGTGATCCTGGCGTTTGTGCGTGGGCAGGCGGACATTTTGGTGAGCACGACGATCATCGAGAGCGGGATCGACATCCCGCGGGCGAACACGATGGTGATCGAGGACGCGGACCGGTTCGGGCTGGCGGAGCTGCACCAGCTTCGCGGGCGTGTTGGTCGCAGCAAGCACCGCGGGTACTGCTACTTGCTGCTGCCGGACGGGCGCCCGCTGCGCGAGCACGCGAAGCAGCGGCTCAAGGCGCTGGAGCAGTTCAGCATGCTGGGCGCGGGGTTCAAGATCGCGATGCGCGACCTGGAGATTCGCGGGGCGGGCAACCTGCTTGGCGCGGAGCAGAGCGGGCACATCGCGGCGGTGGGCTACGACATGTACTGCCAGCTTCTAGACAGGGCGGTCAAGCAGCTGAAGAACGAGCAGGTGGCGAGCCCGAGTGAGACGAGCATTGATGTTGGGATCACGGGGTTCTTGCCCAAAGCGCTGATCCCCAGCGATGTGCGGCGGATCGAGGCTTATCGGCGGGTGGCGCTGTGCGGGAGCCAGGAGGAGCTGACGAAAGTGCGTCAGGATTTGGTGAACGCGTATGGGGAGCTGCCGGGGCCGACGCTTCGGCTGCTGGACTTGGCGGAGCTGCGGGTAGGGTGTCGTGACGCTGGTGTGCGGAGCGTGATTGTGCGTGAGCCGGACGTGATTTTGCGGAGCGTGACGCCGCAGGTGACGGCGGAGAGATTGTTTGGCGCGCCGGGGAAGGTGACGGTGCTGCCGCCGAAGGAGCGTGGGCAGAGCGCTGAGGTGTACTTTCGGCCTGACAACGTGGCGTGCTTGGAGCCGCCGACACTTTTGGCGATTCTGCGTAAGCGGCTGTGCGTGGCGTTGGTGCCGACGGTTGCTGCTGAGGGAGCGGGCGTAGGTGGGGGTGTGATGGTGCCGGGGACGGTGGCGCGCCAGCCGCTGGTGCCTGCGCCGGCGCGGGTGGTAGCGCGTGGGCGTGCTGGTGGCGGTGGTGGTGTTGGTGCTAGCGGCAAGCCGCCGCCGCTGAGCGCGGAGATGAAGTCGATCAAGCGCGGGTTGCGGCGGGGATGAATGGAGCGAAGCGGACTCGAACCGCCAACATCTAGCTTGCAAAGCTAGCGCTCTACCAATTGAGCTATCGCCCCGGCGTGGTCTGCGCGTGGGCCCCGACGGCCAGCCAGCGAAGACCGGGCCGATGGTAGGTGCGCGGGCGCGGCGGCGATCAGTGAGTAAGGGTAAAACGCGCGGTCGTGATCAGCGGCGCTTACGGCGGAAGGCGAGCGCGCCGGCGAGGACCAGGCCCGCGGAGGCCGAGGGCGCGGGTACGACGACCATCAGCAGGCGGAGGCCGGCGACGGAGGGGATTTCGGTGAACCCGTCGGCGAAAGTATCTGGCACGGCGGAGACGAAGAGCTGGCCAACCTCGTAGTCTGCGGGAAGCCGGAGGTTGAGCGAGAGGATGGTGCCAACGCCGAAGCGGCCAGTGGGGGTGGGGATGACGTTGCTGAACTCGATGTCGTTCTCGCCGATGTCACCGATGGGGAGTATGTAGGTGGTGGGCATGACGGCGAGGGGGAGTGAGCCGGTGGTGGGGAAGGCGTCAGCGCCGGTGGTGTAGGGCGCGCCCCAGGTAAAGCCGGTGATGATGACGCCGGGGCGGCTGAAGGCGACGCGGAAGACCACGGAGTTGTGGCGGTCTTGCGCGGGGCCGACGGCGTCGCTGGTAAGGGCGAAGTTGACGGTGAAGTTGCCGTCGATGGTTGGGTTGATGAACGAGTTGCCGGTGGCGAGCTGCGGCTCAAGGGTGTACGCGGCTGACGCGGCGGTAGTGATCAGCGCGGGCGTCAGGCAGATGACGCTGAAACGGGCGGCGGCGATAGCGGTCTTGATCTTCACGGCAAACTCCCCTCAAACTGCAGGCCCGGGATGGGCACACGCGCGGGGCACCGTTTGCGCGGCGGCCCGGGCTTGATCTCACAACGCGATAGCAGATTACCACGGAGATGGGCAAACGCCAAGCGCTTTGAGCAGGTTTTGCGTAATCGTCAAGGTTGAACGCCCGGGTTGAGGCGGCCGCGGGCGGTTTGTTTGTAGAATGTTTGGTTTTGTCAGTGAGTTGGGTGTTCAGGCTCCGCGGAGGAAGCCTAGAAGTTGGGTCGGGCTGGTGGTCGAGGCGGTCTGGCGGATCTGGGGCTCGTACTGGCCGTAGAGGCCCTTGGCTTTCTCAACCTGCGCAGAGAAAAGGGTGCGTAGGTCAATGGCGGAGATGGTGCGTCCGCCGGCGTAATACTGCTTGGCGACCATTCCGATGGCGTAAGTGGTGGCAAAGGTGAGGGCGGGGCCGGTGCCCCAGTTGATGGCGGTGCTGGCCACTTTGCCAGCGGACTTGCCGAGATACTGCTTGGCGAGCTGGCCGAGGAACTTGCGTGCGTAGCTCTCTACGACCTGGCCGGCGGCACCGACGCCGATGGTGGCGATGAACTCCTTCATCATGGCGGCGGAGAGGGGGTAGCCGTAGGCGCCGGCGATGCTGTGGACCATCTTGGTTTGCAGGGGGATGACGGCGACGGTGGCGAGGTTTTGCGGGAGCAGCTCTGCGGCGGCGGTGATGATGGCAAACTTGAGGGTGGTGGCGTCGGCCTGCGTGGTGCGCGGGTCGGCGGCGGTGGGGCTGATGGTGCTGGTGGCGGTGGTGGCGGTGGGGCTGAAGGCGCTAGAGGCGGCGGCCCCTGCGGCCGCGACGGCCAGTGGTGCGGCGAAGTGAATGGGCAGCGGTGGGGGGAGGGGCGCACTGTTGGTGGTGGTTACGGCTGCGTTGGTGGCGACGGCTGCGCCGGCGCGGGTAAATTCGTCGGCCTGGTCAAGCTCGGCGCGGGCGGCCTCGGGCGAGCGGCCCAGAAGGCGGGCGAGGTCTTCAAGGAAGGCGCGTTCGGCGGGGGTGGTCACGCCGTCGGCCTCGCAGACGCCGACTGCGGCCTCCCAGGCGAGTGCGCGGAGTTCTTGGGTGTCAAGGATGGCGGCCTCTTGGGCGACGGTGGTCTGGCGGAGCAGGACGCGCCGAGCGGCCTCGCTGGTGCTGACCTCGCCAAGGCCGTCGACGACCTCGCGGACCTTTTCGCGTTCTGGGTCTGACTTTGCGCCGTCAGCGAAGGCGGCAAACATGCTGATGGCGGTGAGTGCGCGGGCTTGGTCGGGGTTCATGGTGGTCTTTCGGTTGGCGTGCGTGCGCGATGCTGCGATGCAGTACGCGGGTTGTTCCTGGTTGTTCGTCGCGAGAGTGCGAGCGGGTTATTGAAGGCCGGTGGATGCGGAGGAGGCGGGGGGCACGTACGATTCGGTCATGCTGAAGTTGACGCGGGTTGTGCTGGCCGTCGTGCTGCTGCTGGCGGTGTGCGTTGGTATTTCTGGCCAGGCGGTGGCCGGCCAAGCTGGCGCGGGCAGGGCGGTGGCGGCTGGGGCCGCGCAGGTAGAGCCGAGCGCTGAAGCCGGGAAGACGGCGGCGGCGAAGGCCGGGGCGGGGCGTGTGAGCCCGAACGTGGCGATCATCACGATTGCGGGGGCGATTGACTCAACGACGGCGGCGAGCGTGGAGCGGCGCCTGAAGGCGGCGGAGAAGGCGGGCGCGGACGCGGTGGTACTTGAGATCAACACGCCCGGCGGCGAGGTGGGCGCGGTGCTGCGGATCTGCGGGCTGCTGAAGAAGACGACCGTGCCGCGGACGGTGGCGTGGGTAAACGACCAGGCGTACAGCGGCGGGGCGATTATCGCGCTGGCGTGCCAGGAGATTGTCACGGCGGGTGGCTCGCGGTTTGGCGATGCGGCGCCGATTAGGTTTAGCCCGATCTTCGGGCTGCAGAGCCTGGGTGACAGCGAGCGGGCCAAGGCGCTGGCACCGCTGGTGGTAGAGATGGTCGATTCGGCGCGGCGGCACGGGTACGACGAGAAGCTGGTGCAAGGGTTCATCGCGCTGGGGGTTGAGCTCTGGTTGATCGAGAACACAGCGACTGGTGAGCGGCTGTTTGTTGACCGGGCGGAGTATCTGCGGGTGTTTGGGCAAGAGCCCAGCGAGGGTGTGCTGCCGCGGGTGGCTTCGATGGCGGATGCACCGAAGCGGCGGCTGGCGCCGATGGGTGTGGAGTCGGGCGGGGGTGGTTCGGGCGGGGGAGTGGCTGGGCCTGACGCGGGGACGGAGCTGAAGCCGGCGATCCCGTTTGCTGGGCGTGATCTTCGGCAGGTCAACGACGCTTTGGCGCTCAAGGGGACGTTGGCCAAGCGGCCTGTGCTGACGCCCAAGGACCGCGGGCAGTGGACGCTGATTGAGTACGCCACCGACGGGCGGACGATTTTGACCCTTGGTGATGGCGAGATGCTGGCGTGGCGCATGTCGCGCGGGACGGTCAACAACGATGAGGAACTGAAGGCGTACTTCTCAGCGGCCAAGGTCGGGCGGCTGGACATGGTGTGGTACGAGCAGCTGGCACGGGTGCTGGATGACCCGATGGTGCGGGGCATCTTGATTGTGGTGATGCTGCTGGGGTTGTTTGTTGAGCTTGTGCACCCTGGGCTGATCTTTCCGGGCGCGGTGGCGGGTGTGGCGCTGGTGGGCGTGCTGCTGCCGGGGCTTTTGATCGGGCTTGGCGTGTGGTGGGCGCTGGTGGCAATTGTGTCGGGGATCTTGCTGCTGATGCTCGAAGCGTTTGTGCTACCGGGCTTTGGGCTGTTCGGCGTGGTGGGGCTGCTGCTGCTGTTTGGCGGGCTGGTGATGACCTTCTTGCCCAGCGAGGACCTGCCGTTCATGGACCCTAGCGAGCGGTGGCGCGGGCTGGGCTTTGGTCTGGTGAGCGTGGTGGTGGGGACGGTGACGGCGGGCGCGACGGTCTATTACTTATCGAAACATCTGCGGATGATCCCGGTGTTTGGCAAGCTGGTGCTTGATTCGAGCGGCACGCCGGACGTGGCGACGGTGGGCGTAAGTGCCAGCGAGGCGGGGCTCGCGGGCGCGGCTGGCGCCGTGGTGGCGATCGGTGCCGAGGGGCTCGCGATAACCGCACTTCGGCCGTCGGGCAAGGTGGAGATCGACGGGCAGATTGTGGATGTGGTAGTTGACGGCGGGTTTGTGGCGCCGGGCGAGCGGGTGAGGGTGATCGCGCTGGAGGGGATGCGGACGGTGGTGGAGCGCGTGTAGGGGCGAAGAGTGAGAAGTAAGGAGTGATGAGGGTGGGACCTGCGGCCCGTTGGCGGGTTGAAAACCTGCCCCACGCGGTGCAGCAATGCAAGAGGCGGGTTGAAAACTGCCCCTTGCGGTACAGCAATGCAAGAGGCGGGTGGGCAACCTGCCCCATCGAAAGAAAACCCGGCCCTAGTAAGGATCGGGGTTTCGCGCGGAAACTACTTGCCGCCGGCGGAGGGCTCGGGCGCGGGGGT
>Ga0105047_10005569_pt1 | contig 21556 bp, 17 predicted proteins | sample MAT04_FD_78384 | JGI IMG/M metagenome (GOLD analysis project Ga0105047, IMG submission 78384) | Freshwater microbial communities from Lake Fryxell liftoff mats and glacier meltwater in Antarctica - MAT-04 (megahit assembly) | ecosystem: Environmental > Aquatic > Freshwater > Ice > Liftoff... | reverse complement strand
TACTAGCCTTCGACGTAAATTTTTCCCACCCAAGAAAAGGAATAAGAATAGCGAGATTTTACGAGAGGAGGTCTGTGCTTAAAATCTACACCCTACTGGTATGGCCCGCTTGCATTGAAGTATTGATAGTTTTGATTAATTCTCGACTAAGGAAATCCGTTTTGCTAAGAAAACAAGAGGAATTTACCTTTTTCCAGCAAGCGATGAATGCTTTTTTAAGGGATGATTCTATTAGGTCTTTCAAATCAAATTGAGGTTTTTTCTAGGATTTTTAATTAAATCATTTAAACTTCTAAATGAGGATCTCCGAAGCCTATCTAATTTGCGATAGGTTTCAGTGGAGGCAAAGTTTTTAAATTCTTTTTCGGAATATTTCTTGAGAGTTAAGGGGAGTTGTTCAGCTTTTTGCTTAAGTTCATCTTCAACAGGTACTTCCCAAATTTCTTTTTTGCGCGCAGCGAAAGAACGTACAAGAGCTAAATTACAATAAAAAAGAGCGTTTTTTCTTTTGCTGCTGATTTTTTACTGGCTAAAATTTCCAATGCGCGTTTTTGGTCTATCAAATCTAGGATGGTAAAAAAATCTTCACTAGATAACTGTTCAAAAAAATCGATGTTAAAATTTTTGATCTTTGAAGCGGGTAATTTCCTATCAGGAAAAATTTTTTTTAAACTAGAAGATGATATTTCTACACAATTTTGAATGATTAGATTGAGGCTGCTATCTCCGTTGTTAAGTGGATGACCCAATTCTCCATGAACCCTACTACTTGCTGCTTTTAACCATGGATTCCCCGGGAATTCGTCGGGAAGTATAGATTGAGCTTCATAAAAACTCCAAGGAAGTACTGCCTCCATTTTCATACCCTCTGGTTAAAAACATATACTCAACTTAGCTCAATCCCGAGGCTTTCGCGTTGCCCAAATGCCCAGTCTGACGTAAGTTGAGTATATAAACATCGTTTTTTTAACCGTAATATGTAAATCGATTTCTTTGAAAGAAAATTTTTCTTGGAAGAGGGATCTAAAAATTTGTAAAGTCGAGAATTCGGCTGGCGTGAAAATATTTGGTTAAAAAGATTTTGTAACAAAGCGTAATTTTTGATAGCATATCTTCTTTACTCGACTTTGCAAAATTTTGACATCCCCTTCGAAGAGAAGCTTCCTTCAGCTAAATGAATTTGTTAGGAAGGGGTAAAAACCCTCTTCCTGCTAAATTCATTATGCTGAAGTTTGTCTCTCTCGGGAAGGGGGTGCCAAAATTTTGCAAAGTCGAGCTTTATTAAGACTTGAGTATTTATCTTTTCTATCCGAAATGACTTAAATACCGAGTGATGAGATTAAGGGCCTGTTTTCAAAATGAGAATCAACTGAATTCAGCCATTTTGATTTCGAAACAAGCTTTAAGAAAGTGTTCTAAAATTGGAGTAATCGTGTCATGCTGAGCATATTTAGAAAATATCAACGTTACATTTATTTAGTTGTAACCGTTGTGATTATTATTTCTTTCTCTTTCTTTGGGACTTATAGTACCCTGGGTTCAAACACATGGCGTGAACAGCTTGCCTTCAAAGCAGTTAATGGTGATGAAATTACGCGATCTGAAGTCGATGACATAGCCAATTTTTTAAGCACTGATAATTCCGATAAAATTGCTTTTGGCGGTGCATGGGGTCCTAACTTTTTAAATGACGGTGTCATTAAAAAAGACTTCCTTGAAACAGGATTGGCTGAAGAATTGTTAGTGGCTTATAGTCATGAAATCAAAGATGAATGGCTTAAACGTGCAGAGAAAGAAAAAAAATTCAATCTCTATACTAACCCCAAAGCCTCATTTATTGGCATCGAACAAGCTTGGAATTATTTTGCTCCGGATATGGCGACAAATTTTCATGCCCTGCGTAATTCGGAAGATCCTACCGATCCAAAATCAATCAACAACCGCATTAATTTATATCTTACTCAAAGTCAAATTCCACCTTCTATGCTTAAGCAAATCTTGAGGTATCAAGAGCAGCAGTTTGACTGGCTAACACCTGATTATGCATTAGAAAATCGAGATCTTTCTTTGTTCGGTTATCATACTTTAAATGATTGGTTTAGCTCCCATTTTTCTATATTGGTCAGCCAGTTTATTATCAATGCCGCTATTTTGGCTGAAGCTAAGGGGTATGAAGTCTCTAAATCAGAAGCCATGGCAGATTTAGTACGCAACACACAAATTAGTTATAGTGAAAATTTAAAAAATCCTAATTTAGGAGTTGCTTCGCCGCAAGAATATTTTAGCGAACAGCTAAGATTATTAAATATGGATCAGGGAGCAGCTGTCAAAGTATGGCAACAAGTACTCCTTTTTAGACGCTATTTTCAAGATGCAGGTCAGTCTGCATTTGTAGATACTTTGGCTTTGAAAAATTTTAATCGGTATGCTAATGAAAATGTAACGGCGAATATTTATCGTTTACCTCCTGCATTGCGTTTAGACAGTAATAAGGCTTTACAAAAATTTGATGTTTATTTGCAAGCTGTCTCTAAAACCTCACAGGAGGATCCGCTCGCATTGCCTGAAGAATTCGCATCGGTTGAAGAAGTCATGCAAAAATATCCTGAATTAGTTCAAAAACGTTACGTTTTGGAAGTCGCACAGGTGAACCAGAAATTGCTGCAAGCTAAAATTCCTATCAAAGATCTCTGGAGTTGGGAAACTGAAGATAAGAACTGGGAGACTTTAAAAGCAAACTTTCCCGAACTGGGAATTAAAAAAGGCGAAACTGTCGAAGAGCGTTTTGAGGCTCTTGAAGAGATTGCTGCCAATACAAGAGTTCGCGTAGATAATTTCGCGAAAAACGCGATCATTCAAACTCATCCTGAATGGATTAATAAAGCTTTAGCTAACGCTCAAGCTAAAAAGATGGAAATCGGCATTAGAACAGGAGGCGAGAAAATGCCTTTTGATGGTGTGGACACAGATGAAAAACGTGAAGCTTTAATTAAGCTATTGGATGAAGCACCGCTCGAGCAAGAACCGGATGGTGATTCGCCTCTTTATCACTACACTTCCGATAATAAGGTTTATTACCGCATTTCCGTGTTAAAACGTTCCGATGATTTTGAAGTGCTAACTTTTGCCGAAGCTAATCAAGATCAAACATTAGACACGGTGAGGGATCGGGTATTAGAAAACTTCTATTTAACGTATAGAGAAACAAAGCCGGAAGTTTATCAACAGGATAATAAAGAATGGAAGTCATTTAAATCTGTGCGAGAACTTGTTGCAGATGAATATTTTTCTAATTTGTGGGAAAAAATCGAAGCGATTAAAGAAGAGCTTGCCAAAGACGATCCTATTTACACTTCAATGGGTAAAGATCAACTCGCTGCCTTACGTTTTTATCCTTACTTTAAGCAAGTTAAAGACAAGATTTCGCAAGATCCGGCTCAATCCGAGATCTATGTAGCGATGAAATCCGAAGAGAACCCTACAGATTTGACAAATAAAGCGGCTTTAAATAGTCAGTGGAAATTAGAGCAAGAGAAAGCAACTTTTAGTCGTGAAAACTCTCCTTCTCTACTTAATTTAGAAGAGGCCTTTGCATTAGATCCTCAAACATGGTCCAGTTTGAAGCCTACTTTTAATGGTGATCTCGTTCTATTTCAGGTTTTAGATAAAGCAGTGAGTGCCGGTAACCGGGCGGATCTTGTCAAACAAACTCGTGAGGCCCATGCTCTGCTTTCCTCTGCTGCGCAACGTGTTTTAATGCAAGGTGTTTTAGAAGATTTAAAAGCCAAAAGTGCAATTTCCCTAGCTTATTTAAAGGTTGTGCAAGAACCTAGCCAAGCCGAAGAAGAAATGAGCAACGATTAACTTTATAAAAATTGCGGAAAAGAATATTTCTCTATTCTTTTCCGCTTCTTAAAAAAATATGAGTAATCATGCCTGAGATAGAAAAAAAGTTTTCTCTACTCCCCATTTCCTTTTATGGGCTTTCTTGGGATTGTCCTCATTTAAAGAATAAAGATTTACGTCCTTCATTCACGACTCATCTTATCCCTAATACCGGTCATTTATGCGATGAGGAGACTTTTGCAAAAGTCGCCATGGGATGGCGTGAGGATGGACTTACATTCAATGTTTTAATTGGTCGACCCTTTAAAAAAACTTTTTTTCCTGAAATTTCCAAAGGCGATAGCTTAGAGATTTTCATCGATACTCGCGATATTAAAACTTCGGGATTCAACACGCGTTTCTGCCACCATTTTTTCTTTTTGCCCGAGCCCTTTGAAGGCCTGACTGCAGCTGAGATCACCCATTTTCGTACGGAAGATAAGCATGAACTATGCGATCCTAAGTTATTGGTTTGTCAACCGCATTTAGGACAAAAAAATTATTCTATGAATATTTTTATTCCCAAAGAGTGTCTTCATGGTTATGATTATGCTCAGTTTGATCGATTGGGTTTTACTTATCGTCTCAACCGATTGGGAGGAAAGCCTCAGCATTTTTCAGTTTCCTCCCATGAATTTCCATTAGAGCAACAACCTTCGTTGTGGAGTTCAATTAAACTTGTTAAGTGAAAAATAATGAAAACAACGCTTGATCATAGAGAATTAAATGCAAAGATCTTTGATATTTCGCACATAACTTTCATTAAACTCCCTTTTTTAAGGAAAAATGCATGAAAAAATATACAGATTCTCATGAATGGATTCAGATGGAAAGCCAGGAATTTGGCTTAGTAGGTGTCACAAAGTATGCTCAAAAAGAACTGGGTGATATTGTCTTTGTCGAGTTACCTAAAGAGGGCAATTCGGTTAATGCAGGTCAAGAGGCTGTGGTATTGGAATCCACAAAAGCGGCAGCGGATGTTTATTCCCCTGTTAGTGGAAAAATCATGGGAGTGAATGAACTTTTAAGGGAATCTCCCGAATTAATCAATCAATCTCCCGAAGATCAAGGCTGGTTGTTTAAAATCCGGCTTTCTAATCCGGCTGAAATAGATCTTTTAATGAATTTACAAGCTTATGAAGCAATGTTGAATGGGGCTTAACCAGATTTCATTCGAATCATCTTGGAGCAGGATTAAATAATCAATTCGTAGATTGAAGAATTTTTTGCTAATTGTGGTTATTGAAACAAAACATAAGAAAAGCTTGTTAGACATCGGACGATTTTATTGAAATCATGGATAAAATTGTAAATTATTAAACTTACCGCTCTCCAAAAAATGTTAAGAGATTAGATCAAGTAAGGAGTAAAACCACATTCTAAAAACAATCGAAATTGAATTAGTGATCTTACAAAAATCTAGAATTTATTTTTCCAGCTTCTATTTACAAATCAGTTGCTAAAGTCGGGAAAGTTGATCTAAATAAACATGAACAGGTTGAATTTTACCTTCATCAATATCTTCTTGGTAATTCCACGATATTTTTTTTAACCTTACACGCCAATCCATACGCTCTTCTCGCGTGATTGTTGATTTTCTAAGAATAGTAACACAGAGGTCTGTGATCTTATCTAAATAATAGTTTCCTAGAAACCTTTCAATGTATGAAAAATGAGTAGGGGAGGTTGTTTTAGAAGATAGACTGATTAAATAGTTCGCTATTTTAGATTTTCTTGATTGTTGAAGTTGTTGAATTTCGTTATATAGTTCAGGGTGATGAAGAAAAAATCTTTGCAGCTTTTCTTCACTAACTTTTACATTTTTAGTCGGGTTTTGTATTTGAGTTTCTCTACGAATTTGTGCAAGTTTTTGAGTAATTGAATGGTATCGAGAAGTTGACAAGTAGCTCGTTTTTTTCACAAATGTTGAAATCTCGGCAATACTAAAAAAACTCGCCAAGTCAATCACCATCACGTCTGTCTCGCTTGATATCATGACGTTGTCTGGGTGGAGGTCTAAATAAATGAAACCTGTTAAAAGTGCATAACTGAAAACACTATGCACTTGCAAAAGTGCAGAAATTCCCTCTTCTCGATTTAAGGCTGCAAAAGGTGTACGATTGACAGTATTTCCTTCGACATACTGGAGAACTAAATTTAACGTCGACTCGCCTTCAGGGTTAGTGTATATGAAAAATTCAACAGATTTGATAATATTGGGATGGTCTAAAAGCTGTCCTCTTTCAAACTCCCTTTCAGGATCTGAATACAGGCTCATATCAAACCTGGGATCTAATTTATAACATTTCAATGCAAATTTTTTGCCTTCCGAATTCTTGACGGCGTAAACTTTTCCGAATGCTCCCTCTCCTAAAACGTGTTGAATTTCATAACATTCTGTTGAAGAATAGACCAGATCGCCCGGAAAATAAGAATTCGAGTGATATTGACTAGAAGTACTTGTCGGGGATTCATTTCCTGCTAAACAAAAAAAATTAGTTAAAGAAATGAAGCTTGTCAATACGATCAAAAGTAGTTTTCTCATGAAAGCCTAGTTAGTTATTAAGTTGGCAGTACTATATTGAAGTTAAGTTATAAATACCACTTAATTAAACACGCTTTTGCTATCGGTCAGCTCGTTTACGTAATCGCGAGTCGATTAGGTAGATCCAGAATCATCGCACAGTAAAAAATGATGATTAGATCTATCAATAGACTAAAAACAGCAGCAGCATCTCAATATTCCCACGAAGTATAAACATGTTTTGGATGTGAACTTCGTTTAATAGGGAGAAATCGAATTTTTAACTGTCTAGATACCCATTTGTGCAGGGCGTTTTGACTAAAAAGATTTGACATACTTTGTGTCATAATATGAAAATACCAGGATTATATTGGAGGTGTTGGATGTCACGTAGTAGAAAAATTGATCCTAGTATATTAGAAGTTGCAAAATAATTTGATGTTAAACTTTTTGTAGAAAATGTCAGGGGGGAATTTTCAGATTTTCCCGATCACAGGTACTGTTCAGCGACAATTATGATTGCCGCAGAACAAGAGCTTTTAAGTGGAGAACGAGTAGCCTTCTTTTCAGGTAGGAGAGTAAAAATGACTCGATTAAATTAGGTGGAAAGTCCTGTATTAGATAAAAAACAATTTTTATTTTGGAATTCTAAAAAGAAATTTATTCCACCAAAAAACCATCCTTATAAAAGATTGTACTATCGAAATAAATTAAAAGAAGAGAGATTTAGCGATGTGGTATAGTAGAAAGTGTCCTAGAAGCGGACATTTCTAATTTGTCTAAAGCGGACATTTCTAATTTGGTTTAACACGAATAATTAGTTGCCTCAACGGCGTTTAAATTGATGAATGAGGCAACTGAACAAAAGTAAATGAGTAAAAAAAATCGCATACTTGTCTCCTGATATGTGAGTATATTGATAAAGTCACCTTGCTCATGATGAGCAAACATTGACTTATGTAGCAAACTAACCCAAGTTTCACGGCTTACATGATGGAAATGAGGATGAAGCTTTGCCATTCTGGGACTTCATCTTGAAATTTAAAAGATCGCTTTCTACTAAACATCCATGGATGTATAAGGAAAATCCAATTTAAAAAAAAATAAAATTAATAATTTATGGCTAAATTTCTATTAGAAAACAAAGCACCGTTTTTTTTTAATTAAATGTGGCGAAATGGGATCAACCACCTTTTCCTTTTGTGATAAATAAATATTTGATAATCATCCGTGCTAAATAAATTAAAAATGAAAAGCAGACGAAAGTAATTAAACCGCCATACACAAAAGAAACGGGGGCTTCGTAGACTTTAAAGAAAAGAGAGAGGCCGATTTGATGATCAATTAAGTGACTTAGGGCCCATACAGAGAAAAAATAAAAACTGAAAAAAAATATTCCTAATCCGAATGTCATCCACATTTTAGCTTTGAAACCAAAGAGTAGACTTCTTATAGATTTTCTTTTAAGTAGTGAATAATTATTCAAGGTGTAAAACACAAGTCCGATTGAAAAAACAATTAGAAGAAAAAGTGTAAGAAAAATGCGCATATTATCGAAAGAGAGAGCCATTTCTTATCTCAATGCAGATTTTAATGTATCGCAAATATAGTCAACCTCATTTTCATTTAAACTTGTATAAAGAGGTAAAGTTAAAGTGCGTTCATAGTAAAGATCCATACAAGGATACTCTTCGCTACTATCAAGATTGTACTTTAGGACGGGTTGTTGGTGAAGGGGGTGATAGTGCCTGCCCGTTTCGATGCCTTTTTCATGCAAAAAGCGCACTGGTTTTTCTCGAGTCGTTTTCAAAGCCGGAAAATCAATTTGAATAATAAAAAGATGAGGAGAAGTTTCTTTATCAAAATCTTTCTTAAATAAAGTGAGGCAAGGAATGTTTTGCAGATTTTTATGATACCGGTCGATTAATAAGCGTCTTTTTTGAATGAAGAACTCGATCTCTTCAAATTGGCTAAGACCAAAAGCTGCTTGAAAATTAGTCAACTGGTGATTGCCGGTCACGACCGAGTGTTCATAGGTCCTAAGTAATGGATTCTCTTTTCGCTCATCTAATCCGTTATTCTGAAAAATTTTGAGTCTGTGAAATAGTTTTTCATCATTTGTTGTGACCATTCCGCCTTGGCCGGTAGTCATTATTTTGTTTAAACCAAAGCTAAATAGAGTCATTTCGCTACATGCACAGCATCCCACTTTGCTTCCATCAGAATAAGAACTGCCAAATGCTTGTGAGGCATCTTCAATGATGATTGCCTCAGGGTGGCAGAGCATTTGATCGATGGTTTGAACGTCCGATAGAGTCCCGGTAAAATGAAAGGGAACGAGGATAGGTCTTCCCCTAGAAGCATGCGATTTTAATTTTTCCCCGATGAGCTCCAGATCCATCATTCCGGTTTTCAGGTCGATATCAACCAAATGAATGCGGTTTTTTAATGCAACTCCACTACAAATAGTAGAAATCGGGGCGTTAGGGGTTGTGATTATCTGGTCTGATACATCCAAATCGATAGCAAAATAAGCGGCCATTTTTGCAGCTGTCCCACTCGAGAAGGCGACTGCATATTTTGCTCCGCAATAATTGGCAAGAGCTTCTTCAAAATCAACGACGGTGTCTTTTTTCGGATTTTGTAAGGATTTTGTAACTGCAAGAATGTTTTTCTCTGTAATGAGAGGTTTACTGCAAGGGAAAAAAGACAACGACATAGAAGTTCTCATTCCAGAAAAGTTTAAATTACAAATTTTTATAAAAGTGGAGGTCAAATCAAGGTTAACTGATCTTCAAGCAGTGCTCAATAAAAAAATAGAAAATTTCCACTTATCTATCTGATTAAGAGCTGTTAACTCAAGTTGCGTTATTCTTGAATTTATGTTTAAATGATTTAAGATTAAATAGTTGTAGAAAAAATTAGAAACTTAAAATGTTTTATGGTAAGTATTTTTTTTTATTCGATGTTCTTATTTTGATACTTAACGAGTTACCAATTTATAAAAAATTTAGGGAAGAAATTTACTTGCCGGCTAAGACTCCGTCATGCTAGATTCTTTCATGAAACAGCTTCAGACAGTGCTGTGGAAACGTTGTTCATAACTTCTTAAGGAATGAAAGATATGTTAGTATGTGATACTCGTGAAGCATGGACTCAATTTTTGCAATACATTAAAGCCAAATGTTCGGCGACAGCATTCGGGAATTGGTTTGTACCGATTCGCGTTTTAAATGCGACGAATGAAGAATTGGTTTTAGAAGTCCCGAATATTTTTGTGCAGGAGTATTTGATTACTAACTATAAAAAAGACTTATGTGCTTTTTTACCGGTTAAAGTGACGGGAGAACCTTCGATTGTTTTTGTGATCGCTTCTACTCAAAAAAGGTCAATTCCTCCTGTTCGAGCGACTGTTCAAATTGAAGAACCTTCTCCGCATACATTAGAAATTAAGCTCAACCCCAATTATCGTTTTGAAAATTTTATCGAGGGGCCTGCCAATCAATTTGTTAAATCTGTGGCGATGGGAGTTGCTTCTCGACCGGGTCAAACCTATAATCCTTTATTTGTTCACGGAGGAGTCGGCTTAGGAAAAACACATATTTTGCATAGTATCGGTCATTATTTACGTGAGCATCAAAAAAAGGTGCGTATTCAGTACACAACAACAGAAGCTTTTATTAATAAGTTAGTTGGGCATTTGCGGGAAAAATCGATTAAAGAGATGAAGACGCTTTACCGGGACGAGATTGACGTTCTGTTGGTGGATGACATTCAATTCTTGCAAGATCGTCCTAATTTTCAAGAAGAATTTGCATGTATGTTTGAAGCGTTGAGCTTGCGAGGGTGTCAAGTGGTTATTACCAGTGACAAGCCGCCGTCTCATCTCAAATTATCAGAGCGAACCATTGGAAAAATGGAAGGTGGACTGGTCGTCAACATGGGCATTCCTGATCTGGAAACTCGTGTAGCGATTTTACAATATAAGGCTGAGCAGAAAGGCTTCAATATTCCGCATAAGGTTGCATTTTACATTGCTGAAAATATTCATAATAATATTAGACAGCTTGAAGGGGCAGTCAATAAGCTTTGTGCTTATTGCAAATTGTTGAATATGCCTATCACGGAAGAGTTGGTTTCTAAAACCTTGCGCGAAATGTTTAATTTAGTCCCGCGTGAAAGGGTTTCGGTTGAACAAATTTTGAAACAGGTTGCTTCTGTTTTTAAAGTTCGTGTAAGCGACATTAAAGGAATTGTCAGACAGAAAGATATTGCTTTGGCAAGACAGGTGGCGATGTATTTATCTAAGGAATTAGTGGATGAATCTTTGACCATGTTGGGTGTTTCATTTGGAAAAACTCATTCGACCATTCTACATGCTCATAAGAATATTCAAGAAAAGATGTCTCAAGATGAGAATTTGCGTCGTTATATTTCAATGGTACGTCGTAACTTGATGGATTAGGAGCCACCTCCTTAATGAGAGAGAATGCTAACGCATTCTCTCAATTCGAATTCTAAACAGCTCTTAAAGCCTCTTCGGAAATTAATACTTCTTCTATTATCTCTTCATTGGTTTCAGCTAATAAGCTAATTCTTGAAGGGACAATTCCCACTGTTTTCCAAGCGTTTTGAAGTTGAGTAACTAATGCTGGGTTGTTTTCTGCAGCGGCTGTTGCAATTTGAAGTGCAGCGAAATCGGTAAATGTAATATCTGGATTTTTTATTTTATCCATGACACGTTTCCAAAATAGTAAAGGTTCCTTCCAATCGTTTTGTGTCTCTACCACGATATAAAAAACGCGATTCGGAATTTTCGAAAGAATATGGACGCCCCCGTTATCTTGGTTCAAGACTTCTTGATTTTTTTCAAACCAAGCGGTGTCAGGCATGCCATCCGGTTGAATATCCGCTCCTCCCGCAGGGGGGACGTTTATAAAGGCAGCTCCCGGTGTGAATTTTCTTAAAGCGTATGTCTGACCTTTATAAATAATCAGATCTTTGCCCACTTCCCAGTGGTAATCTTTCGCTGCAATTCCCCGGGTATACATCTCTGCAGAAGCACCGAAAATATCCGCATAACTTTCGTTCAGGGCTCCCGATTGGGCTCGATAATTTAATTTATTTCCAACTATAGCATGCCCCATTTCATGTCCGGCTATCATCAAATAAAGATAAAAAGATCTAAAATATTGGTTCCCATCTCCATAAACCATTCTTGCTCCATCAAAGAATGCGTTTACATAGCTTTTCATAAAATGGATAACAGAATCGGCTCTTATGCGTCCTGTTGTTTGGACGAAATTAATTGCCAGAACTTCTTTCCAAAACTTCAGGACATTTTCGGTATTTTGATAAGCAGAGTCGACAGCTTTCCCGAGCCGTTTTGCTACATTGTCAGGGTTTACCAAATTATCAAAGACTAAAGTGCCCGGTAATCTAGATTTTTTCTTTGCATCGAACACAGCAGCCAGATAAGCTGGTTGAAGTTTAAGCTTTGCCTCGGCCTGTTCTACGCTATCTTTAGCTTGATAAGAGAAAATATCTCCAACGCCTCGATTAATAAAATTGAGTGCAGACTTTGCAAACTCTTTGGCTTCTCTACCTATCTTAATCACCTCTCCCTCGATTTTACCAAGATTTCCTGAAAGAGGGGTGTGAAATTCGAGTTGTTCTTGGACGTTAGATAGATTGTTTTTTGTCTCAGCTTTTTTTGTATTAAGGTGAACCACACGGTTAAGTAGTGTTTCGACTAACTCTCTAATAACTTTTTCAATTTCCGGTATTGAAAGATTTTCTAACGAGATATCTTCTAATAGAGCTTTAGGAATAGGAATCGCTTTTTCTTTTGATTTTCCAACGTTGAGTGATTTAATAAATGCTACAATCTTTTGAACAATTTCTTTAAGATCTTCGAATTGCTGTGAGCCTAATGTAATTTCTTTATTTTCTATTTCGTTTGATTTGTCATTCAAATGAATCAAATTTTTTAAGAGTGAAAAGTGAGAGACTGCTTCCAACTTTTTGTTTCTATACCTGTTTAATTGATTTTCAAAATGCTCATGCAAGCTTTTAACGATGTAGGGAGCAATCAACACACGCGGTTCTAGTGGACTTGCCGGGAACGCAAGGGGTGAGGATCTTGATGTGACTAACATAATTATCTCCTTGGGAAGAGTTTAGTGACAATTTTGATAAATGAATAAATTGGCAATCGGTTACTTGAAGAAGTGTTTTTTCAAGTAGAATAAAATCAGTTACAGTATCTTGAAAATGAATATTTTTTTGCCAATCGAGCAATAGGAAAAAGTTTCTAGAAATCAACTCAACTCGTGTCTTCTTTGATCTCTAGAAATTTAGGCTATTTTATATATAGATATAATTTGATAAAAAACAAAACATTATTTTAGAAATATGAGAAAGCGATAGAAAGATCGACCGAAAAAGAATTGCTGGTCCATTTAATCTGCTTGGTTTCTTCATTTTTAAAATATTTTTTGTTGCTAATTCACATTTTTTTGTATTATAACAATATCCTAAAAATATGAGCTTTCAAAGCGGAGTTCACGATTAAATAAAAATTTTTCAAATACTTCATGCATTTATATACGAAAATCCTTCATCCCCTTTCTTTAGTTTCTGAAAATCAAGAACCCTACACTTGTTTGACTGAAAGACATCTACAAGCCATTTGGTTTGAACAAAAACATTTAAATACTCTCTTAACTGCCGACGAAGAAATTATAGAAGTGATTTCACCTGGTATTTGGAACGGCGAAGCCGGTCCGGATTTTTTAAAAGCTCATTTACGCATAGGTTGTAAGGAGTATAAAGGAGATATAGAACTGCATTTAAACGATGAAGGATGGTATGCGCATCGGCATCATCACGATCCTCGCTATAACCATGTCATTTTACATCTTTCTTATGAACGGACTTCCCGACCAAGACCGATTATTAGGCAAAATGGACAAGAGGTGTTAGCTTTACATCTGAACGCTAGTTTAAAAATGCCTCTTGATCGCATCATTAAATTAATTAATTTCGAAACTTATCCTTATAAGAAAATTACGCGAGCAGGAGAATGTGCGCACTGGCTTTTTAAGTCACTAGAAGAGAAAAAAATTGAGGCATTTTTTAAATCGGCTGCTTTATGGCGCTTGGAAAAAAAATCCGCCTATCTTCAATATCGTGTTCCAGGAATCTCACTTCAATTGATGTTGGGAATAGTGATGGCTTTAGGATATAAACATAATGCGGAAGCTTTTTCCGAATTATTTGAGTTGCTGGTTACTTATCGGCATCTCTCCGAACAGGAAATAATGGCTATTGCAATGGGCTGTTCGGGATTTTTTGACGGACGGCAAAGTAAACAATGGGAATTATCTCCGGTTTACCGATATTGGCGATGTCTATGGTGGGAAAAACAAACTCAAATCATACTTCAGGTTAATTTTAGGCTCGATCGCGTGCGTCCTTTAAATCATCCTGTGAGACGCTTAGCTTATCTGGTAAAATTAGTTCTAAGTCCTTTACCCGAAGAATTATGGGGGAAGATGCTTACTTTATGGCAGTTACATTGTCACTGGATGGAGTCTGAAAAGCATGCTCTTCATTTGCAAAAAGCACTGATGCAGCTTATTCCGGGTTATGAAGATGCTTATTGGAATACCCATTTTACATCTGAACAGGAAGTGCAAAATCGATCACTTTCTTTAATCGGTGAAGATTTAAAACGTGAAATGCTAATCAATGCTTTTCTTCCTTTGCTTTATACTTCATTAAAAGAAGAGGCCAATCCGGATGAAATGCAGAGTTTTTATCAGTTTTATTCGAGTTTTAAGAGTTCCGGAACAAGCAAGACGCGTTATCTGAATCAACGCTTTTTTGCGGAATCTTCACATGGACACCTATTAAAATCGGCACAGATTGAACAAGGCGCTTATCAATTGCATACAGATTTTTGTTTGCAATTCGAGTCCAGTTGTGTGGGTTGTCCTTTTATCGAGCGCATGCAAATGGAGGGGATTTAATTGTGCATTTTTTCTAATTTAAGATGATCAGCCTCATCAAACCAGTAATTCCAATACCAACTGGGTGAAGCAGTTTTCTCTATTTCGGTGCCGGCCCATTCACCTTTGGAGTTAGAGATAAGTGTTAGGCGATGATAGGCAGGGACTTCAAAAATTTGATGACCTTCAATTATCAGGTCTTGAGCGTGAAATTCTGAACCTTCATTTAAAATGATTTTGACGGTTTCATGATGAATAATTTGATTTTTCCAATAGTGTTGTGTCATTTCCCTATTAATGCCTCGATTGCGTATTTTTACATTCTTTAAAGTGCAATTGCAGGGGTGAGTGTAAGGGGGAAGGCTCTCTTTGTGCATGACATCTAATGGATCGTAGGATTCAATCCTAAGACTTCCATCTAAGTCTAAATCTTGGATATCCACTTCCGCAATTTCTAATTGCAATTCTGCATTTTCTGCTAAGCGACCTCTTTGAATTTTCTGTGCAATGATGCAATAAAGTGGACCTAAAGCAGGATGAAACAAAATGATGCAATTAGGACCCTCTGTGATATAGGTTTGGAAAGGAATTAAACGAGGAGTTGAAAAAAAACAATGTTTTTCAAAAAGTTCCAAGTTGTTTTGTTGAAGGTCATAGTAGGCTTGTTCTGGTGTCGACACGGGAGACTCGCCAATTTTGAAAGACTTTTTTGTAGTTGAAATAGTTTTAATTCTCTCGCTGAAAATAATGAAAGTTTGCAGGCGATCATGAGACTCCTCTCTCTTTAAACGATGACGAAACTCGTCAAACATGCAGTCGGCAATGTTTTGCATAGTGGATTCAAGCCGTCCCCCTTTAATTTCTGTTTTATGTCCTTCCGGATCAATATAGGGTACAGCTGTTTTCATATTAATTAGAACACCAGGAAACAAGCAGACTTCCAAGCTTTTTTGAATAGCCTCGATATTAATGTACAAAATATTGGTGTTCGAGGGGTACATTGAAAAGGGGCTACCTTCGTACAGAGGCACTTCTCCGATTCCTTTACGATCAAAATTGGTGTATTCAACGTTGCTGATACAATAAGAATAACCTTCGTCCGTCTTTTTTTCGATTAAAACGTTCGCTCCTTCAGCGGAATGTAAGGCACGTTCGCAAGAAAGAAAACCGAAAGATTTATGACTTTGACTGCCTTTTCCGATTAAAGCTAACAAAGCGCTATCGGTACTTGCTAGCGGATTGTTTATTTGTCGGACAAAAGCCCGGTGATATCCTTGCGAGGCAAGTAGTTTAAGCACACCCTTATCTTTAGCCAACTTCCAAATCACCCCATGCCCGCCGGGTTTCAAAGAAAGTGTCAGACAAGAGGACAAAGACCAATTACCTTCTTCTGTAATAACCGGTACTAGAGGTTGCATAAAAATGTGAAAATTTTCTTTTGGACGTCCGAACCGGCGATGACTCGTTATAATTTCACAAATATGCTTATGGTTATCTTTTTCTCTTGAAGTCATCAACACAATCGGAATATGAATGCTCTGATGGTAAAGCTTATAGAATAGATATTCTTGTGCTTGCAAGTCACGAATCAATCCTTCAAGGAGCGTGCGGCCTAAAAACGGCAAAATTGCAGCGGGAAGAGGTTGTTTGTTTACTTCATCGATTAAGTTTAAACGATCACCGGCCCCACCAATCGGTAGAAAAACAGCCGTCTGATTCAAGTGACGAATTCCCATCTTGATGTGGTGTCGAATTTGAGAATTGTCTTCTTTCAAATTAATTCCTTTAGGAGGGATATAGTGAATGTCTCGAGGAGGGAGTTGAGCTTCTTGATCTAAAATCAAGGTTAAAAAAGCCAGGTGATAACCGACAATCCCGCCTAATTGTTGATAAAAATTTTCTATTTCAATTAAGTGTTTAATGACATGCGTGAGTCGTTCATCTTTATCTTCCGTTTGATGTGTCAAATTAAAGACAATGCTCGCTTGATTAATAGCGATAAGGGCCTTGATCACAAGTTCATGCTGTAAATCATCATGAGAAGAGAAAATAGTGGAAAATTGATTGGCATTTAAGGCCCCTTTCACCCAAGCGATCTCATTCAGAATCGTGATTTTTTCTTGAGAGCAGGTTGTTTTTTTAAGTTCTTCGACAATAGGTGAAAGTTGAGTGATCTGAATTCGTATTTTTTCTTTTGACATGCACTTTCTCGAAATTCGTTGGTGTGCATTCTCTAATAATCCCTAGCATAAAACAAGAAATAAATTCATTTTCATAAAAAAAGGATAGGTGAAAAATTTAAAAACTTCTAGTCTCGACTTTGCAAAATTTCGGCATCCCCTTCAGAGAGAAGCTTCCTTCAGCAAAATGAATTTAGTTGGAAGAGGGTTTTTTACCGCTTGCTACTAAATTCATTTTCCTGAAGGAAGCCTCTCTCCGAAGGGGATGTCAAAATTTTGCAAAGTCGAGCTAGTTTTATCCTTTCCGACCGTAAATTGTTTTTGACTATTAATGTGTAAGAGGGATAAAAAGGTGCAAATACGTAAACACAGTGTTAGAGGTTGTCTTTAAACTTTGTATCGCCTAGATTCGAACCTTTAAGATAACCTCTAAATTCAATAATCAAAATAAGGAGAAGAGAATGACAAAAGAGAAAAAAAATTCTGCTTTTATGAAACCCGTGAACATTAGTCCAGAGTTAGCAGATTTAATCGGGCCTGGTCCTTTACCTCGCACAGAAGTTACTAAAAAAGTTTGGGACTATATTAAAAAGCACCAACTTCAAGATCAGACTAACAAGCGCATCATCAATCCCGATGCAAAATTAGGTAAAGTATTGGGCGGTCCTGAGCCTATAGATATGTTTAAGATGACAGGTAAAATTTCTAAGCATTTAAAAGAGCCTGCTTTGGTTGCAACACCGGAACATTAGAAACATTTTGTTGCTTAGAAGACCGGGTAAAAATAAATCCTATATTTTCCCCGGTCCCTAAGAGGGTGTTTAAAAAATTGCACCAATTAATTGTTCCTGTTACACTTCTTCTTTCTTAATCGAAGAAAATTATGTATACAAAAAAAATAATTAATTGGTTTTGGGATGCCTGGTGCGTTCTTTCCTTGATCGGTATCTGGCCGCGCTTTGTAGAGCCGAATTTACTGTCCCTCAACAAAATAAAAATAAATATTCCGCACCTTCCATTAAATCTCAATGGATTAACCATTCTTCAATTGAGTGATTTACATTGGAGTTCGAATTTTTCTGCATCTTTCAAACGTAAATTGATCAAAAAAATTAATCGTATCGATCCCGACATTCTTGTTTTGACAGGAGACTTTCTTGTGCGAGCAAAATTAGAGCAACCCGATGGGCTATTAGCTTTTTTATCTGCTTTAAAAGCAAAGGTTGGTTCTTTTGCCGTGTTAGGTAATCATGATTACGCTTGTTATGTCACGGTCAATGCAAAAGGCGACTATGATATCGAAAAAAAAAATCCCGATGCTCATATCTTAAAAGGTTTTAAAAGGTTATTTAGTTCTATTTCTTTATCTAAAAAAGTTTCTACAAAAGCTAAACAGACAAAAACACATACGGAGTTAATTCGGCTGTTAGAAAAATCCCCTTTTCAATTGCTTCATAATAAGACCGTAACCTTGCCCATTAACGGTAGTCGGTTGAATATTTGTGGTTTGGGAGAACATACTTTAGGACGTTGTCATCCGGAACAAGCATTTAAGCATTATGATAGAAAATTTCCCGGAATTGTTTTGACACATAACCCTGATTCAGTGCCTTTTTTATTGGACTATCCCGGTGATTTAATTCTATCTGGTCATACTCATGGTGGGCAAGTCAACCTGCCTTTTATTTGGAATAAATTTACGTGTATCGAGAATCCGCAGTTTAAACGCGGGCTTAAAAAATTGAATGGTAAGTATCTTTATATTAACCGGGGTGTAAGAGGGGGAGTGGATTTTCGCTGGTTTTCACCGCCTGAACTGACTCTATTTACTTTGGAAGTCGTATGAAAAGTTCATTAAATTCACAAAAAACTCTTTTCAGTGTCGTTTTCTTGGCAGGCGGGGCAGGCTCTCGGATGGTTAGCTCGATTCCAAAACAATACCTTCTTTTGCAAGATAAACCTGTATTTTTCCATAGTTTTGAAGTTTTTCTATCGATGGCTGAAGTGGTAGAAATTGTGGTGGTTTGCGACCAAGCTTATGAATCTTTATTTACCGAATTACAAACAAATAAGAAAATTTGTTTTGCACGTTCCGGTATGCGTAGACAAGATTCTGTTTTTTCCGGTTTGCAGGCTTTAACTTCTGTTGATGGGGAGCAGTTAATTTGTATTCACGATGCCGCTCGGCCCTTAATTAATTCAACTATGGTTAAAAGTGTAGTTGAGGCAGCAGAAAAATGGGATGCAGCAGTCGCCGCAGTACGAGTCAAGTCAACGATTAAGATATGCGATGAAGAGCAGCTTGTGATTAAGACGCTCGATCGTACGTATTTATGGGAAGTGCAAACACCTCAAGTAATACGCTTGAGCTTATTGAAAAAAGCGTTTGATTACGTACACGCTCAAAATTTGACTGTAAGCGATGATGTTTCTCTAGTGGAATTAGTCGGAAAACCGGTTAAAATAGTGGAAGGATCTTACAAGAATGTTAAGATTACGACTTCCGAAGATATGATTTTACTTCAACAATTGATTAAAAACGATGATTTGCTACAAGTTAACAATTGCCTATGATGGCGCAAATTATAGTGGTTGGCAGTTTCAATCTAACGCCCCCTCTATTCAACAACACATTCAAGAAGCTTTAGCTATATTTTTGAAAAGAGAAAAAGTTGTTTTAATCGGTTCCGGTCGCACGGATGCGGGTGTGCATGCTAAAGCGCAAATTGCTCATTTTTACCATCCCGATAGGATTGATTTCAATCTTCTTTTAATGGCTTTAAATGGAATATTACCGAAAGATATCCGCATTAAAAACGCTGAAATCGCTCCTGCTCATTTTCATGCCCGCTACAGTGCGACCGGCAAAGAGTATCATTATCATCTTTATCTCGAGAAAGTGATGGATCCTTTTCGAAGGCATTATTGCTGGCATATGCATCGAAACTTGGATTTAACACTTTTGAAAGAAGCTGCAACATTTTTTGTCGGGACCCATGATTTTACTTCGTTTGCCAATGAAGCGCATAAAGGGGCAACTGCAAAAAATCCTGTGCGCACGCTTTATCGTTTAGATGTCGTTGAAGAGTTTAATACTATACGATTGGAATTTGAAGGAGACGGCTTTTTATATAAAATGGTACGTAATATCGTGGGAATGTTAATTGATGTCGCTTGTCGAATCAAACCGATTGAAAATATTCGAGAGCTTTTTGAGGCCAAAGACAGGCGTCAATCGAGTAAAGCCGCGCCGGCGCTAGGTTTATTCTTGGTAAAAGTTAATTATCCTGATTTTGAAAAGAGCCTCTAAGGAAAATTTAAATCGGTAATGCTATCGAAGCTTGGGTAATACTTGATAGAATTATCGGTGAAATTCTTAAGATAGGCGGTGTCCAGCGGACAAATCATAACAGGGACCGCATTCGTGCGTCGGAGAGCTTCAAAGCCTTTTGGAGAATCTTCGAATCCGATGACCAGGTCGCCTGGTCGGGAGTGGGTGCGTATCGCGTATTGATAGCATTCGGGATCTGGTTTAGATCGGGAATAGTTTTCGCGAGTGATCCAATAGCGGATTAAATCCAATAGAGGATGGCGGCGGCGGATTAGATGAATAACGGATAGAGGGGAGTTGGTGACGACGCAGCACTTAATTTTATCTTCGTTAAGAGCTGTAAGAAGCTCTTGCACGCCGCTCATGAGATTGACATGACCTTCTTCGAGTATTTCAAGAAAAGCTTTCTTTTTTTCTTCGTATAATACTTTCCAGTCGGGTTCTTCAGCTTGAAGGTCCGGTATATCGGCATAGATTTGATCTTTAAGTCCGGAGGACGTATGGTGAGCAGCATGTGAAAAAGCTTGAAAGTTCCATTCAAGCCGGTATCCTCTTTTAGCGCACATGCGGATGTATGCTTGGAAATGAAGTTCTTCTGTATCGACCAAAAGTCCATCAAAATCAAATAAGAAAAGCCGGTATTTTTTTATCCATTGCATGTTAAAGCTCAGGTTGGAGATTATAGTCCTCCCTCACATCGAGGGAGTTTCGATTGAACGAAAGGTGGTTCAATTATAAAAAAGTTAAAGTTGATAATCAATCGTAAAGATAAAGGTCGGGTGATAAAATGAGAAAAATGCATTTTTTATACTTTTGCTTCTTTTTTGTTTTCGTTTTACAATCCTGCAAGTCTTCTTTCAAATCTAAGTCGTTATCTGTTACTAAAGGCGAATATATTTATCGTCAGTATAATGAAGAGTTATTTTCAGTGGAACCCATCGTAGAAATTAAACGTGATCTTTATCCGTGGGAAGCCGGTAAAGCAAGCCGATTCCCAAAAATTACCAAAGAATTTTTTAGATGTAAGGGGAGGTTATTAAATCCGGTCAGAATTGAGCAAAAAGGTTCCGAGATTTTACGCTATTACGACTGTGGTGGAACGCAAAGACATAGCTTGCCCATTAGAGATCGACAAGAATTTGTCTATCCGATTTTGATAGATTTGTTGAATTACCTTCAGGCGACAACCGGAAAAAAAGTGATGATTACTTCCGGGCATTGCTGTCCCGAGCACAATGTCTACTTAGACTCCTCGCCTTTCAATCAGACATCCAAGCATTTGTTAGGAGCCGAGGTCGATTTTTATATAGAGGGGATGGAATGTGAACCTGAAAAAATTATCGAGCTCGTTCAAGAATATTATTTGCAAGACTCTAAGTATAAAGATTTGAAAGAGTACATTGTTTTTGAGCGTTTTAAAAGCGACAAAACAAATGTTAGAACCCCACCTTGGTTTAATAAGGAAATATTTGTCAAGTTAGTGCAGAGTACAGAAGGCAGGGACTATGACAACCGTCATTCGTATCCCTATATTTCGGTACAAGTTCGCTACGATTGGGATTTACAGGAAAAGGTTGTTTACAGTTGGGATAAGTCTTTTCGAAGTTTTTATCGTCGGTGAGTT
>Ga0105047_10005566_pt1 | contig 21561 bp, 24 predicted proteins | sample MAT04_FD_78384 | JGI IMG/M metagenome (GOLD analysis project Ga0105047, IMG submission 78384) | Freshwater microbial communities from Lake Fryxell liftoff mats and glacier meltwater in Antarctica - MAT-04 (megahit assembly) | ecosystem: Environmental > Aquatic > Freshwater > Ice > Liftoff... | reverse complement strand
GCCCTTCGAAGGCAGCCTGAGCGCCATGCAGCATGCCGACGCGGTCATGATCCTTGGCGCAAACCTGATCGACAATCACCAGGTTGCGGGTTTCATGGTCAAACGCGCGGTCCCACAAGGCACCAAAGTGGTGGTGGTAGATCCCGCCGCCAACCCGATGGATATTTACGCCGAAACCACCCTCAAGCCTGGCCAAGAAATCAATACAGACCTGCTCGAAGGCCTGTGCGCCGCAGTTGCGCAGCTAGGATTAGCCAAAAAAGCGTTCCCGGCTACCGGCAGTGTGGAAGCCTTGGCCGCAAAAGCGGGCGTCAGCGCCGAAGACCTGCTGAGCGTGGCCCGTCTGATGGCCACCGCCAGCCACCCGATCATTTTCTACGGCAAGGGCGTCAGCGCCCAGCGCAATATGCAGGTGCTCAAGTCCCTGGTCAAATTTGCAGAAATGGTAGGAGCCATTACCGACACCAGTTCAAGCCTGATCAGCCTCAAAGGTGAAGCCAACAGCCTGGCCGCCGCGCTCTACGGGTTGGATCAACCCTTCAAGCTCACCGGCCAAAAGGCCGTCTATGTAGCGCTTGGCGACGCAGAGCCTTCACCCCGCCTGGTCCAGAAGCTGGAAAAGGCGCCCTACCTGGTGGTGGAAGCTGCGTATCTTTCACAGCTCACCGCTCAGGCCAATGTGGTCCTGCCTACCGCCAAGTGGACCGAGCAGGATGGGCATTACGTCACCTTCGATGGTAAACTTCAGCACTCCCATAAATCCATCGAGCCAGTGAAGGATATCTGGACAAGTGAAGCGATTTTATCAGCCCTGGCGACTCGCCTGGGCGCTGCCCCCGCGGCAGATTGGCAAGAGCAGCTTCTCCAGCGGGTCTCTCCGGTCGCAATCTCCGCGTAACGGCCTGAGCTTACAGATAAGGAGTCAATCATGGCAAAACCAAAAGTTTCATCCGATTGGATTTGTGGCTGCGCTGGCTGCCACATGTCGCTGTTAGATATGGACGAGCGCATCATCCAGGTTCTTGAGTTGGTCGACCTGCGCTCCACCCCGATCACCGACTTAAAAGAGCCGGATGAGAGCGGTGTCGATGTGGGCATCCTCGAAGGGGGTATCAACAACACCTACAACGAAGAAGTGGCGATCCGTATGCGCAAACGCAGCAAAATTCTTGTGGCGTTGGGCGATTGCGCCGTCTTCGGCGGTATTCCGGCCATGCGCAATTTCTTCACCCTTGAAGAAAGCCTGCGCCGCGCCTACGTTGAGACTGAAAGCACCGACAGCGAGGGCAAAATCCCCGACGACCCCGAGCTATGCCGGCCCACCAAAGTGCGCGCCATTCAGGATGTCGTTGCGGTGGACATTTCTGTGCCGGGCTGCCCGCCAAGCGCTGACGCCATTTTCGATGTACTCAAAGAACTCGCCCAGGGTCGTAAACCCGTTCAAACCGGCGATTTACTGCACTGGGATTAGGAGGTAGCCATGGTCGCTCAAAAAATTACAATTGAACCGGTCACCCGGATTGAAGGCCACGCCAAAGTCACCATTCGCATGGATGCGGCGGGCAAAGTGGAACATGCATATTTCCATGTCAACGAATTTCGTGGTTTTGAAAAATTCTGCGAAGGCCGCATGGTATTCGAGATGCCCTCCATCACCCCCCGCATTTGCGGCATTTGCCCGGTCAGCCACCATCTGGCTGCCGCCAAAACCGCCGACCAGGTGATGGGCTGCCCCCCGCCCCGCCCCGCCAACCTGCTGCGCGAGCTGATGCACATGGGCCAGATTATCCAAAGCCACGGTATGCACTTCTTTGAACTGGCCGGTCCCGACCTTATTTTGGGCTTCGACGCCGATCCTGCCATCCGCAACGTGGTGGGCCTGGTTCAGGCCGATCCCGCGTTGACGCTCAAAGCCGTCAACCTGCGCAAATTTGGCCAGGAGATCATTCGAATTCTGGGCGGTCGCCGCATTCATCCCAATTTCGCCATTCCGGGCGGCGTCAACAAGTCGCTCAAAACCGATGAACGGGAAGCGATTCTGGCAGGTGTAGATGAAGCCATCGCCACCACTCAGGTTGGAATTCAGTTGATCAAAAACTGGAACGAAGCACACATGGCAGACATTAACAAGTTTGCCGTGTTCCCCAGCGGTTATTTTGGCCAGGTAGGCCCCGAAAATGCCCTGGAACTATATGACGGCGATATTCGTCTGATTGACTCCAACGGCAACCAGTTGGAAAAATTCGACGGGCGCAACTACCTCGATCACATCGCCGAACACGTGGAAAGCTGGTCTTACCTCAAGTTCCCCTATTACAAGAAACTCGGATGGCCCGGTGGCGTCTACCGGGTTGGCCCGCTTGGCCGTCTCAATGCGTCAGATAAAATCACCACTCCGCTGGCCAACGCTGAGTTAAAACTCTTCAAAGCGCTCAACAACGGCAAACCAGTAGAAAACACCCTCTACTACCATTATGCCCGCCTCATCGAAACCCTGTATGCGATAGAGAAAGTGCGCGTATTGCTGGCGGACCGGGATATTCTCAGCACCGACATTCAGAACACCCACATCGATTTTAAGGGTGAAGGCGTGGGTGTAATCGAGGCACCGCGTGGAACGTTGTTCCACCATTACTGGGCCAAGGATAACGGCCAGTTGGAACGCGTCAATATGATCGTCGCTACCGGCCACAATAACTGGGCCATGTCTAACGCGGTCGATTCGGTCGCCAAAACCTATATCACCGGTCCCGACTATACCGAAGGCATGCTCAACCGGGTCGAACACGCCATCCGCGCCTATGATCCCTGTCTTTCCTGTTCCACACATGCCGTTGGCCAGATGCCGCTTGAAGTAGAATTTATCGACCCCGCCGGCAACAGTCTCAAAAAGATTAGCCGATAGGCAAGTTTTCATTCACCATCAGAGTGGGTATCCGGCACCCCCGGGTACCCATCCTTTTTTTTCCGATAGTAGACTGGATCGATAAAAATGCCTGCTACCGGAAATTGACGAAAAGTAGCCGCTCATGTCTTCTACTGCTGGTTTTCCTGTGCTTATCGTGGGCTATGGCAATCTCGACCGTGAAGATGATGGCGTTGCCTGGCATATTCTGACCCGCCTGGCGGCGCGTCTTGACGCACCATTTGCCGTTGCCCCCGAAGAATACGAATTTACCCCTGGCCGGGATGTCGATTTTTTCTTCGCGCTGCAGTTATATCCTGAAATGAGCGAGATTCTCAGCCACTATGCGCGCGTCTGCTTTGTCGATGCGCATACTGGAGCCGTTCCGGATGACGTTCATCTCGAACTGCTCTCGGCCCAACTGCAATCCTCACCATTTACCCACCACCTCACCGCTGCTAGCCTGCTCAGCCTGACGACTGCCCTCTACCCCCACACCCCACAGGCGCTGTTGGCCTCAGTCCGCGGGATCAACTTTGGCTTTGCGCAGCAGCTCAGCCCAGACACGGATCACTTTGCCGATCAGGCCGTTGAGCAGATTATGAATTGGCTGGAAAAGTCATAATCTTTTTACAGAACGTAAGGGGAAGCGCTATGACGATTCACCTTCAGCTTATGGAAAAAAAGCACTTATATGCTAAGCCGGCATATGCTACAAATAACTGATATTGGTGGATTGAGATGATTATGAAATATGAGCACAGCCTGATCGAAGATATTCAAAATATCCCGTGGTTCAACGAGCTGACTTTACCCCAGGTGGAGCAGTTGGCTGCCATTTCCAGAGTCCACCAGTTCCAGAGTGGGGAAGAATTATTTCATGAAGGCGATCGGACCGATTTCATGTATGTGGTGCTTTCCGGGCAGATCCTGGTAGAAAACTATATTCCTTCGCTCGGAATTCACGGCGTAACCCACGCTGATCCCCTGGATGTTATTGGCTGGTCTTGCCTTACCCCTATGGTCCGACAGCGCATCGCCACTGCCCGGGCGTGCGAGCCCAGCAGCCTTTTGGTTATCGAAGGCGATGCCCTTGCGCGCCTGTGCGATAACGACCACGACCTGGGATATTTGATCATGCGGCGCGTTGCCAATATTGTCGCCAGTCAGTTCCTGGCGACTCGTTTATATCTATACGATATCATCCAGCATTCTTCGCAGGTTGTCAGTCGTTCTAATCTACCCCAAACCTAATTCTTACGCGACGCAGTGGTTGTACCTGTGTTTTACTGCCAGCAACCCAATAATATCTATCGATTTAGTATTATAATAAGCGAGCATGCATGAACTCGTTGTAACTGAAAGTATTAGAGATATCGCCCTGCGCCACGCGCTGGCGGCCGGTGCCACCAAAGTCACGGATATCTATATCGTGATCGGCAGACTGGCCAGTGTGGTGGATGACTCGGTTCAGTTCTATTGGGATCTCATCTGCCAGGACACCCTGTGCGCAGGGGCCACACTGCATTTTCAGCGTATTCCGGCCCGCATGCTTTGCCTCGATTGTAAACAAGAATATACCTTCGACGCTGAACTGACCCCCTGCCCGCAATGTGGCAGTATTTCTGCCCACATCATTTCGGGTGAAGAATTTCACGTGGACAGCATCGCTATTGAAGGCCCCCTGGAGAACCCATCTTGACCACCCGCCGTGTTCCTATCGTTGAAAAAATTCTCAGTGCCAATGATCAAATTGCTGCCGTCAACCACGCCCTGCTGAGCTCGCTGGGCATATTTTCGTTAAACTTAATGGCCTCTCCTGGCGCCGGGAAAACCAGCTTTATCCTTCAAACCATCAAAGCCCTAACCGGCAAACTGCGCCTGGGCGTGATCGAAGGCGACACCGCCCCGGTCACCATTGATGCGGATAAAATCATCGCTGCGGGCATGCCTGCCGTGCAAATCAACACCGGCGGGGACTGCCATCTAGATGCGGTCATGGTGCAGAACGGCCTCAATCAGTTGCCGCTGGCAGAAATTGATCTGTTAATTATTGAAAACGTCGGCAACCTGGTGTGTCCGGCCGCCTTTAACCTCGGCACTCATGCCAATATCCTGATCGCGAGCATTCCCGAAGGCGATGATAAACCCTATAAATACCCTAACATCTACCGCGGTCTGGAAGTGCTCATCGTCAACAAGATCGACCTCTTGCCATATGTTCCGTTTAAAATGAATTACTTCCGCCAGGGCGTCGAAATGCTGAACCCCGGCGTGCACACCTTTGCGGTTTCATGCGCTACCGGTGAAGGAATTTCCGCCTGGACCGATTGGGTGGTTGCGCAAGTTCAACATCATAAGCATGCCTGAAGCTCAAACAGGTCTGCGCGTATGGATAAGAGGCATCGTCCAGGGCGTCGGTTTTCGGCCTTTCATCTATTCTCTGGCAGTGCGCCATGCCCTCACGGGCTGGGTACGCAACACATCCAGCGGCGTAGAAATCGCCATTACCGGCCCGACCGCCGCAATTGCGCAGTTTGTCGCTGCAATCCCCCTGGAACTGCCCCCTTTGGCCCGCATTGACCTGTTGGAAACCCGTCCCAGCCTGCCGGATGATACCCAGCATTTCGAAATCCTTTCAAGTCAGGTGGAACCGGGCCAGTTCATGCCCATTTCTCCCGACGTGGGCATCTGCCCGGACTGCCGCCGTGAATTGCTGAACCCTGCCGACCGCCGCTACCATTATCCGTTCATCAATTGCACTCACTGCGGGCCGCGTTTCTCGATCATTCAGGATATTCCCTATGACCGGTCGCTCACTACAATGGCCGGTTTTCCCATGTGCCCGCGCTGCCAGGCGGAATACAATAACCCATTGGACCGGCGCTTTCACGCGCAGCCCACTGCCTGCGCGGAGTGTGGCCCCCAGCTCAGTTTTATCGCCAGTGGCAGCACCCTGGCAGTGCGTGAGCAAGCCCTGCAGCAGGCGCGCGTCTGGCTGAGTGCGGGCAAAATCCTCGCCATTAAAGGCCTGGGGGGTTACCTTCTGGCCTGCGACGCCACCAACCCGACCGCTGTGGCCGAACTGCGCCGCCGTAAAAATCGCGGCGCCAAAGCCTTTGCCCTGATGGCTTTCGACCTGGCTGCCATCCAGCGCTACTGCGAGGTTTCAGCCGCCGAAAGCGACTTGCTCTCGGCGCATGCCAGCCCGATTGTACTGCTCACAAAACGCCCTGCAACCTCCCTGGCGGCCGCAGTGGCCCCCAACCAGCCTACACTGGGTTTTATGCTGCCTTACACTCCGCTGCACCTGCTGTTGCTGGAGCCCACTGCCGGCATGCCGGAGGTACTGGTGATGACCAGCGGCAACCAGAGCGAAGAGCCGATTGCATTCCGCGATGAGGAAGCCTTTGAACGCCTGGGACAAATCGCCGACGCGTTTCTGGTGCACGACCGGCCGATCCACATGCGTGTCGACGACTCGGTAGTGAAGCTGGTCGCGGAGCGCCCCTATTTGTTCCGCCGTGCCCGCGGTTATGCCCCCAACGCGCTGCTGCTCTTCCGCTCTGTTCCGCCCATTCTGGCCACTGGCGCAGAATTAAAAAACACCTTCTGCCTCACCCGCGAACGTTACGCCTTTCTCAGCCACCATATTGGCGACCTGGAAAATTACGAAACCTTGCGCTCCTTTGAAGAAGGCATCGCCCATTATCAGCGCCTGTTCCGCGTACAGCCGCAGCGCCTGGCCTGCGACCTGCATCCCGATTATCTGGCTACCCGTTACGCCCACCAGCAAGCCGCTGAACGCGGTATTCCGCTGATGGAAATTCAACACCACCACGCCCACCTGGCGGCCTGCCTGGTCGATAATCATTGGGACACCACCGAACCGGTGATCGGCCTGTGTTATGACGGCACCGGCCTGGGCACCGATCAGGCCGTATGGGGCGGTGAAGTGCTGCTGGGTGGCTATTTGGGCTACCAGCGCCTGGCGCACCTGGCCTATGCTCCACTACCAGGTGGTGATGCCGCCACACGTAAACCGGCGCGCATGGCACTGGCGCATCTCTGGCAGGCCGGCATCGAATGGGAAGCAGATCTGCCACCCGTGGCGGCCTTCTGTGCCCAGGACCGCACCATTCTGCGCGCGCAGCTCGAGCGTCGCATCCACACCCCGCAGACTTCCAGTATGGGCCGCCTGTTTGATGCCGCCGCCGCCCTGTTGGGTGTTCAACAAACCGCCAGCTATGAAGGTCAGGCCGCAATGGAATTGGAGGCACTGTGCGCCCCCGATGAAACAGGCGAATATAGCTTCACCCTGGCGAATGGGGTCTTCGACCCCGCGCCGCTCTGGCAGGCGCTGCTGGATGATTGGCGCAGCGGCACTCCCCTCCCGCGCCTGGCGGCCCGCTTCCACAATTCCGTTTGCGGCCTCAACCTGCAAATCTGCCAGGAAGTGCGCCAGGTCTATGCTACTCAAACCGTTGCGCTCAGCGGCGGCGTGTGGCAAAATCAATACCTATTGGAACACACCCTCACCCGCCTTAAAGCCGCGGGGTTTCATGTCCTCTGGCACCACCAGGTGCCCACAAACGATGGCGGCATTGCCTTAGGGCAAGCCATGATTGCCGCCTTTACGGATTAGCGTTACTGCACAATATAACCGCGCATACGATGTGGACTTCGCAAAATTGATCTTGCTTTGCCGCTTCGGCCACCCGCAGGGGTGCTCAGTGTCCTCCGTGTCTTCGTGGTTGTAACCAATAAGGAGTAAACTATGTGTCTCGGCGTTCCAGGAAAAATATCTGAAATCTATACTATCGCTGCCATGCGCATGGCAAAGGTCGATTTTGGCGGAGTATTCCGCGAAGTGTGCATTGAGACCCTGCCAGATGCTAAAATCGGTGATTACACCATCGTGCATGCCGGCTTTGCCCTCAACTTGCTCTCAGAAGAAGAGGCGCAGTCTACCCTCGCCTTGCTGCGCGAAATGGCTGAATTTGAAGAACAGCTGGTCATCAGCGAAGGGATCACCGACCTGCCAGCCGGATAGCCACTTACAGGAAACCGACATGCAATTTACCGATGAATTTCGCGACAACCGTCTGGCGCAGGGTCTGGTGGGAGAAATTCGCCGCACCGTCACCCGTCCCTGGGTATTGATGGAAATCTGCGGCGGGCAGACGCATTCCATCATGCACTACGGCCTGGACCAATTGTTGCCACCCGAAATCGAACTGGTACACGGACCGGGCTGCCCGGTTTGCGTCACCTCACTGGAATTGATCGACAAGGCGCTGGCGATTGCCGACCAGCCCAATGTCATATTCACCTCCTTTGGAGACATGCTGCGCGTACCGGGCAGCCAGGGCGACCTGTTTTCCATTCGCGCGCGCGGTGGGCAGGTGAAAGTGGTTTATTCTCCCCTGGATGCCGTGCGCATCGCTCAAGAAAACCCAGACAAACAGGTGGTCTTTTTTGCCATTGGATTTGAAACCACCGCCCCACCCAATGTAGCCAGTGTGCTGCAGTCCCAGGCACTGGGGGTTAAAAATTACTCTGTGCTCGTTTCCCATGTACGCGTTCCTCCTGCCATGCATGCCATCCTCAGTTCGCCACTCAACCGCGTGCAGGGCTTTCTGGCAGCCGGGCATGTTTGTTCCGTCATGGGCTATTGGGAATATCCCCCCATCGCCGCGCAATACCACGTGCCCATGACCGTGACCGGTTTCGAACCTATAGACCTTTTACAGGGGATTCTCATGACCGTACGCCAGTTGGAAGCCGGTACCAGCGAAGTGCAGAACGGTTACAAGCGCGTGGTCAGCTTCGAAGGCAACCGCCCCGCGCAGGCCATGATTGACAAAGTTTTCCAACCATGCGACCGCAACTGGCGCGGTATTGGCCTGATTCCACAAAGCGGCTGGGAACTTCGCCCTGAATTCACAGAATATGACGCCGAGCGCCGGTTTAACGTCGGGCAGATCCAGACCCGTGAATCGGATGTGTGCATTGCCGGACAAATTCTGCAAGGACTCAAAAAACCAGCCGAATGCCCCGCCTTTGGCACCCTGTGTACACCCAAAAACCCGTTGGGGGCGCCCATGGTCTCCTCCGAAGGCGCCTGTTCTGCGTATTACCATTATGCCCGGAGCTGACCCATGCTGAACTCTTCTATCCCCACTTTTGAAGGGCCGGTTTGCCCCGTTCCGTTGCGCCACGAAGAACAAATCGTTATCGGTCACGGCAGCGGTGGGCGCATGACGCATGACCTGATTCAAAAAATCTTTGCGCCGGCTTTCGCCAACCCGGCGGTAAAAGACAGCAATGATTCAGCCGCGGTGGGTTTACCCGCGGCAGCAGGGCTGCAGGGCCGCCTGGCCATTTCCACCGATTCGCACATTGTCACGCCGTTGTTTTTTCCCGGCGGTGATATCGGCCGTCTGGCGGTTTGCGGCACCGTAAACGATGTGTCCATGTCTGGCGCGTTGCCGCTTTACCTGACCGCCGGGTTCATCCTGGAAGAAGGCCTGCCCATCGCCATCCTGGAAAAAGTGGCGGCCTCCATGCAAGCCGCGGCTTTGGAGGCCGGGGTGTATATCATCGCCGGCGATACCAAGGTGGTTGAAAAAGGTAAGGCGGACGGCCTGTTTATTAACACAGCCGGTGTGGGTTGGATCCCGCCCGGGCGTGATATCGGCGGTCAACTGGCGCGCCCAGGGGATGTCATCTTGCTCTCAGGGCCGATCGGCGCTCACGGCATCGCGGTGCTCATTGCGCGCGGTGAGCTGGGTTTTGAAGCCGATATCCATTCCGACGTAGCCCCCCTCAACCATCTAATTCAAGCGCTGCTGGCGGCGGCCCCGCACACTCATGTCTTGCGTGACCCCACGCGTGGCGGGTTGGGCACCACTTTGAATGAAATTGCCGTTCAAAGCCAGGTGGGCATGCTGATTGAAGAACGCTCGGTGCCAGTGCTGCCAGCTGTACGCGCCGCCAGCGAAATGCTGGGCTTTGACCCGCTCTATATCGCCAACGAAGGCAAGCTGATCGTCATTGTCCCCGCAGAAGAAGCCGACAACGCTTTATTGGCTATGCGTAAACACCCGCTGGGCTCTGACACAGTCTGCATCGGTCAGGTGCGCAGTGACCCGCCAGGCCGGGTACTGCTGCATACCCTGGTCGGCGGCACCCGCATCATCGACATGCTATCCGGTGAGATGCTCCCACGCATTTGTTAGGTATAGTATACTTACACATCCCATTCCTAAATGAGAGAGTAGCAATGAAAATTAATTATCAGGAAACCACCAACGATCTGCAAACCCGTATCGATATCCACAATCAATTTGGCGGCAATGATATCGACCAATGGATGCTTGCGACGCTGCAGCTTAGCCGCGGCTCCAAAATCCTCGATGTGGGCTGCGGTTCTGGCAAACAATGCTTATCGTTTTATCAATACCTTGAAGGCCAGGCCGATATCACTGGTGGTGATGTCAACCCAGATCTGCTCAACCAGGCCCGCCAGAATGCTGCGGCTCGTAATTTGCCCATCAAATTCATCGATTTAAACTTCAATCAGCGTTTCTCACTGCCCGACGATACCTTCGACCTGACCTCCTGCTGCTTTGCCATTTATTACGCGGAAGATATCCCTTTCACCATTCGTGAAATGCATCGCGTGCTCAAACCTGGCGGGCGGCTCTTTACCACCGGCCCCATGCCCGCTAACAAACAGATGTTTTACGACATCATCCGCGAAGCCACCCAAAAACCCATTCCGCCCATGCCAGGCAGTTCACGCTATGCCAGTGGTATTCTGACCAGCATGCGCGAGACCTTCTCCGCGGTGGAAGTGCATACCTTTGAGAATCCACTCACCTTTGCCACGGTCGAGCCGTTCATTGCCTACACCCGCGCTTCGCTGGCTGAAGATCGCAAGTTGTGGACCAGTCTATTCCAGGGCAAAGGCGAGTATGAGCAAACCATCGCTAAAATCAGTGATGTGGCTGCCCGCTGGCTGGCCCGCGATGGCAAGCTGGTTATGACCAAAGTGGTGGGTGGTTTTATCGCCACCCGCTAGCACTTAAATTTTCAAATCAAGTGTCTTTTGGCTTATTTCATCCAAAAGACACTTTTTCTTCAAGGAATGCTATGCCTCGTCAAGACATGACCTTCTACGGCAGCCGGTTATTATTTATCGGCGCCCATCCCGACGATATTGAACTGGGCGCCGGCGCCCTGATCGCTTCTATCGTTGGAAAAGCTGAACTGTTGTGTGTGACACTCTCGGATAACCAAAAAAATCCAGATCTGCAGCAGGTTGAGGATGAGCATTTGCGCAGTATGCGCGTTCTGGGCGTCCCGCAGCAGAATGTCCGCATCGGCGATTTTGAAACCCGGCGCTTCCCGCATGCCCGCCAGGAAATTCTTGAATATTTGATCCAGCTCAACCGTACTTTTCGTCCCGAGATCGTCTTCACTCACACCAAGGCCGATATCCATCAGGACCACGGCACGGTAACCGATGAGACCCTGCGCGCGTTTCGCGGTATCACTGTGCTGGGGTTCGACGTCATCCGCAGCAGCTACGGCTTTTTTCCCAATTTCCTGGTGGAAGTCAGCGAGACCGATGTAGACAAGAAAATTGCCGCGCTGGCGGAATACAAAACCTATGCCGGCCGCTATTATTTCGATCCCCAACTGACACGCGCCACCCTGGTGCGCAACGGCGCCCTGGCCGAGCGACCCTTCGCCGAAGGTTTCGATATTTTGCGGGTGGTCGGCTCTTTTGGCTGCATCTCCGCATAAAAAGCAGGCCTCATTCGCTATCGGATAGAGGCCTGCATTTTTTACCGCGTGTCATTTGCTGCGCGCCTGGTTTCTAAACCTATTCCTTCGGGAAGCCCACTTCCACATAGTCATCCAGCAACCGCACCGGGTACCAAGGCGTGGCCACCACCGCCGGGCGTTTGGTAGCCTTACCGCTACGCACATCAAAGCGCGCGCCGTGCCGCGGGCAAATCACCTCATACCCATCCAGTTCGCCATCGCCCAGGGGGCCATCGTCATGGGTGCAAACATCCCCAATCGCATAAAACTGCCCGCCAATATTAAACACCATCACCGGTTTATTGCCAAAATCTAATAAAACCCGCTCCCCGCTGGCAATTTCGCCGACTCGGGACACACGGTAGAATGTATATAGAGAAAGATCCAGGTTTTCCAGCATCAAATTAATCCTCTACCAGGCTGTCGCTGGCAGCCCCCAGGCCGTAAGCGCCCGCTTTTAAGACCTTCAAAGAAAGCAGCGCGCATTTCAGACGCACCGGCCCCAACTCAATCCCCAGATTATCCAGCACATCCTGGCGGGTCAAAAGCTTCACCTCATCCAACGACTTGCCAATGATCGATTCCATTAACAAATCGGCCGAGGCCTGTGAAATAGAGCAGCCGTGGCCGCTGAATGCGGCTTCTTTCACCATTCCTGCCTCATCCAAGCGCAGGTCTACCCGGATATGATCGCCGCACAGCGGATTTTCATCTGCAAAAGTAATGTCATGCGGGTCCAATACACCGCGAAACTGCGGATTGCGGTTTCGTTCAATAATAATTTCGCGATACAAATCGTCCATAGGTCGCTTTATCCAAAAATCCGTTTTACTTTTTCCAGGCCGTCCACCAACTGGTCGACTTCGGCCCGGGTATTGTAGAGATAAAAACTGGCGCGTGTCGAAGCGGGGATATGGAACTTATCGTGCAGCGGCATCGCGCAGTGATGCCCGGCGCGCACTGCCACCCCTTCCGTATCCAGAATTTGCGCTACATCATGCGGATGAATATCCATCAAGGTAAAAGCCGCCACGCCGCCACGCGCGGCTGCCTCAGGACCCATCAACGACAATCCGCTTACCTCTGATAATCTCTCCAATGCATAGGTGGTTACCGCGTGCTCATGGGCCGCCACCGCATCCATGCCAATCGCGCTCAGGTAATCTACCGCGGCTCCCAGGCCAACCACTTCGGCAATCGCGGGAGTACCGGCCTCAAACTTATACGGCAGTTCATTGGGAGCAAACGAGCGCAAATAAACCCGCCGGATCATATCGCCGCCGCCCATGAAAGGTGGCATGGCCTCTAGCAGGGCTTCTTTGCCGTACAAAATCCCAATTCCGGTCGGGCCACACATTTTATGCCCAGAAAAGGCCAGAAAATCTGCGTCCAAATCCTGCACATCCACCGGAAAATGCGGCACCGATTGCGCCCCATCAACTAAAACCAGAGCTCCGGCCGCGTGCGCCATTTGAATGATCTGCTTTGCCGGATTGATTGTTCCCAGCACATTCGACATGTGTGTAAAAGCAACCAGCTTGGGGCGCAGTTCAAGCAGCCGGCCAAATTCTTCCAAATCTAACCGGCCGTCAAGGGTTACAAGGATAAATTCCAGCCGCACGCCCAGCTCTTCAGACAGCATTTGCCAGGGCACCAAATTGGAATGATGCTCCATTTCGGTCAAGATCACCACATCGCCGGCCTTCAAATTGGCACGCCCCCAACTGTACGCCACCAGATTGATCGACTCGGTAGTATTGCGTGTGTAGATCACTTCACGCGCGTGGCGCGCCCCAATGAATTTAGCAATACGCTGCCGGGCAGATTCATAATCTGCCGTGGCTTCCTCTGCCAGAGTATGAACCCCACGGTGAATATTGGCATTGGTCTGCCGGTAATACCGATCCATCGCTTCGATAACCACGCCAGGCTTTTGTGAGGTGGCTGTCGAATCAAGATATACCAGCTTTACCCCAGAATGAACTTCCCGATCGAGGATCGGGAAGTCGCGCCGGATCGTTTCTACATCAAAAACCTGTTTTGAAAGATTGGTTGTCATCATCACTGTTTTCTATTTTTAACGGATCATTCATGCTTTTTCGGTTTTCTTTTGCGGAGGCCGGATATGCTGCGAATTGATCGGGTACCACAGAATATGGTCAGGCACCATCCAGCCGTCGGTCAGGAAGACGTTGGAACGAAATTGAACCGCGACCATCTTAGAGTCAACCTGTACCACAATTCCCTTAAGCCAACCCCGGATCCGAGCTCCACCTTTTTCATGATCACAAAAAACTTCGACCATATCGCCCACTTCAAATCCAAATTCCGGTTCTGGTGCTTTCATAAACGGTACAGGTGCCATAGTACTCTCCATCCAACCAACGAATATATCTATGTATTATATCCACTCTTCCTGAACTAACAACCCCGCCCGGTGTAGAGTTCAAATTCAGTCCGGCACACGCTCACCGCAGAGCGCATTTACTACCCATACCCCGAGAAATTTGTGAGGTTTATGCACCCGGATGGATCGCATAAACCTCATTCTCTTTGGTTTTCACCGTCTCTATAATCAAGAGCGGCTGAGCCGGGATCAAGACCAAGCATTAATACTTTTTTGTTCAGACAGAGCTGGTATTATTTCTGCGTCAGAACATTCATTTTCTCATGGATGGCGCGTTGGAAGCGTTCACGGACACCTTGGAACGGAATACGCTGCATGATGGGGTCAAAAAAGCCTTCCACCACCAGCCGCTCGGCCTCAAGCGGCGGAATCCCACGCGAGGTCAGATAAAATACCAGGTCCGGATCTACTTTACCCACGGTAGCGCCATGCGTGCACCGCACATCATCTGCCAGAATTTCCAAACCCGGGATCGAATCGGCGCGCGCCTGTGGGCTGAGCACCAGATTGCGGTTGGCCTGGTACCCATCCGTTTTATCAGCACCCGGTGCCACATAGATCATACCCTGCCACACCGAACGGCTCGCGCCCAACAACGCACCTTTGAAAAGCAAATCACTGGTGGTATTCAATGCCATATGATTCTGCTGTGTATCGTGATCCAGATGCTGGTCGTGATCCGTAAAATAAAACCCCGACATCTTCCCCACGGCACCCTGTCCAACCAGGTCCAGTTCAGAAAAGTTCTTAGTCAAATGACTGCCAATCGCGCCAAAAATCCAATCGATATGACCGTCACGATCCACCCGCACCCGTTCGTGGCTGAAATTCCAAACATGGTCGCCCCACGATTGCAATTCAACAAACGTCAGGCGCGCATTGGCGCCTACATAAATTTCCACGATTCCCGCGTGGAGCGTCTGCCCGCTGGCTTCAGTAGGAGATGATGCCTCATGCACATAGGTCACCTCAGCCCCCGACTCCAGGTAGACCAGAATATGCGAAATATGCGCCAAACCTACCCCCGGTCCCCATAGCAGGCTCTGCAATGGGCGATCGAGAACCACTCCGCGCGGAATGTAAACCAGCACACCGTTTTGTGCCAGGGCGCCAGCCAAACCGGCGAATTTGCCTTCCTGTGGATGCACAATGCTTCCCAGAATTTTCTCCAACACCCGCGGATATTCGCGCTCTGCGGTTAACAGATCACAGAAAACCACGCCTTTCGCCGCCACCGCCGGGTCCAGGGTCACTTTGGCCCCACCTGGCAGCAGCACAACCTGGCCGGCAGGCGCTTCAGTCGTCAAAGATTGCAGCAAATCCTGTGGTACCGCTGCCAGATGCTCGTAAGCATCCTTACCTGGAAGTTGGAATGATTCCGGGCGCAACTGGCGAATATCGGTGCGCCGCCAGGCATCTTCTTTAATACCGGGCAGGCCAACCGCTTTAAAACTTTCCCACGCTTCCAAACGATATTGTTTGACCGCGGCGCTCACATCCTGCGTGCGCACCATAGCAGGTGTGAAGCTAAAATCCTTGGGACCGGCCGCTTCAGAGCGGCGCGCTCGTACCACTACTTGGGGTGTCTCACTCATTTTCTGCGATGCCTTTTTAAGTTCTAGCCCACCGAGCCGGCCATCTGCATCTGGATCAAGCGGTTCATTTCCACCGCATACTCCATAGGCAGTTCTTTCACCAGGGGCTCAATAAATCCCGATACCACCATCGTGGTCGCCTCTTCTTCGGTCAAACCACGGCTCTTCAGATAAAACAACTGCTCTTCGCCCACTTTAGATACCGAGGCCTCATGTCCGATGGTCACATCCTGTTCGTCGATCTCGATCGACGGGTAGGTATCCGAACGGGACTGCGGGTCCAGCAACAGCGCATCACACACCACATTGGAACGCACATGAGTCGCGCCTTTATACACCTTCAACAACCCGCGGTACGAAGTTCGCCCGCCGCCCTTACTGATCGATTTGGAAGTGATTTTGCTGGACGTATCGGGGGCAAAATGCACCACTTTTCCGCCGGCATCCTGGTGTTGGCCCGGTCCCGCGAACGCCATCGAGAGAATTTCACCATGTGCGCCGCGTTCCATCAGGTAACAGGATGGATACTTCATCGTCACCTTGGAACCCAGGTTGGCGTCTACCCATTCCATCGTGCCATTTTCATACACCAACGCACGCTGTGTCACCAGGTTATACACGTTGTTTGACCAGTTTTGGATGGTGGAATAACGCACCCGCGCATTTTTCTTCACTACAATTTCAATTACACCGCTATGAAAAGAGTCGGTGGTTTATTGTGGCGCAGTACAGCCTTCCACATAATGCACCTGGGCGCCTTCTTCGGCGATAATCAACGTGCGTTCAAATTGGCCAATATTTGCCAGATTCAAACGGAAGTACGCCTGCAGCGGTAAATCCACCTTGACGCCTTTCGGCACATACACAAAAGATCCGCCGGACCACACCGCGCTGTTCAAGGCCGCGAATTTATTATCCTCAATCGGAATGACCGTCCCAAAATATTCCCGGAACAGATCGGGATAATTACGCAATCCATCTTCAATGCTGACAAAGAGCACACCTTGCTTGGCCAGATGCTCTTGAATATTGTGGTAAACCATTTCCGAATCGTATTGGGCACCCAGGCCCGCCAAAAACTTACGTTCGGCTTCCGGCACTCCCAGTTTATCAAAAGTCTTCTTGATCGCATCCGGCACATCATCCCAGGTGCGGCCCTCGGTATCCGTCGGTTTGGAGTAGAAGTAAATATTATCCAGGTCCAGTTTGCTCAGATCGGCCCCCCAGTTAAGATTGGGGCGCTGCTGAAAATGTTTTAGCGCCTTCAACCGGTAATCAAGCATCCAGACTGGTTCACCCTTCCGAGAAGAAATCTGGCGAACCACTTCTTCATCCAGCCCACGCCGCGATGTAAATACTGCGTTTTCCGGGTCGCTGAATCCATACTTATATTCACCCATCGTGCCCAAAACATCAGAATCAGTTTTTGTTTGCATGTTGTACTCCGCAATGAATTACCGATAAGTGGAAGTTAGGAGGAAACCGTCTCGTTTTCCAGCTTTTCACGTACCCACTCGTAACCATGCTCTTCCAAACTCAGAGCCAATTCGGGGCCGCCAGATTCAACAATGCGCCCACCCATCATTACATGGACGACATCCGGCTTGATATAGTTCAAAATTCGCTGGTAATGCGTGATCAAGAGTACGCCTAACTCCTTGCCACGCAGCGTGTTCACGCCTTCCGAAACAATCCGCAAAGCATCAATATCCAAACCTGAATCCGTTTCATCCAACACGGCAATCTCAGGCTTCAAAATGGCCATCTGCAGCACCTCGGCCCGTTTCTTTTCGCCGCCAGAAAAACCCTCATTCAGGTAGCGTCCGGCGAAACTGTGATCCATTTTGAGCATATCCATCTTATCCTTGAGCAGCTTACGGAACTCAAGGATCGGAATCCCTTTATCTTCCGGGTTAATCGCGCGCCGGCGGGCGTTCATAGCGGTGCGCAAGAAATTTGCCACCGTCACCCCCGGAATTGCTACCGGATATTGGAATGCCAGGAACAGTCCAAGCCGCGATCGTTGGTCAGTTTCCAGATCCAGAATATTTTGGCCTTTAAACTCAATTTTTCCTTCGGTGACTTCGTATGAAGGATGTCCCATAATCGTGTACGCCAGGGTCGATTTCCCGGTACCGTTGGGCCCCATCACTGCGTGGACTTCGCCCTGCGGAATGGTTAAATTCAAGCCTTTAAGAATTTCTTTTCCATCAATACTGACATGAAGATTGACAATGTTTAGATCAGACATACAAGCGCTGCTCCTGGTTAGTTTTACTATCTTGACAAAGTTTAGCACGTCAAATAATATTTGTCAATACTTTCATAATAATTATATATAAGAGGTTTATGCAACCTTTTTCTTGCGCCAGTCGCTGATCTGAAACGGCAAATACAGCAGCAAACTGACCACCACCGCGATCAGTTCCAGAAATAAGATATAAACTGGCCAACCAGGCAACACATCCATCAGGCTGGCAGTCTCTGGTTTGTGGGCAATAAACAGGTAATTGCTACCGATCGCAAGGTTTAACACAAATATAAATACCATATACACATTTCCCCCGATCAAAACACGCCGCAGCGACTGCCAGGTGGGCCGAAAACCTTCGACCAGGGTCATGTATACCGCCGCGGTAACGATCGTACCGTGCGAGAGCATCACCTGAAAAGATCGAAAATGCGGGAAACCATATTTTCCCGCATCCGGTGTAAGCAGGGCCTGGGTTGCTCCGGCGATGCCCAAAAAATACGCAAATTCATAAACGCTGTAACTCTTCTTCACCAGCATATACGCCGAAAGGAAAACGAAGACACTGCACAGATGAAATGGAAGGGTCGTTTGCAGGCTCCAAAAACCTGTGCGAATGTTCCACAAGTGCCAGAAGAGCTCATCAATCAACAAGATCGCCGCCAACCCCCAGCGGATTAACTTGCGTCCCCGTTCCGAGGTACGCCGCCCCACCGCAACCAGCACAATATTTGCCAGGAAAATCAATCCGAGAGCAATCAAATGATACATTCCAAACAACTCAAAAGCCGCTCCATTCCAATCACGCCCAAAGAACCCTTCCACAATTGGCCTCCACCTGAAGAATTATATTTTGGTGATTTTACAGGATAATTCGTACGCAACTTGATTAAATTGCCCGGGGAAAACCGCCCACGATTATTGAATATTTACGATAATAATATAATATATTGACAAATTTATCCCGCTTATGTTATAGTACTTAAATACAAAATAAAGAACCGTTGGATCAAATCAAAGTATGAAAAGCACTCGCGAACGAATTCTAATCACACTGGTTTCACAGGCACACTCAACCATTAATGAACTGGCTGAGGCTGTCGGAATCAACGCTATTTCAGTACGCCATCACCTTTCCACCCTGGAAGCAGAAGGTCTGGTGGCCGCCGAGGAACAGCGGCATGGGGTCGGCCGCCCCCGTCTGGTATATAACCTTACCGAAAAAGGCCTGGAACGCTTTCCCACGCGCTATCTGACCCTGACGAACCGCCTGCTGGATCAAATTAAAGAAACCCTGCCAAAATCCACGGTCACCGATATCTTTTACCAGATGGCCAGCGATCTGGCGGACTCGTCTGTGCAAAAAGCGCGCTTTATGAATACCGAAGGCAAGTTAAACCTTGTTAAAGAACTGCTCGCTCAGGAAGGATTTATTGTGGAATGGGAAAAGACCGGTGACCAGTACCAGATCCACGAAATCACCTGTCCGTATCTGCATATTGGGCAAAACCACCCCGAAGTTTGCTCTGTCGACCAGACAGTAATTTCGAAGATTCTCTCGATACCCGCCGAAAAGATAAATTGTGTTTTACACGGGGACGCCCACTGTACCTATATTATCCCTAACCTTGATGCTGTGGAGAAACATGTATGACCGACCAACCTGTCAATAATAACCGCCCCGTCTGGACTGCGGAAAAAGACCGTCCCGAGCTGTGTGAAAAACTGCGAGTAGCTTTCGCCGAAGTAGTGGACCCCGAAATTGGCCTGAATATCATCCAGTTGGGCCTGATCCGTGATGTGCACATCGAGCCTGATAATGCCTTGATCAAGATGATCCTGACCACTCCCTTCTGCCCATATGGCCCAGCCATGTTGGAAACGACCCGCCAGAAAGCCGAATCCGTGCTGAATCTGACCACCAATATCGACCTGGGTATGGACCCTTGGGATTTTTCGTTCATGGAAGAGGGCATGGGAGCCGAGTGGGGCTTATACTGAGCCCAGACGGTCCACTATGATCCACGCCGCGCCCGACTTCCTGACGATACGCACCTCTGCGGCCAATCCGCCAAACAGACCGGCGATCTTTTCGGGCCGCCAGAAATGACTGCGCATCAGCAGCAGTTTTTCACCCAGGGCAATCCCTTTCACCGCAAACGTATCGATATCCGGTTCCTCAATTACTAACCGCCCGCCCGGCTGCAAAACTCGCCACAATTCCGCTGCGCACTGGCGCTGGTCTGCCAGGTGATGAAATGCATCCACCATCAGAATTCGTTCAAAGGCCCCGGTGGCAAATGGCATCTGTTCTCCGCTCCCACCGGCCGGATGCAAGCTACCTTTCAGGCGCACCTCATCCAGCATGCGCAGCGACACATCTAATACCACCACCGCTGCGGCGCTGCCCACCAGCAGTTGTGCCACGCGCCCGGTGCCGCCGGCGACGTCCAGTACCCGCCCATAGATGGGCAGGCGCAGCAAAGTCTGCCAATCCACCGTGCTGGGCGGCGGGATAAACTTCTCATACAGGGGGGCGAGCAGACCGAAATGATCCAAAATGGGCATGCATCCCATTATATCCAGAATTCTACGGGCATTTCATTTCATTAAGCAACCTTAATCATCAAGCTTTCAGTGCTCAAGCTGGAGCGTAAAATCATGCTTGACAAATTAGAATTATTGTTCTATAAATATAGAAAGCTTACCCACCTGTTCGAATGAGAGGTTGCAATGAACCGAAAATATAACAATACTTCCGGCATTTCCGGATTTCTTATGCAAAATCGCTTGCTGCTGATGTATAGCATCATGACGGTGGCCTTGATTGGTTTCGAGATGTTTAATTTCAGCACCACCCAATACGCGCTCAACGATGTGCTCGGAGAGCTAAGCTTCGCCGGATTGCAATGGGCCACCATTCTTTCCATCGCATTCTGTGGAATCGATTTCGCGGGTATTGCCCGCCTGTTTACGCCCACCGATGAAGGCGACCCGACCCGTGAAGTCTGGTACCTGTTTGGGGCCTGGCTGCTGGCGGCCACGATGAACGCCATTCTCACCTGGTGGGGCATTTCGATGGCCTTGCAGGGCCGTGACGTGCACAGCAGTGCGATTATTGACAAAAAGTTGATGATGCAGGTTGTGCCCCTCTTTGTAGCCGTCATGGTGTGGGTGACTCGTGTTTTGCTGATTGGCAGCTTCTCTTTTGCAATGCGCCAATCACGGCCATCCGTGCCAACCCGCGCCCCGGCACCCTATCGCTCGGCACAGCCGATCGGTCGCCAGCCCGTTCAGGCCGCTGCCCCCACTTACGAACGCGCCCCCCAGGCCGCAGCGGTACATCGCCCGCAGCCCTTACCAGCCTCGCCCTCCATCGCGCCGCTGCGTGCGTCTGTGCCCACCCGCCCCGAACCGGAATACATTCCCGATGGCGATGCGCATGCGCCCAGCCCATCGCTCCCATCGTTGCCGTCGCTGCGGCCTATGACCGCCAGCGCTCGCCCTTCCGCTTCAAATCAGGAAAGACACTTCTAACTGGCAATTGCCGCATCAAAAAAGCCGCTTC
>Ga0105047_10005563_pt1 | contig 21568 bp, 22 predicted proteins | sample MAT04_FD_78384 | JGI IMG/M metagenome (GOLD analysis project Ga0105047, IMG submission 78384) | Freshwater microbial communities from Lake Fryxell liftoff mats and glacier meltwater in Antarctica - MAT-04 (megahit assembly) | ecosystem: Environmental > Aquatic > Freshwater > Ice > Liftoff... | reverse complement strand
TTCTTCAGGCACATCTACAACAACATCTTTGAGTTGTGTGTATTGTTCTTGAAGCAAAAGTGCTAACGGCGATTTAGTGCTACCAGTTTTTTTCATAAATAACATATTCTATAAGGTTTGCTTCTTCGGGTGTTAACTTAATCGTGTATAAAGTGCCAGATTTATAAAGTAATCATATTCCCTGGGTTGTAATAGCTCCAGGAGAGAATATTTGTTTAAGTTGTTGCATGCCTATAATTATAGATGAGTGATCAATAAAGCTCAATGTATTTTGGTATGGATAAAATGATACAGCCAGCCTTTGTTCTTCCATTAAAGCATCAAATTGGGCAATATTTGTTTTTTTGACAGGCATTCTCTTACGATTAGTCTCACATGAGGTTTCTTGAGAATTAGTCGGAAGATGATTTTCTGTATTAGAAGCCATTAATAAGCCGGTAACTAGGAATAATGAAATAATGGTAAAAAGTTTCATAATTGTTTCCTTTAACACAAGATGTAACAATATACAGAATCAGCGTTATTTTAGCATACATTTTTTTTTAAATCAAAAACCTAACAATAGTTTTGTATGATATTTTCAATTAGTCGTAGGGTGTTATATGAGTTGCTGTAGACGCACTGAATTAGGCATTATTCGTTGAACAATTTTGAGTGCTGAAACTAATGCGCTTTCATGTGAATCGATATCATGAGTATAAATTCCAGCAAACCACAAATTATTTTTTCCTTGTTGTGCGGCTAATAATTGTTGTGCTTTAAAATAGGCAACTGTTGGTTTTGCGTGATAATAGGTAGCTTGCTCATATATTTTATTGGGAGTTGGAAAGCCGGGTAATAACCAACTGCGAAACAATGGTGTTGTTGAACCGTGTGGCTTATAGGTTGTAAGGGCGCTATATGCTCCGTGCTTCCATACATTAGCAATCGACCAATGCGAGCGCTTGGGTGGCATAAAGCGTTGATCTGAATGCACTGCTAATTGCGCTGTTAAATAATCAACCATGCTCAATATTGGTATTAATTCTTGAGCGATGGAAACTGATTGTATTAATTGACGCGCTTGAATTGCATTAGTCGCAATTATCAGGTGATCAAATTCTAAAGTAGTTCCATTGTTTATCTGTACCTTATATACATTGTCATGATGAGTAATAGTAGTAACGGTGCAATTGGGTTTGGTAGCTACCTGTTTTAATTGCTTGATTAATGCATTGATATAACCACTTATACCCGTAGGTATTTCGCTCCAGTAACTAGCGCCTAGGCCCATAGGCTTGTTTTGTACTATCCACGACATTACATTATACGCTGCAAATGTTTTAAATTCTTCTGGAGTTACTCCCCAGCCTGCACAAAAAAGTGGCAAGAAAAACTCATGTATAAATGATTCAGAGTATCCGTGTAATAATTGCTCAAGTGAAATGGTGGTATCTTTCTGTTCAAGAATAATTCTTGATTTCTCAATGACCTGCTTAAGGGCGATAAAATGTTTGATATTACCAATGGTAAAACTAGAGAAAAAAATATTAAAACCTTGAATGGGTGGCAAAATAAGTTCGTTACTATTTGTTCGGTAAGAATAAGTAAAAGGCTGGGTTGTAGTGTGAATCGGTAATACCTTTAATAAGCGACATAACGTGGGAAACATTTTTTCGTTAAAAAATTCAAATCCTAATTCCACGGGAACTTGCGTGCCATCAACTTGCACATACACGGTATGCGCATGCCCACCCAATTGTGATTGTTGTTCAAGAACAGTGACTTGTGCATAGCCATCAAGTAGCCATGCTGCACATAACCCCGCACTTCCCCCGCCGATTATTCCTACTCTCATGATAATTTTCCATGACAATTTAATTTGTTATGCACACCATATCATGTTGAACATGAGAAAATAAAGAGTTTTATTTTTTATTATGAATACTGGAATCGATAATGGGGAAACTGTTATCAGCAAATTTTTTTATGAGCTTAAATCGCAAACTTGCTTAAAGTATTCATTATTTAAGGTGATTATATATTCACCGCCCGTATGAGTAGCAACTATTTTATAAACCGATGCGCGAACAGAATCTCTGCCGAATATATTATCAAGTTATCTTTCCAGCGTGGCACCATCTGGTCCTTTATAATGAGGTTTCAAGTGGAGTCAGAGTTCTTTTATTGCAGAATAAAATCTTATTGTGCCTTCTAATTTATGTAACAATTAGCAAAACTTGATAACGTTTTAATTTAATGTAATAGCCAACGGGTGCTTCTTTTATAAAGCTTATATCAAAATATTTAGTCAGATCATTATATGTCATATGCCTTGTTTTTGAAAAATAAGCATCACGATTTATAAAATCGGATTTACTATTTATACTCGTAGAGTATTAATCATAAAATGATATATAAATAATTTGTTTGCGCTGATTATAATATACTTTGCCGACACAAACCAATGCATAGCCATTAACAGAGCGAATAAAAGACTCTTCAAGAGGTTCGAATGGTTCAATATTCAATTCTTTGACTTGTACCCATCCATGGTCGGGCAGATTTCCTTTTATAACGGTTTCAGTTGCAACTAATGAGCCTGTATTTGATATGAGGTAACTTATAAGTTAGCTACTGATTACACTATTTCTAAATTTCATACTGTTTCATTGTTTTTAATTATTTAGTATCTATTTGAGCGGCTTGTTCAGGAGTTAACTGAACGAAGTAATTTCCATTTTTTAAGGTGATTGAATTATCGCCAAACAAGGCATAAATATCTTTTGCATTTTGCCTATATTCAAATTTTAGTTTGAAAAACGTGCCAAAATTATTTTTATAAAATATGCACAACTGCTTACTGTTTTTATTATAATAATAGTACTCATCCTGGGGCTTATATTTACATGCGCATTCAGTAGTATGATGATTACCGCGAAGAGGATAAATTTTCCAGTCAACAGGAAGATTGGTTAAGCTAGTAAATTCAGGATTATTAGATTTAAAATCATACTGTCTTAACCATGATCGGTTAATCTCATGAATCCAGTAAAATGCTGCATCTGATTTAGTGATTTTTGATAGCGCTAATAATGATCCAACTACTACGGCGCTTGTTAATAATATTCCCGCATTGCATAGTGAATAACTACATAATAGAATGAAAAATAATATATTATTTTTAGATTCATATATCCTCATAACGACTTTAATATTTCCAAATAGAATAAATTTGAAATTCTGTGGCTGCAGAACACAGTTTCAGTATGAATTTATAAAACTATTTGCAAGTGGTTTATTCGACTAGATTGGCCTAGGAGCACTTTCCGGTGCACATGTTATTTGCCAGATCTAATATATCAATGCCTAAATCTTCGGCTGTTTTTTCGGCTTGGCCAAAACCGTTGGGGCATTGATGCTTAAGAGCGTCTATTGCCCCAGCTCCATAATTAATATACCCAGAAACAAGGTTTAATCGAGAGCTGCAGGTTTTACTGCTATCTAATAAGTCACTTGCTATAAAAGCAACAAAGCCAGTAGCTATAAGATTTGCTGCAAGGCTCATTGCAATAGCTGTTCCTGCGCATGCACAGCATCCCCAACGTCGCAGCCATGTTGCAATGGGGGTATGCTGTCTACGTAAGGATAGAGTTTGGTCAGAAGATGTTGACGGATCTTCATCTGGCCCCAAAAAAGGGGCAGCACTAAAACTACCTGGAGCTGTTTGTAATTCTACAGTAGTTCTTACTATAAGAAATAACTGCCTTTTTTCTTCGTGAGTTAATTTTTTAATATCTCTAGTTATACCTTCTAGATTTGAAAGTGGTGAGTATGTGGTTGGGCTAACATGTAGGCTTGAAAAGTCGTCACTATGGTTATTATTGTTTAACCATTCTTGAGTACCAGCAACTAAAGAAACTTGGCTTAGATTTCTAGTCAATGATGATTGAGAATAAATAATTGAAGAGAAACTGAACAAAATAATAGTAACAATACGACATAAACGTAGCATATGTAGCTCCCGATTTGCGTATCGTCACACCCACAAACATCCCTTAAACGCCAAAACATATTAACGTGCCTTAATATAATGAGCAAGTTAATATTAACGCGGTGACCCTCGCGCGACTATTAAATGGATGGCCTACGTTTCTTGTCAGGGGTATGCTTTTGGTGTATCCTTGCAAATGATTTCTTAATAAAAAATAAAAATAAAAATTTTACGTAATTTTTGCTAAAGGACGTAAATATGGAACCGGTAAAAAGTCAGGACAAGTTACCTAAACCAACCGTTAAACCGGTATTGATAGAACAGGAGTTAAAAGAATCCTTTCTTGATTATGCCATGTCGGTTGTTGTCAGTCGCGCAATACCCGATGTACGCGATGGGTTAAAGCCGGTGCATCGTCGCGTGTTATACGCAATGCATCAACAAGGCTTTCATTATAATAGACCCTATCACAAATCGGTGCGTATTGTTGGTGATGTATTGGGTAAATATCACCCACACGGTGACCAAGCCGTATACAATACCATGGTTGGCATGGTTCAAGATTTCTCCAAACGTTATCCATTATTAGATGGACAAGGAAACTGGGGGTCTGTTGATGGTGATAACGCAGCTGCTATGCGTTATACCGAAGTTCGGATGGAAAAAATTACTCAAGAAATTTTAGCAGATCTTGATAAAGATACCGTTGGTTTTGTACCAAACTTTGATGAATCAACTGTTGAACCGGTAATTTTGCCAAGCAGACTTCCTAATTTATTAGTTAATGGAACTACCGGTATTGCAGTAGGTATGGCAACTGCTATACCACCACACAACTTGGGTGAAGTTGTTGATGGATGCCTTGCATTACTTGAAGATGCATCAATTTCAGATGAAGCATTATTTGAAAAAATTCCCGCGCCAGATTTTCCTACCGGTGGTATTATTTGCGGCCGTGCAGGAATTGTTAAAGCTTACAAAACGGGACGCGGTAATTTAATTTTACGCGCCGTTGTTGATATTGAAGAAACTAAAAAAGGCAGCAGTATCATTGTTGTCCAATTACCATATATGGTTAACAAAGCTGAACTTGCTATTAAAATTGCAGAATTAGTACGCGATAAAGTTATTGACGGTATTTCTAATATTCGTGATGAAACTGATAAGCGTGGTATGCGTTTAGTGATAGAACTTAAACGTGGTGAAATGCCGCAAGTGGTGTTAAACCAATTGTATAAGCATACATCAATGCAAATCAGCGTTTCATTATTAATGTTGGCATTGCTTGACAATAGACCATTAATATTTACCTTGCGTCAATTGCTTGAGCAATTTTTATTTCACCGTCGTGAAGTTGTATACAAGCGCACCGTGTATGACCTTAATAAAGCACAAGCACGTGAACATATTTTAGCGGGCTTTATTATTGCATTACAAAGTATCGATGAAGTAATTAGCGTCATTAAAGCATCGCAAGATACTGAAGATGCAACTACGAAATTAAATAAACGATTCTTGTTGTCACCTGAACAAGGTAAAGCAATTCTAGAAATGCGTTTACAACGTTTGACCGGTATGGAACAAGAAAAGATCCATAACGAATTGCTAGAACTTAAAAAAGATATTACCAATTTAAAACGTATAATCGACGAACCATCAATATTAAAACAAGAAATTGTTCAAGAATTAAATGAGTTAAAAGCTCAATATGCCGATGCGCGTAGAACAAAAATTGAAGGTCCGATTGATATCTTAACAGAAGCAGATTTAATTCCTGATGAAGAGGTGGTGGTAACACTTACTCGTAAAGGATATATCAAACGTGTTCCATTAAACGTATATGGTGTTCAGCATCGTGGCGGTAAAGGTAAAATGGGCATGAGCACTCTAGAAGGTTCTGATGATATTATTCAAGACTTGTTCGTTGCAAAAAATCATGATGAACTATTGTTCTTCACCAATTTAGGCCGTGTATATTGCTTAAATGTGTTTGAAGTTCCTGAAGGTTCACGTATTGCAAAAGGACGTGCAGTGGTTAACTTATTACCACTCACCCCTGATGAAAAAGTTGTTAAGTTATTATGTACGCGTGATATGGAAGGCAAATTCTTAGTCATGTTAACTAAGGATGGAACTATTAAACGAACTGATGCAATGGAATTTGCAAAAATTCGTTCAACCGGTATTCGCGCAATAACGCTTCGTGAAAAAGATGAATTAGTATTCTGTAGCTTAAGTACCGGTACCTGTTCAATTATTATCGCTACTGCTCTTGGAAACGGTATTCGCTTTAAAGAAGACGAGGTTCGTTCTATGGGTCGCCAAGCTTCGGGTGTGATTGGTATCAGATTACGCAAGGGTGACTGGGTAGTAGGTATGGAAGTAATTGATAATGGCGATGACATTTTATTTGCTACTGAATATGGGTATGGCAAGCGCGTGAGCACTGAGGATTTCCGAGTTGCACACCGTGGTGGACTGGGTGTGCGAACCATTCCAACCCAAGCTCGAAATGGTAGAGTAATTGGTCTTGCTATTGTAAATGATCATTCTGACTTATTATTGATTGATGAAGCGGGTAAAATTATTCGTCTTCCATCAACCGAAGTAAGAACCATGGGCAGACAAGCAAAAGGCGTTCGTTTGATTAAGCTTGATGAAGGTCAAAAACTTTCAACCGTCGCAGCATTTGAAGATGTAGAGCCGGATGTATCGTCCGGCGGCGGCGGTGGCGGTACGGGTAAAAAAGAAAACGCTCCGGTGTTATTTTTTGATGGCGCACCACTAAATCTTGATGTAGCTGTTAAATCAAATGATTTGTTTGCTCAAGACTTAGATGTTGATATGACCAGTGAATTTGATGTGTATCAAGAAACATCATTCACTAATGAACCTGAGCTTCAATTACCAGGAGCCTCTGATTCATTTGATTCAGATCCTTTTATTGGTTTTTAATTTATTTTGATTATAGTTATATACAGCCTGTTCTATTGAGCAGGCTGTATTTCTTTTAGGGACATTAAAAACATGAACTCGTTAGTATTATTGCATTTATCACTCATTGACGGTATTGGACCGGGAGTGATTAAAGCAATTCAAAAATTACATGGCAATCGGCCGTTAGAAGATTTATATCTGTTGTCTGCTGGTCAATTTGCCAAAGATTATGGGTTATCACCTGCTGCGGCACAAAAAATTGTTACCGGTCTTACAGACATGGCACTTCTTGATACTGAAATTGCATTGATCCAAAAACATCGCATTAATTGGATGACCTGGGATAACCCATCATACCCATCATTGCTCAAGCAAATACATTTACCTCCGGTTGTTTTGTATTGGAAGGGCACGTTGCCTACAACAGAACAATCAATTGCATTTGTTGGTTCGCGTGATGCTAACCGGTATGGCCAAAAAGTTATTACACAATTTGTTCCTGAGTTAGTGAGCAAAGGGTGGTCAATTATGAGTGGTGGTGCATTGGGCGCTGACGCCATGGCACACCGAGCTGCCTTAGATGCTAAGGGTGTAACGGTTGCCGTGCTTGGTTCAGGATTGTTAAAACCATACCCCGCTTCTAATACTCAATTATTTGAAGATATTGTTGCTCAGGGTGGGGCGGTAATTAGTTCATTTAGTTTGCAAACGCCAGCACTTGCAGGTCATTTTCCGGCCCGAAATCGTATAATTTCAGGGCTTGCGCGTGGGTGTGTGGTAATTCAAGCTGCTGCTAAAAGTGGCTCACTTATTACTGCGCAATTTGCCTTAGAACAGGGGCGCGAAGTATTTGCAGTTCCCGGGCCAATAGATGATCCATTGAGTGCAGGGTGTCATGGATTGCTTGCTCAAGGTGCAAAGTTAGTTGCCTGCGCAAATGATATTTTAGCTGAATATGGCCAACAATCTAGCAAGGCTCAGCAATCTGAACCTGAACAGGAGATGGAGATTGCAATGTCGCCGGTTGATCAAGAATCAGTGGCTGGTAAAATCTTAGCCGCATGTCGATACCCGTGCTCATTTGATGAGTTAATAGCCCAAACGGGGTTGCCAATTCATGAGTTGATGGGAGTTCTATTTGAGCTCCAATTGAGTGGGTATATGGTTCAAAACTTTGCAGGGCTATGGCAATCATGCTAGAGCAATTATTAGACAAAAAATTTTCAGATTTACTTTATTCTATTTTTATATAAATTTAAATTATGTATAAACATTTTCTGCTATAATAGAACTCGGACGCTATTGTGGTAGGTTTTACACGGTTAATTAATATAAAAAAATTCTAAGCTTGCCTCATAAGAAATTACAGGACTATTTCATGATTCGCATACTAATATTAGGTTTGCTGTGTTCAGGATCTGCGCTGATTGCAAGTTGCAATATACCTATGGATTATATGTCTCAAGACGTAGAGTCTGTGGTTATTGAGCAGCCCTCATCCTCAAATTCTATTATTACAGGGTTTTTTAAGGCAATAGGCATAGCTGCAGCAGTTATAGTTGGTACAGTAGTAGTAGGCGTTATTGCTGTAGGTTTTGCCGGAGGTGTTCTAGCCGCGGTATTTATAGGTGTACCTCTTTAGGAGCTCAATCGGATCCGCTGCAAACAAATCGATCGTAGGAATCGTCAACAATTATAGATTTTTTTGAAAAAATCGGTACACTGAACATTAAACTTGAAAAAGTTAGAAATTATATAGATTTAAAAGTCTTTTCCTACATCAAAGGATATTACGATGCCAGTACCAAAACGGAAGCGCTCCCGGGCGCGACGCGATTCTCGCTTTGCAAATAAGGGAATCAAAGTTAAAGCAATTACTTTATGCAAAAATTGCCAAAAACCAAATGTTCCTCACTGTGTTTGCAAAGAATGCGGTTACTACAAGGGCGTAAAAGTATTGGCGACTAAGTCTGAACGTAGTGCTAAAAGAACTGATATTAGACAAGCTCTAGCAGCTCGCAAAGCTGAAAAAGCACCTTCAGTTCAAGAATAAATTTATATGCATGTGGCATAGTAAAGGGAGTGGGTAACATCATTCCCTTTTTTTATACGTAATTTTTATTATTTAAACGATTATAAAGAAGTTCATATGAAATATACATTACTACTATTATTATTTGTTACGACATTGTTTTACGCAGCAGATTCTTCTATTGCTACAACTAGTAGTGCAATAGATGTAGCAACATCGCCAACTAAAGCTTTGATGACTGCTCAAAGGTTATTAGAATTAGCAATTGATGATAAAGATGAAATAAAGCTTAAATTTGCAGTTGCAGGAGGGGCAGACATTAATAAATTAGATTATAAATCTAGTACTTATGTTGATGCTGCATGTAAGAAGTTGTCCTTTGATACTTTAACATTTTTATTAGAAAATAGGGGTAGTTCTAACGGACGATGTTATGTTGATTTATTTAATAATATTGAAAAGCATTTAAATCCCGGTACGGGTAATGAATATTGTAAAATACTTAAGCTTTTACATAAAAAAAATATACCGGTTTCTCAGGAACAAATTACATTAGCATTAGCATGCGCAGTAGTATATCATAAATCTTTATCGTGCACTGTTAGATTAGGCCGTCGCGAGCTAATATTGAATGTTCCTGATCTTACAAGTTCCATAGCATTTATCTTGCGTCGATATAGTTTAGATTTTCGAATTAAGCCTGAAGTAAAAGGTATACCAACAAACATTTTGTATTTAGTATTTACAGGAATTTTAGATAAAAGCATTAAGCAAGAGCTTGTAGATCACTTAGGAAGAAGACATAGCGGATGTTGTATCTGTAAAAAAAGTTGGCCATCAGTAGGTACTGCTAACGAAAACATGAAGATATCATCGTGTTGTGGTATTGTATTGTGCGATGATTGTTTGCCAAATGATGATACGCATTGCCACGAATGCCATATAAATTCACCAATAAAATCTTAATAAGTTAAAACGCGAAAGAGATACATTAAAAATGTAATGATTTGTATTACTACTTATTCCTGCAATTGTAGTGGGAGCTGATGGCACTGCGATGGTAACTATCGGCACCATTTCATCAAAATAAGTAGCCGATAATTGTTATTGTTTTACCTTTATCTTTTGCCTTGTTCATGGTACCTTTCAATACATAGATTTCATTGAAAAATAACTGTTACAAATCAGCCTGGAGTACCGGTAATATGGCTATGCAAAATACCCTTTACAATACGCACAAAAAGTTCTCTTTTTCTCGTTTTATAAACGATGAAAAAAATCAAAAAACTCTTCTTTCATTACTGGTAGGCGCTGGATTATTATTTGGCGGTTGGTATGGATACCGTTATTACCAGACTAATAAAAATCAAAAAGCACAGCGCATTTTATCTGAAGTATTATCAGAATATGAACGCGCGTTAGAAACTAACTCAGTTGAAGCATGGGGTAACCTTGCATCACTGGCAGCACTTGGATATCAACAACACAAAAGTGCCGGTAGTGCGCCATATTTCTTAGCAGTTGAATCTGAAGCGGTTCGACGCCAAGGCGATTATCAAAAAGCATTTGCATTGCTTGATCAAACAATATCGGGTGTTTCTTCACGTTCAGCAGTTCATGATTTATACAAAGCAAAACAAGCATTGATGATGCTTGATAATGCTGATCAAGCAGTTAAAAAAGAAGGCTTACAAGAACTTATTACCTTGGGTGCAAATACCAAGAATAGTAATCGTGACTTAGCATTATATTATGTTGGGTATTACTATTGGGTGAATGATGATATTGCACAAGCGCAACAATCATGGAATGAACTCATTGCATTAGAAACTTCTGATTCTCGTTCAGTATCACCATGGGCTTTGCTTGCTCAATCAAAATTACAACAAGTGAATCTCTAAGGATTACTAATTCATGAACAGTTCATCGTCGGTTCGCGTACGGTTTGCGCCATCACCTACTGGGCATTTACATATTGGTGGATTACGTACTGCATTATTTAATTGGTTGTATGCGCGCCATAATAATGGTGTGTATCTTGTGCGTATTGAAGATACCGATCTTGAACGTTCAAAAGATGAATTTACACAATCTATATTAGATTCATTTAAATGGGTTGGCATCACTCCCGATGAACCGCTCTTAATTCAATCGTCACGAGTTGAAGAACACAAGAAACTTATCGCTCAATTAGTTGAACAAGGTAAAGCGTATCGCTGCTATTGCACTGATGAAGAGATTACTGCTCGCAGAGGCCAAACTACGCAAGGATTATTTTATAAGTACGACGGCTTTTGCAGAACTCGACCGGTAACTCCCGAACTTGCTTACAAACCATTTGGCGTGCGTTTTAAGTTGCCTGACGGAGTAAGTTCAGTAAGTTGGAATGATTTGATTCGTGGAACAGTAACCATTGAGAGTGGTCAACTGGACGATTATATTATTGCTCGTTCTGATGGGTGGCCGTTATATAATTTTGTAGTGGTTGCTGACGATGCGTTTCAAAAAATTACGCATGTGTTTCGTGGTGAAGAACATATTCCTAATACACCAAAACAAATTTTGCTCTATCAAGCATTAGGGTATCCAATTCCGCAGTTTGCACATTTATCAATGATTTTAGGCCCTGATGGCAATAAACTGAGTAAGCGTGATGCGGCAACTGCTGTCATAGATTACAAATATAATGGCTACTTGCCCGAAGCACTTATTAACTACTTAGTACGATTGGGGTGGGCGCATGGTGATCAAGAAGTATTTACGCGCGATGAAATGATTAATTATTTTGATGTTGATGCAATTGGTAAAAAGGGTGCAATATTTGATCAGCAAAAGCTTGATTGGATGAATACCGTTTATCTGCGTGCAATGAATGATGCAGATATTATGACAATTATCACTCGTGATATTGATAGTACATTTACCAAGCAACTTCTTGATTGGTCATCAGAACAAATTCTGTCGCTTATTGCGCTCTATAAACAACGGTTAACAACCCTCAAACAATTGGTGCAAGAAATTACCGCATTGTATAAACGTCCTGCGGTGTATGATCAAGCTGATATTGTTAAATGGATTACACCACAAACGTCAGATCATCTTCGTGCAGCGATTGATGGATTAAAAAATATTGAACAATGCGATGCAGTAAGTGTGCAGGCGATGGTAAAACAAATCATTGAACAACTCAATATTAAAATCGTACAATTAGCTCAACCAATGCGAATTGCATTGATCGGTAAAAGTTCGGGGCCCGGCGTCTTTGAACTGATTGCCATTTTAAAAAAAGAAGAAAGTCTTGCACGATTACAGCAATTACTCACATACATACAAGATCGTGCTTAATTACTAAGCAGGGGTAGTTACATGAAAATCGCAATGATCTTTCCCGGATATGCCAGTCAATATGTTGGTATGGCCAAAGAGTTATATGACGAATCGCGATTAGTGCAAGAGTATTTTGAAGAAGCATCTAATTGTTTAAGTAACAATTTCGTAAAACTATGTTTTGCCTCATCTGATAGTGAGCTTGCTAAAATGGCCCATGCATACACGGCAATTTTTTTAGTAAGCAGTTCCTTATATTCATTACTCGCGCAAGAAGGCATTACGCCCTCTATTGTTGCCGGGGTTGATAGCGGTCAATATGCAGCATTATTTGCAGCTCAAAGCTTAAGCTTGCCTGATGGATTATATTTACTTAATAAATTGGCACTGTTTTACCAAGAATTTTTAGAAGGTAAAAATTTTGCAATCATTAAAGTTACCGGGATTGATGAAGCTGATATAACAAAATTAGCTCTAGAAGCATCTGATGGCGACAATGTTGCAACTATTTCACTCTATGAATCATCGTCGGTTGTATATGTGAGCGGCCCGCACGCAGTTATTGCACAGTTGCGTGATTTGTGTGAAGGGCGTGGAGCGCGTGTTGATCATAAGCCGATTGAACATGGATTGCATAGTTTTCACGCGCAACCGGTGGTTGATATGCTTAAAATGTATTTAGAAAAAGTAGATTTTAAAGATCTAACGGTTCCTTTGATTAACAATGTTAATGCATTAAAAATTAATTTAGGCGAACAAGTTAAAACAGCAGTGCTAGATCAGATTATAAGCCCCATACAATGGGAGCAATCAATGCAATCGTTAAAAGATTGTGATGTCATTGTACATATTGGGCCTGGAGATCTTTTGTTACAAACGCTACACTATGTACACCCTCAAGCGAAGACGATTGCAATTAACAATCGCGCAGATATTGAACGCTTGAAAGAATTACTATCACCAACTCAAGAGCGGAGCATATAATGGCTGAGTTTTTACTCGATGATACAAAACAAAAAGTAATGACTATTGTTGCTGAAAAATTGAATATTGATAAACAGCAATTAGTAGGAGCAAAGTCATTTCAAGACTTGGGCGCCGATTCGCTTGATATGGTTGAAATTGTCATGAAGCTTGAAGAAACTTTTGGCGTTGAAATTAAAGACGAAGATGCTGAAAAACTTCAGACCATTGATGAAGTAGCTACCTATATTAATGGTATGCGTACTAAGTAATTTTTACTATTTTCAATATATTCTCGTACATTGCATTTCACCAAGGTTTTATATGTTTAAAAAATTATTGTGTGCACTGTTGTGCTTACATTTCTTTGCGTATACCAGTGAATCTACAACAGCAATAACAGCTCCTTCTATTTTTATTACACCACATTCACTAAAAGTCTTACCGCAAATGTATTATTTAAAGGTAATGATAGATGGTCGAATAATTATGAAATACCTTCATTGCTAAAGTTGTGTGTACAAGCCGCTGATGATGACTTATTAGATACCTTGCATCATGAAGCAAATCAACTAGATCCAAAAACAATTCCTTTTTCAGCACAAGAGAGATTAAAAACGCACAGCTATTAAAGTCATGGAGGCGTGGCTGTTCTATAAATGCGTCAATTAATGGTCTGGTTTTTGATAGGTATACGGAACACATGGTTTATAATCCTCATGATGATCAGATCTATTATTTGGCACCTGATGGGTTATATTCAGTAAATCAAGATATGCAAGCAACAAGACGCATTAGTTATGGTATAGGGCGAGTGTCGGAAAAAAAAATTAAAATTGATAATGGTTTATGCGCTGTTACATCAAATTTAACTGTGGCTAAACTATTTCGATTATTAGATGGGGCTCAAATAACTTATGAACCTCTATATATCGAACAAAAATTGAATCTTTTAAATGGAGTGCTAGAGTCTTTTTTTTGCGGGGTGCGTGTTAGGGTTAATGGAAATGAATTTTTAAGTTTTACCAATAAGCTTTATTATAACAATAATCTATTAGTTGAATTTGAAGATCAATGGATATTATCAATTAAAACAAATATTAGAGGCAATTGTCTCGTTTTAACCACAACTAATAGACAACAAAAATGTGTGATTGTTGATTTACAAGGAAAAAATACTGATCTTGGTTTGACTGATTCTATGGTGCCATCAAGCACGATACGCTTTTTTGATAATGATACAAAAATAGTTGGAACCTGTACTCAAAAAACAAAAATAGCGTTATTTGATATAAATGAATGGAAAAAAATACCTTCTGTAATGTGTCACCCAGCAACTTTGCCCAAAGAGGTTGGAATCAGAAAGAGTGTATTACTTAGTAATCAACACCTATTAACAATGCATGCTGATAGTATAGCATTATGGAATTTGCGTTCTCATACTATGCAACGCTTCTTAAGATTTGCGGCAAGAATAAAATTAATTAAATGTACTAAAGGTAAACAACTTTGCTGTGCCGTATTGGATAATAAATCAATCGTTATTATAGATCTTTTACAGTTACAACCTTCGACTACATTTGCGTGTGAACAAGTTATTCATGCGATTTGTTTTTCAGCCGATAATACAAGATTGTTTGCAGCATGCAAAGATGGTTCAATACTAAGAATTATAGCGGGTAATGCGCCCCATGCTGATGAGCCAGCTGGGCAAGGACTTGGCACCCGGACAAGTTAATTAGCTATTATATCTTGATTTTTATGCCTTTTAAACATGTATTGCCGATCTATTCATTAATTGTTACAAATAGAAAGTATTGAGTTTTAATAGCCATATACCATTTGGCAAATACCTATTATTAATAAAATCTGGTAGTTAATAATAGGTATTTGTATTTAGTATTAAATGGAGATTTTAAAATGGCTAAGGTTATTGAAATTGCTTTAATAGGGTTATTATTATCTGTAGGCATAGTGAATGCTTCAGAATCGAATATGGGCCCGATAAGTCATAGTGGAGTTAGTTCTACAACCACTACTACTACAAGTACGGCATCAGGAGATACCTCTATGGATGTAGTGCCTAAAAATGTGATGACGGACTTAAAAGATATACTCTTAAAGGGTGCGATTAAAAGCAAATATCTATGCTCAATACAAGGCTTTAGTATTAAAATCGGCTGGAAAATTAGAGAATGTTGTTGGTCAAAGAATTACTCATGCAATATTGCCGGCTATTTCACATACTGCTTCTAGGCAAGCTACAGATGTTATATTAAAAGAAAATAATGATATAACAGATAGATTAATAGATGTTGTTCACAGTGATGCACCGCTTTTCGTTACAACATTAATTGCTAATTTAAAAAAGGATTCTGGAACAAATACCAGAAATAATAAGCATATTGTAATACCAGGTAGATCTGGTACCGGGAAAAAGCTCTTAACGCTTAAAATAGCTAAAGAAACAAATAGATCATTACATGTCATTGATTTTGCAGATGTTTTGTACAAACATGGCTCAAATTCTGTTGATTATTTAAATAAAAAAATTTCTAAAATTATTAAGAAGAACACGTCTTGTGTTGTTGTGTTGGATAAAATTAATGATTTGATTCGTTCTAATAGTGAGTTATTAAGCAACATAATAAAGCAATGTGATAAATCAAATAAAGTATTTTTAATATTAATAAGCAATACAGAATCGGGTTTATCAACAGAACAATTAGTCAGAAAAGAAAATATTGTTTTGGTGGGAAGTCCCAATATTTCCAAGCGTCTTGAAATATTGAAGTTGTTTCTTGAAGGTAAAACTATAGAAACTACTTTATTAGAGCAAGCCATCAAGCGAACTAATGGTAGATCAATTACAGATTTAAAAGCATTAGTTGATCGTATAAATCTATGTCACTCTGCTCAAGAAGATAATATGAATATAGTAACAGCAGATGTGTTTGAGCAAAGCGTAAAAGATTTATTTGAAAGTGGCGATTCTGAGTTGGACAGGCGAATCAAAACATTATCTTTAGAATTGGCTCCACAAGAAATTAAAAATATCATTAATGATCATCATGAAAATTTAAATAGATCAAAAGAACATCAAGAAATTATAATTTTATATGGCCCTCAAGATAGTGGTAAATCAACTTTAGCTAGCGCTATATCCGATAAATTAGGGTGGAGTATTAAATTTATTAAAATACAAGAATTACTAACCAGCTATCAAAATTGCTTAGCTGAAAATTTACGAAAAAGAATAGCACCGGTTATTCAATCTGGTTTGCCTACCGTAATTGTTTTAGATGAAGTTAATAGCATTACTGATGGTTCAAAAGCAGGTAATGATACTGAAGGTATTAGCCAAGAAGAAGCAACACGTCAATTATGGAGCATTTTAGACGGTTGCAAGAATCATAATATAATATTTGTTTTAACTTGTAAGTCAATGAGTAATTTTGCAGATCCTTTATTAGATCGCGCAGGGAAGAGGAATATTTTTAAAATAAATTTTCCAGCCAAAGAAATACGCAAAAGAATAATTAAGCATTATTTACCAGAATGTGACGAGTAATTTATTGATTATTTTACTAATAAAACTGCCGGAAGAAGTATACGAGAAATACTTGAAACTATTTTAGCAGCAGAACGAAATGCCTGAGCAAATTTGTGAAAAGATTTACCAACTGGAATACAATACGTACCTGCAAATCAAGTGATTTCAATTGCTGAACTGAAAAATGAATTAGTATTAGTTCAAGCACATAAAAACAGTTTACCGGCACAATTAAATCAATTGGGATTTAGAGCTTGGAGATATTGTACTCGATCGAGAACCTCAGCTATTTGCAGTATATTAACTCCTGCTATAAGTTTAGCGGGACTTTATTACACGCGTAGGGGAACGTTGTTTAGCATAGCTAATGGCTTACAGGGCCTGAATATACAACAACAAATGTTAGAACTATTTAATAAGGGTTTAAATCTTGCTGTTGAAGGATTAACGGTTGCAAAGAATGGCCTTAGATTATCTGCTGTCACTGATGCATTAGATGTTGCAGCAAATCCTATTAAATTAGCAATTGCTTACTATACCTTATCTATTTTCGCTTATTTTCAAAAAAGTTAATTATTTAATAAATGGGGTTTAAAATGGTAGGTTATATTCTTAGGTTTGGCATATTTTTAACATGCCTACAATTTAGTGTGTTATTAAGTCAAGAAGCAGCTTTTCATATGACTTTAATAAATCAATCGCAACAACAGGTTGCAACAATAACGAATACATCACAACACCCTGATATAACAATATTCAATGCCCGTGATCGCCAAGCGATAGCTCATGCATCAACCGGTTCATATAGCGCACAATTAGAAACAGCTATAAGCACTCATCAAAATCCACTGCCTCGGATGTATGCGGGAGAACAATTTAAAACCGCATTAGATATATCAACATCAGACTTGGCAGTCGATCTTAAGCAATCATATGATCTTGCTAAAAGCAGAGTGGTTAAAGACGTTCTAGCACGAGAGTTACTTTCAGTAACAAAAATCAGTGAATCTTATTAAGTACTTTCATATGAATATGCAGATTTTAAACAAGATTTACAAAACTTAAATATCATACAGGAACTCATGTTTTAGGCGTACTTGATTGGCTTACAAATATGCACAATCAACTTCCTAAAATGCATTCAAATCTGATCTTAAAACATAAATTAGAACGCTTACAATACGATTTACAGAAAGTATTATTGGAGCTAAAAGATGATAGATCTGTCAAACAGGGTGACATTATTGTTTGGAGAAGCGAACAAACTGAAAAAAAATTAGCACAATAGTAGAAAATTTTCATAAACTTCATGAAGGAACACCACTTTCTGAATATGAGCGAGCAGATCTGATACGTTTAAATTAACTATATCAAGAAAGTGCTTTTAATAAATCAGTTCGTACGATTGAACAATTTATAAGCAATGGCAAATGGCATGAAGCACAACAGATAATCAAACAATTTAAAGCGGATCATGCAGGAGTATCATCTACTAATGTAAATGCTCGCATTACATTCATAGAAAATACTTTGCGCAATGCATTTAAAGATAATTACACCGAAAAAGGAATGGATAAGTGGTACATGCACGATCCTTTAGCTCAGTAACTGGAAAGGGAATTACCTTGTACTGCTCAACCGCATGCAATTAATGCCTCCTTTGCTCTGCGTGATAAAGCAGTAAGTGAAATACGACGAGCGGTATACACATCAGCAAAATCGGCATACCAAGCAGTGGATATACTTGAGCAAATCAATGGAACAGGGCAAGTAGTAGTTACAACTAAACAGTTCTTACAAGAACATACTGATACCAAATCAATCGATTCCTCAGTTCAAGAATTCCAAGAAAAATGTTTGCAACAACAACAGGATATCAAAACACTTCATACCATGTATCAAAGCATTGAAAACATTTATATTCAATGCGGACAAGAAACAGTTAAATTGTCTGATCTATATAGCAATAGAACCAATGCATTAAACAAATAAATGCATGGAAATACGGTAAAAGAACGTATTACTTATAATCTTCCTCAAGAAGTACAAACAATTGCTACCCGTTATTCATTAGATCACATTATGCTGACAAGTGGTTCTTGCAATATGTATCAATCAGTAATTCATCGAGAAATTATTGATATTCTTCATGCAGTTGAGCGCTCAAATATTCCCAAAGCTGAGCAGCATCATATTGTAACTCACGCATCACAAGCATTAGAAGCTAACCATCAGGGCAAGCTTGTACAAGCAACTCGATTAACTGATTATTGTTGGGCCGCAGTTGCATATTGTACTGCTGGGAGCACAGGTACTGCTATTCTTGATTGCACCAAAACTGTTATGCAAGCAAATGGCAGAATGTTGATAACCGCTCCTTTTGCGCAGGCGTCAGTATCTGGTGCTGCAATAAGCCTTATTGGCCGAGGAATTATTTCATATTTTTCTCATTCTCCATTGATAGCTGAAGAATATAGAAGAAGACCGATTTCCCTTCAAGATATACAAAATGATGTAAATGCGCAGATAAAGGCATATAAAGATAACATACAATGGGCGATAGGTACTGTTAATCAAGGCGTAGAAAAACTCAAATCTATGTTTGATCCTTTGGTTATTACCTGTTCAACAGCTGCTGTTGAATTACCGACCCTTACCTACAGGGGAAGTTCCATCAATACACAACCGCTTCCTGAAGGTGTATCTTTGCCTGATGCAACACCAAAAACAATTCCTTGCGCTGATGTTAATCAACCGATTGTAGTTTCTCTGCCTGGATTACCGGAAGTTGAGATTCAAGTAATCCCGTGTAATTATTCTCAAAACAATGAATTACCTTCATTAAGTGAACAGCAAATTACTCAAGGGCAGCCTCCGCACAAGCCGGATATTGCACGAGAAGTTCCGCAATCTATAATTCCTGCGGCAGCGGCAGAATTAGGAGAAGGATCGCGAACAACCCCGCTTGGACATCCGCCTTCATCAGATTCCAGCGTGACTCAAGGCTTTGCAGGGCAGGCAACTACTACTACGACAGCATCCACAGCTTCAAAAGTAGCCCAGACGGGTGAAACTATTAAAACAGTAAGTTCGTTAGAAGCATTATCTGAAAAATATTCACAATTAACGCAATATGCTGATAAGTATGGCAAACCTAATGTTGCCGAAGCATTACAAGTACTTAAAATAAACGAAGCAAGAATTGCTAAAAACGCTAATATATTTGAAACTATTGAACAAGCAAGTAAAGATCTTGAGAAGATTAATAGTGATCCTCGATGGATAGAATTTAAAAAGGATTATGCAAAGAGGGGGTTGGTTGATTTAGGATCCATTGAAGAAGCTATAGCTGGAATAGCCTGTAAAGAACAAGGATTATTAACCGAACTTATTAGATCTAAAAATTTTGCTGAAGAATTTATTGAACATCTTCATCCTCAAAAATTGTAGTAGGATGTGAAAACTTTTCCCTCATATTCAGCAGAAGGAAAACATATTTTTTAATTTAGAACATTGTTTTAAATCATTAAAAAAAGAATTTATTGGTAGAGAAAATATTATTCTAAATATTACTGATTTGACCAAAGATGATTTGATTAAGTTATACAATAAAATTAAGCTTGAACTTGTTCCTACAGAATGGTCCCGCATTACCGTAGTTAATATATGCGAAAAAACGGCAAGTATAAAAGCGAGTGAATTTATAAATTTTATGGAGTATTGGAAATGTCCGTAAGAATATTTATTAAAGACAATGTAATACTACATGTTAAAAATTCGATTTTTGATGCATTGCACAATAGCATTATATCAATCACAGAAGAAAATGAGATTAAGCTTCCAACATCAATAAGTTCTATGTTGCACAATATGAATCAAGATGTTTTTGGCCGCGGCTTAGTTTCGACTGACATTACGGAATTTATTAAAATTAAAAATGATTTAATGTTATTTACAGAATTAATCAAATTAGCTATTGAGCAAGAACAAAAGTCAAAATATCCTTTATTCCTGAAGTTGAACAAATACTATGGAACTTTTATCAAGCTATTCTTGATTATGGCAAAACATTAAATCAATAAATTAATTTTAGAATCCAAATCCGCCTTTTACCCAAATACCATATTGTGAAACTGAGTTTTGATTAGCCCTTATAGCGCTACGTGGGCGTAAGCTCTCAAACTCTACTTCACCACCAAGTCCTACAAATGGTTGCACATATTTGGACCAATTGAACCATGCATAGCTCAGGTTTGCAAAGATCTTATTAGTATACGCTAATGAGTTTGCCGCTGAATTCAAATCGAGATCGTTTTGACTAATAAATACGGGGGGAACTGGGTCAGCAACAATGGCTTGGTTAATTAATAGATCACATTCAATGTAGCAAAACTTTGTGTCGCATTGCCGACTGCGTTTTGAATGCCTTTTAAAGCATACGTATTTGAAGGAAATTCTGAGCATAGGCTAATCTTTTCGTGTGAGCGTAACCAACCCTCATAACCAATATCAAATCCAAAATTGCAGTACGTATAACCAAATAAGAGCAACATATCAAATTGCACGCTGTTATGTACTTGGCACACTAACGTTGTTTTATTAATGAGCGGGAAAAATTCTCCGTTATATACATTGCCAGAAAAATCTTTAGCAAGAACGTATCTGCTACCAAAACCATTGATGCATAAATCAAAGGAACGCATTTGGCGAGAAGCGAATAAATGAGTTGCGCGTACTTGTGCTAAAAAGTCGATGCGTTGTTGACCATCTTTTTCCCAAATAA
>Ga0105047_10005561_pt1 | contig 21572 bp, 19 predicted proteins | sample MAT04_FD_78384 | JGI IMG/M metagenome (GOLD analysis project Ga0105047, IMG submission 78384) | Freshwater microbial communities from Lake Fryxell liftoff mats and glacier meltwater in Antarctica - MAT-04 (megahit assembly) | ecosystem: Environmental > Aquatic > Freshwater > Ice > Liftoff... | reverse complement strand
GATTTTATTATTTTTGTCTTGAAAGAGATGCGAACGTAATTAAATTTGTATTTTCTTTTTGCCCACCCCGAATTCCCCCAAAACAAAAAGAGTAGCAAATGGAAAATTCCTCCCCAGACCCCTGCTCCTCCGCTTGCGACATCCAAATTCAAAAACAAATGAGCCGAAGTTTTTGCGGAATCCTCTTCATACAGAAGCTGTACACCTTTTGGATGGAGTACCGGCTCAAAAGGTCTTGAGAAAGTGTGGGACACTTTCTCACCCCAGAAAATTGTTTCCGCAAAACCGAGTCCGTATTGTTTCAGATTTTCTCGTCAGAATTCATTTCAAATACATTCGAAGTTTGTCCAGAATATACAGCAAAACACTATACAAAAGTTGCAAGTATTTGGATAACTAATTTCTGCAAGTGCTGTAATAATTCAAAATTCAGAACGTTTCAGCGAAAGTATTTATATGTAATTCAAGACTGTGTTAGGTCTTCCACCCCGATACCCGCAGATCCACTCTTTTACCCTTAAAGGCAACGCCCTCAGCCTCTAAAAGTTTCTTTTTTGTCGGAATACCGTTACCAAAAGCGTACCCAGTGAGTGAGCCGTCATATGCTACGACTCGGTGGCAGGGCACTTTATGAGTGTCTCTGTTTTTTTGCATGCACATACCCACCGCGCGTGCTGCTCCTGGAGATCTTGCGATTTTGGCAATCTGTCCATAGGTAGCCACCTTTCCTTTTGGTATACGTGCAACGATTTTATAAACAATTTCAGAAAAGCTTTTTTCCATAGTGGGTAGTATACCCCCAGAACATTCATGCTCTGGTATGCTTTAAGGAACATGAAGTCTAAAAGACATATCTATGCAGTCGCAGCCCTAGCTTTTGTCGGTTTTTTGAGTCTACTGTTTGTACACAGCGAAAAGGAGTCACGGGTGTCCGATACATTTCCAAATGAGTTTACGATAGTGGCAACGAAAACTGAGCAAATAACTTATGAAGCAGTTTTAACTGAAGAAAAGAGAGTAAAGGGTCTTAGTGGTAGGGAAAGTGTTCCCATAAACTACGGTATGTTATTTGTATTTTCTGAGCCCTCGCTTTACGGATTTTGGATGAAGGACATGCTTGTTCCTATTGATATCCTGTGGCTATCGGACACGGGAGTCATTCTTCAAATAGACAGTCAAGTTAAGCCGGAAACATATCCGAAAGTCTTTTATCCATCAGTGCCAGTTTCTCTTGTCCTTGAGATGGCAGGTGGGGAAGCCAATAGAAAGGGTTTTGCTGTTGGCACTACATTATCACTACCAAAAACAAAGTAGGTAACTTTCTCTTTACAAAAAATGAAATAGCTTTTGCAGTTATTCTTGTCCCCATCTTTTAATCCTCTCCGTACGCGGTACAATTGTAAAACGTCGAATTTGGATATGCATGTGCATCGACGCCAATTATCACTCACTCATAAAATCTCATGGTAAAAACCGCAAAATCTCCGACCCCAACAAAGAAGGCAGTTGCTAAAACTAAAGCTGCAAAATTAGTTGAAGCACTTGTCATTCCAGAAAGTAAGGAGACAAAACGGTACCGAGAATTTATTCCACAAATTGAGAAACGTGATGGGCGTATTGTTGCGTTTTCTTTTGAAAAAATCGTAGGAGTTATTCATAAGGCAATGATTGCTGGAAGCGAGGGCGGGGAAGATGATGCTGTACTAGTAGCCCACCAAGTTGCAGGAGAGCTTGCACGCTTTTCTAAAAAGTACAAAACATTCCTTCCAACTGTTGAGGGAATCCAAGACGCTGTTGAAAAACAGCTCATGCTCAATGATTTCACTACGTCTGCAAAAGCATACATTCTTTATCGAGATAAAAGAAATAAGCTTCGGTCAGAACGTATTGAAATTCCAGAGGATGTTCGTGCACTTGCAGATGAGAGTAAAAAGTATTTCAAAGATAATGCTCTTGGAGAATTTGTATATCTTCGGTCTTACGCAAAATGGATCCCGGAACTCGGGCGCCGTGAGACGTGGGTAGAAACAGTTGATCGGTACATGAATTTCATGCATGAGAACATTTCAAAAAAACTAACTCCAAAAGAGTACGCAGAAATTCGCGAGGCAATTTTAAGACAAGAAGTTGTGCCTTCGATGCGTCTGATGCAATTTGCAGGTGACGCTGTACGAAGATGCAACGTAGCCGCATACAACTGCTCTTATATCGCCCCATCAAAACTTCGTGATTTCTCAGAAATTATGTACATCTCTATGTGCGGAACAGGTGTTGGTTACTCAGTAGAAAGTGCAAATATTCAAGCACTTCCTCAGATCGCCTACCAAACAGGAGATAAACTTCCCGTACACGTAGTGGAAGACTCAAAAGAAGGATGGTGTATTGCTCTTACTCACGGACTTACGGCATGGTACGAAGGTAAGGACGTTGAGTTTGATTTCTCACTAATACGCCCAGCAGGTGCACGCCTCAAGGTAATGGGTGGAAAGGCATCAGGTCCAGAACCGCTTCGAAGCCTTCTTGGATTTTCTCGCGAACGTATCCTAAGTCGACAAGGGCGCAGACTTCGCAACATTGATGCGCATGATGTTATTTGTAAAATTGGCGAATGTGTCGTCGCAGGAGGAGTGCGTCGCAGTGCAATGATTTCTCTTTCGGATCTGGATGACGATCAGGTACGCGACGCAAAGAAAGGTCAATTTTGGAACACAGACCCACAACGCTCAATAGCAAATAACTCAGCCGTATATAACGAAAAGCCAACTAATGAAGAGTTCATGGATGAATGGGTGGCGCTTGTCAAGAGTCATTCCGGCGAACGAGGAATTTTCAACAGAGGATCACTCGTTAATCAGCTTCCAGAGCGTCGCGTACGTTTTTGGAAAGAGAGTGGATACATTAAAAATGATAGAGTAGTGGGACAAGCAGGAACTAATCCTTGTGGAGAGATTATTTTGAAATCCAAACAGTTTTGTAACCTAACAGAAGTAATTGCACGCGCGGACGATACAAAAGAATCTCTTGTACGCAAGGCACGTTTAGCAACAATTTTAGGGACCTACCAGTCAACCTTGGTAAAACTTAACTATCTTTCTAAAGAATGGAGTGAAAACTGCGAAGCCGAAAGACTACTTGGGGTCTCTATTACAGGTCAGTGGGATTCAAGGGTAGTTCGAAATGCTGATGTGCTTGACGCTATGCGTCTTGAAACCATAAAGACCAACAAAAAATACGCGGAACGCTTTGGAGTAGCTGTTTCAACGGCAATCACCGCTGTAAAGCCTTCCGGAACAACCTCTCAAACTATGGGAGTCTCAAGTGGAATGCATCCGCGTCATTCCCCTTACTACATACGACGTATTCGTGTGAGCGCCACAGATTCACTTTATAAATTCATGAGAGATGCAGGCGTTCCCGCTCTTCCTGAAGTTGGGCAAGATGCGGATACTGCTAATACCTATGTACTTGAGTTTCCTGTTAAATCTCCTGATGGAGCAATCTGTAAAGATGATATCTCAGCACTGGATCAGCTGGCGCACTGGAAACTGGTTAAAGAGAACTTCACTGAGCACAATCCATCAGTAACCATCTCTGTTGGAGATAGTGAATGGATTCTGGTGGCTAACTGGGTCTACGAAAACTGGGAAAAAGTCGGCGGACTCTCATTCCTACCAAGAGAAAATCATGTTTATCGTTTAGCTCCATACGAGACAATTACGAAGGCAGAGTATGAAAACAGAATGAAGAACTTCCCGATCGTTGATTATGCAAAGCTAATGCTTTACGAACGGGTTGATGAGACGGAGCTTAAGAAGGAACTTGCCTGTGTTTCTGGAACTTGCGAAATAGTCTAGAGAGCGCGCCAAAAAGACAGCATCTACTTTGTTGTCGAAATAAAATATCTTTCGCCGTACTCACAACTACGTCTCAATAAATTTTATTCTTACGCCTCGTATCTGCTACCTTTTTTGCTCGCCTGGATTGAATTGCCACATACTAAACTTTCTGAAGACAATGCAGACTGCTTACTATTTCTATGGTATAATTCACAAAGACTGGTTCAGACGGTCGCCGAGCCTATTTTAAAGAATGGGCTTGGAGGAAAGTCCGAGCACAGGCATGCCGAACCTATTCATTAGAATAAGCAAGGCATGAGAGCAGGGTAGCGGGTAATGCCCGTCTATAGCGATATACGAGGTGCGAACAGAGACGTCCAGAGCGAAAGCAAAGGACACCCCTCTATTCTAAAGAATAGGAGCGGTGAGTCCCTGCGGTAACGCAGGGGGTGAAACGGCTAAATCCTTACCTCTGTGCAAGGCCGTATCGGGCCAAGCCTATTCTAAAGAATGGGCTCGGCTCGGAGCGCCGCTAGAGGTGATTGGTAACAATCATCCCAGATAGATGACCGTCCCAAGCCCATACGTAAAGTATGAGCTCGGACAGAACTCGGCTTATCGAACCAGTCCAAATATATGCAAAAACCGGGCCTAACCGTCTGGTTTTTGCTTTTCCCCAGAAACTGTTTAGAGTTTCTCCAGCCTAGCGTATACTAAAGAAGTTATTAAGTTCAGGGTTAATCCCGTAATTACGGAGTACAAAAATATGAATGATACATCAACAGTATCGAAAGTAGCGTCTCACCCAAAGCGCTTTTCTTTTGATACGCTTGCCGTGTGGGCTTTACTTATAAGTTTTGGGCTCGCTATCATAGCGTTTATTCCATCAACAACTATTCCTTTTATTTTTACAAAGGTATCGGTTCTTGCTCTGGGCGGATTGATTGCCTTGGCATGCTATATCTTGGCGCGCCTCTCCCGTGGAAATATCGTTGTCCCTCCCGTGCCTCTTCTTGGCGCTCTTTGGCTGGTTCCGATTGCGTATATATTATCGACACTCTTCTCTGGCGTAACCATAAGTAGAGGAGTATTCGGAAACACCTTTGAAAGTGACACACTTTCTTTTATAGTAATTCTTGCATCGTTCGCAACACTTACTGCGGTTTGCTTTAGACGTTCAAATCAGTACAAAACTTTCTTCAAAGTAGCGGGAATTCTCTTTGGAGTAATTGTTGCTGTTCAGGTGATGTTTATATTGCTAGGACAAATAACTGAGAAAGTTTCACCGACAGTAAATCTTGTTGGATCTTTTGGAGATTTAGGAATGATGGTAGGACTTGGTCTCGTTATCTCGCTCCTTACACTTCGCTTTCAAAAACTCTCACCTCGCGTAGAGAAAACTCTGTGGAGTTTGACAGGTCTCTCTCTATTGCTCTTAGCACTAGCAAATAGCCGACTTACCTGGTTACTCGTTTCATTTGTAGCACTAGGACTGTTTATAGAAGCAATTATGAGACGTCGTGGAGAAGACACAGATGAAGATTTTGAGGGAGTCATTGAAATGAAGGGGGAGGAGGACAGTCACTATGGAGCTAGCGATACTCGCGGACTTGCAGCGCCCTTGGTGACGCTAGTTGTAGGACTATTTTTCCTCATAGGAAGTGGCACCATTGGTGCGAGTCTTTCAAGTGCAGTCGGAATAAACTATCTAGACGTGAGACCGTCGTGGCAATCCACGTTCGCTATTGGCGGTCATACGTACGCCGCATCGCCTTTATTTGGATCTGGCCCGGGAACGTTTGTTGAGGAATGGTCCAAGTTTCGCGACAGAAGTCTAAACGAGACGGTGTTTTGGAATACTGACTTCAATGCAGGTATTGGATATATTCCAACGTCATTTGTAACAACAGGAATTCTTGGTGCGCTCGCGTGGATGCTTTTCCTAGGTCTATTTCTCTATGTTGGCTTAAGAGCACTTCTCTTTAAAACACCAGAAGAGTCATATGCTAGATTTACTTCAATTACCTCATTTATTGGTGCCTGGTATGTTCTTTTGCTCGCATTCTTTAGCGTGCCCGGCCCAATTGTCTTGGCTGCAGGATTCTTCTTAATTGGTCTATTTATTTCTTCTCTTCGCTACGCAGGAGAAAGACGTGAATGGGGAATTATTTTCTCAAAAAATCCACGAGTTGGCTTTGTTATAGTCTTTATTCTAACGCTAACGCTCCTTGCTACGGTTGCAGGTGCGTACGCCGTCATAGAGCGTTACCTTGGTACGCTCGCGCTTGCGAGAGCAAACAGCGCCCTTGGCGTAGGTAATGTGGCAGAAGCAGAGATTGCTGTTAATCAGGCTATTGTCTATGCAGAAACTGATAGTGCATACCAGCTCATGTCCAACATTGGCATACTTGCGATGAACAGAATTGCTGGAGACTCCACACTCAGAGCGTCCGAAGCTCAGGAACAGTTCCAAAATGCACTTACAGAAAGTATCGCGGCAGCAACGCGGGCAACACTCATAGCTCCAAACAACTATCAAAATTGGCTGGCGCTTGGAAACGTATATCAAACAGTAGTACCTTTAAGAATTGAAGGAGCATATCAAAACGCAAAAGATGCGTACACAAAAGCCGGAACACTTAATCCAAACAATCCGACTATTCCTTTCACGCTCGCGCAACTAGAAATTGCGGAGGGGAAGGCATCACTGGCTGTAGAGTACCTTGAGCGCGCGATTGGACTTAAGCGTGATTATACGCAGGCAATTCTGCTTCTATCACAACTTCAAGTTGGGCTCGGTAAAGCACCAGAGGCACTACAGGCAGCAGAGGCAGCAGCATACTTTGCTCCTCGGGATTCGAATGTTCTCTTCCAGGTTGGAATTCTAAGGCAGGGTACAGGAGACGTTGACGGAGCCATTAGCGCATTAGCACGTAGCGTAGAAATTAATCCAGAATATGCAAATGCACGCTTTTTTCTAGCCGTCTCTTATTCAATAAAAGGTGACGCTGTTAGGGTCCGAGAACAGCTAACGGCAATTGCTGCATTTTCTCCGGAAAACGCACAAGCAATAGCACCGTATCTAGAGGCACTAAATCAGGGAAGAAATCCATTTCCGGACGCCAGAACTCAGTCGCTACTAACAACTCCTGTCAAGGATCAAGCTGAAGGCGGAACTCGTTAAGTAAGGTATGGTGCGAAAAATAATAAATACATTTGCAAGCCCAGTACTTGGACTTCATCAAGCAGCTTATTTGCTCGCAGGTCTCACGTTAGCATCACAACTTCTTTCACTCCTCCGCGATCGAATATTTGCTCACATATTTGGTGCGGGTGAAGTGCTAGATCTCTACTATGCGGCGTTTAAAATTCCTGACCTTGTTTTTACGCTTGTAGTGTCGCTTGTGAGTGCCTACGTGCTGATACCTAGAATAACTGATCTATTTACGGAGAATAAAAAAGAGCAAGTCCGGGAACTATTGTCGCAGATGACAGGCTTTCTGCTCATAACTGGAGGAATTATATGTCTTATCGTGGCACTATTTGCGCCAAGTATTCTCTTCTTTCTATTTCCAACGTTTTTGAATTCGGTGCACGCTTCAGAGTTTGTTTTTTTGACACGTTTACTCTTGTTACAACCCATACTTCTTGGACTCTCGAGTATTTTGGGAAGCGTTACGCAGGTGCGAAGGCGTTACGCGCTCTTTGCGCTTTCTCCAGTACTTTACAATCTGGGAATAATTCTTGGAACAGTTCTCTTGTATCCAAAGTATGGACTCACAGGTATCGGTATCGGCGTGCTTGTGGGTGCACTTTTTCATCTAGCACTTCATATTCCTTTGGTGTACCGAGAGGGACTTTTTTCACTTCCCTCCGTACCGCAATGGAAAAATGTACGAGGGGTAATACGGGATTCAATACCACGTTCCTTGGCGCTCGGCATGGGTTCAATAACAATGCTACTGCTTCTATCAATCGCAGGAAGACTGGGAGAGGGAAGTATCTCAGTGTTTACGTTTGCGATTAATCTTTCCGCTGTTCCACTCTCGCTTATCGGGGCGGCGTATGCAACAGCAGCTTTTCCTGCCCTAGCTTCGCAGTTTAGCTCAGCAAAATTTGAAGCATTTAAGGCAACAGTAACGACCGCAGCACGACACATCATATTTTGGTCTTCTGTAATAACGGTACTTACGATTGTTCTGCGTGCTCATATTGTTCGCATTATTCTTGGTACAGGATCCTTTAACTGGGACGACACACGACTAACGGCAGCCATACTTGCAATTTTAATTGTCGGTCTTCTTGCACAGGGAATAATTCTCCTGGCTTCTCGTGCTTTTTTTGCAGCACGCCGTTCGTGGAATCCTTTTTTCGTTCAACTTGCTGATGCTGGAGTTTCCGTTGTTTCAGCTCTCGTACTTCTTCATGTGGCAGTTAGTTACCCTTTCATGCGTGATTTTATGGAAGTACTCCTTCGAATTGAAGGAGTTCCGGGGACGCTCATTGTATTTGTTGCTCTCGGTGCTGTTATTGGACAGGTGAGCATGGCTATCGTTGCGCTCATAACGCTACGCACAATACTACCAGGTGTTGCTCGAACTCTTCTGCGACCCTTACTTGAAGGACTCTCTGCTGGAATTTTAGGCGGTTTTGCAACGTATGGGATGCTCAGTCTCTTGGGAGTTCTCGCCCCACTTACGAAGCTCCATGTAGTATTTACGGAAACTCTCATTGCAGGTACAGTGGGACTTGTAGTAGCAGGTGCAACCCTTGCCCTCCTGGAGAATAAAGAGTTCCTGGATCTAAGGGCGAGTCTACGCACGTTGACTTCTAAAAAGACCCGACCGTCTCTTACTCCATTTGCACCAATGCATGACCAATAATATACGAAATTTTAGTATCATCGCCCATATTGACCACGGGAAATCTACTCTAGCTGATAGGTTACTTGAACATACCGGTACCATTGAAGCTCGAAAAATGCGCGATCAGGTGCTAGACCGCATGGATCTGGAAAGAGAGAGAGGGATTACTATAAAAATGCAGCCCGCCCGCATGATGTATAACAAGCCGCCCTCATCAATTGTTGGAGCCAACACAGATGAAAGCGATACCTACACGTTAAATCTCATTGATACACCGGGACATATTGATTTTGCGTATGAAGTCTCTCGCGCACTGTCGGCAGTTGAGGGAGTGGTGCTTTTAGTAGATTCAACGCAGGGCGTTCAGGCTCAAACACTAACTACCCTGGGCATGGCGCGAGAGGCTGGTTGCGTTATCATTCCAGTTATCTCAAAGATTGACTCGCCCGCAGCGCGTCCAGAAGAAGTTAGGATGGAGCTCGCGCTTTTGCTAGGAGTAAGTCCCGAAAGCGTACTTGCAGTATCTGGTCGATCCGGAGCAGGCGTACCAGAACTTTTATCAAAAATTATTGAACTCGTACCGCCTCCTCGAACGAGCAGTGGAAAGGGATCTCGTGCTCTTATTTTTGACTTTTCGTACTCAACACATCGTGGCGTTGCTGTGTATGCACGTGTATTTGACGGGGAAATTAAAAAGGGAGACACCCTTGAATTTAAATCAGCGGGGAAACACTTTACCGCACTTGAAGTTGGAATATTTGCACCAGACGAAACACCGACAGATATTCTAAGAACTGGAGAAATTGGTTATATCGTAACGGGAATAAAAGAGCCAGGTGTTGTTGCTGTTGGAGATACTATCGCAACCGACAGAAGTGGAGTGGAAGCTCTCGCAGGCTTTGCGCGTCCGCGCGCTGTGGTATGGGCTTCCGTATACCCAGAAAGCCAGGATGACCTTACTAATCTTCGCCAAGCACTTGAACGTCTCAGGCTTTCTGACTCGTCTATGAGTTTCGAAGAGGAGTCATCGGGGGTACTCGGGCGAGGTTTTCGTTGCGGATTTCTCGGAATGCTTCACTTAGAGATAATTACTGAACGGCTTCGTCGTGAGTTTAATTTAACGCTCATCGTAACCATTCCAACGATTGCATACACCGTGGCTGATAAACAGGGAAATACAAATACTATCTACACACCTTCAAAGTTTCCTGCTTTTGGAGACATAAGTAGTATCTCAGAACCATGGGTTAAGGTAATTTTAATAACTCCTCCCGAATCTCTCTCGGGCCTCATCCAACTTTTTCAAGACCATGAGGGAGTAATTCAGAACACCGAAGCCTACCTTGATGGACGTATTGAGCTCACTGCTGAAATGCCCCTTCGGGAACTTATGAGGGGATTTTTTGACAGGGTGAAGAATGTTTCTTCAGGGTATGCTTCTCTTTCATATGAATTTCTTGATGAACGTCAGGCAGATGTTGTGCGTCTTGATATCTATGTCGCAGAAGAACCCGTCCCAGCTTTTGCGAGAGTTCTTAGTCGTCGCAGAGTTATACTTGAGGCAGAAAAAATGGTTGAAAAGCTTCATGATATTCTGCCACGTCAGATGTTTGTCACAAAAATTCAAGCACATGCGCTCGGGAGAATCATTGCATCAAAGAGTATTTCTGCACTTCGCAAAGATGTTACCGGATATCTATATGGAGGCGACATAACGCGAAAAATGAAGTTACTGGAAAAGCAAAAAAAGGGAAAAAAGAGGCGAGGCGAGCACGCAAAACTAGATATCCCACAAGAAGTATTTATGAAGATGGTTCAGGATTCTGATCGCTAGTCGTGCACCACTCACTTTGAGTGCTTGTTATTTCTTAGAAGGTGCTCCGCAGTGGTAAAGCGTTATACTAAAATCATGGCTCGAAAAAAGCAAGAAAATCAAACCAAAGATCTGCTCACAACAGCAATACTTTCGCTTGGAATTGTCTGGATGGTATACCTCATTTTTACTATTTTTCATAAGGAAGAATATGCACGTACGAGTGCCGGGAGTACACAGATAGAGCTAAGCGAACTACAAGAAAGAAAAGGAATTCTTTCAAATAATCTCGCAGAAATTGCAACTCCCCGTGGCGAAGAAGCAATAATACGAGAAACCTATGAAGTAGCGCGCCCAGGCGAAGACGTCATAATCGTGTTACCACCAAAACCAGTTCCCTTACCCCCCCCAATATCCGCATGGCAAAAATTTCTTAATGTACTTGGTATCTAAAAATACACGCGTGTAGAAAGTATAGATATGTTCGGTAAGCCCGTAGAGTCTTCGTTATACGTTCAATCTATCAAAATCCACCAAATATATGGTTTCGTATTATAGTATGAGGAAGGTGAGGTGGTATACTAAGGTAATACCACACTGATAATATTTATTATGGATACAAAAAACATCATCATTTACAGCACACCAACGTGTCATTTTTGCCAGCTAGCTAAGGAGTTCCTTGCTGAAAACAACGTCAGTTATACCGAACATGACGTCTCGTCAGACCTTGAGAAGCGACAAGAAATGATTGAAAAAAGTGACCAAATGGGCGTCCCTGTAATTTTTGTTGGAGAGGAAATGATTGTTGGTTTCGATAAAGAAAAACTAGCTTCGTTGGTTGGAATTTCTGCATAATTAAGAAATAGTTAATGCCACAAAAGACTCCTGCGGAGCAGGGGTCCTTTGTGGTAGGCTCTACCTATTCCCCCTGTAGCTCAACGGATAGAGTACCTCATTCCTAACGAGGCGATGCAGGTTCGATTCCTGCCGGGGGGACAACAATTTATAAATGGTTCTATGCAAATGCGCTATACTAAGGACATATGAACAGATGGCAAAAAGCACTTGTCGTAGCCTCTCTTATGCTCTTCGTCGGTTTTTTCGCTTACTTTATTTATACCTACAAAACAGTGCCTTTAGTACTAGCGCCAATGACAGCAACCACAACCAATGAGACATTAACGCCACCTCCAACACCACTACCGTCAGAACAAAAAACTGCGTACGGAAAAGCTACTTTAATGCAAGGTACGAAAACTGTTTTTAAGACCATTACCTTGGATTCAATAGAAATTATAGAAGATAGCAGGTGTCCATCGGACGTAATGTGTATTCAAGCGGGTACAGTTAGACTTACTCTTGGCATAAATGAAGCGGGAACTCCAAGCACTCAAAACATTAAACTCGGAGAGCAAATAGAGACAAAAAATCACACCATTGAATTTGTATCCGTTTCTCCAGATAATATATCAACGAGTAAACTACACAAAAAAGACTACAGGTTTACTTTTGAGGTTCTTGAAAAAAACGTGATCACAAGTGCTCCTTGCTATGTGGGAGGTTGTTCTAGCGAATTATGTTCTGATACCAAAGACATGATGTCGATCTGCATGTATCGCGAAGAATACGCGTGTTATAAGCAAACAGAATGCAAGCGCCAGAGCAACGGGGCTTGTGGTTGGACAGACACTGAGAAGTTTCGGGCGTGCCTGTTAAATCCGAGCGAATAAGTTTAAAAATATGCAAAACGAACCAGAAAGATCAAAAAGCATAGAAGCCTTACTCGAGGAACAGCTGGAACTCACCAGAGACACCAACGACGTTGTTCATGGCATCGACAGAATGATGCGTGTATCGTTTTGGGTTAAGGTAGTCTTTTGGATAGTTGTCCTTGTTTTACCATTCTTTCTTATCAAGCCTTTTTTAAATGCTTTTTTCCCTGCAGATGAGAACGGATTTTTCTCAGAACTCCAAGCTATACCAAGCTCTGCCGATATTGAAAAGGCAATTGAGCTCTATAGAGGGACTAGCGCGGAGTAGTTCGCAGTAGAAGATTGTAGCATCCGTAGGTGTGAAAAAAAGAGACATTTGTGCTAGGATAGCCATATTGGTTGAGAAGCTGTGTAGAGTTTCTTAACTAAACCTATGGTTCGGAAATCATAGCTTGCTTGGGTAAGGAGCTACAAAATAGTCCTTGCACAAGCTTCGCTCGGAAATCATAGCTTGCTTGGGTAGCTCAGTTGGTAGAGCATTTCCCTGAAGAGGAAGGGGTCGGCGGTTCGAGCCCGCCCCCAAGCACCAGTGACACAACATATAGGCACATTTGGAAGATTACTCTTGTGGATTGAAAAAAATCAACGCCACCTTTCATCTTTGGTTTTTATTGCTGCCTTTATACTAGATATCATAGCGTTTTCCTTCTTGGAACTTTCCTACATAAACATTATTTTTGTTGTGTATCTGCTTGTAGCAGCACTAGGAACCATTGTAACTCTTGTTGTACATTCTCGTTTTCAAGAGAGTCCATACCGTGCTACAAAAATTTTAACAGTTCTTGCCCCGCTTGCTACACAATTTGCTATTGGTAGTTTACTCTCAGGGTGTCTTATCTTTTATACTAAAAGTTCAACACTCTCTGTGTCGTGGCCGTTTATTTTTCTTATTGCGCTCGTTTTCCTTGGTAACGAATACTTCAGATCATATCGCGCTCACCTTATTTTCCAAACAACATTATTTTTCTTTGCCCTTTATTCATATATTATTTTTGCCTTACCATTATACGTAGGAGCTCTCGGACCAGAAATTTTTCTTGCAAGTACCCTCCTAAGTGTTCTTATATTTTTGATTTTCCTTAGACTATTGTGGCGCATTTCAAAACAAAGAGTGCAAGAAACTAAAAAGGGTATTCTGGGAGGATTTAGCGCAACGGTCGTAGTTGTGGTAACGGCATACTTTACAGGCCTGGTGCCTCCAATCCCGCTTACACTTCAAGACGGGGCCATATACCACAGCGTAGAGCGTCGCGGTGGAGATTACGTTGTTACTGGAGAGATTCGAACGCCTTGGTGGGACGTCAGTCCACAAGTAATTCAACACGTCGCAGGAAGTCCCCTACATGCCTACAGCGCTGTATTTGCCCCTGGAGCCTTTCAAACGAGTGTGGTGCATCACTGGGAATATTACAACGAAGGCAAAGGCGTATGGGAGACACGTGCTCGGGTACCCTACACACTTTCAGGTGGGCGCAGTGGAGGATATAGAGGCTATTCAACAATCACAGGAGTGATCTCAGAGGGAAGGTGGCGAGTGAGCGTTGAAACAGCAAAAGGGCAGGTAATAGGACGGATAAGTTTTGTGGTCACGTCTGTAAAAACTGCTGGTCCACGCATACAGGAGACTCTATAAACTCATTAATACTTAGGACGACTTAACCTTTAGCTTTGTTTGACGCGCCTTGTCGAGCTTGGGGAGAATAATGGTTAATAAACCGTCTTTAGAGGAGGCTGAGCTATTATCGACATCCACTTCTTGAGCGAGAAGAATAGTTCGCGAAAATGTTCCCCAGAAAAGTTCGCGCGTAAAATAATCAGAATCAAGAATGTCATCTCGTTCATCACGAGATCCTTCGATTACTACCATGTCGCGACTTATAGAAAGGTTTATCTCGTCAGCCTTAACACCCGCAATAAACGTGCGAATAACTATTTCGTTTGGGGTTTGATACACGTCAACAGGCAGCTGGCCATCACTCTCCTCCTCTTCAAAAGAGTGTTGAGTAGAGGGTGCAGTCATACTTGGTAGAGAAGTTCCCGCAACAGACACAGTTTTCCTCCCGTAAGAAGAAGTTACCTCATCGTCAAAAGCGTCGTAATCATCGTGTAGGGGGACAGAGCCAGATAGGCGTTCAAAGAAGGAGCGTTTTTTCATAGGACTAGCAGGTGTTTTTTGGTAAATTTCGATATCTGACATATCGAAGGACTTCAAATAGAGCAAAGTAGAGTATGAGACCCGTCCATACAACGAAAAACGCGAGCAGGGTCTCTAAACCTCCTCCGTTTAGTATAAAAAAATTAAAGACAGCGTGCAACGTAACCGCAAGGATAAGTCCAGCCGTGACCGCGACTGCACGAACGAAGATACTTCGACCAAAAGCAAGCGCAAGCGTAAACCCTATTGCACTTGAGGCAATGACATGGAGTAGCGTTGCTCCTATGAAGCGCAGGTTGTTGTTTGCAAGTCCTCCCATGAAATTGCCCTCACCAAATGGTGTAAGGAGAAAAAATACATTTTCAAGTGCTGCGAAACCAAGCGCAACGGTAATCATGTATATGACAAAATCCACAGGCTCATTTACATCTTTCCGCCACAAAACAAAAAGCGCAGCGACCGCATACTTTGCACTTTCCTCAATAACTGACCATCCGATTACGATGGGTGCGCACAGGGGCAGGTAGCTAGCGCATGTTGTAAAAACGGTATATGCATATTCTCTAAATAGTAATGCTAAAGGAAGAGAAATGAGGACGGATATCATTCCCGCCACAAAGGCAATAGCGACTATTGTTCTGGGCTCGGGACACCTATCATCTTCTTTTAAGAGAAAGTAGAGCCAAATGAAAACAGGAAGCACACCACCTATGAATGCGTAAACTAGGGTTTGAACTGGAATATTCTCTATAGGGAACATGATTTTATTGTACCTCCTCCGCGGGCCATGAAGCTACCATAAGAAAATCATTTCCGGGATTTATGGTCTGCCAAATTTCTTCGGTCACAAAAGGCATAAACGGATGCAGAAGTTTAAGTGAATCTAAAAGAAGTTTGTGAAGTAGAGCCTTTCGTGAGGCAATTGCAACATCATCTCCGCTGGCAAAAATATCTTTCGATTGCTCGATTAGTGTGTCAGCAAGGCGGTGCCATACATAGTGGTATATCTTTTCTGCCGCCATATAGATACGGTACGCATCGAAGTCTTTTGTTACATCTTTAACCATGTCGTCAAATTCTTTGCGAAGCTCTATGTCAGTTTCGATAAGTGGAGAAGAAACATCAAAATCTTGCGTATTTTCCTCAACAAAGCGTGTAATGTTCCATATTTTGTTTGCAAAGTTTCTGTAGCCTTTGACTTTCTCTTCTTGCATAGAGAGGTCTGTTCCGGGGGTATTACCAACAATAAGAGACATGCGAAGAGCGTCCGTACCGTATTTGCTTGTCAAATCCAGAGGGCTAATAACATTACCTTTGGACTTAGACATTTTTTTACCTTTTGCATCGTTTACCATGCCGTGGAGATATACAGTATGGAATGGCGCTTTTTTACCAAGATACAGTCCGAAAATAACCATGCGAGGAATCCACTTAAAGACAAGATCACGACCGGACTCCATAACATCGGTGGGATAGTGTCTTTCAAAATCTTTTCCATCTGGATAGCCAGTCGTAAGAAGGGGCCACTGCCCAGAAGAAAACCAAGTATCAAAAGTGTCGCTGTCTGCCGTCCAACCTTCTCCTGAAGGATTGTCTATACTTGCTTGCCATGTACCATCTTTTTCCCACGCAGGAATTTTAATACCCCATACGATTTGGCGAGAGATGTTCCAGTCAAGAGCGTTTTCCATCCAGTGACGAAATACTTTTTCTTCATGTTCTGGAATGAACCTCACTTCCCGAGCCTTAACTGCGTCGAGAGCTTTTTGTGCCAGAGGTGCCATTTTCACAAACCACTGATCTTTAATTTGAGGTTCAATAATGGTAGAACATTTATAACAACGCTTTACGACGTTTTTGTACTCAGTATCAGTACTAACAAAAAGTCCTTTTTCTCTTAGTTTGTCCACAATCTTTTCTCTCGCTTCACGTATCTTAAGTCCCTCAAATTCTTTTGCTATGGGTAGTAACTTTCCGCGCCAGTCAATAATTTGCTCCATGTCCAAATGGTGTCGCTCTGCAATTTCAAAGTCTATTTGGCTATGCCAAGGAGTAATAGTCATCACTCCTGTTCCAAAGTCCATTTGTACAGTTTCGTCTTTTATAATCGTCGCCGTTATAGGGCCATTAACCCATTCGAGCTCTATCTTTTGTCCGTGCGCATACTCTGCGTAGCGCGCGTCATCTGGGTGCATCACCACATATTTATCACCAAATTTAGTTTCAGGCCGTACGGTTCCAATGGTAAAGGGTCCATATTTAAAATAGTAAAAAGGAGAAGACTCCTCAACGCTTTCAGTCTCAACGTCAGAGAGAGAGGTTTGATGTTTTGTGCACCAGTTAATAGTTCGTTTACCTCGATAAACAAGATTGTCGTTAAACATTTTTATGAATGTTTTTTGAACCTCTAGTACCACGTCAGCGTCAAGAGTAAATTTTTCTCGAGACCAATCACAAGAAGCGCCTAGTTTGCGCACCTGATCCTCCATATTTTTTTTGTTTGAGAGTGTGAAAGCAAGAATTTCTGCGTAGAGCTCTTTTGGATCCATTCCAAAACGCGATCGACCTTCTTTTTCAAGCTGTTTCTCATACACTACTTGTGTCTCAAATCCTGCGTGGTCTGCACCCGGTATCCAAAGTGCCTTGTACCCACGCATACGTTTAAAACGAACCATTACATCCTCCATAGTTATGGTGAGAGCATGTCCCACATGGAGATTGCCATTTGCATTTGGCGGAGGCATAACGAGAGTAAATGTCTTAGAAGAAGCGCCCGGGGTATCTGCAGAGATACTTGGCAGGTTGTCTGGATTAAAGTACCCGCTCTGCTCCCAGGCGCCATAGATGCGTGATTCGGTTTCGCTCGGGTTGTAGGGCTTTAGAAATTTCTCGTGCATAACGGTGTTATATAAATATAGCAAAGATAAGGATATTTGCTTTCTCGAGGGGTATCCTAGCTGGAAAGTTCAATAACGAGTACTCTGTAGCATTTCTCGTCTATACAGGCTAAGCCGAGCCTACTGTAATTAGGACATCCGATGTCCTAATTACAGTAATTACAGCGCAAGATTTCCATTTGCTTGAAGCGTTTCTGTGTCAGCAAACTCAGCGTTCCTTGCACGGTAGTAGCCAGCGATGCCGATCATGATTGCGTTATCTCCGGATAATTCTGGCGTAGGTGTTGTGAGGCTTACTTCAGGATGCTCTCGTGAGAGTCTATTTCCAAAATAGTCTCGAATATTTTTGTTTGCAGAAACGCCACCTCCAATTGCAATTGTTTTTGCTCCTGTTTTTAAAAGCGCGCGTTTGGTTTTCACATAAAGTACTTCCGCAACAGCATCTTCAAAAGCAAGCGAAATATTCTCTTTGTCTGTGTCGCTCAATACCTTCCCTCGAATTGAGTACAGTACGGATGTTTTGAGACCACTGAAAGAAAAGTCAGAGTGCGCGTCGGAAATCATCGGGCGCGGAAAGGTATACGGAGAATTTCCACCACGATCGCGAGCACGCTCCGCCAAGCGTGAAATTTCTGGGCCACCGGGGTACGGAAGTCCTAACATGCGAGCTACTTTGTCGTATGCTTCACCAACAGCATCGTCTCGTGTTTGACCCTCAAGGTTGTAGGATAACCATGTGCTCATGAGTTGTAGCTCTGTATGACCCCCCGATATGAGTAGAGCGAGCACAGGCATAGATACATTCGAAACGGTGTAGGTCTTTATGCTTCTTCCACCTTTTTTTGCAAGTGCTGTGAGAAGGTGTCCTTCCATATGATTAACGCCAACAATAGGTTTATTCCAAAGAATAGAAAGTGCCTTTGCAAAACTTACACCAACCCAAAGCGCAGGAGCAAGTCCAGGTCCAGCCGTTACGGCTATCACATCAATATTTGGAATAGCGAGTACAGATATCTTTGAAAATAATTCTTTAGATAACTCAAACTCTCTCGAAAGAATACGCGTAACTTCTTCATGGACCGTTTGTGAAACGCGCTGTTCACTTTCCTTAAGCATGTCTGCCTCAGAGAGTGTGCCAAGGAGAATCGGTACAAGATTTTTTGCATGCTCTCTTTTTGCCACTGCAGGAAAAACGCCGCCAAACTCTTGGTGAACATCTATTTGTGAAATAAGTGCATTACCAAGGATTGTATAGGTGGCACTTTCCGCATCTCCTTCGCACGAGAGTATGGCAATTGCAGTCTCATCGCACGATGTCTCAATAGCCAAGATGTTCATGCAATTTGATCTTCAATAAGCGTCCAAGGAAAGGGGCCCTCACGCGGAATTAAAAAACCAGAAGCGCTTGGGTGCCCATTACCTCCGTACTTTGCTGCAATAAGCGACACATCAACCGAGCCATCTCCACGAATTGACACGCCGTATCCATCTGGGTGGGCCGATACTGTGAGCGAGAAAGGGCCCTTTTTTTGAGCTAGAAGATTTCCAACGAGGGATTTCAGTGATTTTATTGGATGCGCAGTTCCAAAGTAAACCTCATAGCCCTCAAAGGAAACAAGGTGTGCCTTACTCACGGCAACCTCTGCCAAAAGCTCAAAATACTCTGCATAAATTCGCGTCTTCTCAAACATTTTTTCAGACGTAGACTCATCCTCCAGTTGCTTAGAAATAGTATCCCAGAAAGAAAAATCAAAAGGCTGTACCTCAAGGTACGTGATGAGTGCTCGTGTGTCAGGAAGCTTGAAGAGAAACAAGTCGTCGTCTTCAATGTGTTTTAAAAACTTAGGAACAGGAACCTCTGGATGAAAATAGTTCCAAGAGATTGTAGCGCCTGAACGTTCAGTGTCGTAGACATATTCAGGCATGCTTTCTATCACGTCCTTAACACCAGCATGATGATCAAGCATGACCAGACGTAGAGAATTTTCTACAAATCTATCCATGATTTCCTTTGGGTAGCAGAAGTCTATAAAGTAGAGATTGGCACGAAGACAGAGCTCAAACGGAGGCTCTTCGCCGCGGGAAAGTCCCACATACTGTGCATCGTCTCCAAATTTTTTCCAAGCGCTATATGCACCGCCAAAGCCGTCGGGGCATTTTCCATGATAGAGAATAATAGTTTTAGGATTCATATGCCAGGAAGATCGTTAGTTGAAGTTGGTGCGGGCTCAAGCTTTGACCGCTTAAGAATTGGATAAAAAAAGTAGAGAGCAACAAGCATAAACATAATTCCCATAAGTCCAATGATTACTTCAAAGACTTCAACAAATAGTGAAAGAAGCATCGATCCAACAAGCCCCAAAATTGCCCAGTGTGCACCGTGTTCAATATAGCGAAGTGTGTTCAGGGTCTTTTGGCGTACAAGGTAAACCGTGAGAACACGAACAAAGTAAGCACCAATGCCAAGACCAATAATAATAATCGGAAGGGAGCTGAGAATCGCAAAAGCGCCAATACCAAGATATACCCATACGAGAGCCAACAGCGAGAGAGAAATAATTGTAGGCAAGAAAAAAGTTTTTGATATAGTGTTCATATGTATGAGCTTGGTGCGCGGTGAGGAATTCGAATCCCCGACCTTCTCAACGTCAATGAGACGCTCTAACCAGCTGAGCTAACCGCGCGTTGTTGCTAGAATAGCCTATTTACGCGTACTATTCAATTATATATGGAAAGAATCATACTTGAAGACATTGGTGCTGTAGAAGCTGCAAAAAAAGCCGCTTTAGTACTTAAAATCGGAGGTATAGTTCTTTATCCGACAGACACAATATATGGATTAGGTGTTGATGCGACGAATAAAAAGGCAGTGGCGTTACTAAAGGCAATTAAAGGAAGAGAGACAAAAAAACCAATATCTATTTTAGTTCGTGATGTTGATGCGATATCCGCATATGGCGTGCTAAGCAACAAAGCTCGAGCTCTTGCAGAAAAATATATGCCCGGCCCACTGACTCTTGTTCTTCCCGCAACAACCCTAGTGCCAGAGGAAGTATCGCTTCACGGGACTATCGGCGTGCGAATACCTGATAACGAGTTGTGTATCGCTATGACACGAGCTTTTAACGCACCGATTACTGCAACGAGTGCTAATAAAAGCGGCATGCAAAGTGCGGAAACGGTGAGAGAAATTTTAGAACAATTTAGTTACCACGTAAAAGATATTGCGCTCGTTATTGACGGAGGAAAACGTAAAAGCGAAAAATCCTCCACCGTGGTCTCGTGTGTTGGAGAGAAAGTCTTTGTATTGAGAGAGGGGGTAATAACCAAAGCAGAGCTTGGACTATAGAGCGTTTCGAATTTCTATTTCTTTTATGGAGGTGTTTCGATGAATTATTTCATCATTGCGAACTGATTGAAAGAACTCATACTCAGAGCGAGGATATCTTCCGTACCATTCCAAGAAATCACTTACCATGGCCCTGTCTTTAAGCTCCTCTTCGTGAGTTATAAGAAACTCGCTGTACTGTGAAAAAGCGTGACTCTCAAAGAGATAGTTAAGCTCATAGGAATAGCGACGATTAAGTAAGTATAAAAGGTAGGATGACCAAAAGTAGAAAAAGGCAAAAACCAATGGGATACATGTGTAGCGAATAAAGCCAGCACGAGCGTGCTTTTGGGCAAGGTGCGATATTACTACCACGTGCATGGTTTCATTGTCTTGAGCTAGGCGTGCATACTTCGTGACATTTGCGAGAGCCATTGCCTTTTTCTGATTTTTATAAAAGAGAGTGAGCAGAGTGTAGGCAGCAGAAGACCATGATTGGTAGGGAACGCGCGCTATAACCTCTACCGCACGAAATTTTAAATATGAAGGACGCTTTCCGTATACGATGTTTCCAAACCATACTAAAATATTGCCCAGAATTTTGGGAACAATACTCACTTGGTAGTTATCGTAGGGACGTTTGTAGTTTTCTAAAAGTTCAGGATCGTTTAGTGCTTTATTTAAGTCCTCGAGTTCAGGGTCTCCGCGCTGTAATTCCATATGTGTGTAGTATATACAAAAAATCGGCCCCCCGCGCGCTGCGCGGGGGGACCATGGAGATGGTTATCAGGATGCTTCTTGCCAGCAGACAACGCACGCCGTGCCATGCGGCCAGTTGTACACTGCATACGTGCACCCTCCGCACTCCTTGTGAGCCCAACAGAGCTCAAGATTCTCGCCTTC
>Ga0105047_10005560_pt1 | contig 21572 bp, 25 predicted proteins | sample MAT04_FD_78384 | JGI IMG/M metagenome (GOLD analysis project Ga0105047, IMG submission 78384) | Freshwater microbial communities from Lake Fryxell liftoff mats and glacier meltwater in Antarctica - MAT-04 (megahit assembly) | ecosystem: Environmental > Aquatic > Freshwater > Ice > Liftoff... | reverse complement strand
CCGTGCTCTGGGCAGCGCGCGAAAGAACGCGAGCGCCTCCGCCTCCGAGCTGCGCGTCGCCAGCGCCACGCGACTCTGGCTGGCTCCCTCAGGACCAGCGCCACTCAGCTCACTCAGAAGCACCGTCCCCGGGGGGCATGGGCACGCCGAGGGCGGCCGTGACGGCCGGCGAAGCGGCGGGCTCAGTGACCCGGCGAAGCCGTTGGGTCCGCTTCCGATGCACTCGTTCCGCAGGCGCTCAGCATGAGGGCCAGCAGGGGCGCGAGCACGCCACGCACGGGGCGAAGCGTAGCAAGAGGGGAAGACGATAGGACCATGAGCATGTGCCGCCGCAGCTGTCGGCGTTCTCGGCCGTTCGGCTGCACGGTCGGAGTGACGTGGGTTCACTCATCCACGCGCTTTCCGAAGCATCGCCGAAGTCCAGTTCGGTGTTGTCAGCCGTCGAGCGGCAGACCGTGCACTTCGATCGACTCGGCGCCGAGGCGCTCGAGCTCGGCGCTTGCCGTGCGGAGCGATGCTGGGTCGTCGGTGTGGACCACCACGAGGAACTTCCCGGCGGCGAGCGCCTTCTCGTACGCGAGCGCGTGCCGCTGGTGGATGCCAGCGCCGACGAGCGCCGAGCCGATCGCACCGAGCCCCGCTGAGGCAGCGACGACCGCGAGCCCTGCGGCCAGCGCGATGGCGAAGGGCCCGAGGCCGACCGTCGACAGCGCGAGGGCGATCGCCACGGGCCCAACGCCGGCTGTGCCGCCGACGATGGCACCCCAGCGCGCCCAGTAGCTCGCGACCTCGCCGCGGTGCGCGTCGCTGTGGTCGATCTCGGGTGGCGGATCCGCGGCGGCCTCGGCCGGTCCGATCACCGAGATGCTTCGCTTCGAGAGGCCGTCGATCCGCAGCCAGTCGAGCGCCGTGTCGGCTTCGAAGCGGGTAGGGAACACAGCGATGATGCCGTTCGGCTCGGGTCCAATCATGAAGGCCTCCGCCGCGGAGCGTACTACGTTCGGCGCATCGATAACCGCCCGTGTCCTCCTCGTCGCACGCAACCGGCACCGCCTGCCGCTAGCTAGGTCGGAGCACGTGATCGAACCGAGAATCTCGGTTGCCGTCGTATCCCGGACGGTCACGGGCGTGCCGTTCTCGATCACGCGGGTGAGGTGGTCCACGACCATCGCGTCAATCCGCGCGGCGCTGCAGCGGCCACCTGCCCCGCACGACGCGCACGGTCAGGACGTACGCGACCACCGCGACGACCCACGCGACATTGTCGTCCACGCCCGCCGCACGGCAGGCGTACTGCGCGACGAAATAGACGCCGAGCGTGACAGGGATCGTCCACAGCTGCCGCAAGGGCCCTTGCATGCCCGACTCGAAGCGCTGCCCCGACTGCGCGAGCGCGGCCCGCTGCTCGGTGGACCACGCGGCAGTGAACGATTTGTGCGAAGCGAGATCGACGGGTGCGCTGATCATGCGCGGCGCAGGCTATCACTGCCTTCGTTGCAGGTGAGGCGCCCTCTCCCATGCGCCCTCGTCCATCGGAGCGACGGTATCGCGGGCAACCCCAGCGAGCCGTTGACGCGGCGCGCCGGGTTCGTGACTCTACGCGCCGATGACGCGAACCCTGAGCACCCTCTTGATCGCCAACCGCGGCGAGATCGCCCGGCGCATCCAGCGCACCGCACGCGCCCTAGGCATCCGCACCGTCGCGGTGTTCTCCGACGCCGATCAAGACGCGCTCTTCGTGCGCGAGGCCGACGTCGCCTTCCGCCTGGGCGGTCCGGAATCGAAGGACAGCTACCTCCGCATCGATCGCATCCTCGAGGCCGCGCAGAAGACGGGCGCCGACGCGATTCATCCCGGCTTCGGGTTCCTCGCCGAGAACGACGTGTTCGCCCAAGCGGTGATCGACGCGGGGCTCATCTTCGTTGGCCCCTCGCCCGAAGCTATCCGCGGGATGGGCAAGAAGCGCGAGGCCAAGCTCGCGGCGCAGAAGCTCGGCGTGCCGGTGGTGCCCGGTGGAACGGGCGACGATCAGAGCGACGAGGGACTCACTAAGTCCGCGAAGGAGGTCGGCTATCCGGTCCTCCTCAAAGCCAGCGCGGGCGGCGGCGGCAAGGGCATGCGGGTGGTCCGCAAAGACGAGGAGCTGCTCGCTGCGATCCAGGGCGCACGCCGCGAGGGCGAGGCGAGCTTTGGTGACGGAACGCTCATCGTCGAGAAGTACGTGGAGCGCCCCAGACACGTGGAGATCCAGGTGCTGGGCGATACCCACGGCAACGTGGTGCATCTGTTCGAGCGCGAGTGCTCGATTCAACGGCGCCACCAAAAGATCGTGGAGGAGTCTCCGTCGGTCGCGCTCGATCCCGTATTGCGAGAACGCATGGGCGCCGACGCGGTGAAGCTCTGCCAGTCGATAGGCTACAGCAGCGCGGGCACCGTCGAGTTCGTGCTGGGCCAAGGCGAGGGGATGCCCAGCTACTACTTCCTCGAGGTGAATACCCGCCTGCAGGTGGAGCACCCGGTCACCGAGGGCGTCGTCCCTGGATTGGATTTGGTCGAAGAGCAGCTCCGGGTGGCGCGCGGCGAGAAGCTGCGCTTCACCCAAGACGACCTGCGCAGGCGCTTTGGCGGCGCTGCCATCGAGTGCCGTCTGTGCGCCGAAGATCCCGGGCAGAACTACTTGCCACAGAGCGGGCGAATCGTGGACTTCCACGTCCCAGCGGAGCTCGCGTGTCAACCCTGGTTGCGCATCGAGAGCGGCATCGAGTCGGGCAGCGAGGTCTCGCCCTATTACGACTCGATGATCGCGAAGGTCATCGTGACGGGGGACAATCGCAGTGACGCGATCACCCGGATGCAGACGGCACTGACGGGGATCTCGGTGTTCGGGATCCCCACCAACCGCGAGCTTTTGCGACGGGTCATCGCACACCCCGACTACGCGGTCGGGAACATCGACACCCACTTTCTGGAGCGCGAGCACGCGGCGCTCACGAGTGAGGCCGTCGATGGGCCGGCGCTCAGCAAGCTCGCCGTGGCCGCGACCCTCTTCGTCACCGCGCAGCGGGCGAGCGAGCGCACGCTGCTGCCGTCACTGCCCAGCAGCTTCCGCATCAGCCGCTTCGCGCCCGAGCGCACCCAGATGACGTTGGGTGATCGCGATGTCGAGGTCGGAGTCATCGACGAGGGCAAAGGCAACTACCGGATCACCGTGACGGGCGCCGCGATGGCCTTCGACCGCATGCGTCTCAGCGAACTCCGCAGTGACAGCGTCGTACTCGAGGGCTCCGAGGGTCTGCGCGAGCGATACCGGGTGATCGAGGACGGCGAGCGCGTGCACGTGCACAGCGGCGCGCTATCGGCGAGCTTCGACCTCGTCCCGCGCTTCCGAGATCTCTCGGCCGAGGGCGCCGCCGACGGCTGCATCGCGCCCATGCCTGGCAAGATCATCAAGGTGCTGGTGAAGGACGGCGACGTGGTGACGGCAGGGCAGTCGCTGCTGGTGATGGAGGCGATGAAGATGGAGCACACCCTCACTGCGCCTCACGACGGAACCGTCAGCGAGCTGCGCGCGGCGCCCGGCCTCCAGGTCGACGGCGGCGCGGTGCTCGCCATCATCGTCGCCAGCGAGTAACCCGGTTCACCTGCCTCGATGCTCGACGAGCGCGGCCTCGATGACCGCATCCTCCGCGTCGCCCTCCGCCAGCTGCTCCAGAGCGACCCGCAGCCGCGGGCTGACCGACGCCTGCGCGGCGACGCGGATGCGAGGACGACTCGCGGGGTCGGCCCCGAGGGCGATCGCTGCGGCGACACGCTGCTCGGCCGTCGCGGTGACATCATCCAGCACTTCGCGCAGCTCGTGGGCACCGACCGCCGCCCCACGAAAGCCCGTGGCCGCGGTCAGGATCTTGGCGACGCTCGCCCGCCACTCTCCCAGCGATTGCCCTGCACGCTCGAGCAAGGCGCTCGCGATCGTTGCCTTCCCTGCACGGACCCGTGCCAGCGCCAACGCCTCGCGGATGCGCTCGCGTATCGCTGCGGCGACCGCGGGGTCGGCCGGGTCCGCGAGCAGCCGATGGACCACGCCATCGCGGGTCTTCACCTCGAGCGACGCGCCCACGTCGCGCACCTCCTCGATGTCGGCAAAGCGCAGGAGCGCGCGACCCTTGCGGCTCTTCGCCTCGATTCCGTCGAGGCCCACCGCGAGCTGACGACGCGCCATCCAGCGCGACACCAACTGCGCCACCAACCAGGGCGCGGTGAAGAGGAAGCACGAGTAGGCGCCCATCGCGTGGGTGTGCTCGAGATACGAGATGGGGATCGAGAGCGCGGCGAAGCTCGCGACCAGACCGCCGAGCAAGCCCATCACCCGCGGCAGCGCGCGCTCCCAAGCAAACACGAAGCGACGCTTCTCCGGCTCGAGCTCCAGCGCATCGAGCAGTTCGGCGGCCCGCGCCTCGCTGCCCTCGATGGTGAACCTGCGCCCACGGTCGTCGTCGACCACCAGCGTCCCGCCGGGTTGGACGGCACCTTGGATGAGCTGCAGCGGAGCGAGCTCGAGGTGCTCTCCCGCCCAGGTGATCGCCAGCGCGCCACGCTCCACCGCCACGCTCGCGGGGCCGAGCGTACGCGAGCGTCCCGCGATCATCCCCGCGAGCGTGAGGAGCGGCGAGGCGGCGGTGACGGCCATCGATGCGAGCGCGCCGAGCCCCAACCACGGCGGTATCGCGGCCGAGGCATAGAACATCTGCGTCGCGAGCATCGAGGCCCAGAACCCGAGCATCCCGGTCCCGTAGGTGACCCAAGCGGCGCGCTTCAAGCGCTCGCCCCACCGGATCGAGCGCACCTGCACGCGCGCGAGCGGCTCGGCGCGTGTCGTTATCTTCGCGCCTATCGGCTCGCCGTCGTCCGCTCGCTCGCCCGTCACTCGATCTCCGTCGCCCGACATCGTCTCACTGGGCCCGGTACGGTGTCACCGGTCATCCGAGGCGATCTTGCGAGGCGGAGCCATTGATCGTCGACGCGATGTCGGCGACCCTCGCGCCGTGCATCGGAGTCCCATCCTGCGACTACTTCCCCGACTGCGGATCGCGAGCCCCTGTCCCGAGGATTGGTCCGCGATGGACGGCGACGACAAGCAGCGTCGCTGCGATCGCTGTGATCGCACGGTGTACAACTGTCCGCGATGACGGAGCTCGAAGTCGAGGCGCTCGCCGCGGCACAGTCCGCCGCGTTGTGTGCGCGCTACTACGAGCGAGCCGACGGAATGATCATGACGAGCAACTGCACCGACGGTCGCACGCGCCGCCTCGTCGAGGGCACCGTGGTCGCGGTGGTGCTCGCTGTCGCGGGCTTCTCGATCTGGCAGCGGATGGGGACGCCCGTTCGCGCGGGCGGCGTCGGCTACCGCGACGCGATCGAGCTGGGAGGCACGAGCGACGAGCGTCCGTGACCGGAGCTACCTGGAGCGCGCGCTCGAGCGCCTCCCTCGGACGCAGAGCGCAGCCCTCGGACGCAGAGCGCAGCCCGCGCACGCAGAGCGCAGCCCGCGCACGCAGCGGGTGAATCCGCGCGGCGTCAGCTCAAGACGTCGATGAACTTCTTGGCCTCGCGGCGCATGAGGTTCGGCGAGAGCTCGAGGGAGATGCTCGCCGCCGCGAGCTGCGCGAGCGTGAAGTCGAGGGCCTCCTCCGTGTTGGCCACCGCGAGGTGCGGCGAGGCCGGCTTCCAGATCCACATCATCGCCGTGAGCGCGCCGCGTGCGAGCGCGCTTCTCACGATGGTCGCCGACCCCACACAGAGCTCGCGACTGCGATCGCGCACCCGCGCGGTGTTGGTCCAGTCGGTGACGAGCTTGCGCTCCCTCGCCGCCATGACCGAGTCGCGAGGCGAGGCGGAGATCAGCGCGTAGCGCTCTCCGCGCAGAAAGTAGCGCTCGAAGCCCTCCGCCATCTCGGCGACGTTGCGCTCGGTCCAGGTGGCGGGACCCATCGTGATCAACAGCGGCCAGAGGTTGTCGTGGAACTGCACCCGCGACACGGGGCGTGCTGTCGTCGTCGTCGTGTTCATCGGACCCATACGATCGCCAGCCCCGCCGATCAGCGTCAAGCGCCCCGAGGCATTTCGCTGGCGCGGCAACCACCCAGGGCGGAATGAGCCCCTACCAGGGCCGCGGCCACTGGCCTTCGCGTGACACCGACCACTCGATGAAGCGCGCCAGGGTGCGCGAGTCGGACTCGACCCGACCGCCTCCGAGGCACTCGCACGCGAACGCTGTGGCCGAGTGCACGTCGGCCACCACCTTGGTCGGGGTCTTGGGCTTGTTCAGCATCAGCATCGAGCCGAGGAACGCCCGCACCGCCGCGCCGCGGAAGCCCTCGACCAAGATCACGTGCGCCGCGCCGCGCCTGTTCACCCCCTCGACGGTGAGCTTGTTGGCCTCTTCGCGCACCTTCGAGTCGAAGCTGGGGGTTCCATCGATGATCAAGTTGAAGAGGAACGATCCGTCGTGCTGCTTGCTCACTCGGCGCGCGTGGCTCGCGAAGGTCTGCATCTGCGGCAGCGTCGGCGCGTCGAGCCACACCACGGCCACCACGCACCCGAGGTGCGCCATCCGCATCGTCTCGTCCATGTGCACTACCGCGGGCGTCACGGGCGGCATCATGCCCACCTCGATCGAGTGAGGGAAAGGAAATGCGGGCCACGCGTGACATCGACCGCACGCTCCCCTACAACGCGCGCCCTTCATGGCAAAAAAGAGCCTCACCGCAGCCTCCGCCGACCGCCACGACCTCTACCAGCGCAGCGTCCAGAACGCCGAGTTCGAGGTCGAGCTGCTCTCGCGGATCTACAAGCAGCACACAGGGAGGGTGCCCACGCTCTTGCGCGAGGACTTCTGCGGCACCGGACTGCTCTGCGCCGAGTGGGTGCGCAGCAAGAAGGATCGCACCGCGTTCGGCCTCGACATCGATCGCGAGGTGCTGGCGTGGGGCCAAGCGCACAACGTCGATCCCCTCGGCGAGCGGGCGAGCAAGGTGTCGCTCCGCGATCAAGACGTGCTCGTGCCCACCCGCGATCCCGTCGAGATCATCGTCGGCTTCAATTACAGCTACCAGTGCTTCCACGATCGCCCGATGCTGCTCCGCTACTTCCGCGCGGCGTTCCAGTCCTTGCCCAAAGACGGGATCTTCATGCTCGACATGATCGGAGGATGGGAGTCGCAGCAAAAGGTGGTCGAGCCCCGCAAGCTCTCGGGGTTCACCTACGTCTGGGAGCAGGCCGACTACGATCCGGTCTCGGCGCACTTCCTCTGCCACATCCACTTCGAGTTCCCCGACAAGACCAAGCTAAAGAAGGCGTTCACCTACGACTGGCGTCTCTGGCAGATGGTCGAGGTCCGCGAGCTCCTCGCTGACGCGGGTTTCGCTGAAGTCGATGTGCTTTGGGAAGGCGACGGCGAAGACGGCACCGGCGACGGAGTGTTCCGTAAGGTGAAGCGGGCCCGGAACGATCCGGGCTGGAACGCGTACTTGGTCGCCAAGAGGTCGATCGGCATCACGCGCGTGAAGTAGGTCGGACCTACGCGCTCGACGGCGGCTTCTCCAGAGACAGCTCCGCCTCCGATGCGTGGAGGGCGATTCCGGCCGCGAAGAGCGCGGCCGCGACGAGCGTGGGCCAGCGCAGCGACTCCGCACCGAGCGCCCAAGCGACGGCTGCCCCGACGAACGGGGCCACGGCGAACACCGAGCCGGTGCGAGCGGCGCCCATCTCCCGCTGTGCTCCCAGATAGAGCCGCAGACTCACGCCGTACCCCACCGCGCCGCACGCGACCAACAAGCCGACCGTCTCGAGCGGCGGCCAGTGCGAGCCACCGAGCCATCCCAGCAGCGCGGAGATCATGCTGCCGAGGCTCGCCTTCCACAGCACGACATCGAACGGTCGCAGGTCTTCCAGACGGCGGGCCAGCACGTTGTCGAGCGCCCACGCGCTCGTCGCGAGCACGATGGCGACCACGCCCATCGGGTCGACGACAGGTCCATGCGAACTACCAGCATGTTCAAGAGCGTCGAGCTGAGCAGTCCCGTGAGGATGACGACGGCCATCGGTGACTGGATCTCACTCCCTGGCTCCCCACCGGCGAGCGCCAGCGGAACCAACGCCAGGCCCGCCGCCAGCGCCGTCATGAGGATGGGTGCCAGTCGCTCCGCAGCGGCACGACGGACTGCCGCCTCGATATCGCGCTCCCCCTCGTGTTGCATCAGATGCCGAATGTGTGAGACCAACATGATCCCGTTTCGGGTGGCGATGCCGAACAGGGTGATGAACCCCACCAGCGACGCGATCGAGAGCACGCCTCCTTCCAGCCAGACCCCCACGACGCCACCCACCAGCGCCAAGGGGAGATTCGCCATCACCAGGAGCGCGTCTCGCATGGATCCGAACGCCGAGGTCAACAGCAGCAAGATTCCCACGATGGCCGCCAACCCCAGGAACCCGATGCGCCTCGAGGCTTCCTCGGCGCTCTCGAACTGACCACTGTAAGCGATGCGATAGCCCGGCGGCACCTCGACAGCGCCGTCGATGGCCGCGCGAAGATCGGCGGCCACACTCCCCACATCGCGTCCCTCGACGTTGCACATCACCACGATCTTGCGCTGCACGCCCTCACGCGCGATCTCGCTCGGACCCCGGTCCCGAACGATGCTCGCGAGCGAACGCATCGGCACGACGAGCCCCGCCGGGGTGACCACCGGCAAGTCTCCGAGTGCGTCCTTTCGAGGACGCGCGCTCTCCTCGGAATTCAGGCTCACGTCGATCTCCGCCGCGTTCACTCCCTGCGCGTGCTCGTCGAGTTCTGCCCGCCCGGTCCGGGGCGCGACGGCGACCACCTCGGGCTGCGCCATGAGGATCTCCTCCACCCGCCGGCCAATTCGATCCGACTCGGCGAGCGATATCCCAGGGAGCGTGACGACCGCGACCGTGAGAGTCCCTTCCTGAAACGTAGGGAGGAACGACCACCCGTGAACGACAACGCAACGGCGGCGGGCACCATCATGGCGGTTAGGGCCCGGGGTATGAATAGCATGCTGCATTCGGCCGCGTAGGAGCCTCGCACTCGGCGTTGCTCGTCGGTCACATAGTGCGACGATGCGACGAAGGCGACCGAGTTCTCGCCATCACGCGCAACCGTCCTCGGCTCGCCACCGACGGCCACCCGAGACAGTTCGCCGAGGTCTGGCTCCAGCAGGACCGCCGCGCTCTCACTCGGGACGGCCGCCAGAACGCGATCATCTCCGAGCGTGACGAGACCTTCGACGCGGACTCCGACCCGACGCCTCTTCACGACCGCGCGGCTCGCGACATGGAGCGCAACGATCTCGCCGGATCCGGCGCAGCTTACGAGTACGGACCCTACGCCGAGCTCCCCGTCGTCGAAGTCCCACTCGTACGTGAGCACATCGTTCGCGTCGTCCGGGTCGAACGTGCCGTCGGCCGAAAACTGCACGGCCTCGCCGACCGCCGGCTCCCCGGGGCTCGCGGTCGCGCTCGCCACGGGAGGAAAGGGACCCGCAAGCGCGACGCCCGGCGCCATCAGAAGCAGCATCGCGGAGAAAATAGCTACGCGATGCGCCAACAAGCGGTCCACCCCCGGTCTTGTCCACAGGGCGCCGAATCCATCACGAGGCGCGACGCGCGAGGCGGGCTGCGCTCGTGCTATCAACGCCCCATGCGAACCGCGACCGTCTTCCCCGCGTCTGTCCTCGCGCTTGCGCTGGTGGCTTGCAGCTCCAGCTTGCCGCCCCCCGAGGACGCGCCGGTTCCGGACGATGCGGGCAGGCTCGATGCGGGTGGCGGCGACCTCGACACGCCCACGATGACGGACGCGGGGTCGACGGGCGACACCTGGTCGAGCTTCGCCGAAACGTTCATGCAGACCTACTGCGTCCGCTGCCACTCGGCCTCACCCAGGGACTTTCGTTTGCTGGCCGACGTGCGCGCGAACGCCGTGAACGCCCGCTGTGGTGTCAGCGGCACCGCGTTGTCCGACTGCGGGAGCGGGCCGCCTCCGCGCCAGTTCCCCGTCGGGAGTGGCCCGTTTCCGAGCGACGACGAGCGAGCCCGCCTGGTCGCCTGGTTCGACGCAGGCGCACCCGAGTAGCGCAGGCGTCAGTCCAACGGTACATCGATACCGTGCATCGCGAGCCCCGGCCGGATCACCTGATCGACCGTGGCCCGACAGATGCGCTCGACGTCGCTCGCCCGGAGGATGCCGAACGCCGCGAGGCACGACGCACCTTCGGCTCCGTCGATGTCTGGGCGCTCGGTCGCCAGTGCGGCTCGCAACATCCCTGGTATCGACGGAGCGAGCCACCGTACGTCGCACTGTGCGGCGACGTACGCGAGGTGCGCCCAACCCAGGCGTGCGTGACGCACTTCATCTTCCAGGATGATGCCGACGGCATGACGCACCGAAGGCCGCTCCGCGCCCTTCCTTATCTCGAGGAGCAGCGCGGTGCTGAGGGACTCGGTGACGCACCCGAGCGCCACGCTCGTATAGAGCGCGCGCCGCTCGGCGCTGGCGCTCGGGGGCCCGAGAAGCGGGGACGGATCGGGCGCGAGCGGCGGGAGCTCCGGATACAGATCATCGATGATCGCCCGGCACAGGATCGCGTGGGCCCGCTCGTCCTCGGCGCAGCGCGACGCGAGCTCCGTCAGCGCGGAGGGCGCGTCGCTCGCCGCCAGATCGGAGGCGAGCGTCGCGAACAGCGAAGCCGCCTCGTGCTCGGTGCGCTCGCGTACCTGCCAGATCCGCGCAGCTCTCGCTTCGTCCCGCATGCGAACCACCTCAGCAGCTCGTTCCCCAGCAGCACATGATGCCCTCGCGCGGAACACTCGCCCCGCCCGGACCGGCCTCGCAGCAGGTGCTCTCGGGCCCGGGGCAGAAGCACAGCTCGTCCTCGACCGCGCCCGCATCCTCGCCGTTGTCTGCGGCCGCGTCCGGTGTGGACCCATCGCTGCCAACCTCGGCTGGGGCGGATACACAAGCCGTCCCGAGCATCGCGCCGCCCATTACCAATACTCGAAACAGCTTGCTCGGATCGTTCATCGTGGCCTCCGAGGCAGAGCATTCGCTGGAGCACCTACCCGCGCCAATCAGATCTCGAGATGGCGCCCATCCGATCGAGTGATGGGGGACGAGCCCGTGCTGAGGGCCCTCACTGAATGACCAGCACGACTGCCTCAGTCTCCGGTCGGCGTGGACGCGCTCGGCATCACGAGGTCTTCCCGCTCCCCGCGGTCTTCTTGGCGAGGCCTGCAAGCATACCGTTCCAGGACTTCGCAAAGGCATTCGCGCCCTCGTCTTGGAGCTGCGCCGCCAACGCGTCGATATCCACGCCGGCGCGGGCATAGCTGGCGATCACTTCCTCCGCGCCCCGCCCATCGACCGCGAGCGGCGCACCAACCTCGCCATGATCGGCGAAGGCGAGGAGGGTCTTCTCGGGCATGGTGTTCACGGTGTAGGGCGAGGCGAGCGCTTTCACGTAGAGGACATCCGATGCCTCAGGGTCCTTCGTCCCCGTGCTGGCCCAGAGCACCCGTTGCGGTCGTGCGCCAGCGTTCTGCGCGCGTTGCCAGCGCGCCGACGTGTGCAGAGCACGCACCGCCGCGTAGATCTGCCCGGCCACGGCGATGCCGAGCTGGTTCTTCAGGGCAGCCGGCACCTTCGACGCCACGGCGACATCCCAACGGCTGACGAACACCGAGCCGACCGAACGGACGTCGGGATCGAGGCCGGCCTCGATTCGTCGCTCCACACCGCGCAGCCACGTGTCGGCTGCAGCCACGTATTGCTCGCGCGAGAAGAGCAGCGTCACGTTCACCGGAATCCCAGCAAAGGTGGCCTCCTCGATCGCCGAGAGCCCCTCCTTGGTGCCGGGAATCTTGATGTGCAGGTTCGGCCGATTGGCGCGGGCGAAGAGATCCTTCGCGGCCTCCAGCGTCGATGCGGTGTCGTGAGCGAGCAGCGGAGAGACCTCGAGCGACACCCATCCATCCACACCGTTCGTCCGTTGGTGAATCGGCCGGAAGAGGTCCGCCGCGCGCGTGAGATCGTCGATGGCGAGGTCGAAGAAGAGCGCCTCGCCTGTGCGTCCGGACTTCACGCCATCGCGGATGGCGTCGTCGTAGGCCACGCTGCCCTCGAGCGCGTGCTCGAAAATCGTCGGGTTCGAGGTGAGGCCAGTCACCGACAGTTCATCGATGTACCGCTTCAGACCGCCCGATGAGAGGAGGTCCCTGGTGATGTTGTCGAGCCAGAGGCTCTGGCCCATGTCGTGCAATCGCTTCGTCGGATTCATGATTCACCTCGTTTCTAGGGCTTTGTCCACGATCGTCTGAGCCTCTTCGAGGACGCGACGCAAATGCGCCTCGCCTCGAAAGCTCTCTGCGTAAATCTTGTAGACGTCTTCCGTGCCCGAAGGACGCGCGGCAAACCACCCGTCTTCTGACACAACCTTCACGCCGCCGATGGGCGCGCCATTGCCCGGCGCGTGGGTGAGGATGGTTTGGATGGCCTTGCCGGCCAGCGCGGTCGAACTCACCTGCTTTGCCGAGAGGCGTCCCAGCATGGTCTTCTGCGCGGCAGTCGCCTTCGCCTCCACGCGCTCATAGAAGGTCTCGCCAAACGCGTCCACCAAGGCCCGGTAGAGCTCCGCCGGATCGCGACCCATCCGCGCCGTCATCTCTGCCGACAGGAGTGCGGGGACGATGCCATCTTTGTCCGTCGTCCAAACACTGCCATCGAGGCGCTGGAACGACGCGCCCGCGCTCTCTTCCCCCGCGAACGCGAGCGAGCCCTCCAAGCCATCCACGAACCACTTGAAGCCCACGGGCACCTCGTAGAGGGATCGGCCGAGCTGGGCCGCAACGCGATCGATCATCTGGCTGCTCACGACGGTCTTCCCGACTGCCGCCGCCTTGCTCCACCTGGGTCGATGTTGAAACAGGTAGTGGATGGCCACAGCGAGGTAGTGATTGGGCGGCAGCAGGCCCGCCGCCCGGGTAACGATCCCATGGCGGTCATGATCGGTATCGCATGCGAATGCGATATCGAATCCATCCTTGATCCCGAGCAGTCGCTGCATGGCGAACGACGACGAGGGGTCCATGCGGATCTGGCCGTCCCAATCGGCCGTCATGAACGAGAAGGTGGGGTCGACGGTCTCGTCGACGACGGTCAAATCGAGGCCGTAGCGTTCGGCGATGCGCCCCCAGTAGTGCACTCCGGCGCCGCCGAGTGGATCGACTCCAAGGCTGAGCTTCGAGCCGCGAATCACGTCCATGTCAACCACGCTGCCGAGGTCGTCGACGTAGGCGCTCAGATAGTCGTGTCGGTGCGTCGTCGAGGCATGGAGTGCCTTTTTGTGCGGAACCCGCTTCACACCCTCGAGGCCTGCCTCGAGGAGTTCGTTCGCGCGCGCTTCAATCCAGCGCGTGATGGCCGCCTCGGCGGGGCCTCCGTGCGGCGGGTTGTACTTGAAGCCACCATCATGCGGTGGATTGTGTGAGGGCGTGATCACGATGCCGTCGGCGAGTCCCGTCGTGCGCCCGTGGTTGCGAACGTCTTGGTGTACGCCAGCGGACGAAAGAGGCGTCCGGCCTGGCCGGTGAGCGTGAAGATCGGCAAGAAGCTCACCGTGATGAGCAGGAGCGAGAAGAAGATCGGGGCACCGACCTCCTTCGCGGCGTCGAGGATGATCTGGCGGCGGTCCGCCCCCTTTGGCGCCTCCGCGAGACGGACGTGGGCGTTCTCGATCAGGACGATGGCCGCGTCGGCGAGCTCGCCGATGGCGATCGCTATCCCTCCGAGCGACATGATGTTCGAGGTGAGGCCCAGGTAGTGCATCGGAATGAACGCGAGCAGCACGGAGGCGGACATCACGATCGTGGCGACGAGCGCTGAGCGCGCGTGGAAGAGGAAGAAGAGGCACACGAGCGCGACGATGATGAACTCCTGGACGAGCGTTCCAGTGAGCGTGTCGATCGAGCCGAGGATCAGCTCCGAGCGGTCGTACGTGGGCACGACGCGCACGCCCTCGGGCAAGGAGAGTTCGCCGAGGCGCGCCTCGACGCCCTCGATCACCTCGAGGGCGTTGCCACCGATGCGCATCACCACGATGCCGCCGACCGTTTCCCCTTCTCCATTCCAGTCCGCGGTGCCGCGCCGCGCCTCGGGTCCCCACGCCACGTGGGCCACGTCGCGGACCCGGATCGGGGTGCCACCTGCGCCGATCGCCACGACGCTCGTCTCCACATCGTCGATGTCCTCGACGTATCCCCGACCGCGCAGGACGAACTCGCGGCCGCTCATCTCGATCACGCTCGCGCGTGGCATCCGGGCCCAGGATCGGCGTCACCTCCTCGGGCAAGGGCACGCGCGGGAGGATCTCCATCACGCGGGTGCGCGCCCAATAGAGGTCCGTGCCGTCCTCGAAGATGACGTAGACGAAGCTCATCCCGAACATCGAGTAGCCGCGCACCGTGCGCACGCCGCCAGGCGTACTCTGCAGCGCACGGACCAGCGGATAGGTGACCTGATCCTCCACGAGGTCGGGGCTTCGGCCCATCCACTCGGTGAACACGATCACCTGCGGGTCACTCAGATCCGGCAGCGCATCCAGCGGCGTGGCCCGCAGCGAGACGACCGCCCAGACCATGAGTGCGCCGACAATCGCGACCTCTCGCGGGACGAGTGTGCCGTCCGCCCCGCGCACGAACACGTGCCGACGCATCCCGGTGTCCACCACGGCGTCGCGCGGCACGCTCAGCGTGCGTCGCGCCTCGAGATGAAACGTCACCGTCCCGTACATTCCCGGGCGGAACTCCCCATCAGGGTTCGGGAGCGCGAAGCGCACCCGCAGCGTTCGGAGCCGCTCGCTCAGCGTCGGATAGACGAACGCGACCTCGGCCTCGACGGGCGGTAGACCCGAGGCCGGCACGTCCAGGGTCGCTGCGGCACCGACGGCGACCTCCGCCGCGCGCTCTTCGGGGATCTCGGCGAGCACCCAGACCTCGGAGAGATCGGCGATGACGAAGAGTTCCGTCGACGGGTCGACCGCCGTTCCGACGGTGATGCCCCGGTGAAGGACGACGCCCGCACGCGGCGAAACGACAGCCACAGTGCGTGTGGCCGAGCCGCGGCGCTCGAGTCGCCCGACCGCTGCCTCGGTCATGCCCAGGACATGCAGACGCTCGCGGGCGCCATCGAGGAGGGCGCTCGACGGCGACCTGCCCGCGACTCTGAGCAGCGCGAGCAGCTCGGTCTGGGACGCCATGAGTTCCTGCGAGAAGATGCTCGCCACCCGCTGGCCCGCACGCACCTCTTCCCCAGTCGTGTCGACATCGAGGCGCTCGATCCACCCGGAGACGCGCGTGTGGACGTGACTGACGCGCCCCTCGTCGGGCACGACGGTCGCGACCGCGCGAAGCTCCGCCGTCAGCTCCGTCATCTCGGCCGGCTCGAGGCGGATGCCGGGCTCCGCGAGGCGCTCGGCCGCGAGCGTAACGGGGGCGCGGTGGATCGTGCCGTCGGCGGGCGCGGTATGCGCCGAGTGATCGATGGCGGGTTCGCCCGTCTCGCCTTCGACTGCCATGCCGTGATGCAGAGAGAAGGGCCAGCCGTGACGCAGGGCTGGACGACTACCAGCGTGCCCAGGACGAGCACGCCCGCCGCGAACGCCACGGCGAGGCGCACGCGGGCTGATCCGCCAATGGCTGGAACCAGCCAGTTCGCCCGTCGTGCATGTGCGGCATACAGATACCAAGGTTGTAGTCAGACAGCGTGCGAAGCATTGCCTGGATCTCGGGCAGCCCCATCGCCTCCTGAGCAGTCCTCATGGTTTGCGGCAAGCCGTAGATAGCTGCTTGTGAAACATTTGCTCTGGTCATGGTCGTCTCCTACTTGGATGTTGCTGGTTCACTGGTCTTGTCTTGTGACTTGTCTTCAGCCGCGGGCGACGGTGCAGCGGCGTCTGGCGACGGTGCAGCGGCGTCTGGCGACGGTGCAGCGGCGCCCGGCGACGGTGCAGCGGCGCCCGGCGACGGCGCCGCGGACGCGGGTGGCGCGCTCGGTCCGCATGACCTTCGTGCCCGTCAGGAGCCGAGTCGGCGTCGGTCGTGGTGGCCTCAAACCCTCGTTGGCGCACCACCGACTTGATGTCGGCGACCGCCAACCGGGTTTCGTCGTAACGCACGGCGGCGCTTCCCGCGGCGAAATTGACCGTCGCGCTCGCGACGCCCGGCACTTCGCCGAGTCGCTTTTCGACTTCCTCCGCGCTCCACACCGATAGCATGTCGTGCACTTCAATGACGCTCGTTTTCATCGAATCTCCTTCGTTGCCGTTCGCAGTGACACGGACGCTTGACCCACAAGTCTTTGGTATCGAGTCGCCGGGATGGTGATCGCCGCACGGGTGGGACCCACGGTGCGGAGTAAGGGCTGGGCCAACTCGTAGTCTCGTTGGACCGCGTCACGTTCGGAGGCTGCGGCGCCGAACGCGTGGACACTCGACACATCGGTTGCCGGGCATCCATCAAGTTGGTCGCAGGCCACGTCAATTGGATTGAGAACCGCGCCGAGTTGCGGGGGGGGACGACGGGAGTCGCAGATCACGGCGAGCCAGGGCACCTCGGCGATCTTCTCGTAGACCGCGCGGGTCACTCTCGCGGTGAGCGCGCGCGCGTCGTGCTCGCCGACGCTTTCGTGGATGAGCACGTGGAGCACCGCGGCGGCGAGTGCCGCGCAGTGAACCTTTAGTCGACCACCCACATTCGCGTCCCTGCGCAGGCCCGGCGCCGCGCTTTCATAGCGCAAGAACGCATCCCCAAGCAGTTGGCGCGCGCGATGCTCGGCGAACGGATCGAGGATCGATTCGGCGTTGGCGACAAACCAGGTTTTGAGTGGTCTCAACATCATGATCGTTGCTCTCCTAACTGGGAAAACCAGGGCGGTGCGACGTGTGCGCCCAGGGGACCGCCGTTTCTCTGCTGTTTCGGGGCCCTCATCGTGCGAGCCGGTGCTTCTCGACACTCGAGGGCACATCATAGGGAAAAACGATCTCTCGATCGGGGACGACCAGTTCGTCGTCTTTGCCCGCATAGTGGAGGCGCCCAAGGATGTCTTTGATGACATTGAGTCGCGCCAGACGCTTGTTGTCCGCGCGCACGAGCGTCCATGGCGCCACCCGGTTGTGCGTGCGCGCCAGCATCTCGTTGCGAGCTGCGCTGTAGGCCTTCCAGTGCTTCACGGCTTGATCGTCGATTGGACTGATCTTCCACTGCTTGAGCGGATCCGATTTGCGATCATCCAGGCGTTGTTTCTGCTCGGCTTTGGTGATGTCGAGGTAGTACTTGAAGAGCTTGATGCCCGAGCCGACCAGCATCTTCTCGAAGTCCGGCACCGAGGCCATGAACTCCTCATACTGAGCCTTGGTACAGAAGCCCATGACCCGCTCGACCCCGGCGCGGTTGTACCAACTGCGGTTGAAGAGCACGAGCTCCTGGGCCGCAGGTAGGTGCGATACGTATCTTTGGAAATACCACGAGGTCCGATCGCGATCGGACGGCTTGCCGAGCGCGACGACACGGGTTTCGCGTGGACTCAAGTGCTGGACGATCCGCTTGATCGTGCCGTCCTTACCCGCGGCGTCTCGGCCTTCCAAGATGACCAGGATCTTGTCATCGCACTCGATGAAGTGCCGCTGCAGCTTGACGAGCTCGACTTGGAGCTCGTGCAGCGCGTGCTTGTACGCCTTCTTCGAGATCGAATCCGGGGCCACTTTCGACTTCTCATCGCGGGACTTCTTGCTCATCGTGCACTCTCCATTTCGTGGACGGTCGGGCCTGCGCGCCAGGCAAAGATCGGCGCGAGGCCGAGGAGCAAGCCGCTCGCGAGCCAGAAGGGAATCCTCACGGAAGCCCCGAAGAGAACGTGGTCTCGAAGAGTGCAATGGCGACCTGCCCGACCATCGCCACCGCCAAAGGCAGCCCGAGACGACGGGCGAGCTCGAGCCAGCCGATCGCTGCGGGACGCTCGGCGACTGCGGCGAGCACCGGTTCTTCGAGCCAACGCAAGGTGAAGAGGGCCAGCAGAGCGCACGCTGCAGCCGCGAAGAAGGGAAGCGAAAAGCTGGCGACGGGCAGCCCGAGGGCGTGGACATCGATGCCGCCGAGGAGACCACCGACGGCCGGGCCCAACACGAAGCCGATGCCGGCCGCCGCGCTCAGCTGGGCCATGCCTCGCGTTCGATCTTCGTCGCTGGTAGTGTCGGCCACGAAGGCAAAGGCGGCCGGGATGATCGCTGCCGAAAATAGGCCCGTTCCCAGACGGACCGCATACAGGGCCCAGAGCGAAGTCACCACACCGCACAGCGCTTGACCCGCCGCGAATCCGATGAGACCTATCGCCAGAAGTGGCCGCCTGCCGAGTGAATCCGACAGCCGTCCCCAGAGGGGCGCAAGCAGCAACTGCATGAGCGCGTAGCCGGCCGCGAGCAGGCTGACGTGCAGAGCTACTTGCGCGGTCGATGCGTTTGCGAGCCCCAAGTACTCGATGTGCGAAGGGACCACGGGGAGGATGATCCCGACCCCGGACATCGCCAGGGCGATCGAGAGCGAAAGCGGGAAGAGCTTGCGCGTGGCGCTCCTATTCTTCCTCGGCGCCGTGGGTCGACGCGAAAGGGATAGCGCCCGATCAGGGGGCGGACCGATGGTGGCCATCATGACGGGTCGCCACGGGCCGGTCTTGGCCCGCTACCCAGCGCCGCAACCCCGCCATCCGGCGCCGCAGCAAGGTGCACTTGGGGAGTCACGACGCGTGCTTCCCCACCTTCACGAGGAAGAAGTTGTAGAGCGGCGCGAACACGAGCCCGAAGAGGATGCCGTAGGCCACGGTCTCGACCAGTCCGAGGGCGAAGCTGCCCCATGAGATCCAGTGAAAGCCCGGGAGAAGGTCAACCCATGCGCGATACATGCGGGCATCGAAGAGCAGGCAGTAGCTCACGCAAGTCGCGTAGCTGATCGCGAGAAAGCAGCCCATCGCCGCCCCGAGCACTTTCCAATCGAGTCGCATGGTCATGTTTCCTCAGCTCCCGTGATGGCGAATAGCTCCGGCATCCCTGCGATGTCCCCTTTGAACTCAGCCATGGTGTCCTCCTTCGGCATGGTGCGAGTCGCTCGGATGGCAGGCGCCGCCGCCGGACATCATCGGACACTCGCCGTCAGCCATCCGCTCGGCCCTCATGTGGACATGCTCGCGCAAGGTCACGAGCTGCGCAGGGTCCGTCGGCCGCAGGACGAAGCGGGCGCCGCCCTCGATGTCCTCTACGGTGGCAGTGGCCTCGGGCATCATCATCCTGCCCCCCATCCCGTCGTGCCCACTGCCGTGGTGGCCGGCACCATCTTCATCACCATCTTCGTCATCATCCTCGTCAGCACCGTGCCGATGCTCCGCCTCAGCGCACGGCGGGGTGCCCCCGCCCATCCTCATGTGGCCGTGCCCATCGTGCATCTCGGCCATGCGGCCCACCCGCCGCCGCAGCTCCACGACGTCGCCGGTGGTCGTGAAGTCGAGACCGACGCCCCCTTCCATGTCGCTCGCCGCCACCGCGGTGCCCGAGATTTGCATCGGACACGTGTCCGCCATCTCCGCAATCATCCCGGCGCTGTGTCGGTGAGGCGCAGCCGCCGCACCTGTAGCGGGCTCGCGTCCCGCACCACTCGTGGAGCCGCAGCCAGCCAGCGCGGCGATGAGTGCGATGGAGAAGACGCTTTCGAAGATTTTCATGTCGTTTCCGTTCTCGAAGGTCCGTCCGCCGCGGGCGAGTCGGCATCGATCGTGGCTTTCCAGCTCACGTCGTATGCGCTTTTCCCCGCGGGGCAGGCCGGCCCGGTGCACGAAGTCAGCCGCTAGCGCGTTTCTCGAGACCCATGTCACGGATGGGCCTCCCGCGGCCCATGACCCCCGAATGCCCCACAGAGTGATAGCGCTCGGCCTCACCTGCGCCGCGATGCTCGCCGCGATGGCCGCGGCGATGAGCGGGTGCGTGTCGTCGAGCACGTGGCGTGCACTCGAGGTGGAGCGCGAGAACATCGCCAGCTCCGAGCGCGAGCGCCACCCCGCGCACGCCGAAGCCCGACCCTCCGCATCGCGAGCGCTCGACACGCCATCCGAGGCCCGCACCGATGGATCGCCTGCGCGCGCTTATGACAGCTGCGACCAGATGGCCGACGCCGTGCTGGCCCGCAGTCCCAGGCTCGCCGCGCCGCGAGACCGGGCCCGCGCGGCGCTCGATCGGGCCCGTGCGGACGGCGCCCTTCCCTCGCCGCGCATTCGCGCTCGGGTCTGGGGCTTCCCCATCGGGGATCCCTCGATGGCCGATAGGCAAGGCATGTACATGCTCGGCGTCTCTCAGGAACTGATGTCCTCGGATCTCCTCGATGGGCTCGCGGCCGCAGGCGTCGCCACCTCTCGTGCCGCGCTGGCCGAGCTGGCCGAAGTGGAGCGGGCGGTGCGCGCCGAGGCCGGGCACGCGTGCGTGGACTGGGTCGCCGCATCCCTGCGAGAGCGCGCGCTCGCTCGCTGGCTCGATGTCCTGGGGCGCGCTCGAGACACGCTGGACGCTCGCTATGAGGCGGGCGGTGGGACGTTGGCCGACCTCACCCGGTTGGCGCGCGAGGACGCCCGCACGGCGCGCATGCGCGGGCGCGCGGTGGCTGAGGGCGCGCACGCCGCCGAGACGCTTCGGGTGTTGCTCGATCTGGAGACCACGGCGGACCTCGGGCCGCCTCCCGTGCTCCCGACGTACACCCCAACCCTCGATGGCGAGGCGTTGACGGAACTCGCGACGTCGCGGCGAGGCGCGCTCGGTGCGGCCCATGCGCGGACCGATGCGTCCGCTGCCCGGGTGCGCGCGGCGAACGCCGCCGCGTCGATCCCGATGTTCTCGCTCGGCGTCGGCTACATGCAGACCCCGAATGCTGCGCCTGGCCTGATGCTCGAGCTGGGGATGTCGCTGCCCTGGCTCTGGGGAGGCGCCGACGCCGCCGCGGACGCCGCACGTGCGGAGCTGGACGCCTCGCACGCGGACATCGCGTCCGTCGAGCTGGAGATCGAGGTGCAGGTGCGAGCGGCGCTGGCCGCCGTCGAGACCGTCGCGAGCACCTTGGCGGATCTCGAGGCCCACGAAGCCCCCGCCACCCGGCGCGCGCTCGATGCGGTCGAGGCGCAGTATGCAGGCGGCGGAGGCACGCTCCTGGATTGGTTGGACTCCGCGCGAGCGGTCCGTGAACTCAGCGTCGAAGAGGTCGATCTGACCGCCGAGCTCGCGCATCGGGTCGTCGATCTCGCCACCGCGGTCAGTGCGCGCGTCGGGGACGTCGCGACGGCATCCGACGGCGCCGCGACCGACCACGAGGAGGAAACGCGATGAGCGCCGACCACCCTCCCGCGACCACCCTCCGCGCCATGGCCGTGGTGCGCTGGTGCCTGCTGCTCGCGGTCGCCGCGGTGGCCGCCT
>Ga0105047_10005559_pt1 | contig 21574 bp, 23 predicted proteins | sample MAT04_FD_78384 | JGI IMG/M metagenome (GOLD analysis project Ga0105047, IMG submission 78384) | Freshwater microbial communities from Lake Fryxell liftoff mats and glacier meltwater in Antarctica - MAT-04 (megahit assembly) | ecosystem: Environmental > Aquatic > Freshwater > Ice > Liftoff... | reverse complement strand
GGCACCAGCCGCACACACGGCTTGCCGGCCTTGGCGATGATGACCTCATCGCCCATCAACGCGGCATCCACCAAGCGGGACAACTGGGCTTTGGCTTGCTGCACATTCATCTTCATTTCGGACCACCTCGGGCGACCAGAACAGAGCCGCAGCTTAACTCAGATCGCCAGCGGATCGACGTCGATCGCCCAGCGGGTCAAGCCCTTGTGCCGGCCGCGCAGGCTGTGCAGCGCCGGCACCCAGTCGGCCAGCAGGCGCTGCAGTTGCAGGCGCGATGCCGCCTCGACCAGCATCTGCAGCCGCTCGACGCCGGCCACCTTGCCGACGGCCGGCGGCACCGGCGGGTAGAGCGTGACACCGGCCGCGCCGGGCAGCGCGGCGGCCAGCGCGGCGGCCTCGTGCAGCCAGGCCAGGGCCACCGCCGGGTCTCGTGCCTCGGCGCGCAGCAGCGCCAGGTGGCTGTAGGGCGGCAGGCCGGCGGCGCGGCGCTCGGCCAGCTGGCTTTGCGCAAAGGCCGCAAAGTCGTGGGTCTTGAGGGCGGCGTACAGCGCGTGTTGAGGGTGCCAGGTCTGCACCCACATCTCACTGCGCCGGGCGGCTTCAGCATCGCGCCCGGCCCGGCCGCCGGCCTGCATCAAGAGCGCAAACAGCCGCTCGGGCGCGCGGAAGTCGCTGGCGAACAAGGCTGAATCGGGGTTGACCGCCACCACCAGCGTGATGCGCCGAAAGTCGTGCCCCTTGGTCACCATCTGGGTGCCGACCAGCACGTCCACCTCGCCCGCATGCACTTGCGCCAGCCGGGCCTCCAGCTGGCCCTTGCCGCGGGCGGTGTCGGCGTCCAGCCGGCTGATGCGGGCGCCGGGCAGCAGCTCGGCGAGTTGCTCCTCCAGCTTCTCGGTGCCGCGGCCCATCGGCGCGATGTCGAGGTTGCCGCAGTCCGGGCAGGCGCGTGGCACCCGCTCGGTGAAGCCGCAGTGGTGGCAACGCAGCGTGCGCTCACCTTTGTGGAAGACGCGCCAGGCGCTGCAATGCGGGCAGCCGCTCTTCCAACCGCAATCGGCGCAGAACAGCACCGGGGCGTAGCCGCGCCGGTTCAAGAAGACCAGGCTTTGCTCACCTCGCGCCAGCCTGTCGCGCAGCGAGTCCAGCACCATCGGCGCGAGCAGCGGCGATTGGCCGGCCACCTTGGGCAGCACGCCCATGTCGAACAGCCGCACCCGGGGCAGCGCGCCACCGCCCACACGCTCGGCCAGGGTCAGGCGCTGGTAGCGCGGGCTGCGCTGCTGCGGGTCGGGCAGGGCCCGCTGCCAGGTCTCCAGCGAGGGCGTGGCCGATCCCAAAATCACCGGGATGCGCTCCAGATGGGCCCGGTAGATCGCCAGGTCACGCGCCGAGTAGCGTGCGCCCTCTTGCTGCTTGTAGGACGGGTCGTGCTCTTCGTCGACCACGATCAGGCCCAGGCGCGGCAGCGGCGCAAACACCGACAGCCGGGTGCCCAGCACGATGTCGGCCCGGCCCAGGTGCGCCATCAACCAGTGCTGCAGGCGCTGCACCGGCGTCAGGCCGCTGTGCATGGCCACCATGCGGTGAGCCGGGAAGCGCGCGGCAAACCGCGCTTCGAGCTGGGGCGTGAGGTTGATCTCTGGCACCAGCACCAAGACCTGCCTGCCGGTGGCCAGCACTTGCTCGGCGGCGTGCAGGTAGACCTCGGTCTTGCCGCTGCCGGTGACGCCGAACAGCAGCATCGGGGCAGGCCGGGGCTGGATGAGTGAGCGCTCGAAGGCCTGCAGCGCCGCTTGCTGCTCGGGCCCCAGCGCTGGGCGGACCACGGCAGGTGTGGCGGCCGTACCGGTGGCGGCAGGCTTGTCCAGCTTCTTGACCAGGCGCGCCAGGCGCTTGACCAGCCCCGGCGCATCCAGCTTGCGCAACTCGGGCGGCAGCACGGCCAGCGCCAGCTCACCCACGCCCCGCTGGTAGTAACCCGAAGCAAAGTCCACCAGCGCCAGCCAGGCAGGCGCCAGCGGCGGCAGGGCATCGAACACCTCGCCCACCGACCGCAGCGCGTAGCCTGCGGGCGCCGCAGCGGCGCCGTGCCAGACGATGCCCAGCAGCTCCCGCTTGCCCAGCGGCACCCGCAGCAGGGTGCCGGGCGCCAGCGGGCGCTCGCTCAGGTAATCAAGCGCACCACCGAGGCCACTGTATTGAGGCGCGTCAACGGCAACCCGCAGTACCTCATTTGCAACACTGCCGCTCACAGGCAGACCGACCACAGTTGCGCGTGTTTTTTCGGCATCACATCAAGAAACACGCTTAAGTCGATGATTGAAAACAAGTTTCCGATCTATCCCCGACTTCTGTGGATAACTTTGTGGGAAACCTGCTTGCGGCGCCGCTAAGTGCTTGATCCTGCGGGCCTTGCCCTGGATTGCCCGATCCTGCAGCAGTGTCCAAAATCTGTTCCACATCAATCACTTAGCACGTAATTTCAGGATTTCCGATGCTGCACTGCACATTTATTTCGCACTCTTTGTCGCAGCTGGATTTTTGGGGATAAGTCAAGCCCTGAGCGCGCACTCACCCCTAACGGCGCCTAGATTCAAACCCGAACATCGGCACGCCGAAGTGCACGCGAGTGGCTGTGTACCGCCTCGACCAGGGCTGTCACGTTGTCGGTCGGGGTGTGCTGGTTGATGCCGTGGCCGAGGTTGAAGATGTGGCCGCCGCAGCGCCCATCCGAACGCTGCTGGGGGCCAAAACTGTCCAGCACCGCGCGCGCCTCGGCCGCAACCGCCTCGGGCGTGGCGAACAACGCCATCGGATCGAGATTGCCTTGCAGCGCCACCCGGTCGTCGATGCGGCGCCGGGCCTGGCCCAGGTCGCAGGTCCAGTCCAGGCCGACCACGTCGGCTCCGGTGGCCGCAATCTGCTCCAGCCACAAGCCACCGCCCTTGGTGAACACGATCGCCGGCACCCGCTGGCCGTTGTGCTCGCGTTTGAGCTGATTCATCACACGCTGGGTGTAGGCCAGGCTGAATTCGTGAAAGGCCCGGTGCTCCAGCACGCCGCCCCAGGAGTCAAAAATCATCACCGCCTGGACGCCAGCCTCGATCTGGGTGTTGAGGTAGGTGGCGACCGCGTCGGCATTGATTGCCAGGATGCGGTGCAGCAGGTCGGGCCGGGCGTACAGCATGGTCTTGACAGTGCGGTAGTCGTCCGAGCCCGCACCTTCGACCATGTAGCAGGCCAGCGTCCACGGGCTGCCCGAGAAGCCGATCAGCGGGACGCGCCCGTTGAGCGCCTTGCGGATCGAGCTGACCGCATCGAACACGTAGCGCAGCTTGGCCATGTCGGGCACCGCCAGTGCGGCCACCGCCGCCTCGTCGCGCAGCGGGTGGGCAAAGCGCGGGCCTTCGCCGGCGCCGAAGCTCAAGCCCAGACCCATCGCGTCGGGCACGGTGAGGATGTCGGAGAACAGGATCGCTGCGTCCAGCGGAAACCGGTCCAGCGGCTGCAGCGTCACCTCGGTGGCGTAATGCGGGTTGGTGGCCAGCCCCATGAAGCTGTTGCCAGCCGCCAGCCGCGAGGCCTTGTACTCGGGCAGGTAACGCCCGGCCTGGCGCATCAGCCAGACGGGGGTGTGGTCGGTCGGCTGGCGCAGGCAGGCGCGCAGGAAAGTGTCGTTTTGCAGCGGGGCGGTCATCGCCGGATTATCGCGGCCGGCCTCGACGCCGCCAACCTGCAGGCGCCAACCGGTTGGGGTCCAGCGCACTTGAATCCCACGCCGGGCCCCTCAGCTATGCTTGCGCCAAGACGCATCACCTCTGGAGGAAAACATGAGCCGTTCACGATCCACCCTCGCTGCCCTGGCCCTGGGCCTGACCTTGCTGCTGTCGGGCTGCGGCTACAACGACTTCCAGAAGCTCGACGAGGAGGTCAAGGGCAGCTGGGCCGAGGTGTTGAACCAGTACCAGCGCCGCAGCGACCTGATCCCCAACATCGTGGCCACCGTCAAGGGCGAAGCCGGCTTCGAGCAAGATACCCTCACCAAGGTGATCCAGGCCCGCGCCAGCGCCACATCGATCCAGGCCACGCCTGAACTGATCAACAACCCCGAAGCTTTCAAGAAGTTCCAGGATGCCCAGGGCCAGCTCACCGGCGCGCTGAGCCGGCTGATGGTGGTCAGCGAGCAGTACCCCAACCTGAAAGCCAACGCTGCCTTTCAGGACCTGCGGGTGCAGCTGGAAGGCACCGAGAACCGCATCACCGTGGCGCGCAACCGGTACATCAAGTCGGTACAGCAGTACAACGTGCTGGCGCGCAGCTTTCCGAACAACCTGACAGCCATGGTCTTCGGCTACAGCATCAAGCCCAGCTTCACGGTGGCCAACGAGGCCGAGATCAGCGCGCCGCCGAAGGTCAGCTTCGACAAGCCTGCGGCAGCGGCTGCACCCGCCGCGCCAGCGCCCGCCGCCACCCCGGCTGCGTCGAAGTAAGCCGCGACCATGCCGATGCTGCTGCGCCTGCTGGCGTTGCTGATGTGTTTGGCAGCGCCGGCGCTGCGGGCGCAGGATGTGCTGCCGGTGCCCGCGCTGTCGGCCCGGGTGATCGATCAGACCGCCACACTGGACGCTGCCGCGCTGGCCGCGCTGGACGCCAAGCTGGCCGCCTTCGAGGCCCAGGCCGGCCCGCAGATCGTCGTGCTGCTGGTACCCACCACCGCGCCTGAGGACATCGCCGCCTACACCCAGCGGCTGGGCGACGCCTGGAAGGTCGGCCGCCGCGACGTGGGCGACGGCGTGCTGGTGGTGGTGGCCAAAAATGACCGCAAGGTCTGGATCGCGCCGGCCAAAGCGCTGGAGGGCGCCGTGCCCGACCTGGCAGCGCGGCAGATCGTGCAGAACACGATCACACCCGCCTTCAAGCAGGGTGACTTTGCAGGCGGGCTGTCGGCCGGTGTTGACGCGCTGATGGCGCGCATCCGGGGCGAGAACCTGCCCGCACCCACTGGGCGAAGCCGGCCCGGCGGCGCGGCGCCCGGTTTCAACTGGGAGATGCTGGCGATGTTTTTCTTTGTCGGCGTGCCGGTGGTGGGCGGCGTGTTGACAGCGATGCTGGGCCGCAAATTGGGGTCGGTGGTCGCGGCAGGCGGCACCGGCGCGCTGGCCTGGCTGCTGAGCAGCAGCGTCTTGCTGGGCGGGCTGGCCGGTGGGGTAGCCCTGCTGCTGGTGGGCGTGATGGGGGTGGGCGCGGGCCGGGGTGGGCGTGGCGCCCTGGGCGGTGTGGCCCCCGTGATCTTTGGCGGCGGCGGTTTTGGTGGCGGCCGGGGTGGCTTCGGTGGTGGCGGCGGTGGCGGCGGGTTCAGCTCGGGTGGCGGAGGCAACTTTGGTGGCGGCGGCGCCGGGGGCAGTTGGTGATGGGCAAGCTACCGCGCATCCTCAAACACCGGTGGTTCGACGAGACCGACACCCGCCGCGCCTTGCCGCCCGATGCGCTGACGCGCATCGAGACGCGGGTGGCCGCCAGCGAGCAGCGCCACAGCGGCGAGATCCGCATCAGCATCGAGGCCGGGCTCCCGCTGTCCTACCTCTGGAAGAACTTGAGCGCGCGCGACCGCGCCATCACGCAGTTCGGCAAGCTGCGGGTCTGGGACACCGAACAGAACAACGGTGTGCTGATCTACCTGCTGCTGGCCGACCACGCCATCGAGATCGTGGCCGACCGGGGCCTGAACCAGCACATCAGCCCGGCGCAGTGGCAGGCGCTGATCGCGCCGATGCGCGCCGCGTTTGCGCAGGGCCGCTTCGAGGCCGGCCTGATGCAGGCCATTGACACCATCGACGCCCTGCTGGCCCGACACTTTGCCCTGACGCCAGGCCAGGCCAACCCCGACGAATTGCCGAACCGGCCGGACCTGCGATAGGCCTGTGGCAGGATCTGGCGCACTGCGGGGCGCGGTTGCGCCTCAGATCGGCTCGAAACCCGCGCGGCAGTGCTCCGTCAACGGCGCATGCGGCAAGGCCGGCAACGACAGCGGCTCGGGCGCTACCGTGGTGTCGGGCAGGCGCGCCAGCAGGTGCCGGATCAGCGCGATGCGGCCGCGCCGCTGGTCGTTGAAGTTGACCAGCGTCCAGGGCGCCACCTCGCTGTGGGTGGCCTTGAGCATGGCGTCGCGGGCATCGCCGTAATCAGCATACTTCTCGCGCGCCTTCAGATCGATGGGCGACAGCTTCCAGCGCTTGAGCGGGTCCTCCAATCGCTCGGCAAAGCGGGCCTCCTGCTCGGCCTGGTCAACAGTCAGCCAGTACTTGCACAGCAGCACACCGTCATCCGCCAGCATCTGCTCGAAGGCCGGCACCTGTTTCAGGAAGGCCTTGGCCTCCGATTCGCTGCAGTAGCCCATCACCCGTTCAACACCGGCGCGGTTGTACCAGCTGCGGTCGAACAAGGTCATCTCGCCGGCCACGGGCAGCTCAGCCACGTAGCGCTGAAAGTACCACTGCCCCAGTTCCCGCTCAGTCGGCTTGGCCAGGGCCACCACATGGCACTGGCGCGGGTTGAGGGTATCGGCAATCGCCGCGATCACTCCGCCTTTGCCGGCAGTGTCACGCCCCTCCAACACCACCACCAACCGGCGCCCGGTGTGTTGCAACCAGCGCGCCAGGTTGTTGAGCTCCAGCTCCAGCGGCGCCAGCTGTGCCAGGTAGTCCGATTTGGACATCGGCTCGGCCGCAGCGGCACGACCGTCGCCAGACTTGCCTGGCTTACCCGGCTTGTCCGGCCTGTCCGCTTTTTCGGCCTTGCCGGCCTTTTCTGCCTTCTCGGCTTTGTCGTCACGCTTTCCCATGCTGTCCGCTCCTCGATACGTGGATCGATTCTGAGGGCTGCGCCAAGTGATAGCGCCAAACCATGAAAAAAGCCTGCAAGGCAGAGGCCTGGCAGGCTTTCATTGACAGTGGCGGCGGCTTTGGCCGCTCGCCACTACTTGCGGCGCAGCTTGGCGATGGCCGCGATCTGGGCCGCCATCGTCGCAAATTCGCCTTGCGCCTTGGCAAAGTCGATGTCGGTCTTGGCGCTTTTCATCGCTTCTTCGGCCAGCTTGCGGGCTTCCAGCGCCTTGGCCTCGTCCAGGTCGTAACCGCGGATGGCGGTGTCGGCCAGCACGGTGACGGTGCCGGGCTGCACCTCAAGAATGCCGCCCGCCACAAAGACAAACTCTTCTTCACCGGTGTCGGCGCGCAAGATACGCACCGCACCCGGCTTGATGCGGGTAATCAGCGGCGTGTGGCGCGGGTAGATCCCCAGCTCGCCCATCTCGCCCGGCAGGGCCACAAACTTGGCCTCGCCTGAGAAGATGCTGGACTGGGCCGATACGACGTCAACGTGGAGGGTGGCCATGTCGGCTCCTTATTGGATCTTCTTGGCTTTCTCGAAAGCCTCGTCGATGGTGCCAACCATGTAGAACGCCTGCTCAGGCAGGTGATCACATTCGCCCGCCACGATCATCTTGAAGCCGCGGATGGTTTCTTTCAGCGGCACATACTTGCCCGGCGAGCCGGTAAAGACCTCGGCCACGTGGAACGGCTGGCTCAGGAAGCGCTGGATCTTGCGGGCGCGGGCCACCGCCAGCTTGTCTTCCGGGCTCAACTCGTCCATGCCCAGGATGGCGATGATGTCGCGCAGCTCCTTGTAGCGCTGCAGTGTGGACTGCACGGCGCGGGTGGTCGTGTAGTGCTCTTCACCGACCACGTTCGGGTCCACCTGACGGCTGTTGCTGTCGAGCGGGTCCACCGCCGGGTAGATGCCCAGCGATGCGATGTCACGCGACAGCACCACGGTAGCGTCCAGGTGGGCGAAGGTGGTGGCGGGCGACGGGTCGGTCAGGTCGTCCGCCGGCACATAAACGGCCTGGATCGAGGTGATCGAGCCGACCTTGGTCGAGGTGATGCGCTCTTGCAGGCGGCCCATTTCTTCGGCCAGCGTCGGCTGGTAGCCCACCGCCGACGGCATGCGGCCCAGCAGCGCGGACACCTCCGTGCCGGCCAGCGTGTAGCGGTAGATGTTGTCGACAAAGAACAGCACGTCCTTGCCTTCGTCGCGGAACGACTCGGCAATCGTCAGACCGGTCAGCGCAACACGAAGCCGGTTGCCCGGGGGCTCGTTCATCTGGCCGTAGACCATCGCGACCTTGGACTCACCCAGGTTCTCGAGGTTGACGACGCCCGACTCGGCCATCTCATGGTAGAAATCGTTGCCCTCGCGGGTACGCTCGCCGACACCCGCGAAGACTGACAGACCCGAGTGCGCCTTGGCGATGTTGTTGATCAGCTCCATCATGTTCACCGTCTTGCCGACGCCGGCGCCACCGAACAGGCCCACCTTGCCGCCCTTGGCAAACGGGCAGATCAGGTCGATCACCTTGATGCCGGTCTCGAGCAGTTCTTGCGACGGGCTCAGCTCGTCGTAGCTCGGGGCCTTGCGGTGGATGGAGGCGGTCAGGGTCTGGTCGACCGGGCCGCGCTCGTCGATGGGCGCGCCCAGCACGTCCATGATGCGGCCGAGCGTGGCCTTGCCGACCGGCACGGTGATCGCAGCCCCGGTGTTGCTGACCATCAGGCCACGGCGCAGGCCGTCGCTGGAGCCGAGCGCGATGGTGCGCACGATGCCGTCGCCGAGCTGCTGCTGCACTTCGAGCGTCAGCGCCGAGCCGGCGAGCTTGAGTGCGTCATAAACGCGGGGCATCTGGTCACGCGGGAATTCCACGTCCACCACGGCGCCGATGCACTGAACGATCTTGCCTTGGGCTTGAGTGTTCGACATTTTGTTTTCCTTGAAACGGTATTCGTAGGGTGCGGCAGGATCGGCAGCGGATCAACTCAGCGTTCGCTGAAGTCGAGCCGCAGAAGATCAGCCACTGATCGCGGCCGCGCCGCTGACAATCTCGGACAGTTCGGTGGTGATCGCCGCCTGGCGGGTCTTGTTGTAGACCAGCTTGAGCTCACCGATCAGGCTGCCGGCGTTTTCGGTCGCAGCCTTCATCGCCACCATGCGCGCTGATTGCTCTGACGCCATGTTCTCGGCCACTGCGGTGAACACCAGCGCCTCGATGTAGCGGGTCAGCAGCTCGTCGATCACGGTGGCAGCGTCGGGCTCGTAGAGGTAATCCCAGCCGTGCTGGGCGCGCTCTTCGGCTGTCTGGTCGAGGCGGCTGGCCGTCAGCGGCAGCAGCTGCTCGATCACCGGCACCTGCGACATCGTGTTGATGAAGCGGGTGTAGCAGAGGTAGACCACATCGACCTTGCCGGCGACAAAATCGTCGAGCATCACCTTGACCGGGCCGATCAGCTTGTCTATCGGCGGTGCGTCACCCAGCTGGGTGGCGTGGCTCACCACCTTGGCGCCAATGCGGTTCAAGAAGCCGAAGCCCTTGTTGCCGATGGCCACCGCTTGCGCGCTGCCACCTTCGGCCTGCACCTCGCGCAGTTTGGTCGTCACCGCCCGCAGCACGTTGGTGTTCAGGCCGCCGCACAAACCCTTGTCGGCCGTGACGACGATGAAGCCGGTCACCTTGGACGTGGCACCGGTGCGCATGTAGACGCTCTGGTACTCGGGGTTGGCCCGGGACAGGTTGGCCGTGATGTTGCGGATCTTGTCGGCGTAGGGGCGCGAAGCGCGCATGCGCTCCTGGGCCCGGCGCATCTTGGCCGCCGAGACCATTTCCATGGCCTTGGTGATCTTCTTGGTGTTCTCGAAGCTCTTGATCTTGCCGCGAATTTCTTTACCGACCGCCATGACGGGGCTCCTTCATTTCAGGCAGGCCCGGCCGGCGCCGGGCCGCCCCAAGCCGGCCGGCGCCCCCTCGGGGGGCAGCGAGCGCAGTGAGCGTGGGGGCATTCATACTCAGGCGAAGGACTTCTTGAACGCGGTGACGGCGGCCGTCATCTCTTCTTCGGCAGCCTTGTCCATGGCCTTGTCGTTTTCCAGCTTGGCCAGCAGCGCGGCGTGGCTGCTCTTGAGGTACTGGTGCAGACCGTGTTCAAACGCCAGGATCTTCTTGACCTCGACGTTGTCCATGAAGCCCTTGTTGACCGCAAACAGCGTGGCAGCCATCAGGCTGATCGGCTGCGGCGAGTACTGGGCCTGCTTGAGCAGCTCGGTGACGCGTGCGCCCCGGTCCAGCTGCTTGCGGGTGGCCTCGTCCAGGTCGGACGCAAACTGCGCAAACGCCGCCAGCTCACGGTACTGGGCCAGGTCGGTACGGATGCCGCCGGACAGGTTCTTGATCAGCTTGGTCTGCGCCGCACCACCGACCCGCGATACCGAAATACCGGCGTTGATGGCAGGGCGGATGCCGCTGTTGAACAGCGAGGTTTCCAAGAAGATCTGGCCGTCGGTGATCGAGATCACGTTGGTCGGCACAAACGCCGACACGTCGCCAGCCTGGGTCTCGATGATCGGCAGCGCGGTCAGTGAGCCGGTACGGCCCTTGACTTCACCCTTGGTGAACTTCTCGACGTAGTCGGCGTTGACCCGTGCAGCACGCTCGAGCAGGCGCGAGTGGAGATAGAAGACGTCGCCAGGGAAAGCCTCACGGCCTGGCGGACGACGCAGCAACAGCGAGACCTGGCGGTAGGCCACGGCCTGCTTGGACAGGTCGTCATAAACGATCAGCGCGTCTTGGCCGCGGTCGCGGAAGTACTCGCCCATCGTGCAGCCCGAGTAGGCCGAGACGTACTGCATCGCCGCCGACTCAGACGCGGTGGCCGCCACGACGATGGTGTATTCCATCGCGCCGTTGGCTTCGAGTGCACGCACCACGTTCTTGACCGACGAGGCTTTTTGCCCGATCGCGACGTAGACGCAGGTCATGTTCTGACCCTTCTGGTTGATGATCGCGTCGATCGCCACCGCAGTCTTGCCGGTCTGGCGGTCGCCGATGATCAGCTCGCGCTGGCCACGGCCGACCGGCACCATCGAGTCGATCGACTTCAGGCCAGTCTGCACCGGCTGGCTCACCGACTGGCGGGCGATCACGCCCGGGGCGACCTTTTCGATCACGTCCGTCATCTTGGCGTTGATCGGGCCCTTGCCGTCGATAGGCGCGCCCAGCGCGTTGACGACGCGGCCGATCAGCTCGGGGCCGACCGGCACTTCAAGAATGCGGCCGGTGCACTTGACCACATCGCCTTCGGAGATGTGCTCGTACTCACCCAAAATCACCGAGCCGACCGAGTCGCGCTCGAGGTTCAGCGCCAGGCCGTAAGTGGGCTGGCCGCCGGGGGTGGGCGGAAACTCCAGCATCTCGCCGGCCATCACATCAGACAGGCCGTGCACGCGCACGATACCGTCGGTGACGGACACGACAGTGCCCTGGTTCTTGATATCGGCCGACGCGCCAAGACCCTCGATGCGGCTCTTGATGAGTTCGGAAATCTCTGCGGGATTGAGTTGCATTGCTTTCTCCTTGGGCCAACTGAGGGCGAGTCGCGACGGGCCGGCGGCCCGGGCGGTCACGCCGTCAGGGCGACCTTCATTTGTTCGAGGCGGGCTTTGACCGAGGTGTCGAGCACCTCGTCACCCACCACCACGCGGATGCCACCGATCAGATCGGCGTCGATCTCGACCCGGGCACTGAGCTTGCGGCCAAAGCGCTTCTCGAGCGCCGTCACCACCTCGGCCAGTGCCGCAGCGTCGATTGCAAACGCGCTGTAGACGGTGGCGTCGGACGTGCCCGACTGCGCATTGACCAGGGCCTTGAACTGAGCCGCGATCTCCGGCAATGCCGACAGCCGACCGTTGTCGATCACCGCACCCAGCAGGTTGGTGATCTTGGGGTCGAGCGCCGTGTTGGCCGCACCTGTCAGCACGTCGAAGACTTGCGACGACAAGGCTTTGGGGCTGTCGGCAAACTGGCGCAGCTGCTCGTTGCCGGCAACCTCACCAAGCTTGCTCAGCTGATCAACAAGCGCTGCGCCGTTGCCGGCAGCGGCCTTGAACAAGGCCTCGGCGTACGGCCGCGCGATGGTGGCGAGTTCAGCCATCGTCAGAGCTCAGCTTTCAAGCGACCCAACAGCTCGGCGTGAACGTCGGCGTTGACTTCGCGCCGCAGGATCGCCTCAGCGCCCTTGACGGCCAAGCCAGCCACCTGCTCACGCAAGGTGTCACGGGCCTTGGACGACTCTTGCGCAGCTTCGACCTTGGCGGCGGCGATGATCTTGGCGCCTTCTTCGGTGGCCTTGGACTTGGCCTCTTCCACCAATTGCTGGGCCAGGCGCTCAGCGTCGGCCAGGCGCTTGGCCGCGTCGTTGCGGGCAGCGGACAACTGCTGCTCAACACGCTGGTTGGCCACAGCCAGGTCGGACTTGGCCTTGTCGGCGGCCGACAGGCCGGCGGCGATCTTGCTGGCGCGCTCATCGAGCGCGGCAGTGATCGGCGGCCATACAAATTTCATCGTGAACCAGACCAGGATCAGGAAGACGATCATCTGGACGATGAGGGTACCGGTGATGCTCACTTTTTTGCCTCAATCACGGTGATGGGAGGGGCGACCCAGGCAACGCCACAGCGCGCCTTGGGAAGCCCGGAATCCAAGCAGGCCAACAGGCTTACTTGGCACCACCCGCTGCGGCGACGGCAGCGGCGATCTGGCCCAGGAACGGGTTGGCAGTGGCGAACCACAGCGCGATACCGGTGCCGATGATGAAGGCCGCGTCGATCAGGCCGGCCAGCAGGAACATCTTGGTCTGCAACTCGCCCATCAGTTCAGGTTGGCGCGCAGCGGCTTCGAGGTATTTGCTGCCCATGATGCCGATGCCGATACAAGCGCCGAGCGCGCCCAGACCAATGATCAAACCGGCGGCGAGGGCGACAAAGCTGATGACTTCCATGATGACTCCTAGGGGAAAAAGGTTAGGTTTTTAGGGAGAGAGAGAAAACAAGAACGGAAACTGTCGAATCCGTGGTTCAGCAACGACCGCCGTCAGTGCTGGTCATGCGCCTGGCCGATGTACACCAGCGTCAGCATCATGAAGACAAAGGCCTGCAGCGTGATGATGATCAAGTGAAAGATCGCCCACACCGAGCCCGCGATGATTTGACCGATCGCCAGGCCGATACCGGTGGCCGACAGCGACCAGGCACCGCCCATCAGCGCGATCAGCAAAAAGATCAACTCACCCGCGTACATGTTGCCAAACAGTCGCATGCCGTGCGATACCGTCTTGGCGACAAACTCGATGACCTGCATCGCGAAGTTGAACGGGTACAGCGCCCAGTGGTCACCAAACGGCGCAGCAAACAGCTCGTGCACCCAGCCGCCCCAACCCTTGATCTTGACGTTGTAGACCAGGCAGGTGATCAGCACGCCCAGCGACAGGCCCATGGTGACCGACAGGTCGGCGGTGGGCACCACCCGCAGGTAGGCGTGGTGCGGGTCGCCGCCGGTGGCGCCGACGATTTTTTCCCAGATGACGGGCAGCAGATCGACCGGCAGCAGGTCCATCGCGTTCATCAGAAAGATCCAGACAAACACGGTGAGCGCCAGCGGCGACACCAGCTTGCGGCTCTTGGCGTTGTGCACGATGCCCTTGGCCTGGTTCTCGACCATCTCGACCAAAATTTCTACCGCAGCCTGGAAACGCCCCGGCACGCCGGAGGTGGCCTTGCTGGCGGCCTTCCAGAGCAGGAAGCAGCCGAACACACCGACCAGGATCGAAAACAGCATCGAGTCGTAGTTGACCACCGACAAATCGAACGGGCCGACCAGCTCTTTGTTGCGCCAGTGCGTCAGGTGGTGAACGATGTACTCACCGGCGGTGGGGCCGGCGTGGGCCGCACCTTCAGCGGCATGACCTGCGGCTTGCACCGCGGCTTGACCTTCAACTGCCATGATTTTTTGTCTCGTTCATTGAACTTGTCTTGCGATTGCGCCACAACAGCGCCACCCAATAAACCTTCATGCACACCACCAGTCCGACCAGCAAGGCTGGCCACACCAGGGGCTGCACGATCCGGCCAGCGACCACCAACATCGCCAGCGATACGCCAATTTTGACAAACTCCCACAACATGAAACTGACAGCGGATCCGCCAGGGGCCATGCTGCTGAGCTTGCTGGTCATGCCACGCGCCATCAGGGCCGCAGGCAACACCACGGTGGCTGCGCCGTAAAGCACCGACCACGCCACCGCTGACTTGCCGGTGATCGCCACCCCGATCAGCGCAGCGAGCACGCCCACCACCGCTTGCACGGCGACGACCCGCCAAGGTGACACCGGCGGCTCCTGGGCCCTCAAGACAGCCGCTTCTTGACGACTCAGCGGCTTGAAAGTGGCTTCAACCGCCCCATCTGCCGCTTCATCCCAGGCCTCGTGCCGGCTGGTGCGACCGGTGTGTTGTTCGGGTTGGGCCGCGGATCGCACGGGCATCAGCTGTGGCATGGCAGAAAAAGCTATCGGTGGCGGCAAACCGCAGAAGTATACGTGGAAACCCGCTGATTTCGACGCAGTCCTGCAGGGGCGTTGGCTTTATGCCGACAGTACGCCCCGGTCCGTCTGCCGCTTGCAAGGCCTGCCGGGTGCAGGGGCCCTGACCTACAAACGTGCCAGCTGGGCGGGCAGTCCGGGCACCGTCACCCGGAGTTGCAGCACACAGCCCGCCAGCGGCTGCGCCGCCAGTTCGTCGGCTGGGCGGTTTTCACGTGCCGTGGTGATGTAGAGCGTCTTCAGGTCTGCGCCGCCAAAACATGGCATCGTGGGGCAGCGCACCGGCAGCCGCAACTCGGCCAAAAGGGTGCCGTCGGGCGCCAGGCGCAGCAGGCGCTGGCCCTCGAACATCGCCACCCAGTAGGCACCTTCGGCGTCCACCGCTGCGCCATCGGGCCGGCCCCCGTAAGTTTGCAGGGGCTGCCCGTCCAGGCGAGCGCCGAACTGCCGGAACACCCGGCGCCGCGACAGGTTGCCGGTGCTGACATCGACCTCGAAAGCATGAACCACATGCGCTTTGGTGTCGGCCCAGTACATCGTGCAGCCGTCCGGACTGAACGCCAGGCCATTGCTGACGGTGATGCCGTCGGCCATGCGCTGCACCCGGCCGTCGGCCAACCGGTACAGCGCGGCCGCGGGCAGACGGCGGTCGTCGATCGTGCCGATCCAGAACCGGCCGCAGGCGTCGGCCTTGCCGTCGTTGAAGCGCTGGGTGGCGGGGTCGTAGGGCGGCTCGGCCACGCGCTGGCGTTCGCCGCTGGCAACGTCGAAGCGCCAGAGGCCGTCACGCATGGCCAAAAGCAGGCCACCCCCCAGCAGCGGTACGCAGCAACTGGGCTCGGTCGCAAAGCCCCAGGTCTGGTGGCGGGCCGAGACCGGATCCCACCGGTTGAGCGTACGGCCCGGGATGTCGCACCAGTACAGCACCTGTTCGACGGGATGCCACAGCGGCGACTCCCCCAGCAGCGACGGCGGCACCGGCAGCGCGGTGATAGCGCCTGTACCGGGCTGGTCCGGCACAGTTGACGGCTGGGTCGGGTCGGTCACGGCGCGCTCAAGACAAGTCCGCCTTGAGGTAGTGCGCGCCGGCGATCGGGTTGAAGTAGTACGGCGGCACCTCGGCAAAACCCAGGGTTTCGTAGAGGCCTCGCGCGGCCTCCATATCGTCCAACGTGTCGAGCAACATCGCCGAATAACCGGCCTGCAGGGCCAGGTCCAGCAGCGCCTGGGCCATCGTACGGCCCAGGCCGTAGCGGCGGAAAGCCGGGCGCACGTACAGCCGTTTCATCTCGCAGGCGTTGGCGTAATCCACGTCGGTCAGCGGACGAAACGCGCCGCAGCCCGCCAAAGCGCCATCGACAAACACCAGCAGCAAGGCGCCCTGCGGCGCCGCATAGTCGCCCGGCAGCGTGGCCAGCTCTTGCTCGAAATTCTGGAAGCACAGGTCGATACCCAGCGCCTGCGCGTACTCGGCAAAAATCTGGCGCGTAGCGTCGAACAAGCCCGGTGTATCGGGGGTTTGCAGGCGGATCGCGGGGAGTGGCATCAGCAGGGCGGCAGTCTCGAACCAGTCTAGCAGGCAAGAACCGGCAAAAACATCGGCAAGCACATGGGCAAAAACGCCCCGCTAGCCGCCCAGGCGCGCGATCCACACCGCACCGGCGCCGCACGAGGCCAGCAGCAGCACGGCCAGGATGCGGGTCGCGGCGCTGTCGGTCGACGGCGGCACCGCGCCGGGCAAGAGTTTGTCGCCGCTGATCATCGGTTTGACCAGATTGACGCCTCGCCATCGGTACACGCCAATCGCCACCAGGTGCAACACCACCAGCGCCGCCAGGCCCCATTTGCCCCAGCCCTTGTGCCAGCCGGTAGCGGCCAGCCCGGTGGCATTGGCCACGAACCGGTTCAGCGGGCCGGTGGTGGCGATCTCGTCATCGGCAACCAGCCCGGTGGCCACCTGCGCGGCCAGCAGCGCGATCATCGCCAGCACCGAAAACGCGCCCAGCGGGTTGTGGCCGACCTCGAAGTGGTCGTCGCTGCGGTGCGGCCCGCGCAGGTAGCGCCACACCGTGCCGGGCCAGCGCACAAAGCTGGCAAAACGCGACCAGCGCCCACCCACCAGCCCCCAGAGCAACCGGAACACCAGCAACGTCATCACCAGCAAGCCCAGCCGCATGTGCCAGAACAGCGCGTTGCCACCCACCTGGCCGGTGATGGCCAACGCCGTGACCGCTGCAGCCAGCATCCAGTGGAACAGCCGGGTGGGCAAGTCCCAGATGCGCACCGTGTGCAGCGTGGCCGCACCAGAGGGATTGGCGTTTGGGGCGGACGGGGTGGATGACATGGGCGGCATGCTGCTGGCGGCGTGGCAGCAACGATAGCCGATGCCGCGCCGGTCGCACAGCGCGCCGGCCACGCCACCGTGCTGGAAGAAAACCCGGGGAATAAAAAGCGGCGGTCGCCCGTAAACTGCCGTGCGCCCGCCGATCTTGCCGGGTGTTGACCCTTCACCTTTGTGGGAGATCCTGCATGAAACGTTTGCTCGTAGCCTCTATCGCTGTGCTCGCCGCGCTGGCTGCCCTGCCCGCCGCGGCCCAGTTTCAGAAGCCGGAAGATGCGGTCAAGTACCGCAAGGCCGCCTTCCAGGTGATGTCGGCCCACTTCGGCCGTATCGGCGCGATGGTCGGTGGCAAGGCGCCTTTTGATGCTGCCGCAGCGGCATCCAATGCCGAGGTCGTGGCCTACATGTCCAAGCTGCCGTACGCCGGTTTTGTCGAAGGCACCTCGGGCACAGAGAAGGGCGCGCCGAATGCCAAGGTCTGGAGCGAGCGCGCCAAGTTCGACGAGGACGCCAAGAAAATGCAGGACGAGGTGGCCAAACTGTCGCTGGTCGCCAAGACCGGCAATCCGGACCAGTTGAAGACCGCCTTCGGCGCTGCCGCCGGGGCTTGCAAGAACTGCCACGACAACTTCCGCAACCCGTAAGTCAGTCGCTGGACCGGCGTCGAGAAGCCCGCCGCTGCGGGCTTTTTTTCGTCAGCCCCGGCCTGCGGCCGGCTCGGCAAAGCCGAGCACGACCCTGCGGGTCTTTGCGCTCTTCTTTTCAATCTTGGTGACGATGACGGGGCCGATCTCGGCGGTGTTGGCCACGTGGGTGCCGCCGCAGGGCTGCAGGTCTACGCCGTCGATGTCGATCAGCCGCACCCGGCCCTGACCGCGCGGTGGCTGCACGCTCATGCTGCGTACCAGGCCGGGGTTGGCGTCAAGCTCGTCCTCGGTGATCCAGCGCTGGCGCACCGGGTGGGCCGCGGCCACCAGACGGGCGATGCCGGCAGTCAGCGTGTCCTTGTCCAGCGGCTCGGTCATGTGGAAGTCGAGCCGGGCATAGCCGGCGGTGATCGAGCAGCCGTCCACCGGGTGCGGCACCAGCGCGCACAACAAGTGGGTGGCGGTATGGAAGCGACGGTGCGCCTGCCGGCGGTCAGCGTCCAGCGTGGCGGTCACGGTCTGGCCGGCACACCAGCCCGTCAGGTCGGCACCCGGCTCGGGCAGGTGCAGGATCTGGCCAGGCACCGGCCCCTTGCGCGTGTCAGCGATGCGCAACGTGGTGCCATCGGCGCGCCGCAGCAGCCCGCTGTCACCGGCCTGGCCCCCGCCCTGGGGATAAAACACGCTGCGGTCCAGCTCGATGCCGGTCTCGCCGACGGTGGTCAGGGTGGCCTGGCAGTGCAGCAACGCGGCATCTTCGCGGAACAGTTCTTCGGTCATCGTTTGATCATGCCTAGCCTATTGCGGTATTCAGTGCCCCGGCTGGGCGGCGGCGTCCGTGGACAGCGTGACCGGCCCACGGGGGGTGTCGAGTGTGACCCGCAGCGCCGGGCCGGTCGCCACCACCGTCGTGCCACGCAGTTGCAGCAGATCCCCGACAGGGCGCGGCAAGCCGCCCAGCTCAACCGAGACCAAGGCCGCGGCCGACGCCGCCATGGCCTCGGCCGGATGGCGGCCAGCGCCTCGCCGGGGTCCAGGCCCAGCGCCAGCAGGCCACCCCGCAACCGCGTGATGTCCAGCGTGCGGACCACCGCATGCAGCAGGCGTGGCGTGTGTTGCAGCGACTGCTGCAACGCCGGATCATCCAGCCCGAACCAGCGCGGCCGGGCCGGAGCCGGCCCGTCGGGGTCGATCGCGATGATCTCCAGACAGGCCCGCGCATAGGCCACGCTGCCGATCGCCAACAAGCGGTTGTGCGTGCCCATGAAGACATGCCGGCCGCCCGGACCGGGCAGCACGCCCAGCGTGGCCTCGCACCAGGCGGCACCCTGCACCAGGCTGTGCGCAGCAACCACCAGGTGATCGATCTCGCAGCCAGCGGCCGGCACACTGTCGGCCCTGCTGGCGCTCACAGGGTCACCCAGCCGCTGATGACCGGGCACACCGCGCCACCGATCCAGATATCAATGCCGTCCTGGTCCACAAACACCCGACCGGCACGGCCCAACGCCCCGCCCTGTGCCGCGACATAGTGTGCGGGCGCCAGGCCGGCGCCGATCAGCCATTGCGCCAAGCCGGCGTTGAGGCTGCCGGTCACCGGGTCTTCGGGCACACCCAGGCCGGGCACAAAGGCGCGCACCTCGAACTGGCATTCGCCGCCCGCCGGGTACGGGCCCACCACGCCCAGCTTGAGGCCGGCCATGCGCGCAAAGTCGGGCTGCAGCGCCAGCACCGCACGGGCGTCGGGCAGCAGCGCGGCCATCCAGCCGGGGCCGTTGTCGATCCATTCGAGTTGCAGCACGGCGTCATCCGCCAAGCCCAGCGACGCCACAGCCTGTGCCCGCAACGCCGGGTCCACCGTGCCGGTGCGGCGCAGCGCCGGCGCCGCAAAGGCCAGCCGTGCCGACGGCTGGGCGGCCAGGCCCGCGCCCTCGCGCCGCACGCGCACCCGGCCCACGCCGCACTGCTGCACCACCACCGCAGGATCCCGCGGCAAGCCGCCTGCGGCCAGCCAGGCATGGCAACTGCCCAGCGTGGGATGGCCGGCAAACGGCAACTCGGCCCCGGGCGTGAAGATGCGCACCCGGTAGTCGGCCGCCGGGTCGTCGGGCGGCAGCAAGAAGGTGGTTTCGGACAGGTTCGTCCAGCGCGCAAAGTCGGCCATCTGCGCGTCGCTCAGGCCCTGGGCGTCGTGCACCACGGCCAGCGGGTTGCCGCGCAGAGGCACGGCGGTGAACACATCGAGTTGCGAGAAGCGGCGTTGGGCGGTCATGGTCAGGGCAAGGTGGGTTCAAGCATCAAGCAGCACCGGGACAGCTGCAGCCGGGGGCATGCTCAGGCGGCGGTGAACAAAGTGCCCGCCAGCACGCCGGCAAACACCTCGCGGTCGACGTTGCCACCGCTCAGGATCAGCGCGCTGCGGCCACCAGCAAGTCGGCCACGCTCCTGCCAGGCGGCGGCCAGCGCGGCAGCGCCGGCGCCTTCGGCCACCTGATGGGTGGCTTCGAACAAGCGCCGCATCGCCGCCGCCACCTCGGCGTCGCTGACGCTGACCACCCGCGCCAGCCCACGCTGCAAAATAGTCAGCGCGGCGGCGTCCGGGGTGCGGCAGGCCATGCCGTCGGGCAGCACGGTGCTCACGGCGTGCGACACCGGCTCACCACGCTTGATCGACAGCGCGTAGGCCGGTGCACCGTCCGACACCACGCCGACGATCTGCGTCGCCAGGCCCAGCGCGTCGCGGGCGGCGATCAAGCCTGCCGCGCCCGAGCCCATGCCGATCGGCACATAGACGGTGGCCAAATCGGGCACCGCGTCGAACAGCTCCAGCGCGTAGCTGGCCACACCGGCCACCAGATCGGGATGGAAGGCCGGCACCATGGCCCAGCCGCGGCGCGTGGCCAGGGCTTGTGCATGCTCGCGGGCTTCTTGAAAGTCATCACCGTGCTCGACAAGCTCGGCACCCAGCGCACGCATCGCGGCGTTTTTCTCGCGGCTGTTGCCGTGCGGCACGACGATCAAGACCGGCAGGCCGTGCCGCCCGGCGGCAAAGGCGATCGACTGGCCGTGGTTGCCGCGGGTGGCGCTGACCAGCCCGGCCGGCCGGGTGCCACCCGCCAGCATCCGGTCGAGATAGACCAGCCCGCCGCGGAGCTTGAAGGCGCCGACGGGGCTGTGGTTTTCGTGCTTGAGCCAAAGCGCGGTGCCGTCGCCGGGTGCGGCGGCAAAGCTGGCCTCCAGCAAAGGCCAGCGGTATTGCGGCGTGGCTGGCATCACCGCATGCACGCAGCGGGCGGCGGCGCGCAGGCCGGCCAGGGTTTCAGGCATCACAGGCTTTCAGGGCAGGTGCGCGCCCGCGCTTTGCGCGGACCGGGACGCCGGCGCAATGGCTGTTGCGCTGCAAGCAGCGTTTCACGGCGCCGGTTCACGCTGGCAGTCCAGGTGCTCACGCAGCACCCGGCCCAGGATGGCGACACCCTCGGTGATGTCGTCGGGCGCCAGCGTGACAAAACTCAGGCGCAGCGTGCGGTGGTCGGCCGGGTGGCTGGCGGTGTGGGCGTAAAACGCCGAGCCGGGCACGTAGGCGATGCCGGCCGCCACCGCCTTGGGCAGCAGCGCCAGCGCGTCGCAGCCGGCCGGCAGCCGGATCCAGAAAAACATGCCGCCTTGCGGCCGCTGCCATTCACAGCCCTCGGGCAGGTGGCGCAGCAAAGCCTCGGCCATCGCGTCGCACTGGCGCTGGTAGCGGGCACGGATGGTGGGCACGTGCTGGTCCAGAAAGCCGTTTTTGATCACCTCGTAGACGACACGCTGGTTGAAACCCGGCGTGTGCAGGTCGGCGGCCTGCTTGGCCTGCAGCAGCTTGGGGTAGAGCTCGGGCGGCGCCACCAGGTAGCCCAGGCGGAAGCCGGGTGTCAGCACCTTGCTGAAGCTGCCCAGGTAGAGCACGCCCTCGGGCCACAGCGCAGCCAGTGGCGCGGGTGGCGCCTGGTCGAACCAAAGATCGCCGTAGGGGTTGTCCTCGACCAGGGGCACCCGGGCCGCCTGGGCGGCGGCCACCAGCGCAGTACGGCGTGCCGCCGGGATGACCCGGCCGGTCGGGTTCT